>Ga0172380_10003288_pt1 | contig 22570 bp, 25 predicted proteins | sample Leawe162metaG_FD_119747 | JGI IMG/M metagenome (GOLD analysis project Ga0172380, IMG submission 119747) | Leachate microbial communities from a municipal landfill in Southern Ontario, Canada - Leachate well 162 metaG | ecosystem: Engineered > Solid waste > Landfill > Unclassified | place...
CTCAGGTCGGCATCGCTCAGGTCGGCACGTCTCAGGTCGGCACCGCTCAGGTTGGCACGTCTCAGGTTGGCACCGCTCAGGTCGGCACGTCTCAGGTTGGCACCGCTCAGGTTGGCACCGCTCAGGTTGGCACTGCTCAGGTTGGCATCGCTCAGGTTGGCATCGCTCAGGTCGGCACGTCTCAGGTCGGCACCGCTCAGGTTGGCACGTCTCAGGTCGGCACCGCTCAGGTCGGCACGTCTCAGGTCGGCACCGCTCAGGTTGGCACATATGCCCCCATCTGCTGTTAGCCATAGTTTGTGATTTTCTAAAATCGTTTTTAATTCTGTTTGTGTCATCTTCCCCACCTGTCTTTCTTCGGCAGCATGCCGCCGACAAAATAATGTTCTATCTGATTCCTCGGTATTTTTAAAATGTCTAAAATCTGGTAGCACTCGTTCAATCCGAAATCTACCCTGCCATGCTTGCGCTGTGAAAAATTCGAAGGTGTCATGCCAATCATGGGGCAAAGTGTTTCGAGTGTCAGATTCGCGTTTTTGATCGCTTGGATTAATTCGTTTGATATTGTGGTTATGCTCATATAATCACCTCGCATATTTCGCTTGATATTTCCGGACGATGCTTTCAAATACGACTTTAAGCATTGGCTCTCGTTCGATGATATCCAGTTTCGATATTGCCGCACAATCCTTGTATGTCGCTCCAGCCAACTTCATTCTTGCTTTTAACCTTGATTGTCTGCTCGTCAAATCAACTCTCGCCGTCTGTTCCAGTTCCTCATATAACTCATGTCGGAATTGCAGGTGCGATAACCCGTTCGTTTCAATCAGATAATTGACATCGGCGTTTATCTCATGCCGCCAATCGTCCTTGGATGGCGCTGTGAACACGTCAAGAGCATTTGATAGTCTGGTATCAATCGCAGTAACCTTGCGTTCCAGTTCGACGTTGCACTGTGCCAAACCGGCAAGGATTTCGGCTTGTGTCATTTGTTTGGGCGCTCTGAATCTTTTTTCGACTTCGATGAAATATCGCCTTACTTGTCTGCCTCGGTCATTGTTTTCAACCATGGCGATTTCTTTGGCGGCTTCCATAGTGAGGATGTATTCTGACTTCGGTTTTCCTGCTTTGCCGTCAGACCTATTTGATAAAATTATCAAATAGTCCTCATTCTCGATAAACCCGTATTTTTCGATTCTGTTCTTGATCCAGTTTGCAAATTCTTGCGCACTGCTTATAAACTCATGTAATTCCCTTGCGTTTACGACATTCTTTGAATCATTTTCGTAAACCGGAATCAACCCGTTCTCTAATACTTTTAAATTTTCTAATTCCATGTTATAATGTCCTCGTAGCTTTCTGCCGCATTATGCGACTTTGACCACCGCTCTAACGGTGGTTATTTTTATATTCATCAATATTTCTTCGGACTACTCGCAAACCACTCAGCTAACCACCATAATTGCAACATTGAACGCCACTAAAACTATTAAATAGACATGCCACATACCAGATAACCCCATACAAGTATTTGCGAATTCCGGCATATTCAGTTTTCAAGGTGCGGCAATATAAAAACAATTTATTACTTTGTTTTTATTTCATCAACAGAAACATTAAAAACAACAGATAATGCAAGTATTACGGTTTTACTTATTTTGTTTTTCCCTCTTTCGTATCTGTTGTAAGTCGCAACATCAACGCCTATTAAATCAGCCACTTGCTGTTGCGTTAATTGATTGGCTTCTCTTAATTTTTTAATATTCATATAACACCTCTTATTGTTTTATATTTGTATGCCAGTTCCATGTTTTCCCAGTAGTAATACATGAAATAGTCGTTTTTGCTATTTTATATTTTTCTGAAACAATTTCCCTGCTAACTCCACGTTTTCTTAATGCAATAATGTCATCTACAATATTTATGCTAAGTTTTGTGCGAGAGGGAGCAAACAACCCCGTTCTTCTTGAATGTTGAACATTTTGCTTTCTTGTCACCCATTCTAAATTACTTGCGTTATTATTTTCTTTGTTTCCATCAATATGGTTTACTTCATTATAGTTAAGTGCATTTATACACCAAGCGCTTGCGACAAGTCTGTGCACATATTTTGTCGAAACTTTGTTGTTTTTACATAAAAATACTCGCCCATATCCTTTTCCATTACTTGTTGGCTTATTAATAGTTGATTCTGAAATATAATATCCTCCATTAGGCATAATAACAACTTGTGAAATATTTCTGATTCGTCCATAGTTTGAAACTTCATAATTATTTTCGTAATTTGCAATTGGCTTCCACATTTCTTCCATTGATGTTTTCTCCTTTTTATCTTATTGATATAATATCATGCTTATGACAATATGTCAATTAATATTACAAATATAATATGCACAAACTTATGTGTAATTATATGTGCAATATAAACAAATCAATATCTGAAACCTATGCCAAAAGCTATGCCAAACCGCTAAAAATCGAGAAAAAAATAAAAGCCTTATGATTCAGCAAACGCTTACTAAATAAGACTTTCGATTCTGGTCGAGGTGACACGATTTGAACGTGCGACATCCTGCTCCCAAAGCAGATTTTTAAAATTGCTACACTACAGAAACCCAATGAAATCAGGCATTTCAGCGGTTCGGAAAGTCGAATTATACGTCAGCTACAAAAAAAACTGTGTCAAAACTGTGTCAAATTGATATCTGCAGACAACAAAAAAGCCGGACATTTCTGCCCGGCTTTCGTTTATTGTACTACTATGTTTTTTATTGCGGTGATTTTGTTTTTCAGAATCAGGATCTCGGCATCCAGATCAGCGATTGTATCATCTCGTAATTTAATGATTCCGTTTTTCATTTCGATTGTCGCAGCGCTTGCTTTCAGAAGATTTTCCATAGACGCATAATTCGCTTGCAAATCAGATATTATCATCTCTGGTGTCCGCTTTGGAATATATGTGATTCCGCATTGTTCCAGGATGCCATCCAGAATCGCTTTGGCTATCTGATTGATATTGTTCATCACCCATATAGCGCCATTCTCTGAATCATGGAAATCAATCTCGATTAATACAGACGGAGCGTTTGTATTTCTAATCTCTGACATGGTTTCCTTGCCTGAATGAATCCCTCTGTCAGCAACAGGAGTCAGAGCAGAACAGTATTTATATATCGCCTTTGCCATCTGAGTGCCTTTATTTGCGACATCAAGCGGATTGTAGCAGAATACGTCGCATCCTCTCGCCTCTGTCGTCTGTGCCGAGCCACGAGCGTTGCTGTGTATCGCAATATGATAGTCTGGTTTATACAGATTGGATTTGGTGACATGCCCGGAATAAATATCGGATTTATTGTTTCGCATCACTTCGATTCCATGACGTATCAGTTCAGGTATCAAAACATCGGCAACCTTATTCATCTGGTATTCTTCGACATATCCGTGCGTGCCGACATTATTTTCTTGGCTTGATGGTGATATAAATATTTTCATACTCACTCCCTCGGTTCCAGTTTATCAATCGCCGCATCTACTGCCGTATCGTTGTTGTCTTTTAATTGTTCGAACATTTTTTTAAACTGTGTCGGCAAGGGCAATCCCATCAGTCCGGCATTTTCAACCACTGATATTCCCTCGTTGCCGATGAAAAACAATATTACGGCTGTTCGAATTATATTATCCAATGAAAACGCAATATCCAATCTGACTGCGATCAATACGAATACCAGAATCATTCCTTTTTTACATAGTCCCTTGAAACTTGAACGACTGTCCAAAGCGCCCTCGCACGATTTAGGTGATTTCTTCCAGATGCCAGCAACCATTAATCCAGTGATAAAGTCGATAGCCATGATGATTATTAATGTCTGCATTGCACTGTCCCACCCCCCTAACGCCTTGCTGATGATAGTTCCGATGATGGCGATTGATGCCATGATGCCTGATTTGATTGTTTGGATGTTCATTGATGTTTTGCTCCCTTCAGATTTTATTTACCTCATCATTGTTCCTGTAAAATATACGCCGTTTTGCCAGCATCCCTGATCAACATACATCTGTGCAGCATTGACCATAACAGTCGCTCCGTTTGCTGCGATGCTTGTATTTCGGATGTAACTGCTTCCTGCCACGCCTAAAATCGTTACGCCGTACTTAATGTTAGTATCGACAATGTCGCTATCGATTGCCGAAGTAACAGCCAGTACCGTTCCATCGCCCGCTGCTCCACCATAATATCCCTCTGGAATATTCTGATTGCCCGTGGATGGAGTGATGGTCGAGCCAGAACCGACTTTGTTCGTCATGGTTCCAGTCAGCTTGGACTTTGCATTATCCTTGTAAAATGTCTTACCAGACAATACGTTTGCAACGACCGCATCACCAGTTAGTGCCAATGTGCCGGTTATCTTTGCGCCGTTTACATATGCTGTGATACCGGATAGGATATCGCCTGCCGCTGCCGTTGCATCTGCTGTGAACGTTCCTGCTATACCGCCAACTGTAACTCCTGCCTTAATAACCGCCGCCGCAATATTCGTTATGACCGCTTTGACCTTGCCGAGTCCATTATGATAGCCTGCTGCAATTGCGTATTCCGCACCCTCTGTTGTGAGATTTTGTGTACCGACCGAGCCATTGTTTGTCATGGTTCCCGTCAGTCCTGCTGCGCCGGATTTCGAAAATGTCTTGCCAGATAAAACATCAGCAACGACCGCATCACCGGATGCACCCACAGCAGAGCCAGGCACTCCGAATATCGTGTTGCCTGTTACGATATTACCGCCGACTAAATCCGGATCACCATACACGACTCCTGCGCCTGAATGTTTGCCACCAGAAATCGACTGATTGACTGTAGATGGCATGATATTGACCGTGCCTCTGTCTGTCATTGAACCAGATATTCCAGTATCCGAATCATTGGAAAACGATGTTCCTGCCAGTACATCAGCAGCAGCAGCCGTTCCCTCTGCACTGGCTTTAACAAAAAAATTAGTACCGTTGTACCAGACTGTATACGCCTTTCCGGATATAATATTTGGCGCTACAGTTCCTCCTGGTTTATAAATTGATTTCGCGCCCAATGAATTAACATTCAAAGTTGTTGCCGCTCCGCTGTTTGCCGCAGATGCAATGAATGTCACCGATTCGCCGGCCGCTAAAGCAAAATGAAGAGCCGCCACTAAAATGGCTGTTCCTGCTCCGGTCGCTGTCGGGAAATTAGAAAGAGCGGTAATATTTTCAATACCGCTCTCAATCTTGTTCATATTCCCTTCCGATAATGGCGTGGTGTCATTTGCCCACGTTGTTTTTGTGTATGCCATAATACCTCCTTATGATACCGGTAATGCTATTGATACAGTCCAGTCGATTGTGAGTGAATTCGTGTTGTTTTTTGTCAGCACCAATGCCTGACTCGCTATTTCTGTGCCTGTCCCAAGCGTGACTGTCGCACCGTTGCCGTATAAGCTGACCGATACAATATCATCGTTCGCCTCATTTTCATTCAAATAAAATGTTAATATCTTACTTGCCGATGTCACGATTTCAATGTCTGTAATGACCTTACGAAAAAACTCACCGCCTGCATTGCTGACCGAAATAACAGTTATGCCGTCAAGGTTTGATGCAATAACGCTTGCAAGTGCCAATGCTAATGATGCTGCCGGAATTGCCATAATGCCCTCCTATAAAAATAATGATTCACTACATAAAACCGCCGCACCGCACAAATTATACTGGTGCAAATCGTATGTCATACTGTCTGTTATTGTTGGTACGGTCGTGCTGTCAGAAAACGCTTGATACTGTTCGACCGTGACTTCTGTGCCGGAATCCTTGTCAAGCGAGTTTTCAAGCTTTGTCATGCGGTCGTTCAGGTCTTTTAATATCGATGACACATCACGTTCAGGCGTTTCGAGTTGAAGAGAAATATCAATCGGCTGTTTCGGTACGCTGTTTATCTGCACTTGCTTAATCTGATAGAATCCGTCAATCAGCAAATCAGGTATCTCGATTTTTATCAGTTCGCCTGCATTGTATAGTCCATTCATCGGTTTTATACTGCCAGTCATGACCGGAATCGAGTATTTAACCAGATGCAGGATCCCCATTTCGCGAGCGATCGTTTTATCGTCTGTGTCGACTTTCAGGATTCCCTCAAATGTGCCATATGTCGCTTGCGAGTATTTATCCTCAAGTAATAACTTAATCGGGTACGCATAGCAGTAAACGATTGTTCCCGTACCGGTCGTGCATAAGTCAGGCACTAACAGTTTTTCCGCAACATTTAATAAAAAGTCTTTCGTTCCTGCTTCTGTGATGTTCTGGATTCCGAGCGTCTTTGCTGCGCCGCCGATTGTCACAACGATTGTTCCACCCACAGGCGCTCGTGGCGTGTAGTCCAGATGTATCGGAATAGAACCGACAGTAATTGCCTGTGTGTATGGTTCGGATATGTCCTTGCCGCCCTTAACCCACAATTTATTGACCAGACCGTCAGCGTTCGGAGTAAACTTCGCAGAGCCCTTATGATAATTCTGATTAGCCTGACTTAAAACTGTTGTGTTGACCTGAGTTGTTTTGTCGAAAAAGTTGACATCCAAGTCCTCGTCGACATACCATTCGTTGCCAGATATTTTGCACAACTGCTCCATGCAATCCCACAGATAATTGTCAGCGAATGCAATTGAAATTACCTTTGAACACGCCTCAACTTTGACTGTCGTGAACGTTGTGTAACTTGCGAATAAATCCAGTACAATATCGCTGATTATCATGTTTAAATATGATTTTGTTACAACAATCTTTTGCGTCCTCGCAGTATACGATGCCCCCTCAAGTGACACAGACCGCAGTATGCCGTTCAACGCCTTTGGAGGACGAATTACCCATCCGCGAAACTTCGAATCGTCCTGCCATATCTGTACATCGGAGCCGACAGGGTAAGTGTCGATAATCGAGTTATCGAATGCCGGTAGTCCGATTGAAAATGAACCAGAGCGATCAGTCGTGGATTTGGTTGTATTGACCGAATCATACGCAACAACCATTTCGCCGATTACTTTTGAACCGTCAAACCAATCAGGAATGCGAGTGTTTATTTGCGTTGCGGTCGGTATGTTATCGCCGAATTTATCGGTCAGATTAATAAACATACACTCTTGGACTTCCATTGTTTTGCCGTCTTGTGTCGGAATGTCTGTTTCGGCATATATATATTCGGTTTGTGGTGCGATGACGGTCGTGTTGTAATAAAAAGTACCGTTCTTGTATGACTTGGGAGTACCGGATATTACAGCATCCTCTGTCGCCATTGTCTGCAAAGCGCCTGTCGATGGATTGACATATCTGTCGATTTTCCAAGATCCATTTAACTTATACAAACGGTCACGGTATAATGTGGCAGTGTCGAAAACAGAACGTAATGTAGCGGTCAGAGCGAATGAGTTTGATTTGTAGGGTTCGTAGGCTGTGGCAGTTGAGCCGAGTTCGAGTTGTGGTAGTATGGTTAAAATATCAGCAGGAATAACAGTCATTATGTCATCAAGTAAAAAAACGATTTTTACATATTGCTCGTCTGTTGCCATTGTAAATGTTGCAGATGTGCTTATGTTCCGTTTAAATGATAAATCCGACCCATATGACCTGATAGACGCAATATAGGGAGCGCCGCTGTACGACCTTGCGTAAGTGCTACCGGGGTTTATGCGGATATAATCTATTGTGCGAATTCTAACAGTAGAAGCAACAGGCAATCCAATAGAGCTTAAACTCCCTTGTTCCCACGCCACTTCCTGAGTTGGACACAAATTCTTCCCGACATTTACCATCACGGGGTTTACGACGTGTGCTGTGCCATCAAACCAGTTCGGGAGCAGTGCGTCCATTTGTGCGGCGGTGGGTTCATTGCCTGCGCCGAATTTGGCGGTGAGGTCAATAACCATATAATCATCCATATAAAAAGTAGTCCAGCCAGAAGCCCGAGCATCACCGCCCACAAACAACATAGAAGTTGCGCCTGCTGTATAATTTCTTGATATCATTTGAACGCCATTCACGGGTAAAAATTTACCTGAACCCGCCCATCCAAAATAATTATTTGTTGTACCCTCGACATATGCTTTAAAATAATATATGTGACCTATAATGGTTGTAACAGTTTGGTTCATAGATGCATATTGTGATGTAGCAAGTTTACTTGCTCTGCCACTAACAATAGCGGTTATGCCTGTCCACCCTGTCGTCCCGTTACTGAAATCCCCATTCGTGATCAGATTACTCAGCGTCAACCCCTTTATAACAACATCCATCAAGGACTCGTCATAACATGCCGAACCGATACTGTTTATCATTGCGGTTTTCGTTTGCAATGCTGAGAAGATAGCCGATGAAATATCTGCGTATGTTTGATATATTCTGAAATCTGTCATTTCTTCCGTTAAAATAAATGAACCATAAATCGTGTACCATTCGTTCATAACAGGATTGCTAAGCGTATATGCGACTTGCGATAACGAGTTGATGTTCAGAGTGATGTTAAAACAATCCGAATTGGTCACCCTTACTTTTGTCCTTGTCCAAATAACATCTCCTGCTTGTCCACCAGATACTTCTTGACGGACAAGTGCGGTATGAAACGAGCCATCGCCAGTCAAAGAATATGTGTTGTCCGCAACGGCTTCTGAGCCATATCCAGGAACCCAACTTGCGCCGTCCGAAAAGTCGCCGTTTGCAAGCAGATTTATAAATGGCTCTGTGCCTGGTGGTGCTATCCAAATCAATGTTGCCATTAAAAATACGCCCTTTCATTTTAGGAGCGCCCATCACTGAGCGCCCCCATTTCGTTTTAATATGCGCCGCCTGTCGCCAGTCCGTATTGTCCTGCCATTTTTCTACTGATTATTTGTGCAAACTCTTCCATGCCGTTGGAGCCGACTAATGTTCCTGTGAAGTTGATTGTCAGTCCACCGGAGCCAGAACCACCAGAAATACTCCCGATAACCCTTGCGATTTCCATCGAAATATCATGTGGAATAACTGTCGTGCCACGATCCAGAAACCGGATTTCGCCGCCTTGTTCGTTGACTCTTGCTAAACCGCCAGAGAAGTTTGTAACACCCCCTGCGAACCCAGGAACCCCGAAATCATGGAGTATTTTTTTCTTTGCAGCAATTTCAGCATCAAGGTTTTTCATCGATGTCGAATCTTCGCTTATAAAAAAGCCAATTTTTGATTCTATGTCTTTTTTTTGTTGCACCAGTGCTTCATACTCTGCTTTTGTCGATAGTCTCAATGCCGCTTCATCAAGTCGCCTTTTTTCGGTTGCAATCTTTTTATCGAGTGCCGCAAGTTCAGCGTTTAATGCATCCTGTGTCGCCGCCAGTTTCGCTCTTTCAAGTGCTTGTTTCCGTTTCAGCTCGTCATCAAGTTTCTTCTGGTAGTTCGGCATCCAGACATCCATAGCTTTGATTTGATCGTCAAGCGTCTTTTTGGCCGCATTATATTTAGATGTTTCAGCATCAACTTTTGCCTTGCGTTCTTTTTCCCCGGATGCGATTTTGATGTCTGCATCTTTCTTTATTTCAGCTTGTTCACCTGCGAGTTTTTCTTTGAGCTGAACCAATAACAGATTTTTCTCTTCGCTTGCTTTTTCAGTGGCGGCTTTAATCTGCTTGTTCAGTTCTTCGATGCGGATTGTGCGTTGTTCTAACAGCTTTTCTCTTGTCTGGCGGTTTATTTCAGCGAGTAAATCAGCACTTGCTGCTTTCTTTTCTTCATCGTCTTTTGCTTCGTCAACCTTTTTTTGCAAGTCGATTATTTTTTGAGCATCGTCTTGTTCTTTCAGGATGCGGTTTTCTTCTTCGGTTTTGCCTTTTATGCCGGTGATTTCATCCTGGAATCCTTTGATTTTTGCCGCCAAGTCAGAATTGATAATGCCGATTGATGCCAGATATTCCTGCTCATACAAAAATATCTTTTCGTTATGAACTTCTTTTGCTTTTGCCAGAATAGCCAGATAGGTTTTTTCAAATATTTCGCCTTCTTGATTTGCTGCTTCTGTCGAAAGCTGTGTCATTTCGCTTATCAAGGATGTCTTTTTATTGAATTCGTCTTGAATCATTTGAAGTTTAGATTTATTCTTTTCTTCAAATACGCCATACTCCGCATTAATCTGGTCGATTGTCGTTTTATGCGAAGTGTCAAGCGCTTTCATCCGGTCGTCAAGACCTTGCTTGATGTCTTTTTCTTTTTTTGATGCCGCTTTTGTTTCAGCTTCGTATTCGTCCTGAATGATTTTCTGGCGCTTTGCGGATGCCGCATTTTCATCGGCGATTCTATCTTCGAGCGAATCACGCTCTGCTTTATGTGCCGCATCGATGGCTTTTTTCTGTTCGTCCGCCTGTTTCTTATATCCGTCAATCAATGCCCGTGTGTTGTCGTCTATTTCCCTTTTGGCTTGACCTGACATGTAAATGATCGCCCCGAGTGCCGCAACAGTCGCCGCCAATACCAAGATGACCGGATTTGCCGCAAGGAATGTGAATGCTACGTTCAAGGCGCTTATCCCCGATACCAATGCCGGAATAATTGTTATTAATTTTCCTACAACCAATATAACCGGGCCTACTGCCGCCGCTATCCCTACCCACTTCACTATGTTCGATTTCTGCGTGTCGCTAAGTGAGCTGAATTTCTTACCGAGATCCTCGATGCCTTTGATTATTTTTGGTAAGATATTTTTCGAGATATCCTCGAATATCGGTTTCATCGTTTCGCCCAGCGTGATATTAATAGTATCTTTCAGAGTGGACATCTGCCCGTTCATTGTTTTCGAGCCTTTATCCATAGCACCAAAGAACATGCCGCCCTCTGATGTAGCGTCTTTGAACGCCTGAGTCACCATGTCAGAACTGATAGCACCATCTTCCATATCTTTTTTTAAATCAGACATAGACCGACCTGTTTTTTCAGATATGACTTGTAACGGATTGAATCCGGAGTTGATAAGTTGTAATAAATCCTGCCCCATCAAACGACCTGTGGATTGTATCTGGCCGAATGCAAGAGTTATCCGTCCGAGCTTTTCTTGATTACCCATTGAAACATCGCCAAGCATACCGATTGTTTTCATGACATCCCTGGATTCCATTCCGAAATTCAATAGGACTTTTGCCGAATCAGCCAGACCGGTCATTTCAAATGGAGTCGATTTTGCAAACTCCGTCAATTCGGCGATCATATTTTTCGCTTTGTCGGCACTGCCTAGCATGGTTTCAAAGTTTGCCTGGAAATCTTCCATCTGAGCGTTGAATTTTAAACCTACTCCGGCGCCTGCAATAATCGGAGCAGTTATCGCAACCGACATCGCTTTTCCGATGCCTTGCAGTTTTTGCCCTGTCGATTCCCATGTAACGCCCAGTTCTTTAAATTTCGCTCCGGCTTCCGATGCTGTCATGCCATGCTTTTTCAAAACTGCTTCGTTTGATTTCAGTTCGGTTTCAAGGCTTTTTAAGGTTCCTTCCGCCTTTTTCAGGCTTAACTCATAACTGAGCAGTTTTTGCGAGCCTGCTTCGTATGTTCCCTGCAAGTCCTTGAATTTATTCCGCATTTCCTCGACATACTTTTTCTGCAAGTCGATTTTGCTTGATAACTCAACAGTTTTTAAGGCGGCGATTTTTGATGCATCGGCGACTTTATCTAATCCGGCGGATGCATTTTTGAATTCTTGACTGGCAATTTTCATTTCGGTTCCGAGCAATGTAACGCCTTTTTTAAATTCAGCCGTATCAAGAGCAACCTTTGATTTTAATGCTCCAACGTCTTTATCTGCCATAATCTCACCACCTTTTTAATTTAAAACAGGTCATCAGCGAACATTTCTGGTTCTTTCGGAGCGATGTGTTCTTCTGTCCATTCATCACGCAATAAAACATATTTACGCAATGATAACTTCCAGAATTCATCTTCCGTGTAGTTTAGTTTCGTTTTTGCGAAATAAAGCATTTTCGCCCACGGCAATCGTGGGCTTAAGTTTCCCCCGAGGTGTCGTCGCTACCCTCTTTTGCATCCGGCATTTGCTGAGATATTGCAATCCATATCTGGTCGGTTACCACATTGATTTTTTCAAGAGTAAGCAGCGCCCCGACTTTTGCCGGAGTGAGCGAGGAATCTTCGTGGAATAACCCGGCATATAAAAAATTCTTGATATGCCTTACTTTTTTAGGACTGTTTCCGAGTGCTTCAAGTGCTTTTTGTATCAGGGATATGACTTCAACTTGCTTTTCAATCATTTCGCCTTTTTCGTTTTCTTCCAGCATGGTCACGAATACCGCTGGTTCGTTTTCATATATATTTTCAAGTTCCTCTAATGCGTTTGCATCAAACAAGAGGTTTCTTTCTTTGTCTAAGTAAATTTTGACCGGTCTTATTTTCATATCTGACATGCTCGTACCCTCTTTCATTTTAAAAATAGGGAGCCGGATATTTCACCGGCTCCCATATAATTACGCTTAAAATTAAGCTGCTATTGTGAAGTTTGAAACGAGGTTAGCTGCCAGAGCGTTTCCGGACTTGTCTTTTACTCCGGTTGTGGCAATTGCGATATACGCCGCTGCCGCTGTCAAGGGTGCTGTCGGGGTGAATGTTACGACTGTGTCGTTCGTTCCGATTGATAATGCTCCGGCTACTGCTGTGCCGTCTGATTTAATGACGAAAAAGTTAGCCGCAGTAACATAAGCCGCTAAGATTGCCTTGTCGAATGTCCATACAACATTGACCGTTGCGAGCTGATTGATCGCCGCATCGGCAGGCACTACAGTAGCTGTCGGAGCGACTGCATCCGCTGTGATGTCGCCTGCTGCAAACCAGCTTGTACCAGTCGCAGCAACCCACGAGGACGAAGACGCATCGGCAACACGTTTCCGTAAGCCATCAGACAATCTCTGTATTCCTGTGCCGCTAATAACATCGGTCTGTGCTGCTGATTTGTCTTTTTTGGTTTCGAAATCTTCATCGGGTTCTTTGAAGATGACTTTGACGACTTTGTAATATTTGTATGTGCCATCTCTCTTTTTGGACTTCCATGAAACGGCAAAATATGGACGGACATCGACTGCCGGGTTAGGCGACCTTACGCCTGCTGCCATTGTCTGTCCGAAGATTATCGCTTTTTCATCTTCTGTCAGGTCGGTCAGTGAAATTTCGATTGTTATGTCGCCATCTTCGATGTAAACATCGACTGTCTGATCGTCCGCATATAACGGATCCATTGAAGCGTTTTGCTTAACGCCGATTTTGATAAGCTTTTTTGTTATCGCAAAAGGTGCGTCATAGGTAGTCGCTCCACCGGCGATATCGGACAGTAATTTTGCAAGCGTCAAATTCTCTGCGCCGATGCGTGAATTGGCGTGCAACTGAAGATTGACTTTAATCATTTTATTTCCTCCTAAATTTTATTTATCTTGTTATGCTGTGTATGTAAATGTTCCCGTGAAACTCATTACTTTATGAAATATTTTTGTGCCGTCATCGAGCATTTCATTGTTGTCATCCGAATAATTTCGCCCATAACCGATTGATTTCATGATCCGGTCGACGTGTCCGGCTGTGACCGACAGGCTTGATTTGCCGTAAATATCAATCCGGAATGTGACTTCCGATTCAATTTCTTCATCGTCGGCGTTTAAAGATGGCGTATTCCCGATTTCCATGAACGATAAAAACGGATATATTGGAGTACTTTCCGTTGGATAACTATCGTTGATTCTTGCCGCCGGAATAAGCGCAATCAGCGACGAATCAGATGTTAAGGCGGTTGTGATTACAGGTTTTCCGTTGTACATGAAATCACGCCCTTTCTATCAATCTTTTCGTTTCTTTTGCCATTGCGTCTAATGCTCTGCCCTTGCTTGCCTGAAATGCCGGTTCAGCGAATGGCTGTGGAGCGACAAACCCTCTGCTTGCTCCGCTTTCGGTTTTTCTCTGGACTGTGCCATGCTCCACCATCACGCCGTAGAATCCTTTTTTCTTGGATGGCCCTACTTCGATATAGCAACTGCCATCGCTTGATTCTTTGATTTCCGACATTATGATGCTGTCTGCAAGGTTTTTCCTTTTACCTCGTGGCGCTCTTGCCACGGTTTCTTTCCAGATTTCCTTAGCGCCTTGGTAAACAATGTTAGGCTCGTTGGCTTTTATCATAGTGCTGATCGAATTCATGCTTTTTTCAAATGCACTGGAATCGAATGTTATCCCCATCAGGTCGCCCCCTTACAGGCGATCAGCAAATATTGATTTGCTTCGCCCTCGTTTATCGGTTCGCCAATGATATTTAAATATCGGTTGTTGAATCTTATCCGGTGACTTGCCTTGATGCCTGCCATGAAACGCACTTTGAATACGTGTGTGATTTCAGAGTTTTGCTGTGATAACCTGTAAAATTCACGGCTTGTAGTTTCCATCGGTTCTACCCATACCGGGCGCCAATCAATCCATAATTCAACATCGTTCGATTCGGAATCTTTCGAAACGGATTTTTTCTGGAGCATAATTAGTCTGGATAGACTCATAGCATCACCGCCCCATCCATTCGCAACAGTGCAGACAATGTAAATTCAAGTTCCTTACTGACCGTTGCTGTGACAATCGCATTCCGGTTCTCAAACCAATGCCCGATCAATAACTTCAATGCGTGCTTGGTCGTTTCCGGAACATCTGTCGCCAGTCCGTAGCCGCAGACAAATGTTATTGTTATACTGTCAATCGGGTATGGGATGAATGACGGCCATGATTTATTGTATGCCGGAACGATTTTGCCGCTTCGTGTGCTTACGCAATAATCGGATGCCGATATCGTAGTCGTTACCCCTGTGCTGTCCTTATAGGTAATGCTTGTAACGGATTGCAGATTGCCTTTCGGGATTTCGATTTCGTAGCATGGAAAGTATTGAAATGTCATTTCCCATGTCTGCGTGATATAGGCTAAGTGCTGACGATTCTCGCAGTAAATCCGAGCGGCTTTAATCAACGCAGTTATTTCATCGTCTGATGATGTGTAGCCTTGATTCAGGATTGCATTGACCGAGTATGTGCCGTTTGCCTCTGCTAATACTGCTACGACACGGACATATTGCTTGTCGCCGTCATAACTGTACTTATAGGTCGTGTCATCGTTCGCCGGGGTAATCTGACCGAATGAGTGATAATCAGTCCATGTCGCATTGTCTGACGATTCCTGCACTTTAACATTCAGTGTCGCAGTAGCAAGGAGCGTTCCGACATTCAGCTCGATAACCGCCGAATAACTTATAATATCAACCCCTGTACTATTGACCGTTCCGGGCGTTCTTGTGGCAATCAGTATCATTTCTTCGATTGTCAATCCTGCCGATGTGTCAGCATAGTCTGTCACCCGAAGATGTGCTTTTGCTTCTGCCAGCGAAAGAGGCTCTACTACCGGAGCTGTTTTAAGTTTTAGATCAAATGGAAACTGGTTCATATTGCCTCCTTCGGTTTATTTTTTCTTTTTCTGGGGTGGTTTCTGTGGTGGTATACTGACTGGTTTTATCTCCGGCTTAAACTCCGACATTTTATCGGCGATAATATTCACTGCCGCTATAACATCAAGAGATATTGCGTGTCTGTCGGCAATTAATGCCTTTGCAAGCTTTTCGGATAAATCCGGTTCATCTCCAGGCAGAAACGATCCCTCAGGCCCGCAAATAGGAACTAATAATTTAACTTTCATGTTTCCCTCCTAAAAAGAGCAAGGGCGGTTTTTACACCGCCCTAATCGATTAAACTATTGTTGCTCCCGGTACTACTGGCTCATAATCAACAAACAATGTCGCAGCACCAGTCGCCGGAGCACCTGCACTGTAGATTGTCTGGATAACGCCAGGGCCTAAGATTATAGGCATGTGTTCGTTTGCCGCAACAGCGATGCCTGCATCAGTCGCCTTGACGAGCGCTGTCGCTTTGACACCATCAACTAAAAATAGCTGATTCTTCGCCGCTGACGCCGTGTCGGTCGCAGCGCAAAGGTCGGTTGCAACGCCGCCGGTTGGTGTGAATGAAAATTTCAATGTGTTTGCGCCTGCCGGTAATGCTGTGGTTATCAGCATGCCGAGGTGTTTTATTGCGACAACGCCGGAAATCGTGAATTTGGTTGCAGTCCCTGTCAGTGCAGCAGCGGCTTGACCTAAGCTGACTGTTCTGGGTTGCTTATCTCGAAGATCTTCGAGCCTTTCAATAATCGAGCCGTCCTCGTTTGGCGAAACAGCAGATGAAACGAATTCATTGTTGTTGTCGTTTGTGCCAAGCATCCCGGCTGTGGGGTATGTATTATAACCATCAGGTAATGCCATTGATTTATTCCTCCTAAATTATATTTGCCCGGTTGTTACGCCGGGCATCGTGTTATTTGAATCGTGTTAATTGACTGAAATGTCTGAATCAACGACATCTGTTCCCTGAGTTGTCGGGATTACACGGAAGTTGTATCTTGCGGCGATAACTCCGTCAACAACAGCATTCGCCGTTGCCCTGACGAGGTCGAATCTGCAATAACGCTTTCCGGGCTTGATGACATCAAGAACGAGCAGCTTATCGTCTGCGTTTGTGTCCGTCGCCGTGACTGTCGCAGTCACTGTTTCATATGTGCCATCGCCTAATGCCGCTTCGTTGCCCGTATATGCTTTTAAGGTCACGACTGATGTTGCTGTCACATCGCCAAGGATGGCAATACCGCATACGCTGTCGCAGTCTGCAAGGTCAAGAATGTCACCGGACAGGGTATCGTTTGTCCCAGCGACTGTGGCCACAAGGACTTTATCGAATTTGGATGCTTGTAATAATGATTTGATCATGGATTTTATTCCTCCTAAATTTTATAGTGTGACCGGCATATTCCAGCCGGTCCGGTCAATTCTTAGCGGTTTGGTTTTTATCCGAGCTTGATTCTGGAAAATGCGCTTGCCATTACAGGAGCACCGTCGGTTTCGACTCTGGAAATATAATCGACTTGGTTCGTTCTGGCATACAGTTCGAACAAGGCCTTGATTTCCATTGCGAGAGAATCGACGATCCAGTAATATTTCAGATTGCCGTACAATCCGACATATAACCCTGATGTAAAAACGTGCGGCACATATTCGGATTCATTGACACCATCGCCCATCAGTAAGTCCGGAGTATTTGCGGCGATTGACGGCTGCCAGATGTACTGACCATCAGAATCCTTGAGTTTGCGGATCTGTTTGATCGCTTCACGATTGAACACCCACTCTGCGCCGACTCTATACTGCGCTTTTACGGCGTATTTGGCTTCAATCAATCCATCGATTTTGATTTCAGTCGCTGTGTTTCCGGTTGAAATATCACATGTTGCCGGGATGCCGTCATTGGATGCTGTGAACAATCCCAAAGGACCTGCGGCGCCGTTTCCGGTCATGTATGCGATTTCAAGGTTTTTGGCGAATTCCTCGGCGATTTCGGAACGAATCATGGCGTCTGCATTTGCTACGTTCCTGATCAGGGTGTTCGATATGAGGATTTCAGATGTTGCCGGACGAGGTTTGAACTCTCTCTTACCATAGGCAAGAGTTGTGTCTGCTGTCGGAGCGGCTGTTTCTGTTCCCCATGCGAAAGAACTCATTCCTGCTGTGCGGACAGGGAAACCTAAGGACTGTGCGCCTTTCAAAGGCGGTAACACTTTGGCTTTCTGGCGCATGAATGTCGAATCGGCGATGTCTTTGATCAACTCGCTGACAAACTGTTCAGGCGCTACGAGATAGCCTGCTTGAGTCGGGTTGTCTTGCGACAGCGCATTATAGATTTTTAAATCTTCCTGTGCACCGGTCGAAAGATAATTCCTGAACGCTTTTTGCATGTCGTTCAAAGGAGCTTCGGGGTTCTTGGGGTCCATTTTTTCGCCGAGTTTTCTTTCTCTTGCGAGCTGTTTTTCCTCACGATCAACGATCGTGTCGATTTCGTCATTTCTTGCTTCGAGTTTGTTCAACTCACTGGTTTTTTCAGCGTCCATGGCCTTATCTTCAAAAGCGTCCATGATTCCTCTGATTTGGTTCGTGATAGTGGCTCTTTCCTGTTTCAGTTCTAAGATTTTTTCTGCTTTCATACTTTCCTCCTATTGGATTTTTAGCTTATTTTTGAGTTGTTCGAATCTGGTTTTCTGGTTTTTCATAATTTCCGGATCTGTCTTATCTGTTGTGGGCTGAGTTTCCTCCCCATTTACATTCGTTTCAGGTATATATTCTTCGATTTTTGGCTTGTTGAAATAGCGGTCAAGGTCGATTTTTTGGTCGTTCACGACAAGGAAACTGCCATCAAGGGATGCCGCTATCTTCTTTTCCTGCTCGATTTCGTCTGCAAATCCATTTTTGACGGCTTCTTCGGCGGTCATCCATTTCTCGGCGGTCATAAACTCTATGATTTCATCAGGCTTTAACCCTGTTTTTGCTTCATATGTCGAAACAATGCTTTCGTCGATTTTATCCATGTCGTCAGCCATTTTTCGCATTTTGTCGGCGTTTCCTGCCATCATCGTCCATGCTTTATGAATCATCATCATTGCGTTTTTCGGCATGATGATTTTGTCACCTGCCATAGCGATGACCGATGCTATAGATGCCGCTATTCCGTCAATATAAACGGTCTTGTACGCCGCATGACGCCGCAACATGGAATGAATAGCCTGTCCTGCGAATACATCACCACCGCCAGAATTTATAAATATGTTTAAATTTGCTATTTCGCCAAGTGCATCAAGGTCTTTTTTGAAATCCTGCGGCGTAATTTCATCGCCCCACCATGTAGAGTTTGAAATATCGCCATAAAGCGTCAATTCTCCTGTTTTTTCGTCTTTTGCCTTAAAATTCCAGAATTTAGTCATGTTTACCTCCATTTAAAAAGCACCCTTTCGGATGCTCTGCTTATTGATTATTTCCGCTTGTCTGCAGCGATTTTGGTTTGTTGTCTTTTGCATATTTCATTGATATAAGTGCTCCGTTGATAAAATAAGTATCACCGCCTTCTTCTGGTGAAATCTTGTTCATATCTTCTTTTTCTCTGATTTCATTGGCGTTCATAACTCCATTTTGCCGCATCGTGTTGAAATATGTGGTTCTTGCCGCTGTGTCGCCTTTCAACAGCTTAAGGACGTTAAACTTCGCATGATATATCTCTCTTTCAAACGGCAGCAACAAATCCTTGTAAATCGTCTGGTCAAGCCGTTCGTCCATCGGGTCGATTGTTTCCTGAACATATTCGATATTGCTTTGCTCCATCGAGTTATAAGATACTTTTTCCATGACGAACGCTTTATGCGGAGGCACTCCCATCAATCGGCAGACTTCCTCGATTTGGAATTTACGGCTTTCAAGCGCCTGTGCAGATTCCGGGTTGCTGTCCATTTTATTGACTTTAAATCCGGCTTCAAGAATCGCCCACTTGTGCTGATTTGTTACGCCCGCATATGCCTGTTGCCAGTCGGTTTTAAATTTAGCAAATTGGACCTCGTTGATCGCTGCCGGATATTCGATAAATCCACCAGGATTTGATCCGTTCTCGAAATAATCCTTTGCATACGAGTTCAAATCCATTGTCAATCCTAAAACATCAGCTGCAATCCGTATGAAATCGTCCGGGTTGTTTGGATCGTTGAATCTAAGCCCAGGAGTAAACATAAACTGCTTTTCATATAATATTTCAGGTTCAACGCCTTTTTCTGTCCAGACACGGATAAATCTTTCACCGGTCGTGTCATTTCTGTGCATCGATACGTTTTTTGTCGGGATGTTCCACAGTGCCGTTATTTCGCCGCTATTATTCCTTACGATTTTCGCATATGCTCCGATAGTCAGCATCAGATTAAATATATACATGTGCCAGAATTCATATGCTGTCGTTTCAGGATTCGGCATCATCCTTAGAATTTTATACAGCGGATGTTTTTTTGCCTTTTCATCACCGATAGTGCCTACCTGATACAATACGCATCCAAGCGATGACATGGTTTTTGCCACGACATCAGCACATCTTATGACAACTGCGACTTTCAAAGCGGTTTCGGTCGTTATCGGATGCCCTTTTCCCTGTAGATAAGCCAGCCATGCGGCATCGTTGTATAACGCAGGGAGGCTTTGGACGACCGCATTTTTAATACTAAACTCTAATTTTTTACCCAATATATTAATTTGCATTTTATCCCCCTGTTTATGCGCTTTTTAAAGCATTAATATTCCTCGATGTTCGCCATAAGGACAAACCGGCTTGTTTTTAACGACAAATCGTGTGTGCGAGTTCATAATGCAAGCCGCCGGGTCGATTCGTTCAATCGAATGCTCTTTGTCAAGCATGATGTTTTCGTTCCGGTCACCCCTGGTGACAGCATTTCCTATCGCCCAACCAATGACCGGATTATTGTCATGGATTACATTTCCAGCGTAGACTTCATCTCTGAAATTTTTGGTCGGATATCCGAGGGTGAACATTCCTTGCGGTATCTCTACTGGAATATATCCACGATCAGATAATTGCTGTGCAAGCCATGTCGCCAATGCACGGTCGAAACATACTTCACCTTTTTTCCATCCCATGGCGGCGTATTTTTTATCCAGATAGTCCAAAATATACATATAATCCACCACAGCGCCCGGGGTTGCCGTTATCCATCCTTGCCTCTCCCATATGTCATAATCCGTTCTGTCCTGTCGTCGCCTTGCTTCCAAGGTATCTTCCGGCATGAACGAATGTCCCATGACGGCGATTTTATTATCTGAGAGTCTTACTTCATGGGATGCGCTGGTCAAATCGATCATTGCTGATAAGTCAAGTCCGGTTATTACTTCCAGATTCCTTACATCAGGGAAATTGTTCGTTCCGCATTTCGCCCATCTGTCCATCTGCATGTAACCGGCGGCTTTCTGGTTTATCCAGACATCCATCGTCTTAGTGAGAAAGTCACGCATCTTTTCAGGCTTGTCTTTTGCAACATGCAACTCTGCACGGATGTTTTCAATCGCTGTCGGGTCGTTATAGATAATCGGGTTTGACTTGCGCCATATCGATTCATCGTTTATATCGTCTATCAGTTCGCCGTTCTCGTCTTTGTCGAGTTCGTATATAACCGCCAGATAACGGTCGTTGTTGATCGGGTTGTCAGGGTCGAGTATCTTTCCGGCATAGATGTATTCTTCTTTGTAGCAAGGGCAGTTCAAGTCAACTCCGGCGGTCGTGATTATCATCAGAATCGGCTGTGTCCTTGTTTTCATTCCGGATGTTAATAAGTCATAGTATTCCGATGTTTCGTGTTCATGATATTCGTCAAGGATTCCGCACTGAGGGTTTGAGCCGGAACCTTTTTTCGCATCATCTTTTGACAGCCTGATGAATTTCGAACCGGATTTTTGATGCTCGATGATTCCATATCTGGTTATCAGTTTGTTTTTAAGGAAATCGCACCGCTGATATATTAAATCCGCTTCTTCCCAGACATATTTCGTCTGTTCACGTTTTGTTGCGGCAATATACACTTCCGCGCACGATTCGCCGAAAGCGCATTCCTCGTATAGCGCCATAATCGCAAGATCCTGTGATTTGGCGTTCTTTCTGGCTTTTTGCAGATAAACCGTTCTGAATCGGCGTAATCTGGTGTCTTTATGCACCCAACCGTAAATCTGACCGAATTCGAACTTTTCTGATATATGCGGTTCTTTGTATTGTCCTGCCAATGGGCCTTTTGTGTGTTTGAATATTCGCATCCAGTCAAAATATTCAAGTGCTTTGCTCTCGTCGAATAGGTAAGGGAAATCGGAATCGCCTTGTCTTTTGATGTCTTTTAGGAATCTACTACAAGCCTGTTTTAGTTTTTTACAAGATATGATTTCATTTGACATGCAATCGTTGCAATATTGCGTCAGTTCGCCAATCAGGCTATATTTCTGTTCGGTTTGCACTTTTTTAGACATTGCCGAACCGTCTTTCTTCCTTTGATGGCTCCTCCTTTTTCGGCTTTTTAGGAATCGCCCTCATTGAGGACTGGATTGTCAAGATGTTTTCTTTTGCGATATCGTTTTTCATCTTGCGCTTCTCCATGATTTTTTTATCGCATGTAAAGATGTTTTGTATGATTTTGCCTTTTATTTCGGAATATTCGATATATTCGATTTTAGCGTCCTTGTATTCGGCGATTACTTGGGCCAGGTCTTTTTCAAGCTGTTTTTTTAACTGCTTGTATTCGTCGCATTCGCCTATCAGTTCGCAGTGGGTATTGATTGCATCGCCGTATAAGTCGTCGTTTTTATTGATTTCTGTCAATAGTTCGTTGATTCGCATGAATTCAGCATGAGCTGATTTGCTCGCCATGACTTCCGGGCGCTCGACAAGAACATGTCCGGTCAATATCGATGCTTCTGCTTCTGCTCTGATTTTCTTTTCCGCTTTTGTGCGATGTCCTTTGACGAGCATAAGCGGTTTTGAAGTTCCGTTTGCCATGTTAAGCCTCCAAAATGCCCTAAGTCGCTATAAAGTGGGAATATTTTAAACAGAAAGC
>Ga0172380_10003289_pt1 | contig 22566 bp, 22 predicted proteins | sample Leawe162metaG_FD_119747 | JGI IMG/M metagenome (GOLD analysis project Ga0172380, IMG submission 119747) | Leachate microbial communities from a municipal landfill in Southern Ontario, Canada - Leachate well 162 metaG | ecosystem: Engineered > Solid waste > Landfill > Unclassified | place...
ACATTTGTTGTCTGGTCAATCTTTTTCAGCTTATTAATTACTGCCTGGTTCCGATTGAGAGCAGATTGAAAGTTTTCATGCATCTTCATTTGCTTGAACTTATCCAGGTTGGATGTTAAGAAAGTTCGCTTATCTTCCGAGTTTTCAAGCTGCCGCTTAAACATCTTAACTTCCTTTCCAACCTTACTAAATTCTTTTTCATTGCTACTCTTCTTGTAATCCTCACCACGACCCCAATGCCAATAATAAAGCTTACCACCTACTGGGATGGATTCAATTATTCTGGCATGATCAAAGTTAAATGTATCTCCAGCAACATAGTTGTCTGCAAGTTCTGGAATATCCTTACTTATAGAATTGATAAATTTAAAGGGAGGTAAGATTTGTCCGAATACTCCAGATCCAAGACCCTCTCTAGCAGTTTGCATCCGTACATACTTTGAGGCACCACCCATTGTCCAAAGATTATCAATTATATGATCACTAAAGTTGCTTTCCTTTCCCATTAACCAATCTTTAATTTCATCGGCGCTCGCATTGGCAAGAGCTAACAAAGCTCCGAGTTTAACAATATTGCCAAGACCATTAATTACCTGAGCTTTATCCTTATTATTGGTGCCTTCCTTGATTTCGTTATATACTTCGTTTCGAAAAACATCAAATTGCTTAATGGTATAAAGCTTGAGCATGTAGGCAATTCTACCATTTCCTCCATTCAGATAAGGTGCAGGCATCTCAGACAATCCAACAGGCTGAAAGCCTAACAATGTATGATACAGCAATAGCTTAACATTTGGGCTTGGATTGTTTGCTGCAATATCTTGCATTACACGTTCAGACTCTTTTCCAAAGATCGGAATAAGTTTCTTCTTTAACTTTATTGTTCCTTCTGGAGTTTCAAGCCACCTCTTGTATTTGTCAAAGGCATTGTTTATTAATGTCTCTTTGCCAATTGAGTCCATTCGTTCAAGCCCAACTAGCTTAAATACCTTACTGACTGCATCTCCCAAAGTTGAGCTGTCTGCAAACTCTTGTGCTATTCTCTCTTGCCCAAGATCTTCCTTGGTTATGAATGATCCTCCGAAGGCTTTATAAATCGGATTAAACAGCCTAGATTTTTTGAATGATCCAGTGGTGGCCTTGGTCAAGTTTTTAACATGACTAATCATACCTCTAGGCGTCCATACTTCACCAACATACATTGCCCAGGCCTGATCGCCAATTTGAGTTATTGCTGAAAATGGACTGCCCATAACATCGAGATAAGAAAAGTTTTTATACCAACTAATCCAACCTGTTGTACCATGTTCGTTAAATCTTGCTTTGAGAATTTCATCAACTGTTCTTTCATCTTCAGGTCTAATGCCCTGAGTAGGATCGATTTTATTCAATGCTCTTAAATCCTGAATATATGCACCGATATGTTCAGCGTAGTTATTCTCATTCAGTTTGAACTTATCAAGTTCTTGTTCTATCCTAAGCAAGTCGCCAGAAATATCTTTCATACGTTGCCTAATCTTTGGAAGATCAACTTGAGTTCCTTGCATACTAGCTTTTTCAAGCTCTTCATATTTAGCTAACTCAGCTGTCTTTTTATTCCTTTCTTTTTTCAATGCAGATATTTCAGTAGTTACCTTTCCGAAGAACTTTCTAGCCTCTATCTTTTTAGTCATCCCATAGATATATGCCATCAGTGCTGCATCAGTATCCATGTAGTATTGCATAAGTTCTTCTGGAATAATATCATAAATACGTTCTTTAGTATTTCCAGGCCTACCAAGTCCAACATTCTTCCCTAGGATTAAATTACTAACTATATCTGCTGCCTGTTCAGGATATGTATTTTCAAATTCCTCTACAGACATCTTAAGTTTCTTTGCATAAACTTTCAAAGCATCTTCAAAGATTGCACGCTCAGGAAATCCTCTAATAGCCATAAGTAATCCACGAGTATCTTTGACAACTCTTGGCCAGTGTTCTTCGATATAACCCATATCAAGACCAACAGCTTCTGCATCGCTATGAATTTGATCTAAGATACCTCGAATGTTTTTCCAATCTTCAGTAATTCCATACTTACTTGCGATTTGCGAGATCTTAGCTGTGTCTGCATTATTTCTAGCATCATTCCAAATAAACTGATCTTCTTTACTCATTTCTTTTTTCTTATTAAGTAAAGGTTCAGCCTTCTCCAATGATTCAGTAATTCTAGTTACTATAGCAAAATCCATGTTAATTAGCTTAACTGGAAGTTCTTGATTAATGGATCTAAGCCTAGATGATGAAGTACCTAAAAACTTGTCAAGTAAATACTTTGCTTCATGGCCATACTTTCTTACCTTCTGGCCAATCTGATGAATCATATCAGGGCGTTGTTTAAAACGTTCTTTATACTCTGCATCGCTGATCTTCTGTTCAGCTTGAGTTTCACGAACCTCGAACATAGGCATACCTTCACGGAGTGCATTAGCTTGACGTTCATAAATCTTTCCACTTTCTACCTCACGAGCTAACCCTGAAACAGTTTGCTTACCAAAACTTAGCAATTGCTGAAAGAAGTCCATTACTCTTTGAATTACTTTACCAAACGCAGTGTTGTGATATGCCTCTCGATTAACCATAATCTGAGCAAACATGTTCGCACGATTCTCAACCATCCTCTGCTTCGGATCTTCATGAGTACTCAGAGCAAAATCAAGCTTATTAAGTTTACGAAGTTTATTAAACTCCTTATTCAATGCACTATCATCTGCTTCTGTAATCAATCCCAGATTGTCAAGTACATGCTTGTTCTCATGCCAAAGAGTCTTGTTGTCTGCGAAGTTTTCATCAAGGAGAATTTCATTCCCAACTGTAATGCCAAAGATACTTTTACCTTTTGACATCTGTCCAGTTTCAATTGCTAATTTAATGAAGCCTTCGCCTGCATTTTGAATACTATTGATCGTTACGCCTTTTCCATTCTTGAACTTAACTGATACTGATCCATCAGGAGATTGCTTTATTTCTTGATTTGGAAAAGCTTTTTTAATATCTTCAAGATTTACTTTGCCTAATGCTTCCTGATTTTCAGTTGCTTGAAACTGTGAATCAGTATAATTTCTAGTCGCATAAGATTCCCAATGTTTTTCTCCTTTATCAACATGCTCTTTTAATTCACTAATCCAATGTCTTGCAAGCTCCCAATTTTGTTGGCCTATTGCAACATTAAGAGAGTTGGCTAATTTATGTGCTTCATTATAAGCAGGTAGTTTACTATGTGCATCTGCAAAAATATTTAATGCATTATCAATATCGGAACGTAATTGATTCTCAGATATATTTCTATGTTTAGCATTGTTTATAATATTTTCATTAAATTCTTTTTCAAATCCATAAGGATGATTTAACCACTTATAAATTTTATTTACTTTTTCAGAAACAAATTCATACCCGCCCTTAAAAAAGTTTGGTTTCTGTGCCATTCTATGAATTAAATCTCCAGCATGTTCAACTACTGGATTAATAACACCTCCACCAGAAACTTGCTGAACTTTTATCATAGCAAGTTCAGGATTACCTCTTTGCTGCTGTGCAAGAGAATCAAATTTATCAACTGCTTGATCTTCGCTTACCTGAAACTGTGGAACACTACCTACTTGTTGTTCATTTGTGAACGAACTGTTGGAATTTGCATCAAGTACTTTCTTAACTCCAGTAAATCCTTCAGGACTTTCTATTATTTCATAATTTTCAGGATCAGGAAGATCACTTATAATTCCTTCAAGATATTGTCTGTTTTTATATGGAGCACCAGACTTAGTTACTAAATTAGTTACTTGAAAAACTTCAGCAGACGCTTTTGCATTGCGTTCAAAGTTTTGAAATAATCCTTCATATAATTTTTGCAAAACTTGCTTTTTCTGAAGGTCTTGTTCTTGATCAATCTGCTGCTGAACTAAGTCAAGCTGATCTTGATTTGTTTCAAAGACTTTAGCCGATTCAGTTGCATCTTGTTCAAAAGTCTGAAACAAATCTGAATAAAGTTTTTGCAGCTCTTTTTTCTTTTGTAAATCTTGTTCTTGCTCAACTCTTTGACCAATGACATTAAGTTGTTCTATATTAGATTGAAACACATTTCCAGACTCAGCAGCATCTTTCTCAAGACCTACTTTATCACTTTGAGTAAGATTTGCAGTGCCAAAAAGCTCCTCAAGATATTTCTGTCTACCATCTCTAGTAGTGTATGGAGCAAAAGCCTTCTTAACCTCAGGAGATTCTTTATCAAGTAACTCGTTACGCCTTTTGTTCAGGGCAATAAGTTTATTTTCAATTACTTTTCTTTCTTCTGCACTTATTGATGTTTCAGCACCTAATGCATAAGGATCAAACTTACGATTATATTGTTCAGAAAGAGTTGTAATTTCATTGTCAATATTTGTAATTCTTTCATTTAGCTGGCTTGCATCTTCATATCTTTTAGTAGCAAGTTTATTTTCAATCTCTTTTGCTTGCTTCTCTTCAGGAGAAAGAGCTTCATATTCTTTCTTAGCAAGTTCTTCTTTCTTCTTTATTCCAGCATTAATCCGATCCAGAAGATCCTGACTATTCTTATTATCATCAACAATCTTTCTAATCAGTTCATCCGGAGCAACATTCAACTCTCTTGCTTGCTGATCAAGTTTATCAAGATTCCCCAGCAGATCCTGATTAGCCTTAAGAGATTCATTCAGCTTCTGAACGCTTTGGCCAATCTCATCATCTTTCAGATTAAGAATATTCTCTGCTCGTCTATCAAGTTCTAATTCTTTCTCAGTCTTTTCAGGTGGCCTATTTGTTCCTGGAATTAAATTTGCACCACCACCCATCACTCCGCCAAGAATAATAGCTTGTGCAGCACTTTCTGGAACTCCATCCAGTAAAGGCTTATCAAGTGCAGCATTAGTAAAGATTGTTTCTTGTACTGATTGTGGCAACTCTTCAAACACACCTTCAGTTATACCACCACCAATAATAGATTTTACAACACCTTTAAATCCTTCTTTCTTAGCAGGATTCAATCCAGCAATTATCATTGTATCTATATCTGCAAAGCCAAGTTTCTTAGCTAGTGATCCACCAACAATACTAAATGCTGCTGTACCTACTCCCGAGGCTGCTGCAAGTGCAGCTTGTTCAGCCGTCAAAAGATTATCAGGTGTTACATTTCTTATTTGCTCTGCAGTTTGTCCAGCAGATATTGCACCTTCACCAACTGATCCAGCAGCTATAGCAGCCTTAGTTTTACCCAAAGCAGTTACGGCTTTCGGTGCTAATCTGCTACCAAGAGCAAGTGCACCACGCCCTAACACACCACCGGCAGCGACAGCTGGAAGTGTCTCAACAATACCATGAGCAATAGTGCTTGGATTTTCCAGCATTGCTTGTGCAGTATCAACAAAACCTTCTGCCTGATCAATCTTTTTATTCGCTGCTTGTTGTGCTAACGAATATTCTTCAGAAAGATCTGCCTGCCATTCGTCAGGCTTTATGCCAATAGTCTCAAGACCACGACCAACTCTACCACCAGTTGGAATATCAGCAAGCCCCACAAGTCCTTGACCTGCACCAATAACACCTTTAGCAAGAGATATACCAGTATCTTTTAATGTGGAGCCTAGAGTACGTTCAGGTACAGGATTATCGAAAGAATCAAACTGAGCATAAGGATCTTCTTCTGAATCGTCAAACTGATCGTAAGGATTTATATCCATCTTTAATCTTCCTTATAACTATATTAATAATATAAATTATTTATCTTCTGCCCAAGATGGTAAATATTTATATCTTGCTTTAAACAAAGCTTTTGTGTTAGGATTATCACGTAAAAATTTAAGCGCTGGATGATTTTCTGGCAGCTGCCTTGGATACTCAGATGATGTCGGAGTTCCATCAACATATCCAGAATCATCCGCATTTGGCATTAAAAGCCTTTGTCTCTTAGTATTTCCAGTAGGATCAATAGGATCAGGCTCTTCAATTATCATTGGCTGTAATCTACGTTCTTTAACTGGAGGCTGTTGTAATACTTGACCTTGAATATCACGTAATTTATTTTCTGCAATAACTCCCTGCTCATCTATTCGATTCTTATCTTTATCCAGAGAAAGCTGATCCCTTGCAATTTGGTTACGATCTAAAGTAGAAAGGAAATTTGCCCTATTAATATCTCGATCTGCTTCAGCATTCATTATTTGTGCATCAGCTCGAGCTTGTCTACTTTGCAAGCCTCGTACAAACATTCCTCCGATACTATCATCTACAAGTTCTTTTGTATCTATTGGAGTTGCTCCAAAGAACCTACCACGAGGAGCATTTGCATAAGCATCATATCTAGCCTTTTGTTGCCTATGATAATCATCCCAAGTTGGCTGTTGCCTACCTGATTGATTTATATTTCTTAAAGTAATTGGTTCTTTATCTCCTTTATATGAAAGAGTATTTCCACCAATATCATAAGTAGTAATATCTCCAGTTTTCGAAACAGTCATCTTGCCTAGTTCTGCATCTCGCTGTGCATTAGGAATTTCTTTAAGTTTAGGAAGATTTGAATTTGTCGAAGACTGATAGGTTGAAGGCTGATATAATGAAGGTGTTTTTGGCTCACCTAAAGAAGTCACTCGTCCTATTGTCTTTTGATTATTTTGTGGATTACTTCCACCATAAAATGCTTCACTATTTGGATCTCCTGGAGTCATTGGAGCTTGTATCTTTTTTAAAGGTGTGGACACACTAAAATTTTTATCTGTAAATGCCTCATCCATAGTAGGCAAAGGACGTAATTTTTTCTTCGTCTCTTCATCAATTTGATTCAAAGCCATTTTAGCCTCACTGATAAATTTTATTATTCAAACGCACTAACAGTTTGAGAAACAACACTGTTCAATGATGCCAATGCAGCCTGTGCAGTCTTAGCAAAAACATCTGCCGCAGCAGCAAGTGCCTGAACATCAATTTGACTATTTTGAGTAGCATTCTCTCTTCTATGTTTATAGATATCAATCCCAGCATTAAGCTCAGCCAGTTTTGATTCCAAAATTAGTTGATCTCTATTCTGCCTGGCTCTGTACCAATCTGCTGCAGCACTCATCATCTTAGCCTTAATATCTGTATTCAGTGCAGCAATTTTTGAGGCAGCATCAGGAGCTACTGACAGCGCCCTAATATAATCTGTTGCTGCTTGCATTGCTGCCATTCTAGAATCAATAGTTGTCTTAATTGCAAATTTAATAGTTTCTATAGCAATTTCAATTTGTTTCACTGCAACTGTTGTTGTGGCAATTCCTATCCTGCCTGCTTGTTCAAAGGTTGCCTGATTAAGATCATAGATCATTGGCCCCTGGACTAGCGAAAACCCTCTGGCAGCATATCCAGAAGTTATGCTTGCAGAAACTCTTTGACCTTCCCTAATAATTCTATCACGTTCACGCTGAATTATTTGATCTTCAAGTGCTGCCGGAATTCCTGTTCCACCATTAGTAATCGTGTTGACCAGCCAATTAGTGGCTTCATCAAAAGCATCACTTGCTAACGGATAATAGGTGGCAAAAAATTCTGCAAGCTGATTAGATAATAGTGCAATTAATGCATCACGTTCTGCCTGATAATTATATGTTGAATCTTCTACTGTGGGTATTTCTGGTTCTACTGCTTCAACATTAAATCCTGACGAAGTAGTAGGAGGCGTAATGTAATAACCTGCATTACTTCTAATAAGATCATCTGCAGCTATTTGTGCTGACTCAGTTGAAGTATTCGCAGTAACTAGTGCATTTGCAATAATTTCATTTATAGTCTCTGCAGCAGTAGGCATTATATTCTCCTATTTAATTGCATGATTTCAAACATAACATTTTCAAGGTCAAAACTATAGCCATTATTTTTAAGTATAAAATTCCAATAATAACCAGACAAACCACTTCCCATATTAACACGTTGTCTTGTAGTAGTAGTACTTGAATCTTTCATTACAAATGTCTGAGTTACTCCATCAGCTTCAACTGTTAATGAAAGTTTCCCACTTGAGTTCAGTCCTAAATATGCTGAAGTAACTCTCTTCTTATAGAACGAGCCTAGATCAGATCTACCAAAATCAACCTGAGCATCTATATTAGTTCCATTATCAGTAGTCCCAGTTAATTCATAAATCCCATCTGCCGCTACACCATAATTCTTACCTTCATATGTATAGAAAGAATTATATCCATAATTATCATACTGACTAGTTGCTTCAGTATCTATATTAACAACCCATACACGAGCAGTATTATCAAGAACAGACGTTCCAGTCGTGGCAAGAGTAGTATCTAAACTTGTAAGATTTGCATCAAGTGAAGCAAGGAACAAGCCAATCACAGAGAATGTACCAGATGATTCAATACTCTCAAGCAATTCAGCAATATATGCTAGATTGCCTGAGATAGTGTCAACGATCTGGCCAGTAGAATCAAGAACTACGATATAACTTGGACGTATTCCAAATGCACTCAAAGTATATGCAAAGGTATAGAGTTTACGTTCATTCGGAGTAGCATCATAAATTCCAAGAGATACGAGTGTGGGAAAAGTGACGTCACCTTCTCCATACTCTCCTTCTCCACCTTTAGCTACCATTGCCGGAAGATTTCCGTCACCATCAAGATACGAAATAGTATGAATTATTCCGCTTGATACCAGATGCGGGAATGTGACATAGCCGAAATTGGTAATGGTCGGGACGTATAACCCACCCTCGGCATAAGATTCTAATGCAGGAAATAAAGAACTTGCAGCTCCATAACTAGAAAGAACTCCTCCGAATCCTTGTAAAGCAGGAAACATAGCAAATCCACTATTGCTAGAACCTGTTACAACAAAGTCTCCACTTCCGGCAAAAGATACTGATGCTTGTTGACTTTGATTAAGTGTAAGAGATCCTATTCCACTAAAAAGCGCCTGATAATCCTGTATTGTTAGTGATCCATATCCGATCATTTATACACTCCCATATTGAACCACGCCAGTGGCAAATGCAGCCGATGCTACTCTATCTCCAGCGGTATAAAGATATCCGTAGACATAGAGTGGAATTAGTAATGATTGCGGAGTGACGTTCGATGTGTGAACCACAGATGATGTTCCAGTCTTGACGAAATAGACTATGGTGTTGTCGGTCTGACGGTAGACCCGAATTTCCGATAGAACCGTCTGTGTCGAATAGAGCGTCTTAACCATTGCTCCATTTTCGTAAACTCTCACCCCGTTCTGGTCACAGATAATTCCATGCTTGAATCGTGCGACTCCTTCGCCCTCCATCCCTTTCGGCCCGACAGATATGCAGGCGCTCGTTACTCCAGAGCCTACAGTGATCTTGACACATTTTCCGGCTTCGAGTTCATCGATTGATCGTGCCCAGGAGTTCCAGCCACTGTTCGTCAACTTAAGAATTTCAGTATATGTCAGCGATTCGGACGATGCAGTTGTCGCCTCCTGTGCTGGCATTGTGGTGATGATGCTGTAGGATACTGTCGGGGCAGGCTGCGAATCTGTCAGTGAAGTTCCATCGTTGTATGTTCCGTCTGTTATGGAGGGGATATATGTCTCATACCCATCTGCCATCCCGATATCAAACAGTGTTCCCCACGACTCATCACCTTCTTCTGATTCCTCATATATCCATGTTGACTTATCCTCTGCCATGACAGCATCCCACAAACTCGTATATTCAGGAGTAGAAACGGATGTACTGGTTGTACTCAACAACTGTGTTGGAGGATTTGAGGCAGAATATCCAACAAAGTAATACAGCCCATATCCAGCATATCCAACCCAAAAAGCAAGATAACTTCCATCTGGATAAGTATATTTGGCTACTCCAAGTTGAGTTTTACCTTGCTCATAAACAAGTTTATGGTGCCATGCTTGATTGAATGTATTAGGATTTTGGCCTAAATAACTTATTCCATCATAGTCGCCAGGATATAACGCTCTCATCATATCAGTATCTTGTGCTGACGATGATAGCGTAATACTTTTTCCTGCACTAGTTGGAACATCACCAACAAATCCTTCAGGATAATAAATTCCATATTCTGTAATGGCAGGATTTATTTGTAGAGTTCCATCTGCATCAATCCATCTTCCGTCAGGTAACTGAGTCCATCCGTCAGGGATATAATAATATGACTTTGTTGAGGCAGAAGAAGTACCATTTGTGGTCGAAGTATATCCATCCGTTCCAGCAGTTGATCCAGGTTTGGTAATTGTTTCGTATTTAAAATCTTTGAGAAGTATGCTCATGGCATTCCTATTGTGTATTTATCATAAGGACCGACTGGCATCTGTGGCAAAACTGGAGGAGGTGACAGGTAATTGGCAAGATCAATAACCTGTTTATCTTCTCCAAACAGCCCGACCTGGAAATTATCATATTCAGTCACATCAAATGGAAGTCTGCCGAGTTTTTTCCATAAATCAGTGCTTGGATTTCCTTCAGAGTCAATGATCCAGTGCAGGCTTGCAAATGAGTAAATTTCAGTTACTACCCCATCAACAGTGATTGTCTCTTTCACAACACCGATTAAAAAAGTATCCGTTAGCGTCACGCTGACTGGTCGAACATGCACAAGTGTTTGTCCTACATCAGTTCCAGGCAATGCCGTCCATGCAGCGAATGGAGATCCGTAATAGACGGCCTTGACCTCTTCCTTGACCTTGTTGCAGATGCATAAATAAAGCGGAATTGTATCGAACATCCCAGCATAGGTAATATCAGGCCGCACTCCGTTCTCTGCTGAAACTTCAGTCGGTACAACTACAGTAGCAGCAAACAACCCTGTCGGTGTAAACTTCACTGCACCATATTTGCGAGTCCATGTGTAGATATTTCCATCGTGCGCATGGAACATGACCGAGTCATATGGGTCTCCCCAGTTGTTGTTGGGGTATGGTAAAAGTTGGTGAAGCATTCGCTTTGCCCCATGCCAATCTCCAATTACTGCAATATCGGCAAGTGAATCCAGCAAACTGATGAATTGGTCAGAGTTGATTACATAAGAAGTTCCCCCGACTGTAAATGTGTAATATAGTTTCCATTCTTCATCAGCAGAATTGGCATTGAAATATGCCTCGGTAGGGCTTGAACCAGTCCAAGGACCTGTATTAGTAACGTCTGCCACATGAAGAATCGTTTGCACCCCATCACTGACAAACGAGTAATATCCCATCGGCCATGCAGGAACAATTGAAGTAGTATCAAGAAGCAATGTGCGGAGTTCTGATGGCATACTCCCGATAGGAATAACAGTTTCTAGCAAGACAGGAGTAACGGTAGGAAACTCCATATTCCACACGCAGACAAACTTGTCCTCGTAATTTTCATACAATGCATACTGGTGCATTACTTGCCAAATCGCTGTCAACTGCTGAACAATCCTCCAAGGCTGCACACTTCCAGCCATAGGATCGCCTCCCCCGACCTGCATGGAAATTTCTTGCCTTCCCCCAAGATTTGATCCATTTGAACTATAGAATAACCTTGTATTGTCAATGATATACTTTGGAAAATCTGCTGTGCCGTTGTTGTTCAAATCAACAAAGACATTATCGTCAACTGATATACAAAATCCCTCTGCTCCATTAAATGGCATGATTCCAGGGATACAGGTATCATCTCGCACCCAAACGGTATCCGGTCCTTCAGTATCACCATCAATCAATCCATACGGTGACAAGTGCCCCATTGGGCGAAATTTCACGATCTGGTTGCCGTCTGCAATCATGTCCTCTACACTCGGGACATCAAATATCTTGAATAATGGTTCGTTGCCATCAGCCGCGTAGTAGATGGTATAAAGATCCTGCGCCGCATTGAATCCACCGGCCCAGTAATCAGCAACCGCGATCTTGATTCCGTCCTGCGTCGAACAGGCAACTACAGCCCCCATCGGTGCAGTAACTCTACCTCCGTCGATGTCTCCAAGTTGCCATACCTTGAACCTGAACCCATCCCATACAATGCATGAGCCTGGAATATCCATCTCCTTGATTGCATCGAGTTTCTTCTGTGCGAACCATTTACGCTTCAGGCTGCGGTCGCCGTCGAAGGTGATCACAATATAGTCTCAGTCTGTCCATGAAAATTAGTCCAAAATGATGACCAATCATCAACAAACACAGATTTTGTTGCCGACAAGAGGAGGATTGCACTTCCACTTGCAGTAATGCTTTTCCATGTATCCGATATAGGCAATGTCTTTTGCTGCCAGTTTACGCCATCCTTTGAAATTACTACATAATTACCTGAATTTGGTACACCACAAAATACTGTTCCATTCCATACCAGTCTATACCATAAATCAGTTGTTGGAAGTGTCCCTTCTATCCAAGTAACTCCATCGACAGTAGCTATTGATTTATTGCTTGCATATGGTCCTGATGGTAACATACAAATTATGTTGTTGCCCCCAGCTACTGCCTTAAATTGTGCAGAAAAAGGCAGGGTGCTTGATATCCATACGTCTCCATCAACAGAAATAGCGGCGGTATTTGTGGATAATGCCCCTATATTCGTACAAAATAAATTTCCACTCCAGGCTATTTTCTCCCAGTGAGTTGTTATAGGAAGTGCTTTAGATCCCCAAGACAATCCATCCGCCGAAGTATATAAATAATTCCCGTACTCGAATGGAGAACAAAAGACTCCATTGCCCCATGCAATGCCTGTGCTTGCAAAGTTTATATCAACCGGATTAGACTCTGTCCAAGTAACTCCATCAACTGATCTGCTAAAAATATGTCCAGGAACAGATGGACCATTACTACACGCACAAAATGTATTGCCATTCCATGCAATATCTTTCCATCTCCCAGGAGTCAAAACAGCACCTTCTGTCCAGTTCAGGCCATCATAAGAAGTAGCAGCAAATCCAGAGTCAAGTCCTAGTGCACAGAACACTACTCCATTCCATGCAACTGCCTCCCAATTCCTACTTGTTGGCATATCTCCTATGAGCATTGTCATAATTTATTCAGCCGGAAACCCAATAGAGTAAGAATTGATCGGTTGTGACACACCAGAAGTCATGTATGCATTGGCAATGATGAGATCCTTGGCAACCGTGCCGACAGTTCCTTGTACCCGTTTCTCTGTAGTGCTCAACACTCCAGTATCGGTACTCAGCACTCCGCGATAGAATGATGCATATCCCGACGCTACATTGGTTCCGGTCCATGTCTCAGCTGCAGCTTTGGTGATGACTCCGCTTGTCGGTGCATCGAACGTTCCTCCAGTACCTCCACCACTTACAGAGATAGTACAGAGCAACGTAGCCGAACCGATAGCTGCATCTGCCGTAGCCGGAATAAGTGCATCAGCCGCCGCCTGTGAAGTAGCCGAGCCATAAATCTTGATCAGAAATCCGCTCATCCCAACCGAGAACGCTCCAGTGCCAAGTATGTAATTCCTCAATCCCGTACTTACCTTAAAAGACATATTTCACCTCAATCGACTGCGGCGATAATTTCGCCAATTTCAAAAGTTAATGGACTCGCATTACTGATTGCACGAGAAGAAGCAAGTGCTCCTTTAATTAAACAAGTTCCAGCAGTAGAAGCAGTCCATATGCTTGCGTGAGTAACTGTATATGTTCCAGCCGCTACAGCCGGAGTAAATACAACTTGCGTCGTACTGGCCGATGCTCCACCAGAAGCAGCTCCCATCGTTACTGCTTGCCTCACATAATCTGCATCAGCAGCTACCAAAACTTCGTTAGAAGCCCCAGTTTCTCCAGGATCTCCAGTATGCAGTCCTACATACCATGCTGTTGGCCTAGTCACAGCACTAGTATTAAATATCCAGTTAATAAGTAAGTTTTCTCCATCATTGGTAAATGCGCTCATAATTTCTCCTTATGCTGAAACTAGTGCAAATCCAACTGGTACACGAAGTGTCCCAAGATTAGCAAGAGTAAATGGAGAAGCAAATAAGGCAGCAGATACCAATAACCCAGTAGTACCTCCACGAGTTAATCCGGTTGTAATAAATGCACCACGAATTGTTGCTGCTCCAGTAAAATCAAACTCATTCGGTGCTGAAGATGTAGTAATAGATCCAGCAACTGGAGAAGGAAGAGTCAATGTAAGTCTGTTAGTACCAGATGTCGTATAAGTTGTATTTTCTCCACAAGCAGCAATAAATGTAGTCATTGTATCCGATGCTTGAGGTGTATAATTATTTTCAAACAATGAAATATAAAATGTTGTATTTTGACTTCCACCCTTAAAGCAGGCATTGAGCATATAAGCAATCATTTCAGCAGGCATAAGATTGCCAACTTCTTGTTGCGAAATAATTTGTCCATCTGCTCCTATCTGTGTAGGAGTATAGACAAATCCAACTTTACAATCATTATCCATTATGCATCTCTCCTAATTTGTTCTGCAGTTATCCAACTACTTGCTGCCATAGTTGACATTGACGAATCCTTCAAACTTGCTATTGCTTGCTTCATTCCGTTTTCTTCTCGAATCAACAAAGCTCCGCTATCACTGTAATCTGGTGCAACTTGATTTTCTTGCAAGTTTTTTATTTCTCCTCCATTTCCTGCCATAATTAATCCTCTTGTTGAAAACCAATACACAATTCCATTTGCACGTTTTTGCCCCGTGCCAAGAGTCGCTCCATATTCAAGTTTAGTCAGTTGCTGGAAGTTTTCAGGCCCAGTTCCAGCAAAGAAATAAGTTTTATCTGCAACAATCCAAACACCATCATCGACAGGCTCGACGACAGTTAAATCAGCACTAAACTGAAAATAACTATTACTTAATTGTGAAACAAGATCAGTTGAATATGCCTCAGTTACATAAAGCAAATTATCTTTTGCAATCAAAAGTCTACCATTATGCTCTCGAATAATTTGACCCGCTAGTGGCTTTGTCATAAATTGTGTAGCAAGATTCTTTCCACCATCAAAAGCTAGGCTTACTTGATAACTAAGTGTTCCAATCGCTACATCTCCACACTGATAAAATACTTGGCCATTTGCAGTGGTCATGTATAAACGAATACCTGTAACTTGGCTATCACTTGAAGCTGGAAGGCTAGTAAATATTATGCTGCTATTTTCTGTAACTGAAATCGACGTAATATTACTCGCTCCGGATTCATTCCCAAGTGCATCATAAAAAGTCAGGCAGCACAGATAAACTCCAGCACCAAATATTCCAGTAGAACTATAAACTACTGGAGCTGGCGGATTACTTATGCCCCAATTCTGGGCTACGCTGTTTATAATCTTTTTTCCTACCAATCCATCACTAAAAAATAACTCATTGTTATGTTCATAATGAGCAAAAGTATCTCCAAGAATTCCAGTTGCAATATTAGTAGTTGTCCAACTTGAACTAACCTTTTTAAGTGTTGTATTCTCTACTATAAACTGTCCTTGAGAGCAAGCAAATCCATACTTTACATTAAATCCACTATACTTTTTTGTGCTTCCACTTCTGATCTTGATCTTGCCTGCATTAGTAAAATCCACACTTACAGCATTTCTCACTTCTGCTGTAGGATGATCATCCGATCCCTTTGACAAAGCATGATCCTCTGCACGATTATTCATGCCTCCAAAAGGCCCAAGTGAAAGTTTCATTTTATCTCCTTTACCTGAGCATCAAGCCACGAGAATAAGATGGAATAGATAGTTCTAGTGTTCGCATGGCTTCAAGGAAAAATCTTTTATATTTAAGTGTATTTTTCATTTCATCATCTTTATCATCTTCAAGCCGCTCATATGCTTTCCACGCTCCAAAATTTACTAGAAGCGCTTCTTGCAAATGCTCAGGTATGCCATCTGGTGTATCAGCATCATTAACCATATTAACTGGTTTTCGATAGTAATGTAGTGTTACTGCTTCACTAATTGTAGGAATTCCCTGATAATAGAACTTTCTTCCATGTTCAATAACTTCAGAAATCTTGCCTGATTTATTTAACAATGGATATGTTTCTGCAAACTCAATAAATGATTCTGCTATATCAATCTCACTCCCAGTAGATGAAGATACAAATTGTAAGTCTCTATGAAAATTAGTTGGCATATTTACATAAGCGGCAGTTGTAGAAGTTGATACTGTACCTATAACAAACAACTCAGGCAGCGGAGGCGTAAGTGAATTCGGTAATGGATTATCAATTCCATCCAACAGTGAGGGCATTCCGCCGGCAATTTCATAAACACCTTGATTAATAAATCCACCTAAATAAGCTACTATTGCAGGATTATCAACAAGAATATTTACTTTAGCTATCAATTCTGCATAAGTATTCTCTGTTTGTGTAACTGCTGTATCTCCATAAAATATCTGAAGTGTATCACCATCAGACATTGAAGATGTATCATAGGTTAGTGTAAAAACTTGTCCAACAAGTGTGCCAGTTAGTACAGCAGAAGTTGAATTATAAATAAGAATTTCATCAATACTATTAATGATGGCTTCAATATTAGCTTCAACTATAGTATCAGTGAAAGTTATAGTACCTTCACTAGCATCAAATACATAATCAGTTCTAAGCATTAGAAAAGCTCCAATAGTTTATTATAAATCATCTGGAGTTATCGGTGTAGTTATAAAATTTTCTTCGGGTTCAGGCCTATATACTGGAACACTTTGCTTCTCACCTAATGGTTTAGGATCTGTGTAATGTGGATGCTTTTCTTCCCAACAAGTATCAGCACAAACAAACAACTTATCCCAGGTCATCCGACAGTCAGACGCATACCTCTGAAATCCACATTGATCACAGATAACTAAATAATCACCAGGTCTATATGACATTATTAATTATTCCTCCAACTCTAGTAAATACTTCAAGTAACTTATCCATCAGCTGTTCATGTTGTCCATATCCAGCTCCTGGAAGTGATGCCCAACGTGAACGACATTTGTACAATGCATCATTAATTAAGCCATATTCGATATCAGTCAACGCTCTACATTCACGAATTAACTGTATAGCTATTGCATCTTGTGATGCTGGAGAAAAATCATTAAGTCTTAACTGCTTCTTGTAATGCCTGAATATCCATCCCATAATCTGATATCGTCCTGCAGCATCAGAGTGAATTATTTTTCTATGAAACTTTATAATCATTGAACGATATGGATGATCTGAATAATCATAAAACAAAATAGGTCTATTCGGAGTTGATCCAACTATAACTTTGTAGCCATTATCACTGTTTGGAACTTGAACAGTTCCTTCAGCCCAAGCGATTGTATCAAGAAATGATTTAAGTTGTAAAGTCATGGATTGCTTATTTACTGCCCTGAGATCTCTTTAAATTTGGCTATAATGCCCATTCCTATGATCACAACAAATCCACCCACACCGAGAGTTAATACAGTTCGCCAGATAATCTTTCCAGATTCTCCAAAAACTGAATTAAAGTTTTGATAGAACTGTGCAGCTTCTGCCATAACTTTAGGATCTATATCATTAAATCGACAAACTCCCCAATGGCTACTAGCTTTACGTTGGAGTGCTTCAGCTATTCTGTCGATATCATCATCAGTAAATAAGCTATGTCTTCGCTCAACTTCATGAGTGCTATTTTTACCTCGTTCATGCAGTTCCATTAATAGTTTCCTTATTTACATTAATCGCACGACTTATCTAAAAAAGCACATTCTCCACCACGCTCTAGCAACTTATCAAAATCTTCCCAATTCAACCATGCTCGGCCCTCAATGCCCCAATTATATCCCCAAGAGTTATGAATACAAACTGTTTCACGTTGAATATTAATACTACTTACTAAACAACAATGACCACCTACACAGCGACCAGTAGGATGAATAAATCCAAACTCATCAGGATCAGTCATTCCTGCATACCAACGCACACCGATAACGGCAGGTCCATACCAGGATAAACCAACAAGAGCTTCTTGCAATCCAAATGCCCAGTGATATCCAGTAATATGGCCAAGTTTCTTAGCTTCTTTCAGGCCAGCCAGCACTGATGTACCACTCATTTCTGGTTCTTGCCCTGGGAATTCATCATTCAATTGAGCTGGCCGATAAATTTTGTTACGTGCAAAATCAGCAGTAAAAACATCCTTATCGCCGGCTTTCGGCTCAGCTAAAAGTGCATGAGTTGTACCAAAACCAACACAAGCACCTTCACGACCTTGATCCAATACAGTCCTGATTAACCATACTCTAGAGATTAATTCCCTCTCAGGGAATACCTCAGTAACAGAAAAGCTTCTAGATTTCGAATCAAACTGCTCAATTCTGTCAAGCCGATTATCTATGGAATAACTATTATCTCGTAAGATTATCATATTGTTACGTCATCATTGATAGTATAATTAATATCATAATATGCATTTGCTAATCGTCGTAACCTCTCCTGAACAATAGCATTCTCAAGTGGCTTTTCTTCTTCTGCGTGCATAGGATCAAATGAAAAGATACCAATTGTAGATACTGCCATAAAATATACTACCCATGCCCTGAGTACAGCTAGTTCTTTCAACCACCATGATAATTCAGACGCGAGTATCTGTGCTCTAATATTTACAGCAAGCCACCAGTTTTCTGCTAGAAACTCTCTAATAGTATCAGCTGATGTTGCCCACCCAATATCATGAATAAAACACTCTGGAGAAATAGAAACATTATGAATTTTATCTGGCACTATTTTATCACCGAAGCCATTTCCAGCACCACAAAAAGTTGGCCACTTCTCAGAAGGAAAATCACTAGGCCATAACTTCTCAATCCATGCAGGAGCACTCAGTATCGCTTTATCACATCTTACCTTACATCTCTTCATGGACGTCCCTCGATTCGCATTCGAGTTGTTACACTATCAAAAATTACTTGCTGATTATACGATTTCCAGTTATCGAGATGCCCAATAAGAATGTGACATCGCCCACATAAAGTTATAGTATTACTGATATCAAGTTCAAGCGCTGGATCAATATGAAATGGTTTTATGTGATGTCCTTGTAAATTGTTCTTTCGTCCACAAGCTCTACACTTTCCACCATCAATGTGTATTCGTTCATCCCTAATCTTATTCCATCCTTTCGATCTAGATACTCGCTTTGCCTGTTCTCTCCACCAACCTGCCATCAGATTATAACCTCACACATATTTTAACTCCTGTTGGCAACTTTCTAAATCTATCACATCCACCTTCTCGCTTACCGTTACAATCAAAAGCAAAGCATACTTCATCTTCTTTGCAATAGCGATCTTTAACAGTTCTAATTCCTCGTGCATCCGATTCACTCATCTGCAAACTATCTTCGGCAATTATCCGCATAGTTAGCTCCAAAGATTCAAGATTATCTAGTTCATGCACTTATAGAAAAGTATATTAAATTACCATTTTATAGTACAGGAATTGAACTTCAACCCATAAGGACCGACAACAACTAACTTCTTATTACTATCTGAAACAGGTTTCCAGATAAGTCCATTCTTTCCTTCTTTACGCTTGCCACCATCTTCTACGGTCATCACCTTAGTACCGTCAATCCATACCTCGATGTTCTTTCCATACCATGATCCAGGATGAGAGAAACGAGCATTGCCACGATTGCCATTGCCATAACTTGATGGCTTGACTGTCTCGTTATGACCACCAGCAGGTGTTGGAGTTGGAACTGGCGTGGTTGACGTGGACTGTTCCGCTGTATATGTCTCTCCGCCATAGACAATGGTGAATCGAAGAGGGCGAGTATATTTATCTCCAGTCTTGGTGAGTGTAAATACTGGATGTCCATTGTATGGATGGGCTTTTGTAGCAACTTCACCATTCACAGCAACTGCTGTAATCTCTGCATCGGCTAAGGTAGGAAATAGAATAATAGCCACATTCCCATAACCTTCATCAGATTCACGTTCAAATATGATCTTATGAGGAAAGACCTTCGTTGTTGGGTTAGGTGTGGGAGTTGGTATAGGAGTTGGTATAGGTGTAGCAGTATCAGCCAACACTTTGCCACAATGTGGACATTTCAATCCGCTATAATCAAATCCAAACTTATCCAGTATGGATTTAAGTTCTTCAATCGACATTGCCATTACTCTACCTCTTCAATATCCGGCACTACTTTTTCAGTAACTGGAATAACAATATCTTTACCAGCCTTTAGGCTGTCCAGAACCTTGCCAACGTTGTTATCCAACCAACCCTTTGCAGCATCAATTGCCTGACCAAGATCATAAGCAGATTTCTGGTCAACTCCAGTAGTGTTAGTTGCACCAGAAGCATCTATAGTGGTATCAGCCCCTGAGTTGATCTTAATGTTTGTTTCTCTATAGTTAATCCCACCACAACCTACAAGGCTGAGGAGGGCTATAGCTGCTATAAGTTTCTTCATGTTGTTCTCCTTTAAAGATTCATGGCCATTCGTCGTACCCCATGCAATGCTTCAATTCGTGCTGCAATAGGAAGTCGAAATGGCTATACCACACCTCACACCGTTCAATTCCGCCGTTCCCGTCATACGTGATCTCGCAACATGCCGGAACAATCCCAGCATTGAGCGGGATACTCAACAGTGATAGCCACGGCTTTATTGGCCATGTAATCTTGTGGCACGCTATCGAGGTATCTATATAGTTCCCCTTGTGTATCACCAGCTCCATCTGGTCGAGGGGTGTCTCGTGCGTTACGCCTTCTTGCAGCGTATTTCCCGGCATTGGAGCACAAGAGACGAGCAGTAAAAACAGAAAAATTATGATCTTATTCATATCTTAAACCCCCACGGAGCCAACAGTCTGCCCTGCATGTCGAAAGCATACGGGGCAGAATATGGACTCTCCGTGCCATCAGCGAAGGTGGCGGTCAAAGTGTAAATAGTCACTGGCTTAGTAAGTGTAACCTCGCAGTCCATCTCCTGTAGTGTCGGTCCTGAGCCATAGCACACAGGCACGCCCTCTTGGTACAGCCTGTAGCCAGTGACTGCTGGAGACATCGGTGGAGTGTAGCCCCATGTGACATGGATGCTTGTTGCCATTGCTGCCGATGCCCATAGCAGCAGGATGCTAATTACGCTTAAAATTGCCAGGAGTCGCATGGATTCTCACGGTGTTGCTCGGGCCAGAGAACTCTATCGCGTTCGTATCTGAGTCGTTATATGCTTTGATGTAGAACCGATTCAGTGATCCGGTGTCATACGTAATTGTTCCAGTCGCGATCCTTGCCGTCTTCGGAATCTTGCTGATCACCGCTTTCTCAGGCAGTGTCCCGACGAGTTGGTAAATCTCAAATCCGGTTATCTCTGCCTCTGCTTCGGCGGTGTAGCTCCACGAAAACGTCTCGCTCTTTGTAATCATCCCTGCACTCGCCATAGCAGGAATCACCAGTAGTGCTATCAAAAGAATCCACTTCTTCATTCTGTGCCCTCCATAGAACATCTCATAATGTTTGGTACTTCCACTCCACTCTCAACATCCACAGTCGGCTGCCAGATCACCGGCCAATCCCTGATCGCAGCAGCCAGTGTCGTACCAAGGAACTCCCCGGTAAGGATCGGCTTGCGCTCGTTGGCGATTACAGGCTTGCTCTTGCCATCTTTGATATCATCGTCGATCACCGCAGCAGGATCAGGCTTGATCTTTGTCAGGTCAGGCAACTTGTCGGCTACAAGATCGAGGTAGACCGGGTTGTTCTGTAGGGCTGTAGTAGCCGTAGTATTGAGTTTAAAATACTCTGCGTGTTCAGGATCATCTTCGGTCTCCGAAGGGTCGGTCAGGAAGTGAACGAAGGTCACAGCCTTGAGCTTTCCTTGGGCATCCACAAAGGTGCCACAGGGCCATGAGTTCTCCCATGTCTGATCGTATAACGAACGGGGAGATGCAGGGTCTGTGACGTAGTAGCCGGATATCTTTGATCCTCGGTTTAGGCGGCTCATATCGCGTACTCCATGGCTGCAAGGATTTCGGCATCACTGGCAGACTTATTCCAAGTTTGTACCTGCCTGAATCCTATTGGTATTGTGCTATTCAACCCGAACCGTTGGTGTGTAAGTGGGTTCTGTGATCCATCATAGGCAGCAGCAGTGCCCCATGTAATTGCTGCATCGGTTGATTTCTTGTAGCCGATCTGTAGGATTGTCCCGCTTGCCTTTACTGCAATCAATATCTGCGTGTTTGCAGCCCATCCGCCCGCAACCGTGACCGTTGCCGTGTTGGTCCCATCAGTGACTTTCAGCACTCCGCCAGATGCGGCATAGATCAACCCGACAGCAGCATCATTGACAGTCGTAATGTTGGCATCTGCTGTTACCTGTGTTGATGATGGAATGAGCGTAACAAGTGACGCATGGGTGAATTGTCCGCCAGCACCTAGCGCAGTCAGCATCCTGTCATCCAGCGGGATAGCCAGCCCATTACCACCACTGGTCGCTGCTGTGGATGGGACTGAGGAACCACCAGGGCAGGCTGGCATTAGATATGGCGAATTTACGAGCATGGCGTGGGCAAACTGGAAGACCCCAACGCCAGCAGATCCAAATGTCCGCTGATCGATTTGAATCCGGGACG
>Ga0172380_10003290_pt1 | contig 22545 bp, 20 predicted proteins | sample Leawe162metaG_FD_119747 | JGI IMG/M metagenome (GOLD analysis project Ga0172380, IMG submission 119747) | Leachate microbial communities from a municipal landfill in Southern Ontario, Canada - Leachate well 162 metaG | ecosystem: Engineered > Solid waste > Landfill > Unclassified | place...
CAAGTTCCCTTTGTATATCGCCATGGATGCCATTTACCGCATGGAACGGCGGGTGACCGAAAAAACCCGCCAAAAATGGACGGTCACGTATTGTCGTTATGATGACCAGCAGCGCCGGGTTGGCATTGATTGGCAAACGCCACAGGGCGATGTCCATTGGTCGGTGAACACCGACAGCGGCGACCCTAACCAACCGGATATTTGGCATCCGCATATGATTTGCCTTAGCAGCCCCGAAGGCCCTGACCGTTTGCTGCATGTGCGGCATTTAAAACCGGGCTATCAAGTTTCTGTACCGATTTCAACGTTTGATTTTTTGACGTTGGAAGGCAGTGCCCGGCGTTTTGACATCCATTACGATGAACAAGGTCGGCGTCCTCATTTAATTTTTGGACATCCCGGCAGAGCCCCGCATTTATTGGAGCAACTACATGAATTGGTTGATCCTGATAAAAACTGGGCCAGTAGAACAAAGTGGAATTCAAGCCAGTTAAAAGGCTTGTATGGGCGCATGGTGGAAACCTATGAAAACTGGGTGCGCCTTGCCGTTAAGGACGAACTACGACAAAGCGGTTTGGCGGCTTGGCGGGCGCATGTCCAGGATTTGTTAAGCCGTTATTTGCCAGGCCAAGCTAATGAACCGCTGCGTCATGATTTATTAGCCGCCATCGCCGACGGCCGTTTTTTCGATGCGGTGGAATGGAACACGTATATTTGTAAATCGGCAACAGCCGAATTTAAAACAACTGAAACTACCAACCAGGATTAACTTGATGAAATCACATCCTTTGTTTTTATACGCACTAGACCCTACCCATATCGGTGCTGGCGGTTATCGGCTGGGTCGGGTTGACAACACCATCATCCGCGATGCCGCCACCCAATTGCCGAAAATTCCGGGAAGTTCGCTGAATGGTGCTTTGCGTGCCGCCGCGATTTTTTCGCTGGAAGATCAGGGTGAGCGCGAACAGGCGCAAAAATACGCACGGCATACTTTAGATGATGGCAATAAGCCCCGCACTGATCATAAACGCGGTGCGGAAGATCCGGTGGCGAAAGTTTTTGGTTATGCCGAGGGCGATACTGAGGGCACTTCGCGGATTGGTTTGTTGAGTGTGCGTGATGCGGAAATTTTCGCTTATCCGGTACCGACCATGATGGGGCCGCGCTGGGTGACGACGCCGTTTTTGTTGGAACGGGCCGGTTGCGTGGTCGCAAAAGAGTTACATCCCGTTTCGGAAGAAACGGTGTTTGCACAGGACTTGCCGGGTAGCGCGGAACGCTTGAATTTGGGCTGGCTATTATTGAAAGCACAGAAAAAAGTGATTCCCTTCCCTCCATTCGCTAATCAACCAGCCTTGGATTTTATTAAGGCGAATTTGATTTTGGTGCATGACAACTTATTCCCGGCCTTGGTCAACTCCAACTTGGAAACGCGCACATCAGTGTCCATTGATTTTGAAAGCGGGGCCGGTGCCGATGGTTTGTTATTTACCTATGAAGCGACGCCGCGCGGCACATTATTCCTCGGCCAGCTCGATTTTGATGATAGGCGCTTTCCCGATCTTTATGACCATGCTTTCCAACGCGTTTCCAAAGCGTTGGAGCTTGCCAGTGCCTTGGGTTACGGCGGCATGACCACGCGCGGTTTTGGGCGTATGAATGCTGTCTTAATAGGAGCAAAATCATGCTGAATTTAGAACCTTTGGCGGCGCAAAGCGCATCACTTATGGTATCTGATGAGCCTAAAAAAGCCGAAAACCTGATCACCAAATCAGTTGCCGTTCTCGCTGAGCAGGGTGTTTATGCTTTTGGTTTATTCTTGGCCAGCCGAAAAGACCGTGAATCACGTCAGGCCAGCGATATTGACGGGGCTATCCGCAAGATCCTGACGGATGCGGGCTTGTGTGAAGACGCGCCACGTATATCCATGGCCGAATATTACGGGGCGATCAGTAAAAAACGCGGCAAAGAAAGCGAAATCGATGCGTTACGGCGTTTGTTGCTGACCAAGCAACTGATGGAAACCGCATTGAATTACGGACGTTACCATGCCAAAGCGCAAGGGGGTTGAAGATGACCGATAACGCTTGGCAGTTTGCCGCGTTCCGGCTGGAATTGATCACGCCCATTCATGCCGGCAGTTGGCGGGCCGGTATGGTTGCACAAACTCACCGTTTTGTGCCGGGACATTTGTTCAGTTATGCCTTAGCAGCCGTTTATGGTGGCCAATTAGGCGGCCAACCTGCCGACTATGACCATGCGTTACAAACTGTCTTGTCTTCCGTGCGTTTTGCCCCTGCAATGCTAGCAGACGGCCAGTGTTTACTATTCCCAAATCGAGATAGGCAAATTATCGAACAACGTCATATACGCGGCAACAACCATGTGACTTTGCAATTGGATTCCCGTTCGGCACAAGAATCGGCATTGTTCGAAGTTGAATATATTGCCGCACAGGTTGCCAACGGCACACACTTCAAGCAACCAACCCACTTGCTTGGTGGTTGTTGGTTCCATGATGATGGCTTGGACGGGATACCTTGGCAGAAATGGCTAGGGCAATTGATTTTAGGTGGTGAGGGAAAAATCGGCTATGGCCGTTGCTGGTTAGTGGAATGGGACAAGGGAGCTCTTAGCTTTCATGGCCTAGGGGTCATCCATCAAAAAGGTTTGAGCTTAGCGGCAGGTAAAAAATTACCAGGTCCCGCATTATCCGGTGTCGGTCAAGCCCCTCAACAGCCCTGGTTAGGACGACTATATGACAAGCAGCAAGGATTTGGCCGTCGTTTAAGCGAAGCAGCACTTATTTATATGGATGGTATTTGTGGACAAGACGCCATATTTTTGCCTCATGCCAACGAGGTTGGTTTAGGCTGTTGGGCAACGGTATGAGTGATGGCTGGGGCATTGCCGTCAGCGGCTTTACTGCCTATTGGAAAATACCTGATGTGCCTGCAACGGATTATTATATTGGTAGTCGTATTCGCGGTATTTTGGGGCATGCGCTGTTCTCTCAAGTCTGTCCTTACGCTGAAGCACGTTGCGCAGAGTGTGCTATTGCACCCTATTGCGACTACACACGTGTCTTTAAGCCACAAGATCCAGAAGCATTACCCGCCTATGTTTTGCATGACTGGCAGATCGATAAAAACTCTATTGCTGTTACAGTGCTATTGCTTGGAATGGCTTCCCAAGCTGCCGAAAATTGGATCAAAGGCCTTTCTTCACAGTTACCGCATTTGGATTGGTGGGGACAAGACGGTATGCAGTTGCTACGGGTAACCGATTGGCAATCGCGATCAATTTTGTTTACACATGGCCGTTTCACTGCCAAATCAAAATTAACTTATGCTCAGTATTGGCCATCTGTCGCTGCTGATGTTGAGGTTCATTTTATTACCCCATTAGTCAGTAAGCATCAACATGAGGATCCGCTTTTGGCTGCTTTGAAGACTCGCATTCAGAGACTACGCAACCAATTTGGGGATGCAGAAAGTTTTGAAAAAGCCGATCACTGCTGGTATTGCCGAATTCACACACAGCATAGCACGAGCTTGTTTTTAGGTAAGAGTCAGAGAAAAATCACTGGCTGCTATTATGTCTTGAAGTTAACCCAGGTGAGTCGAACAGGGGCGGAATTGCTTGGGGCTGGTTTATGGTTGCATGCCGGCGGACAAACAGGGTTGGGGTTAGGACGCTATCGTTTAGAAATCAAATAAGTTAAGGCGCTATTGTCGAATCGGTCAGTACTTCTCAAAGAAGCCCTCCCGTCTCTCGATACTTTTGTTGGCAAACGCATCACTGTGCGTGGTTAGTACATGATCGTAAATAGCTTTGTCAGCGGATAGAGGATTGCAGGCTGTCACGATCCAGATATTCGCCTTCAATCTCTGATGTTTTTAAGGCTTCGTTGCTAATCAGTTCAATAGTCAGTTGCCGCTTGTCCTCGTCACCCAAATGTTTCGACCTGTACGATTAGAAACAAAGGCATAATCAACAATATTGTTCTACTAAGGAAGTCGTCATGCGCAACATAAAAGTTAACATCAGCGTCGGGTTTAGCGAAACAGAAGAATCCGTAACGGAAAATGATAGTGTTGAAAAAATGGATGATGGTTCGTTTAGATTAATCCTTGATTACCAAGACGAATTTAATATAGATCACTTAGAAAATGCACTCCTGCAAACGAGTTATCCTGCCTTACGGGCGGCCTTATCCGAACATCTTGAACAAGCCTGTAAAAAAAAGCCTGTCAAGAATCCGAGTTAGCCGGAACGGGTAGTCGCATTGAGGAACATCCGAGCCTTTATCAAGTGGATGGCGAGGTTGGGCGATTCACGTTTAAGACCTACGACGTGAAAGCCAAAAACAACAAGACCCTTTTTGCAGGGATCGGATTGTTCCCTACGCACAAAGGCCGACAGTGGTATCCAACCAGCGGATTTAAAGAGGTCGCCTTGATTTACGGGGCGGCACAACGCAGTTATCGGCAAACCATCCAGGTGTTTAATCATAGTCGCCGCCAGGAAGTCGGCGGCACACCCCTGAATATGCTGTGTGATGTCACGCAAGCTGAAGGCCTGAAAGTACTGGATTTTCTGACTCGACAAGCGGGAAGCCTCTTCAAGGAACAGGGCTTCAACCCACAAGGTCATCCAGAAGCGGATTGCACGGTTATTAAACAGATTCCAGACGCGACCTATCTTGAGCAAGAGCAGCTACAACCCGCACTGACCGCAGTTTGTGAAGACATGGTCAAAAAAGGATTGTCTGCTGAGGACATTGAAAACGTGCAGAAAACCCTCTTCGTCAATAAAGCCTATGAAAAAGCGGGACAATGCGTCTACGTTCATATCGATGATGTCGGGGTAAAAGAACAAAAACAGCATCGAGATAAAAAGGGGGTTACCAAGGAACCGGATGTCCATCAGAAAGAGGTAACAAAAGACCAGCGTCCAACCGTACAAAACACCGTTGCCCGTATTGAACACACGGGCAAAGGTTTCACCTTGACGGGCCGAAGCGTGTCGGAAATTTTAACGTTCGTATTGGCTTTCTTGCTGAATAATGCGCTGCTAAGGTTGAACATTAAGGTTTGTACGGATGGTCAGCGGTGTCTGCAAGAGGCGATAGTGTCCTTTTTTTCATGGCACAGGCATCTGTCATTACTGCTGGACTGGTTTCATCTGGTTAAAAAGTTCAAAGAGGATTTGAGTCTTGCGTGTAAGGGGAGAGACATCCGTAATCGCCATTTAAAACAATTGTTAATCCTGTTATGGTTTCCTATGGTTTGGGTTGGTTGACAAGGCTCAGGTCTATTTAGCCGCTATTCCCGCGACCGACATCAAGGATATCAAAGCCATTGCCCGACTCAGTGCTTATCTGGAACGTAATCGCAAATGGATACCCTGTTATGCCATGCGCAGCAAGCTAAAGCTGCCCAACTCCAGCAATCCGGTGGAACGATGTAATAATCTGGTGACCGCCAAGCGTCAAAAGCATCAGGGAATGAGTTGGTCTGAAAATGGCTCTTATGCGTTGACCGCATTAAACGCTGTTACGGCTAATAAGGCTACACAGCAATGGGTAGAAAATCGCACGATTCCTTTTGTATTGGTGACAAAGGCTGCTTAGGCTAATCGTACAGGTCGAAATGTTTGAATGCGCCGAACAACAGCCCGGCACCTAGCAGCAACCGCTTTTCGCTGTCGTCAATTTTGGCTGGGTTGTAGCTAAAATGCGGCCAATCTGTTTGTTGCCAGTTCCACTTCATGAGTTATAGTCTCTGTTTCTATAACTCAATAATATGTAAAATAATGGGTTATAGGAAGGGCTTTTATACATCATACCCCATCAATTGCGGGGTTGATGCAGAGTGGCGTATTCAAACCCGCTTCTGGGTATTCGCCAACAACACTTTTAAAGCCAAAGCCACGATGAAAATACCTACCGGAATCGCTTGCGGCGGCACCGGAAATGGTAGCGTCAAGCCCATCAACAGCAGATACACTGCGCCCAACATGATGTACAGGCTGTAGCGATGCGCCATCGGGCTGGGATAATCAAAGTTAGTCTGGCTGACTTTGCGCCGGATCAGCCCGTCGATGGCAAAAGGCAGCACGGTAACCACCAGAAACGGCAACCACACCCACGCCATGATGAAGCGTTTGATCATTTGGTACAGCGTATCCCAAAGCACATCCAGCCGGCTTTGGATAAAAGGGAACAAATCATGCCTACCAACCTCTTCAAAGCCTCTCGACAGCTGACGTTCGTGCTCGGTCGGAATGAAGTAACGGTAAACGCTCTCCCTGATGCCGGTGTTGACGAATAACAAGTCAAACCAGTGTTGGCTGGTCTGGCGGATTTCTGCCTCTTTTTCGACACCGAAATAAGCGATGAGGCTATTATCTTCTACGGCCTGGATGTCCCTCGCCCAGTCATCCGACACAAACCCGGCCACCAGGATGATTTCCAATAACCAAACCAATAGGCTGAGCAGTAAGTTACGCTGCATGATCACCCCTTCCCTGTATTGGCTGCTGAACGCAGTATCGGCAGGCGGCCTTTGACGATGCGTCCACCCGACAATTTGGCGATGTAATGCAGGTCAGGCAGTTGCCCCAATAACTGCGGCGCAAACAAATCACCTTCCTCTTCCATCAGGCGTTCACCGACATTACCGGAAAATAGGCTGGGGTTGGTCGCGCTGGTGGCGACACCCTGAGTGCGCATGATGTATTTCAACCGGGTTTTCGGCAGGTTGTCGGTGATGTACTGCTGGGTCTCACTGTCCATGATGCGCAGGGCGATCAGGTTGTTGACGTTGCCGAGCACTTGCCGGGCTTTATCCTGGGAACCGGTGCGTGCGGCAAAGTCGGCGAAAGTCTGGGTGGCAATAAACAAGCGCATTTTGGCGCCACGGCCTTTGTTCAATACTTGGATAAAGGGATCATTGATCACCTCGGCGGCTTCATCGACAAACACATTCACTGGCCGGTCCGAAACGCCGTAGTTATACCGATCCCCTGCCACCGCTGCAAGGTCGGCGAGCAGGATCGAACCGATGGCGCTGCCGACCAGCCCATCCGACAACGAATCCAGGCCAATATACGCCACTTGGGCTTTTTCGATGATATGGCCGGTATTGGTAATGGGACGATGGTCATCCAGATCAAGCGGATTGGGTGACAGCAAAGGCCCCAAGGGGCCCGACGTCAGCATGTTCATGATCGGGATCAACGAGGCCACCATCTTGCTGAAATGGGTGCGGTCATGTTCGAACAGCGATAATAAGCCTTCCAGATCGAGATTCGGGGCTTGCTGTTGCACCACATCCCGATAAAAGCGCACCAAGCCCGCGGCTTTGGCGTCGATGTCTTTGGCGGCCTTCAAATATGGCCTAGCATCTTGACGCCAATGACCCAAACAGTTGTCGTAATAACGCTCCAAGGCCTGGACGACCAAGGTCGAGGGGCCGCCTTCCAGATAACGGCGCAGCTTGGCCAAGGTTGGCCTTTCCTCAATCACCATCAGCCCTTGGATGACATTATCCAGGGATTTCTGGCCAAAGGCCTTGAACGGGTCGTTGGTGGTCTCGCCCGGTGAAATGGCGGTGATGCGACTGGCAATCTCCGACGGACGGTTAAAATTGTGCAAAGGATCCAAGCGTACGCTGTCTTCGGGAAAAGCCGGATGGAAATAGACAAAGCGGTCAGGGCGCTGTGCCAATTGGCATGCCCGCTTGGCTGATGCCATCAGATCCTTGTCGCCTTTGGGGTCGATGATGATCACCGCTTCACCGCGCAGCACGGCCTGGGTGACCAGCACATCAAACGCCCGCGTCTTGCCCGCACCGGTGGTGCCAACGATCAGGGTATGGCCGGCGGTATGTTGGATGGGTTGCCGGACGTCGCTTTCCGAGATTTCCAGGCCATGGATCCAGGCGGAGCCCATACGCTGATGGTCGGTCGGAATCAGCAAGGAGACATCGCGTTTGAGAATTTCATAAGCCAGTTGCGCATGTTTTTGCACCCAATCAAAGCCCCAGCCGAACCATAGCTCTTCAGGGTGGCGCTTCACAAATTGCTTGAGCTTGTCGGCTTCCAGATACTGGAAACGGAATTGCCGCAGCCGTCTTTTGCGAACCCAGAGACTGAGCGCAGGCGGCAACCGCCATAACACCATCACCCCACAGGCAATCATCAGCCAGTCAAAGGGTTCTCGTGGCAAGCCCGACCATTGGCTAGTCAGATAAGCCATCGCCGCCCCACCGACCCATCCGGCAATCGCGAAGACTTCGAATATCGGCCGCCAGGGAAACTGGTAGTCGTAATCGGACTTCATGGCTGGATTCTGACCTTGAAGCCACCCTCGTCCATACGGCAATCCGGGTGGCTGGCCATCTCACGTAACAAGGCGCTACGCTTGAGGCCGGGATGCTGTTGTAGACACTGGGCTATGTCGGACTCATCCACGTTATGCCAAGCATCGTCTGTTGTTGCTGCTGCCGATGAGGAAGCTTTGGCTTTTCGCAGTTGGTCGATTAATGCCATGACCGCTTGACTGCCCGATGACGTGTTGGAGCGAGGAAGCTGATCTGTGATGGTTTTAGATAAATCGTCAACGGCGGCATCTTGCTTGACTGGCATTTCTGTAATAGCTGGCTTGGTCATAGGTTGTGATTTGGTCTGGGTAATAGCCTGGGATTTGTTGGATGCAGATTTCGCCAAGTTTGGTTTGGCTGGCTGTGATTCGGTCGGATCAGCTTTTTCAGTTGCCGTCACAGCCGTTTGGGTACGATCCTGCGTTTTGCCGGGTTTTTCAGGCTTGCTCGGCAAGGTTTTTTTATTACCCTTGGCAGCTGTTGGTTTAACCGGTTTTGGTAACTGCCCGGATATTGGCGGGATTACAGGCAAATTGGAAACCGTAAGCAACTGTTTCATGAAGCCAGTGGGCTCCGATGCCAAGAGCACGCCATGCACCTGATTGATCACCTGCACCTTGCGCATTGGCGAAAGAATATCGATGACCAGCCAACCTTTTTCCTCCAGGGCTTTGATGAAGAGATTGGGTTCAATAGCCAGCTGTTGGGCGATGTCCGGAAATGCCAGCAAGCACTTGCCTTGGGTCTCCAAGACGTCGGCTCCCAGTTTTAACCGTCCGGCGTTAAGCTCATGGCTAATCTGAATGAGCCACTCCCCCACCAGACCCTGGTCTTGTAGCCAGTTGCGGGCGGTTGCGATGGGGTCGGCTTCGGACTGGAAGTTGATTGGTAGTACGCTCTTTTCCCCAAGATGAGACGGACTGCTTTGATTGCTTAGCTCTTTGGATTTTTTGGTTATAGCGGTTATTTCGGCGGGTAGCTTATCTCGCCGAGGCGTTTCAGTATCTGCGCTTGTTTCCGGTTCGTCCAGGCCTGACGGAAGCAACGCGGCATCAACTGGTTGGCGAATAGCCGATTGGTCGGGGCAATCCTGACGGTTTTCCTTATCGGGTGGTGCTGCACAAACAGGGTCGGTAATAGCATGGTCAATCTGCCCGTCCGGTTGTGATTCTAGTTTTGTAGCGTCTTGATCCGACGTAGTGATAACAGTTGTCTCAGCCTCATCAGAAATTTCAACCCCTTCAACGATAACCGGCGGTTCGTTACTGAACACCAATTCCGGGGACGCCAAACGCAGCATGTACAAGGTCACTTCTAAATTCTGGGGCTGCATACGCCAATAACGGTATTGCCGGCCATCGGGCAATATTTTCGGGATAGCCAAACCTCGCTCGATCAGAATATCGGCCAAAGTGTCTTCATCCCGTGGGATGCCGGGGACTTTGTCTTTCGCCAGTAGCTCAACGACGTCCTGAGCGCCGGTGCGCCAGACAATATGAAGGCCTTCCCTGAACCGCCAGAGGCGTGCGCCTTTGTCATTGGCGAGCCAGTGCCCGGATTTGATCAAACGTCGCATGGCATCGAACAGGTATTTTTCCACCGGCATCCCCATCGCCGGATCGGTGGGGTGATGGACTTTCAGGTCACGTTCGACGCTTTTACAATCCGCCGCCATGACCAGCTCGGACAATTTCGCCCCCCGATCCAGGCCATGGATGGTTTCCAGCATGGCTTGCATGATGTCGGGGCCCGGAGCCAGTATGTAAGAGCGGGATGCCCGGGTCAGCACCCGTTCAATTACCAACGCCGAGAACTGTTCATGGCGTTTGTGGCGGTTTTCCCGCCAGCGCAAAAAATAGCGGTCGATGCCGTTTTGATTTGCCCAGTCGGTCAGGTTTTCATCACAAGGATTCCAGGTAAATTCACCGTGCCTATCCACAACCGCCATATCCGACACCGGTTTGCCGATGTCATGCAGCAAACCGGCAAAACACACCGCCAGACGCCAGCGCAGCTCTTGTTCCTTGCGTTCGCGCGGTGTCGCATGGGTGGCAAACAAACAGCCTTGCGCCGCTTGGGTTGCCCAGTGGGCGACTTCCAGTCCATGCCGGAACAAACCGCCCGCGCCGCGATGATGATGCGATTCCGAGGCTGGCAACAGATGGCTGAAAGCGGCATAGCGTTCAATGACCGGTGCGGCGATGGTTTGGTAAAGATCATCCGGCAAGGACAAGGCGTGTTCGATAGCGTTGATCAGTTCGGTTTGGGTGGACAGGATACGGTCGACGGGCGCAGCCGGAAGCCCCTTCATAAAAGGCGGGTAGCGCGGAATCTCCTCGTCAGGCGGTGGCGGCTGATCGTCGATAGGTAATGGGCGGCCAGCCAACAAGCGCTTTCCAAGGCGGTTAATAAAGGCAAGGTTGATTTTTTCCATAACGGCTCATCGTGGCAAAAATCAGGGTGGTGGTGCTGACAAAAGATGCCGAAAACCGCAAGCTTTTGCGGCCTCCGATCAGGATGTTGATTCTAGGGTGATGGTTTTCCATATCCCAGGAGCCGCCATGTCCTCATTATCCAAAGCTTTTCTTATCCTCATCATTGCCGTATTGGGTACCGGCTGTACCAGCAATCGGCCGTCCGCCACGGTCAGTGAAGCGGTGATCCAATCGGTTTTACCCGACCCACAAACCACATCTCCTTGGCGGCTGGACAGTGCGTGGCAAGGCGGCGGTTTGGGTGGCTCGGTGCTACGGGGCGCATCCATCGAGCATGTGATCCAGCAGGTTGACAACAGGCTTCCGGATTCGGCGTCAACTTCAGGATTAGATGTAAGGTCACACCGCAGGGCTACGCTGACACCGAAGCCACCAACCTATTCAAACCGGGGAAACGATGAAGCGGTCGAACGCGCCTGGCGGAAGTATTGCCATCATCAACTCGACATGACCGCTGAGGACTACGCGGTTATGCGGCGCAATCCAGTTCCACGGACGGTGCTTCACCACGGTTGCCATCCCCAGAGCCTGTTGAAGTGAGGCGGTTATGGAAAACCTTCACCCCTCAACAAAACCCTCCGGCGCTAATGGCCCATCGTCCTGTCCTAACGGCCTTGATAATCTCACCGACAGGTTCGAACAATTAGTCAAACGCAAAAAACCGCCATTACACGTTGCCGAATCACTGGCGGCGATCCCCATTTGGCCAGCAACGATGCGGGGCACGCCGAACGCCTGTCTACGCAGTGCTTTGTTCGCCGGCATCCAGGGCAATGAACGCATCGCCTATAAAAAACGTACGTTGCTAGCTTCGGTGGACGGTATCGAAATCCGGTATTTGGGTGTGCAACTGAACCAGTCGGATCTGGATGTATGGCTGCACATTGTGCATCTGTCCAGACAACAGTTGCCGGGCTTCAGTGTCACCTTCAGTGCTTACGCGCTGCTTAAAGCCTTAGGCAAAGGCACCGGCAAAAGCCAGCACGAATGGCTGAAGGAAGCCATGGCCCGATTGGGCGGTGCTTTTGTCGAAATGACTTTCCATGGCCGCGATAGCTTTGGTGAAAAGGGCTTTCTTCGCTATTACCGCGACGAGACCACCCAGCGTTATGTGGTCGAACTCACTGAATCGATGCTGCGGCTGTTTGAGGATGGCTACACGCACATTGAATTTGCCCAGCGGCAAAAACTGCGTAAACAACCCTTGGCGTTGTGGCTGCACGGTTTTTTATCATCCCATGCCGCGCCTTATCCGCTGAAGATCACCACCATCCATCGTCTTAGCGGAAGCGGAGCCCAGACGTTTCGCGATTTTAAATACCGGCTGCGTAAAGCAGTGGTGGCCTTGGTTGCCATCGGCGCCATTGACAGTTTTGTGGTCGACGGGGATTCGCTCAAGATTAAAAAGACGCCAACCCCCAGCCAACAACGCCATCTGGACAGCAAATAAGACCCAAAAAAGCACGGCATTCGACCGACGCTTTTTTGAGCCTTAAAAATCGCCGGAACACGGCATTAGACCGACACAGGCACGGCATTAGGCCGACGGGGTAACGGCATTAGACCGACGGGCACGGCATTAGGCCGACAAAAAGCACGGCATTAGGCCGACGTTTGGCACGGCATTCGACCGACGCTAGGACACTTTTACAGAATCGCTGTAGGCCATGACTGGCGTGGCTTACAGCGATTTTAACAACGGCAAAAAAAGCCTTGCTAATCTATATATAATCTTTTTTAATCTTATTATTTAAATAGGGAAGCTGTGGATAACTCAGTTCGGTTTGCCGGTGTCGTTTTTCATTGCAAGCACTTGCGATAGTGTTGTACGGCATCACGCACGCTGCCCAGCAAATCCAACTGCTTTCGGATGTCGGCAAATTCAGTTTCCAGTTCTTCAACCAGTTCTGCTTCCCATTCGGGTTCGCCTTTTAGGAAACGCATCAATGGGTAGCGATAGCCAAGCCCTTTTTTGAGATACTGGGCTATCGGTTTGGCTTGTCCATTTTGACGGATCATCCCCATACGAAACCACTCGATGCTGAACGAGAGGCTGGCTTCCCGACGGCGGATGCGAACACCGATCCGAGCTGTTCCTGATATGACCTGATTTTTTTGTCCGTTCTTGAGCCGTCGCCAATAATCGTCGACCAATACCCGAGCTTCGGTATGGAGCTGGTCTACCTTAGCCTCGACCCAGGCTAATAGGTCTTCTTCCGTCAGTGTGGAGGGTGAGTTTTCTGCAAGTTCGTTTTTCATGAGCAATCCCTAATACTTAACTACAGGGATTTAGGTCTTAAATCCCTAAGCCATTTCAAGGTTAAAAATGGTGTTTTTTTGTCTTCTGCATACGCCAAAAGGGTCGTTATGTCTATTGGGTTTTTGATGTCTAAATGCTTATTATATTAGGGATTTAGAGTGTAAAATAGTGTGCTTTTCCACAGCATCATCCCTAAGCAACTGCAACACCCCATATCCTTAATTAGGGATTAAACCTCCGATTTCGTAGTTCTTTTTAACGAGCGAATCCCTAATTAATAGAGATTTAGCTTGTCAATTCCCATGTGAAATTTAGCGACAGGCTCAGACATAAAAAGCCAAGGCTAATCTCAATTCTAGCGGGGGGATTCAATTCATCTTCTGCAAAAAATCGGTAAGAGAGCTCTTTTTTCGGCAACGACGATCCAGCCATCTGCATTGCTTGGAAGTAACGCTGCAAAAAATCACGGTTTCGCCCCTTTTTTGCCACCAGGCTGGGCTTGCCTTGGGGCAGAATGCCGCTATGAACCGATACTGCGCCTTCTTCGCTGTCTTGTTGATCCTGTGGCTCCAGGCAATTACCGCCTGGGGTGCGGATACCGATGCGCCAGCTATTTCGTATTTCACGGACAAACAGCGGGGCTGGTTCTGGTATGAAGTCCAGCCGGAGCCGGTGGTGAAAAAGCCACCGGAAGCACCGAAGCCCAAGCCGGTGTCGTCCACAGACAGCATCAAAGCTCAGCCAAAGCCGCCCACGGTGATGCCTACCGAACCCGCACCTCTGAGCTCCGCCTGGCTGCGCAAAAACCTGGAAACCTATCTCAACAAGGCGATTGACGAGCCTACCCATGAAAACGTCGCGGCGTTTTATTACCTGCAACGGGCGATGATGGACAAGGCCGAACGCTTCACCCACGCCGCCCGCTATGTGGTGATGTCCGACCCGCAGTTGGATGAAACCGTCCGCCGTCCGGTGGCGACCTATGCCGTCAATGAAGCCAACCATCAAGCCAGCATCATGGCGGATAAGGCCTTGAAAGACATTGCCGGGCTTGCCGGGATTTTGTTTTTCTTCCGCTCCGATTGCCGGTATTGCCATATCCAGGCGCCGATCCTGTACATGTTGGCAAACGCGTACGGATTTAATATTTATCCTGTGTCGTTGGATGGCCTGCCGATGCCGAATGGGCTGTTTGGCAACTTCAAGACCGACCAAGGCCAAGCGGCGTTGTTAGGGGTTGAACAGACCCCTGCCCTATTCCTGATGAAACCGCCCCGGCAAATTGTGCCTTTGTCACAAGGCGTGCTGTCGCTGGAAGAGCTAACCAGCCGCATCCTGCTCGCCGCCAAAGAATCGGGTTGGCTGGATGCCTTACAGTACCAAACCACCCAAGGCATCCGCTCCACGCCGATGTTATTGCCAACCACTGGCAGCATCAGCGCATCGATGGCACAAAACCCGCTGGCATTGATTCAAGCTCTGCAACACAGTGCCCAAATCGGAGGGATGCCATGAGCCATTGCTCATTCAGGCTCTTCACTATGGCGGTGGTAAACGCGGCAATGATTGTCCTGCTGCTGGCAGCAAACCTATCTCCCGCCTATGCCGATTTGCAACAGGAAATGGATGGCATGTTTGGCACGATGACCAACTTCACTGCACCTACGGCACATTTGGGACAACGCCGAGGCATGATCACCGGTGGCAGCCTGGTGGAACGCAACGGTATTTCTAACACCAACCTGGTGTCATTTGTGCCGCCGTCGTTTAGCGCCGGCTGTGGCGGTATTGATCTGTTTGCGGGCAGTTTCAGTTTCATCAACTTCAACCAGTTCGTGCAATTGCTACGCAATGTCGCCGGTAATGCCTCGGGTTATGCCTTTCAACTGGCCATCGGGGCAATGTGCCCCTGGTGTGCCTCGGTGATGACCGACCTGCAAAAGAAGATCCAGGAGATGAACCAACTGTTCAGCAACTCCTGTCGGTTATCACAAGGGCTGGTCAACGATACCGTCAAGGCCTTTGACCTGCAGAGCAAAGCCAACCTGTCCAATGCCTCGTTTACCCAGGGCATCAGCGATGTGTTTTCCAGTTGGACGAACACCAGCACCTTGGGTGATCCGGTACAGCAGGTCAAACAAAATGCCCCTAACGACATGAGCCAAAAAATCCAGGGCAACCTGGTCTGGCGGTCATTGGTGAAGCAAAATGCCGGTGCTTGGTTCCGCTTTGGCGGCAATGGCCTGCTCGAAGCGGCGATGAGCCTTTCCGGCACGGTCATCGTCGATGCGCCGCAAGCCGCCCCTGACGGCAAAGGTGAAAACAATCCCCTCAGTGCTCCGCCGCCGATCCTGCGTATCAAGGATTTGCTATACGGCAATGATGTCGGTAACTCGTATCAGACCGTCAATGTGTATGAGTGCTCGGATGGCCATGAGGCTGACCAATGCCTCAAACCGGTGGTGAAAGCGATCAAACTGGTCGGCCTTAAGCAACGGGTGATGGACATCCTGCTCGGTTCGGCCAAAAACGGTGACGGCCTGATTGTGAAGTTCTCAACCAACCAAGGCCAGATCACCGCCACCGAACAGGCCTTCATGCAAACCGTACCGGACGCCATCGGTGGCATGATACATAACCTGGCCCGTGAGGATGCCGGTATCGCCAAGCTCTGGGCGGAAGAAGCCGCCCCGGTGATTGCCCTGGAACTGGCGCAATTGATCGTCAACGATTTGCTCGGTGCGGTACAGGCTGCCGCGCAGATGAACGACCATGCCTATGCCAAATTGCTGATGGAAGCCCTGAAAGGCGCCCGTGAACAGATTCAGGATGAATACGTCACCATCGCTGGCCGTTATGGCAATCCGCAAACCTTGATGGCGTTTTATCAGCAGCTGATGAATACCGTCAAACCGCATCATTACGGCACGGTTGCCCAGTTACCCGCTTCAGCCCCGGCTTGGCCAAGCCCCTAATGATGCGCTTTCAAGGGGTTGCTGATGATGTTGAAGGCCACTGTTTAACGGCTGTAACCTGTTTACCTTAGGACGCCCATGTTCGAAATCTTCTCCGTTGGTGACTCGGCCTATTTGCAAGCGGTGCTCAATGCGGTCGCTATGGTTTCCGGCACGGGGGATTACCGGATGGCGGCGGGCGTGGGTGGTTTGATTGGCGTGATGATCATCATGTTGCGGGCGTTGATGCAATGGGATGGCCGGGGCATCCGTTATCAGGATCTGTTTTTGGCTTATGTATTGTGGCTGATGCTGTATGCGCCATCGGTCAAGGTCTTTATTGAAGATGCTTATACCGGCAGCGTGGTCGCGGTTGATCATGTGCCGTTGGGGCCTGCGGTGGTGGGCAGCGTGATGTCGAACATGGGTTACCGCACCACCCGCTTGTTTGAACAGGCGTTTGCGATGCCGTCGATGACCGGCCACGGTTTTGCCGATAGCTTGCAAACCTTGACGGCGGTGCGTAAGAACCTATTGTCCCGTGTCGGCTTAGGGGCGGCCAATGCGCCTAAGGCCGGCAGCGATATGGAAACCTCGTTTGCCAATTACGTCAAGGAATGTACCTTGACCGGCGTGGATCTGAATCTGAAATCGGTCGATGCCATCCTGCGTGATGCCAATCCCCTCAATGCGATCCGTTTTGATTCCGACATTTACATGACCGAAATCTTTGTCGGTGGTCAGCCGAAAACGTTTACCTGTACCGATGCCTGGACAAATTTGGGCGTAGTCGCGAATGGCGATTTCAGTGCCGCCCTGGAAAACCTGTTGCAGCAGACCTTGGGTGTGCAGGCTGCCGCCGACACGGTGCCGAAAATCCAGGAGGCGTTTGATGCCCTAGCGGGGCCGGGTGTGATTAACGCCGCCGATTACATGCTGATGTCGGCGATACTGCCGATGTTTGAAAAAGGTGTGGTTGGCCGGCATGAGGATGCCATGCACTGGAGCAAAGCGGCGATGGTCGAACAGGCCATTCAGCAACGCAATACCCAATGGGCGGCGGAACAGACCTTGTTCGCCAAGATTGTCCGGCCAATGATGGCGTTTATCGAAGGCTTGAGTTATGCGATTGCGCCGATCATGGCCTTCGTGGTGCTGTTCGGTAGTGTCGGCTTACGCATGAACATCGGTTACTTTTCGATGCTGTTATGGATACAGCTGTGGATGCCGATTCTGGCGGTGATCAATTTGTTCATCAATATGTCGGCAGCAGGCAAAATGGCGGCCTTGGCTTCAAGCAACTATAATCTGCCGTCGATGATGGGGATTTACCAGCTGGATATGGAATTACAACAGTGGCTGTCGATGGGTGGGATGTTGGCGGCGTCGACACCGGCGATCACCTTGATGCTGATTTACCGGGGCGCGGTCACCGCCACGCATTTTCTGGGACGGATGGACGGCAGTGATTACGTCAACGAGAGAATCGCCACACCCGATGTGACCAGTCCGGCACCGGTCTTGAACGCCCAAGCCCAGCATCAGTACAGCCCGTTGTCGGGCGTCACCCAAACCGGCAGCGACAAAGTCCTGCCCACCTTTTCGGCGGGGCGGGATATGAGTGCAGCGGTGGCTTCTGCTTACCATGCCTCCGAACAGGCGACTAGTAGCTTCATGAACAGCGTGTCGTCAAGCGCCGCCAAATCCAGCAGCATCACCAGCGATGCCTTTGACAGCCGGTCGTTGGGTCAGCAGATCGCCAGCAGTAGCAGCCATACCGATGCTTATAACCGGCAGTTCGGTGAAGCCTTTGCCAAGAAGCATAGTGATACTGGGATCTCTGCCGACCACTTTTCGGCGCTGGTGGCCGGCAGCGCCAATGCTGGCGCCAAGTTCTCGGATGACCGCTTGGGTGCGGCGATTTCAGGGCGCTTACAGAATGATTTTAAGGTCGGGCAGGATAAGGCCGATTCGATAGCCACGGACATTACCCAAACGGTTAATGACAGCCAGGGTTATCAGGCGGGGTTGGCGAAAAGCCTGGCGATAGATGCCCAATCCGGCACCCGTAACGTGGCTTCGATGGGTTTACAACACCAATCCCTGTCTTCGTTACAACATAGCGCCACTGATGCCATCTCGGCGTCGAAAAGCTACCAGCAAACCGTCTCGGCACAACAACGCTTCGGCGCCCAAGCCAGCTTTGGTGCCGCAGAGACGGGTTTGAAGCTGGCAGGTGACAGCCAATTGATGGAACGGCTGGATCACACCCTCGATCAGTATGGGCTCCGGGGCGATGCCCAGCGTTTGGCGTCGCAGTGGAAAGCGGCGGGTTGGATAGCGGACGGCCAGCAGGCCTATGCGGCGGCGGGCATGTCCTTGCTAACGGGCTTTTCCTCACCCAGCTATCGCAATTTGGACAGCCAACAGTCGCGTAGCGCGGAAATGGCAGGTTACCAGTTATTGGGCGATGCGTTTGATGCGCCCAAAGCGGATGCCAACTGGAATCCGGGTAAACACGAGGGGCTTAAAAGCCAGGCGCCGGAAATCGGCACTATCCAGTCGACGGTTGAACAGGCAAGGCTTGCTGATCCGCGTCATGAAACGGAAGCGGCAACCCAGAAGGCACAAGGCAAGATCAGTTCCACGCGCGGTCAAATGGCGGCGGGTGAGAAAGCCATTGCGTCGGATCACGATCAGAACATTAAAGGTTTGGCGCAAGAAGCCAAAGAGGGCTTTGCCGAGATGGGGCAAATCAAGGCCGAACATTTTAGGTCCGCGATTGCATCAGCGGCGAACAACACACCGTCTGCGGCCGAGTGGTCTTACAATACGCTGGGTGGCAGCCTGTATAATAGCGCTAAAGCCATTGAAGGCTTGGGTTCGGCTAGCAATCAAGGAATTGCGGAATTTTTTGCTAATGCTGAAGACGCCCATTCGAAAGGCGCTGATTTTTGGGAATCCATAAAATACGGGGCTTCACAATCCTATTCCGGGTTTATCCAAGCAACCCAAACCTGGGCAGACCAACGGGTTAGTGAAGTAGCTGGCAAGCTTACTCCTAATCAGCGAGCTTATTACCGGGCGGCTATGTTCGAAACTTTTGCCGGGATCGCCGTCGTTGGGGAAGATTTTGGTAATCTTGGGGAGGCAAAACAAAAACTTCTGAAAGAAGAAGGCGACTCAGACGGCAACAACATCGCTAAGTTGTTACGCAGTGCGGCTGGTCAAAACAGGAGTGATTTGATTAATCAGATAGGAAACTTCAATCGGGCTCTTGGAAGAATTAAAAATTAATCATTAAACTTTATCGACTTACTGGCACTAAGCACATGCACACCACCAACCACCACCCAGCGTGCCAACATGGCTATTGAAACAAGGATAAAGTAATAAGTGAGGTCATGACGCTCATGCACAGTGACCATCGCTATGAAGACAAATGAAGCCCAATAATAATTACTTTCATGGCACAATCTGACGGCCAATAGCTCTACGCACTGAACAAACAGTTCTGCTACTGCCATTAGGACAAAGAAAATAGTCCCATACATCGCTAAATGAGTTATGTTTTCAGGCAGCTTTATCCAATAATTGACAGACCATAGAAACCCAAAGCACAGTGCAGCCAGTACAAATCCTCTGAAGGTGGTAAATGACAAAGTGCGTGTTTGAAAATGCCGCATGAATCGCTGTAAACCGCTACTGAACTTCATGAAAGTAGCACCACAAAAAGGACAAACAGACCGTAGCGGTTGGCCATAATAAGTGACCACCCGAGGCACCATAAACCGGTTGCAGGCTTGGCAATTGACCGTGCTATGTCGGCCTGCAAAATTGGGTGTTATCAGTGTAACCCGCTGAGGGCGACTGGATGGGTCTGGGCGGCTTGAAGGGGATGAGGTTGATGACATTATAGCTCTCCAATCGAACTCAATAATGCCCATGGTACGTCGATCAAATGCGGTTGCCAAGCCCCTGTAAGCTAAGTTTTTGAGTTAGATCACAGTCCTGGACACTGTGTTTTTTATGCTGGCTGTCCAACACACATATCTGGCAGCTTGGCGGAAACTTGCTGTGGTAAATGACCAGCGTGTCGCCGTGGCAGCCCCGGCAATAATGCAGGTCAGCCAAGCCAATTTTAAGCGCTTGCGCAATGACCCAGGCTTCGCTGAAATTGGCAGGGCGGACTTTTCCATAAGGCCTGCGCTCACGGATGTGGTTAGGAAAGGTGCCGCAAAAAAAATCCCAGGCAACAATAATGGCGGGCACATCCATTTCAGTTTTGATGTCGATTTGGCTAGCATGGCGGTACAGGGATGCAAACAATGACAAGTAGAGCATGGACTCCCGCACTTGAGGAATCGCTTCAATGGCAGGCAGCAACCCAGATCTAGGGCTTTCGCCCCGGTGGATAGTCCGGTGCATATCGCGAATTTCGGACAAGCTGATGCTTTTGATCAGTTGGCTGACATACGAGGTTCTGAGTTTGCGTTTGAGCAGCTCGGTCGCCAATTGGTGATTTCGCAACTGCTCTTCATAGGACACTCCTTCAGCTATCATATTTGACCCCTGATTTGCCCAGAACCAGCCTCAACCGGCGGGCACGTTGTTCCATCGCTTCGCCGCCCACGGCTTCATTATGCAAGAATGTCCGCCAAGCACTGGCCGGGAACCGGGGCGCAAAACTTAGCACATCACTGCGTGCTAAGGCTTTGAGCTGGTCAACCGGCATTTCAGCCAAAATGCTGACGGCCTCCGGCGTTAAGCCGAGGCTCACCATCGCCTGTTGTTGCCGTCCGGATTGGATCAGCTCATGCGCCAAGATCAGATAGTCCAGATTCAGGTGGTAGATGTTGTCATCCATCAGGGCGCCCCCGATCAGAGCACTGTCCGGATTTGATCGGCAATGGCCAGCACCTTCCGTCCATAGGCGACGGCGGCAGAGACATTTTGCCAACTGTGATAACGGCCTATCCCTAATACCAGATTATTGGGCGCCGATTGGATGGCTTCAGCCAATAGCAAGGCACCGATTTGTAGATTGGTGACGGGATTAAGCAGATGTTCCGGTTTGTCGACCCGATGACCATGCCAGCGGAAGTTAATTTGCATCAGTCCGACGTCAATATTCCGACTGCCTTCGGCAAGGGCCTTAGTTAAAATGCTGCGGGCTTCCTGTTGCGAAGCGGGAATGATGGCTTTACCGGATTTATTAATCGCCCAAGGCCATGGGGTGATATGGCTTGAACCATTGCGTTTGGCGGATTCAACCAGGGCAACCGCGTATAACACGTAGGGATCCAGTTGATGGCGGTTGGCGATTTGCCACCACAGTGTATTTTGCAAGCGGCTGTTGAGCACGTTGATTTTCGTTTGGCGAGCCACCACAATCCCTTTTTTGGGTGCAGCCTGTTTCTCCAGCGCCAAGCATGACTGATTGGAGATGGCGAGTCCCAAACAGAGCAGCGCAGAAACAACGACTTTAGTGGTCAGTCGCAGACCATGAACGCCCCGCTCTCCGGCAAGGTATTGATCCGATGGTTGATAGCGATTTTGTAAGATTCTGATCAGCATGGCAACCCCGCATCATTGGCAATAATGCGAGTCTAATCAATAGCCGCTATTTTTATATGCCCGAGAAACGACCGTTTAGTGCTTATTTAGGTTAACTTTGAATCATTGTTGTAATAGTTCCCAGGTATCCGCGTTAATATTGACTTGGAAGAAAGGCTATTTTAGGGTTTGGTTAAGGTAGGTTATTTTCAAGAGCGTAAAAATGGCTATTGAAGGGGGTAAATGTTGAACGCGGTTTTTATCCCTAACCATTCGTTTGATACAAGACTATGATTTTGGCGACAACGGGGGGGTTGTAAATCTCAACATCAACGTTTCGTTCATCGTCCAGCCTCAAAGCTGTTTGACCACTAACACCATTGAAGCCGTTTGCAGACTCAGCGACAATAGCTCCCTTTAAGCTTGGCAAGGACAACCTTAACATGACGGCTCACAAATGGCAGTTCACCGCGCGTTTCCGATATCACGCTTTTGGTTGGCAGTCTGATAAACCGATACAACGTATTAAAGAAGCCCTGTCCGAAATTAAGCAGGTTGCGAAGCATGAACCGGCATTGGCCGCTGCAGGCGCGGTGCTGTTTTTAGAAAAAATATCACCCGCCATCGAACAGGTCGACAGTTCTTCCGGCGCTATCGGCTCCATGGTCAACCGGGCTATTGATACCTTGGTGCCTATCATTGCCAAAACTGCCGTAACACCCCCGATAAGACAACAATGGTTGCAACGCTTGTGGCAGGCCTTGCAGGATGACAATATTCCGTATATTGAGCTATTAGGCGATTACTGGGGTGAGTTGTGTGCCGACACCGAGTGCGCTTCCCTATGGGCTGATGAATTCAAGCCTTCCGTGGAACAGGTGTCGCAGGCA
>Ga0172380_10003292_pt1 | contig 22539 bp, 22 predicted proteins | sample Leawe162metaG_FD_119747 | JGI IMG/M metagenome (GOLD analysis project Ga0172380, IMG submission 119747) | Leachate microbial communities from a municipal landfill in Southern Ontario, Canada - Leachate well 162 metaG | ecosystem: Engineered > Solid waste > Landfill > Unclassified | place...
ATCTGCAGTCGGGAATCTACTGGTCCGACACGGAATTTGTAAATGAGATTGATCAAGATGGTAATCCTGTGCCTGTGTCTGAGCTGAGACACGCTTGGATCTTTGATACCGAAAACGGCTACCAGAATGTTGGAGATAAAAAGGATGTTTTGTATCTTGGGTTAGCCGTTCGCCCCGGCCAGGTTGCAGTAGATGCGCCGACACCGGTGCCTGAACCCTCGACCATGCTGCTTTTGGGCAGTGGTCTGGCCGGGCTGGCAGTGTGGCGCTTGCGGCGGCGCGGCTGTTGATTCCTTGCGTTTGTGTGTTGAGCCCCTTTGGATCGCAGTAAATTTTTCCCCCGGATTTATAACCAGTGCCTGGGGTAGGAACGGTGATACACCACGTTGTTCGTGAAGATTGCCGTGGCCAGAAGGATCAGGGCGCCGGCCAGGACCGGCAACAGGATGAACCCGGGGCCGACCGCGCCCTGCACCCCGATCAGGGCCGTGGCCCCCCCTGGCGGGTGGGTCGTGTGGGTCAGGTTCATCACGAAAATGGCCAGCCCCACCCCAAGGGCCATGGTCAGAGGGTTGGAGCCGAAAAGGGCGACCACGATCACCGCCACCAAGGCGGAGACGAGATGGCCTCCGACCAGGTTGCGCGGCTGGGCCAGTGGCGAATCCGTGGCGCCGAAGAGAAGTACCGCCGAGGCCCCGAACGAGCCGATCAGCATGGGGTGGCCGACCAGGATGGTTATCTCGCAAATCGCCAGGATACCGAGGGTCGAACTCAGGAAGCTCCAGACGGCATAACGTAGCGACATCGCCGGCCGCGGCCCCCACAACGGCGCCTTGCAGTGCCGCGGGAGCCGTGCCAGCCTTTTCCCGATCGCCTGGTTTCCCCGGATAAGAATTGCAATGCGTTTTTTCATGCCAGTACCGGCCCTATCCCAACTCGTTCGTAAAATCAAAAACGTAAAATAAATCCCCCCTCCCTTGACGGGAGGGGGTTGTGGAGTTGCAGGCTATTTCCCGGCAAAGGGATCCTTGATCTCCTGCTGCGGCTTGAACATGAGCTTTTTCACGCCCCGGTTGTTCACGTACTTGGCCAATTCCAGGTCGATCTTGATCGGAACCGTTACCCCGGCCTTGGTCAGGGCCTGGCGCAGCAAGCCTTCGGCCTTGCCGGCCTGGTTGGTGGCATCGCCCAGGATGCGGAGCGCCTCGCTGGGGTTATGGAAGCCGGTGGAGTTTTCGGCGCCGATGAATATCACGCGGTAAAAGGCCTCTTCGTAGTGGTCCCGGGCCTGGGCGTAGAGCACCTGGTCGATCTGCTTGCCGGCTGCCTGGGCCTTGTTGGCCATCTCGAACAGCTTGGCAACGGTTGCGGTGGCATAGCCGGAACGGATGAACTGGGACATGGTCCGGTCCTGGATGGCAAAGATCTGGTTGCGCAGTCATTCGGGCGACTCGGTATGGCACTGTTGGCAGGCCTTGAGATCATTTTTCAGCGGGCTCATGATCCGGTGATCGGAAACCTTGTGGGTCCCCACCTTGATGTAGGGCATGTGGCAGTCGGAACAGGCCACGCCTGCCTGCCAGTGCACGCTGTTATTGGAAAAGAGCTCGAACTCCGGGTGGCGGATGAAGGCCAGCTTGAACCCGGTGACGCTCTGGGTCCACTCACCGCTGGGCGGGTTGCTGCGGAGCCTTTTGATGATGTCCTCGATGGTGATGTGTCCCCATTTGCTCCCTTCCCACGGGAAGAAGACATCAGTGGAATGCATGTTGGCATCCTTCGGAATGCTGTAGGTGACGTGGCATTGGGCGCAGACCAGGGACCGCTTGTCCTGCTGGGTCAGCTTTGCCTGGTCAACGCCCAGCTTTTCCAGGGCCTTGCCCAGGGTAAAGCCGCGGGAGAGCTTCAGCGACATGTCCTGGTTGTTGTGGCAATCGATACAAGCCACGCCCAGCATCTGGTGCTCTTTCGGTATCTTGGCCAGCACTTCCTTGTATGGCTTGGAGAAATAATCGTTGCCCATCTTCCCCTGCAGGATCGGGGCATACGGTGTCTTGCAGGTCAGGCAGGAACCGCCCGCCTTGATCCGCCCGGGGTCTACCTCCAGCTGGTCCTCGATCATGTGGAGGTGTCCTCGCGGCTCCCTGTATTCTACGCCAAAGCCCCAGCCGTTGTAGAGCAGCGCCAGGAACGGGTATTCGTCCAGCTTGTCGGGCCGCTCCTCGCCCACGTCATAGCCCTTTTTGTACTTGCTTTTGCCGGCCGGAGTCGGTTCGCCGGTTTTTTTCCAAAGTTCATACTCCACCGGGTAGACCTTGCCCCATTGGGCCGGATCGATGGTGCCATCGGCAATCTCGGCGGTTTTCACGGGCTCGACCTTTTTGGGGGCGCAGCCGGGGGCGACTGTCACGGCAGCCATCAGCGCCAGCGCGGCGCAGCTTTGCAACATCTTCATTCTGTTCTCCTTTCCCTGGTTATTATGTTGATTATTGGGCCGCAACCATGCCGGTCAACCGGTGTCGCAACTGCCGGTGACAGCCCCAGCATTGCCGCGTGGTATCCATCTGCGAAACCGTTTCGGCGTGACAACGGATGCAATTGCTCTGTACGACCTTTGCCCCATGGCTGGACAGGGTGATCCGCTCCGGCACCATGCCGGTATTAAACGACACAACGTCCTTCATGCCGTCGATCGATTTCCAGAAATAGTGCACCAGGTGACTGCCATTGGGCAGGTGGCAGTCCACGCAACGGATGCGGCGATGGGCGCCGGCATGGCTCCAGGCGGTGTGTTGTTCCTCCATGACGTGGCAACTGGCGCAGAAATCCGGGGATTCCGATTTTGCCAGGAGCTGGGGCGGTCCGACCAGCAGGAAGGCCACGAACGCCAGGCCGGCACAGAAGATCGACAGGATCGTGATAATGGCCTTTGGGGATTTCAGAAGCTGCATGCATCCTCCCTGTTGCAAATCCGGTATTTTATGTCCAGGCGATCAGTTTGAAAGAGGTGGCGCGGTGCTGTTGGTTTTGTCGCCGGATTAGCATCAGGCTAACAGGTATCCAGGAAAAAACTTTGACCCAGATCAACAAAACATAATGGGGCGTAAAATTGGTGGGGCGAAAGTGGTGGTGTGGGGAACGGGCAGGAGTAAGTGCCGGGCAGGCACCCAAGTCATACGAGGCTAAAGCTGATGTTCTCGCAAATTCTCAAGAGCTTCCCCCTCCTGCCAGTGGAGGGGGAAGCTCTTTATTTCAAATGCATCAAAGCTGGGCCGCCTTGGGGAAAAGGATGTTGTTCTCCAAGTGTACATGCTTGTGCAGGTCGTCCTCGAACTCCTTGAGCTTGCGGTAGGTAACCGCAAAGGTGTTGCAGACGTCATTCGGGATTGCATACCCCTTGGAAAGGTCGCGGATCGTGTGGACGGCGTCACCAATGGCGTCGTGTTCCTGGTTCAGCTTGCCAAGTGCCGCCTTGATTGTTTCCTGATCCTCTGCCTCCGGTGGCGTGCCGCTCTTTCTGGCTGCATCGATACGCTTGATGGCCGGAAAGAGCACCTCCTCCTCTTCGCGGAGATGGGCAGCCATATCAGTCGCAATAGTGTCGAAGATCCTGGCAATCTCTATGACCTCGGGGTGACGGGCGCCGTGGACCTCGGCGATCTTGCGGGCGTACAGCGCAATCTGGCTGAGGTTCTCGTTGAGATAACCGTGATGGGTATTGACGATGTAATCGGAGAGGAACGGGAGCCCCCAGGCTGCGTAATTCTGACTCCGTTCGAGCGGTTCGTGCTTTACCGCCTCGATCTCCTTCAGGAGCGTGGCAGGATCGACTCCCCTTTCCCGGCACGAGTCGGGGAGGGGGACCTTGCCGCCGCAGCAGAAGTCAATCCCGTATTTTTCGAAAACTTTAGCGGTCCGGTAGTCCTCGGCAACGAAGTCGCCGATGGTTTTATCAATGGTGCCATTTTTTGGCGTGATCTGAGATTCTTTCATGATTTCCTCCTTCCAACGCCCAACCATACTTTTAATGTTATTCGCATCTCACCACAAGATCAAGCCGTTATGATACAGGCACAATGTCACGGGTCTTTGTCCTGTTTGCAGCTGTGGCGGCGCTTCCCTGGGCTCACCGGTCCGATTGAATTCCCCCGGCAAAGTAGTAAGCTTTGTCTGTGTCAAGCTAGCAAGCAATATCAACCAGTTGATATGGTGGCCGGAGGATTTTTAGCGCTGAAGGAGCATCGATATGTCCGAAGGGAATATCCCTGTGGAGGGCCTTTCTCCCTGGTGGAGAAATTCTGTCGTCATTGTCCTGGTGTTCGGCTTCTCAATCCTGATCTGGATTGCCGTCAGAAGTTATGAGGACGCCCCGCCGATCCCCGACAGGGTCGTGAGCGATGGCGGGGGAACCCTCTTTACCCGGAACGACATTCTCTCCGGGCAACAAGTGTTTCTCAGATACGGATTGATGGAAAATGGGACCATCTGGGGACATGGTGCCTACCTGGGACCGGATTTCTCGGCAGAATACCTTCACACCCTGGCTGGGGATACGGCAGAGTTTTTTGCCCGACAGCGCTATGGCCGCGGTCTGAAAGAGCTCCAGCCCGGGGAGCAGGAGAACATTGACGGTGAAGTCAGCAGCCTGTTGAAGCAGAACCGATATGAGCCCCACACGGGTATTCTCACCTTTACGCCAAGTGAGGAAATGTCCTACCGGAATCAGCTCCGGAAATGGCGGTCCTACTTCTCTCAACCGGCAAACAACGGAGGACTTCCCCGCCAATACATCAGCGACCAGAGGGAGCTGGAACAGCTTACCGTCTTTTTCGCCTGGACTGCCTGGGCGTCCGTTGCCAACCGGCCAAATGAAAACTATTCATACACCAACAACTTTCCCTATGATCCATCAGTCGGCAACAGGCCCACCAGCGAAGCCTTTCTTTGGAGCGCCCTGAGTCTGATCATGCTGCTCGGCGGCACTGCGGCAGTCCTCTTTGCCTTTGGCAAATTCGATTACCTTGGCTGGAAAGGGCAAGGTGATCACATCCACCCCCAGATGCTTCCCGGCAAGGTTACCGACAGCCAGCGCGCGACGATCAAGTACTTCGTGGTCGTGGCCCTGCTCTTTCTCGGGCAGACGCTGGTGGGAGGGGCCACTGTCCACTATCGGGTTGATCCGGGGAGTTTCTACGGGATCGACCTGTCGTCCCTGTTACCCAGCCATATCCTGCGCACCTGGCATCTCCAATTGGCGATCTTCTGGATCGCCACCGCCTACGTGGCCGGAGGGTTGCTGCTCGCTCCCTCCCTCGGCGGTAAGGATCCCAAATGGCAAGTTGCCGGCATCAATACCCTGTTCGTCGCTTTTGTTGTTGTCGTTGGCGGGAGCCTGGCCGGCGAACTGCTTGGCATAAATCAACAGCTCGGGTCGCTCTGGTTCTGGCTCGGCCACCAGGGGTGGGAGTACCTCGACCTGGGGCGCATCTGGCAGATCCTGCTTGCCGTGGGGCTCGCGGCTTGGGTGGTGCTCCTTTTTAGGGCTGTTTTACCGGTGTGGTCGGATCATGAACGGGGCGAAATCGCTTCCCTCTTTCTGTACGCGGCCCTGGCAATCCCCATCTTTTACCTCCCTGCAATGTTCTTTTCCGGCACCAGTCATTTCTCGGTGGTGGATACCTGGCGGTTTTGGATCATTCACCTCTGGGTAGAGGGATTCTTCGAGGTCTTTGTTACTGCAATGGTAGCGGTGATCTTTTACAACCTGGGCATGGTATCCCATGTGACGGCAGCCCGAGTGGTCTATCTGGATGCCCTGCTCTACCTTGGCAGCGGCATTGTCGGTACCGGCCACCACTGGTACTGGACCGGGCAATCGGATATAACCATGGCCCTTGCCGCCATGTTCTCGGCGCTGGAGGTAGTACCGCTCACCCTTCTTACCCTTGACGCCTGGGACTTTGTCAAACTGACCAGGGGTAAATGTGACGTCTGCGGCAAAGCCGTCTCCATTCCGCACAAATGGACCTTTTACTTCCTGATCGCCGTCGGTTTCTGGAACTTTGTGGGTGCCGGCGTCTTCGGCTTCCTCATCAACCTGCCGATAGTCAGCTATTTCGAAGTCGGCACCATGCTTACGCCGAATCACGGCCACGCAGCGATGATGGGGGTCTTCGGCATGCTTGCCGTTGCCCTGACCGTCTTTGCCCTGCGCCAGATGTTGACCGATGAACAGTGGGTCGGTCCGGAACGTTTTGTCAGGGTATCCTTTTGGGGGCTGAACATCGGGTTGGCCCTGATGATTGTCACCAGTCTCTTCCCCGGCGGGGTCCTCCAGTTCTTTGATGTCCTGGACAATGGCTACTGGCATGCCCGGGGGCCGGATTTCCTGGATGGCAAGCTCCCCAAAATCATTGAATGGATTCGGATGCCCGGGGATCTCATATTTATTGTCCTGGGCGCACTCCCCCTATTTGTGGCGACGGCCTTGACGTATCGGATGTCAAGAAACCACGCTTGAGCGCTGCGGTTGGGACGCATGGAAAGGAGAAATCCGGGCAGGTCTTTGCGTGTAGCTTGAACAGCGTGGGAACCTGGCGCCAAGCTCTGGCAGCAGGTTTCAGCGGCTGTCTATCGCTTGTACCAGCGACAGACAGATGGAAGAGGCTGCGCCACGGCTTGTAACCCGGAATTATGGTTGACATCCGTGGTGTTGCGGGAAGGCAGCCAGCAAGCAAAACTACCTCGCTGATTTGTGTCTGCTGCATGGAAAAATCAATGCAGCAGGCCTCTTCTCTCATTGGGGTAATTATCAGATTCATTCCCTGTTTTTATCCGAATGGCATCAACCCCAATCTTCACCCATCCGGTAGAACGCTTGAATTCGCTTATCTTGTCCGCCTCGATTAACCGATCCAAGGCCCTGTCCTTAACGTAGTCGTATCTGTTGTCAGGATATTTAACTTGAATGAGCATTTGAATTACCTCCGATATATTGATGATATCAAATAACACGGGCTGGTCAAAGCCGGAAGTCAATCACATCTGCAGCAACAAATCAGCCAGTTTAATCTATCAGCCAGTTTAATCTTTCCAGTAGGCTATGGAAGGCCTGATTGCCAGCAGGGCAGCTATGACAAGAACAATCCAAATATACGGCATGACCAGCTCATGGAAGTAAGCCCCTACAGCGATACCGAACAGGAAACAGCACCATTTCAGGATACTGATATCCCACCAGTTCCATGTTTTAGTTTTGAGCAGTTTCATACTCTCACCCCTCAATTATTATAACCCAATGCATAGGCAGCGGACAGGTCAAAGACACCTTGGGTTTTCTAATGAAGTAGTGGAAAATATGGCTTTCAACAAGTGTTGTGGATAACTGGGGCGTATCTGTGGATATGTCCCGAAATTGTCATGTTTCTATGGGTACTTTTACGTCGTGCCCAATGGATAGGCACAATATGTAACTATTTAAAATAGCGTGTCAATATAAATCTTGTATCTGTATACAGTATTCTTTAGAATATTCTTATATCGCAGTGCTGAAATACTTGTCGCAAGGTGGATAACTCATAAGAATCCGTAGAAAACGCAGCCCACTTGCACGCCGTTTAACTCCTTCCGGAAGATGTAATCGGGCTAACAGCAGAAATCTAATTAGAGAGTGGTGCAGCGCCCTTTTATTTATGTTCAGCGCATAAAAGAGATCATCCTATTCGGCAGGTCCCAGCTATGGGTCAGAAAAAGGGCCGGAAATTATATACACCCGTCAATCAAAGCGCTGTATATGTATTGTATTGATATTATTGGGTTTATTCTGGCGTGTTATTTAATGTGGTGTATTGCTGATCTATACACTAAGCATCCTACTCCTGTCATGGCGGTACCGGTCAATTTGTTGGGCAAAAGTAAAATATACCGTATATCAGTATGTTGAGACTGATTTGAGTTTGGTTGTAACATTTGGCACGGCTGATGCTACATCTAAAACAAAAGCAATTAACGCCACTAAACATAAAAAACAGGAGGATGTCATGAAAGCACTCGCTACTTTAATCGGAACACTCGCCCCTGCCACGGCATTTGCAGCTTCCAGTTCGCGCGTGGACAACAGCGGAATCTTTGTCTGGGCATTCCTTGGCTTCTGCGCCCTGATCGTTGTCGCCCAGGTCATCCCATCTGTTCTGATGCTCTTCGGCATGGCTAAAGGTTTTGCCGCAAAATCCGGGAACAAGGCTGCTGCCAAAGCATAACATCAGTTAAAACAAAGTATTAAGCGGCATAACAGAATCGTACACAAGAAAAGCCCCAAGGCATACGCCGAGGGGCTTTCTTTTTACGCGCCACGCCATGACGGGATCACAAAGAAAAAACGCCCTAACTGCAACAGTAAGAGCGTCTTTCAATAAGGTGGAGCCGATGAGCGGATTTGAACCGCTGACCTGCTGATTACGAATCAGCTGCACTACCCCTGTGCTACATCGGCTTATCAATACGTGAAACCGGGAAACTAAATTTACTCAAGCATGGCCTCCCTGTCAAGGAAAGATAGGCATGCCTCGAAGCGGAAATTGTCAGGCGCAGCGGAGCAGCTTTTTACCGTCCTGGAACAGAACCTCCATCTTGTTGGGCGGTATCACGAGTTTCACCACGCCAAGTCCGAATACCGGGTGCGATACCAAGGCCCTTACCGGGTACTTCATACTCATGACATATGGCACCGCTTTGTCCACGTTCATGGCAGGTTGCAGGGCCTCCCACTCTTCACGGTCAACGGCACCGGGATCCTTTCTGCTCTTGCGGGGTTCAGCCGGTGCCTTACGAACGGAAGTGGAGGATGACGGTTCCTTTGTCTTCTTTACTCCATGGTAATTATGCATGCCCCGGCAGGTGTTGCATTCGACCCGAACCACCTGTTCGCCAACCATGGCGACAATCGTGTGATTCAACACTTCATGGCAGCGGGTGCAGCGCGCCTCGATAAAGTCTCCTGCCGATAACTTCTTGATTCTCATCGCTATTCTCCTTGTGTTTGTCGCATGCCCTGGTTGAGCCAGCAAAGCGTTCCGGCAGGGCAGGGGCCGGCTAATGAATAAAAAAGCTCCGGACTGCTCCGGAGCAATTTAGTTTTAGTTAATAATACAATTATAATGCGCGCCTCTACTGCTGTTCAAAAGTAACAGGTTTGGCCGCTTGATGTCAATTTCAAACTCCCTGGGCCGAGAGCGATTGATACTGTCGGCCAATGAAATCGAGTTTTTCATTTGCGGATGCCGCCAGAGTTGGTTATTAATAGCCCATGTCGGTTTAGTCGCTATAGGAGGAGTGTTGCATGAATTCGATCCTGCTTGCCTTGGTATCAATCTTTCTTTTTATCGCCGCCCCGCTCGTGTCCGTTGCTGCGCCTCTCAAGACCTATGTTTCGGAATTCAATGTCCTTGGGGCGTCTAACAAGGATGACCTCAAGCAGTCGCTGCAGGGTATGCTGGCATCCCGTCTCAATCCTGATCAGGTGCAGTTGGTGGAAAGCCAGGACAAGGCCGAGCTCCTGATCAGTGGCAGTTATTCCCTGTTCGGCAAGCTGTTCAGCCTGGATGTCCTGCTCAAAGACAAGGGTGCTGGGACATTGACCAAGGTGTTTGAGCAGGGGGACGGTGCGGACGACCTGATCCCGGCCGTCAATCGCCTGGCGCGGAAGATTGATCAGGAATTGACAAAGACCGCGGTTTTATCGCCACCCCCGGCCAAGCCCGCTGTTAAGGCGCCTGGTGCGGTGCCTGCTGTTGCCGTGCCCGAACCTGCTGCTGCCGTTCAATCCGGGGGCTTCGCCATTCACCCGGCAAGTCCGGTTGAGAAGGAGCCCACCGCCTGGGCAAGCGGCCCTCTGGACGGTGTCTTCACTACGATTGCCCTTGGCCGCCAGCTTCCTTCCGGTGAACGGGAAATTTTCATTGCCAACGATCACCAGATACGCTTCTATCTGAAAGGCGCGGAACTGAAACTGGTTGCGGAAGCGGATGTGCCGCTGCCCGCCAAGATTCTTGCCATAGATACCGCTGACCTGGATGGCGACGGCGTGCCCGAGCTGTACGTCACCATTATGGACCGGGAATCTCTGAGCTCAAGGGTTTATCGCCCCGATGGGACCAGCCTGGTTGCCATTGCCAAAGACCTCCCCTGGTTCTTCCGGGGCATTGGCCCTGATATGAAAACCCGCACCGTCTACGCCCAGGAACTGGGGACCAGAGGTGAGTTCTATGGCGATGTTGCCGAGCTCGCCAAAAACGGTGAGCGTTTCGAGGTGAAAAATCCGCTGAAGCTCCCCCGCCACGCATCGATCATCAACTTTGGCCTCATAACCGGGCCTGCAGGCAAAAAACTCTTCGTGATGCTGGACGAGGACGGTTATCTGGTTATCAGTGATTCCGACCGGCAGGAACTCTGGAAGAGCATCGACAAATTCGGCGGGTCGGAAACCTACTTCAAGCGTAAGGATTATTCCCAGATAGGCAATACCGGCGATCAGTACCGCTGGACGTTCCTGGAACAGCGCATAATGACCCTGCCCGACGGGACGCTGCTTGTGCCGCACAACGAGGGGACGCTCAATATCGGCAATAACCGCGCCTATAACAAGCACGCCATGTTTGCCCTCCGTTGGAATGGCACCAAGCTGGGTGAAAAATGGCATTCACGCCAGGAAGCCGGTTATCTGGCCGACTTTGCCTATGACACCGCAACACAGGAGGTCGTGTTGCTGGAGGTCGTGCAGAAGGATGCCTTTTCCGGCAGCGGCAAGACGGCGATCACCTTCAATCGCGTTGATTGACGGGGTTGGCAACAAGGTGGTGCCTGAAGCCGTAGGAATTCTGTACTGGTGGCGCTAAAGTCGCATTGACGGAAGGCACGCCTTCTGCTATTAATGAAGGCGTTTTTGTGCGGTTTAATCTTGTTTGGGGAGATGAAAACATGAAGAAACTGTTATTGTTGCTGTCCTGCCTGATTGTTTCACTTATTGCGGTAAGCGCCTTTGCTGGCGATGACTCCTGGGCGCGGGTCAAAAAAGAGGGCAAGCTGGTCATTGGTCTGGACGATTCCTTCCCGCCCATGGGATATCGCCAGGCAGACGGTTCTCTGGTCGGCTTCGATGTTGACGCTGCCACTGAACTTGCCAAGCGGCTCGGCATCAAGATCGAATGGCAGCCGACCGCCTGGGACGGTGTGATCCACTCGCTCAACGCCAAAAAGTTCGACTGCATCTGGAACGGCATGACCATTACCCCGGACCGGGCCAAGGAAGTGGCGTTCACCAAGCCCTATATCATGGATGGCCAGATCGCCATCGTCAATTTCCAGGAAAAGCGCTTCAAAGGGCTCAAGGACCTGAAGGGGTACAAGGCTGGCACCCAGAAGGGGTCGTCCGGGGTGGAAGCGGTCAAGAAACTGGCCACGGCACCGACTGAACTCAAGGAATACGAGGATTACCCCAAGGCCCTGCTTGACCTGGAAGCCGGCCGCATCGACGTGGTGGTGGTGGACAATGTCACCGGCCGCGACATGATTGCCAAGCGCCCAGGCAAGTTCAGGATCCTGCCCGGCATGATCAGCAAAGAGCCGTTCGGCGTTGCTTTCCGCAAGGCCGACGTGGCCCTGCGCGGCAAGGTGCAGCAGACCTTGGACAAGATGGTCAAGGACGGCGCCATGGCCAAGATTTCCCGCAAATGGTTTGCAGAAGACATCACCAATCCCAAAAAGTTCTGAATGTGAAGGGTTCGATGAAATACATAACCGGCAGGGCCGCCATGGCCCTGCTTTTTTTATGCATGCTGACCGCGAACTGCCTGGGGAGCGCCGATTACGATCAGCTCTTCCGGCGGTCCAGCGATCTGATGGCCCAGGGCGATCTTGATGGCGCACTGGCGCTCCTCAAGCAGGTGCCTGCCCCCGCGGCAGGCGCGGACGGCAGCGCCTTTGTGTCCAGCCGCATGCAGGCGGCCAGGATCCATGCCGCGCAAAATGAAACCGACAAGGCCCTGGCCGATTGCCGGGAGGTGCTGAAGGTCTTTCCGGACAATAGCGAGGCCCGCAACCTGCTGGCGGCAATGGAGAGGGAACAGCGGGCCCCCTGGGCCACCTTTTTGGCCGATTGCCTACGCTTCCTGCCGTCCCTGGCCAAGGGCGCCATGATGACGCTGCTGCTCGTGCTCTGCACCATGCTGGTCTCACCACTGGGGGGGCTGCTGATCGCGCTCGGGCGGCTCAGCAGGTTTCGGCCTTTGTCCGGCTGCTGCTGGTTCGTGATCTGGTTTTTCCGCGGCACCCCGTTGCTGCTGCAGCTCTTTTTCATCTACTACGGCCTGCCGTCCCTCGGCATTACCCTGGCGCCCATGACCGCCGCGGTCATTGGCCTTGGTCTGAACTATTCCGCTTACCTGGGCGAGATTATTCGAGGTGCCATCCAGAGCATCGACCATGGCCAGATGGAGGCTGCCAAGGCCATTGGCATGACCTATGGCCAGGCCATGCGGCGCGTCATCATTCCCCAGACCTACAAGCGCCTCATGCCCCCTGTGGGCAATGAATTCATTGCGCTGATCAAGGACACCGCATTGGTCTCGACCATTGCCATGGTCGAATTGATGCGTTCGGCCGACCAGCTCTTCAATACCTATTTCAATGTCACGGCACTGGTGCTGGCGGCGGCCATCTATCTGCTTTTGACCACCATATTCACCTTTGTCTTCGAAAAGATCGAATACCGGGCAGGAATCTATGAACATCGCTAATGTACCTTTGCTTGATCTGAAGGGGATTACCAAGCGCTTCAAAACCCTGACAGCGGTAGACGGAGTGGATCTGCAGGTCTTCCCGGGGGAAAAGCTCGTGATCATCGGTCCTTCGGGCTCGGGTAAATCCACGTTGCTCCGCTCCATCAACCTGTTGGATGAACCGGACGAGGGGGTGATCCGGTTCGATGGGCAAGAGGTGGGCTATGTTACCCGCCATGGCAGGCGGCACCTGGACCGGCCCAAGGCGATCTGCGCCCTGCGGACAGAGATCGGCATGGTCTTCCAGCATTTCCACCTGTTTCCGCACATGACCGTGCTGGGCAACGTCATGGAAGGGCCTTTGACGGTGCAGCGCAAACCGGCCGTGGAAGCTAGAAAAATTGCCGAGGATATGCTGGCAAAGGTGGGATTGTCGGACAAGCGGGACGTCTATCCCGCCACCCTTTCGGGCGGGCAAAAGCAGCGGGTGGCCATTGCCCGTGCCCTGGCCATGCGGCCGAAGCTGATGCTGTTTGACGAGCCAACCTCGGCCCTGGACCCGGAATTGGTCGGAGAGGTGTTCGATGCCATCCACACCCTGGCCGTGGAAGGGATGACCATGATCATCGTCACCCATCACATGGGTTTTGCCCGCGAACTGGCCGACCGGGTGATCTTCATGGAAGGGGGCCGTTTCCTCGACCAGGGGACGCCCCAGGAGTTTTTTGGCAACGAACAGGGCAACGAGCGGATCAGGAATTTCCTTAACCGGCTGATGTAATTACCGGAACAGCACTGGCCGCGGTCCGGTTTCAGCTAAAAAACCGCGGAAGGCATCAACCACCTTATCCACGTCGCTGGCAGAGATGTCCAGGTGCGTAACCAGCCGCAGATTCGGCTGACCGAAAATCATGATCCCCCGCTTCTCCAGGAAGCCGGCCAATGGCGCGGCATTCCCCTTGGCAACCCTGACAAAGACCATGTTTGTCTGCACCGTTGCGAGGTCCACTTCCAGTCCGCCTATCCCTGCAAGTCCCATGGCCAGCCTGTTGGCATTGGCGTGGTCCTCGGCCAATCGCTCCACATGGCCGGACAGGGCCACAATCCCTGCTGCCGCCAGAATCCCGGCCTGGCGCATGCCGCCGCCCAGCACCTTGCGCCAGCGACGGGCAGTCTCCACCAGTTGGCGGCTGCCGCAGAGGACCGAACCGACCGGCGCACCCAGCCCCTTGGACAGGCAGACGGAGACAGAATCGAAATGGCGCGCAATCTCAGCTGCTGCCACCCCTTGCTTGACCGCGGCATTGAAGATGCGGGCCCCGTCCAGATGCAGGGCAAGATTTCTTTCCCGTGTAAAGGTCCGCGCCTCTGCCAGGTAGTCGAGGGGCAGAACCTTGCCCCAATGGGTGTTTTCCAGGCAGAGGAGCCGGGTGCGGGCAAAGTGGTGGTCGTCAGGCTTGATGGCACGGGCCACCTTGGCCAGGTCCAGGGTGCCGTCAGGCTCGAAATCCATTGGCTGGGGCTGAATGCTTCCCAGCACGGCAGCGCCGCCACCCTCGCACTTGTAGCAGTGGGCCTCCTGACCGGCAATGTATTCGTCTCCGCGACCGCAGTGACTCATCAGTGCCAGGAGGTTGGACTGCGTGCCGCTGGCCACGAAGAGCGCCGCCTCCATGCCGAGCATCGTCGCGGCCATCGCCTCCAGGCGGTTCACGGTCGGGTCCTCGCCGTACACGTCATCCCCCACTGCTGCCTCGGCCATGGCCGTCCGCATGGCCTGGGTTGGCTGGGTTACGGTATCGCTTCTCAGGTCAATCAGTTTCATCGCGCGTTTCCCCCCCCTTGTTCATCCCTGCCGGAGCCCATGGGCCAGCTCCCCCAGCGTTTTGATCCCTTGCTCTACCTTCTCGTCCCAGAGTGCCGACGATAGGCGGACATGATTGCGGTATTTGTCGGACAGTGAAAAAAGCGGGCCCGGCGCAATGCTGATTCCCAGGCGGAGCGCCTGGTGGTAAAGCTGGATGGCTTCGCAACCTTCGGGCATTTCCACCCAGAGCATGAAGCTGCCGGTTGGCCGTGTCATGCGCGTCCCGGCCGGAAAATAGCGCACCACGGCATCGGCCATGTGGGACAGGTTGGTGGCATAGATGCGCCGGATGGCCCGCAGGTGGTGGTCATAGCCGCCGGCGGCCAAAAATTCGGCAATCGCCAGTTGGGGGGGCGAGGACGTGGCCAGGTTGACCATCATCTTCAATCGCTCCATTGTCGTCTGATATCGCCCGGCAATGGCCCAGCCGACCCGATAGCCAGGGGCCAGTGTCTTGGAAAATGAAGAACAGTAGATCACCAACCCCTTGCGGTCAAAGGACTTGGCCGCAGAGGGGCGTACATTGCCGAATGCCAGGTCGCCGTAGATGTCGTCCTCGATCAGTGGGATCTCGTGGCGCGCCAGGAGTTCCACCAGCTCCCGCTTGCGTTCCTCAGGCATCAGGCTTCCCAGGGGGTTGCTGAAATTGGGGACGAGCAGGCAGGCCTTGATCCTGTTCTGATCAATGGCGTAGCGCAGGGCCTCGATGCTGATCCCATCGCGCGGGGTGGCCGGAATCTCCAGGGCCTTCAGGCCCAGCTCGGCGATCAGCTGCAGGAAATTGAAATAGAACGGCGACTCGACCGCAATGGTGTCGCCGGTCTTGCACGTGGCCCGCAATGCCAGCAGCACGGCTTCCACGCAGCCGGAAGTGATCAGCACTTCATCGGGACCGGCACTGATCCCTGCTATCAGCGAGCGCTGGGCGATTTGGATTCGCAATCGTTCCGAGCCGAGTGACATATGATACGAAATACTGAGATCCGGGAAGCGGCGCGATTCGCTGGCCAGCATGCGGTTCAGCTTGTCTACCGGGAGGTGGCGCGGATGGGGGATGGCACTCCCCAAGGGCAGCAGGTCGCGGTTCATCATGTTGCGGACCACCTGCTGGCACAGGTCGCTGATGGTGACCGTGGCCGGAATGATCGTCTGCCGGGCCGGCACTTCAGGCTCGATGATTTCGGGAACCCGGGCGCGCACGTAGTAGCCGGATTGAGGGCGGGCCTCGATCAGGCGCCGGTCCTCCATCAGGGCGTAGGCCTGCATGACCGTGTTGATGCTCACATCGAACCTGCGGCTGAGCTGCCGGATGGACGGCACCCGGTCTCCGACCCGGAAGGTGCCCTGATCGATCAGCCCGGAAATCTCGGTGGCGACCTTTTCGTAGAGTGGTACGGCATTATCGGATCTGGCGGCTTCGCTTAGCATGGTTTCAGCATACCCGTTGGCAACTGTCCGGCAACAGATACAGTTGCTTCCCTTTTTGATGGATACAGTTTAGATATCACAAAACTGTTATGGTAACAAAACAGTTTTTTTGTATCTGTTTTTTGCTTTGTGTGGGGTGTATCTTTGATTCAACATTGAATCAGGGGGAAATGGCCATGGAATGTTGCCTCGCACAGGGTGAACTGATACGTCTGGAAGGTGGGAAAGAGGGTTTGGTACTGCGTTGCCTGAGCGGTATGGTGTGGTTGACCAAGGGAGATGGCATCGATTATCTTGTTCCTGCCGGCAAGCGTATAATGCTGGCCAAGGGTGAAAGCGCGCTGGTGGAGGCTCTCAAGCCGGCCGACCTTCTGCTGGGCGATACGTCGTTGAATAATGATATGGTCAGGCCTGCGATAGGCCTGGTTACATGCTGATGGATGGAGCAACAAAACCGACCTTGCCGTCACTGCCGGGCGAACGAATAATCGGCAAGTGACCGGGCAACTCTCGACAAACATTCATCATTCGTCGGAAAGAAGCGTCTTGTCGTCTTCAAAGGTTTTGTGACGCAGGTCGTGAAACTTTGCGATGAGCTTTTCCACCGTCAGTTCCCGCTTGGCCTCACCCTCTGCCTCGAAGATGATCTCTCCCTTGTCCATCATCAGCAGGCGGTTGCCGAACTCGATGGCATGGCTCATATTATGGGTTATCATCATCGCGGTCAGGTTGAATTCCTTGATGAACTTGTTGGTCAGATCCAGAACGATCTGGGCGTTTTTCGGGTCCAGCGCTGCCGTGTGCTCGTCCAGCAGGATCAGGGCCGGCTTGGAAAGGACCATCATCAGCAGTGTCAGTGCCTGGCGCTGGCCTCCGGAAAACATGGCAAGGTTCTCCTTCATCCTGTTTTCAAGACCCATGTTCAGATGTACCAGCTCCGACTTGAAAAAATCCCGCATCCGGTTGTTCAGGCTGCGCTTCAGCCACTTGAACCCCTTCTTGTAGGTAATCATCATATTGTCTTCCAGGCTCATGTTGGAGGCCGTGCCGAGCAGCGGGTTCTGGAAGATCCTGCCGATATATTGGGCCCGCTTGTACTCCGGTTCCCGGGTGATATCCCGGTCATTCACGAAGATGGAGCCCTGGGTCGGCACGAACGATCCGGCAATCATATTGAAGAGGGTGCTTTTCCCGGCGCCGTTGCTGCCGATGATGGTGACGAAGTCGCCCTCTTTGACACTCAGGCTGATATTGCTGAGTGCCTGGTTCTCATTCACCGTCCCTTGATTGAACACAATCGAAACATTTTTGAGCGCTATCATTTCTCCACCATTGCCTTGAGGGCGGCTTTTTTAAGTTTCCTGGATTGGGTCAGGACCAACAGTATGATGATCAGGATGCCTTTGATCAGGTTCAGGTCGTTGGGCGTCATCTTGATTAGATAACCGTAATACCGGCCCAGGTAAACCACGGCATGGAAGATGATCGAGCCCATGAGCGCGCAGAAGGTCAACACGCCGATACGGTTGCTTTTCATGACCAGGAATTCGCCGATCATGACCGAGGCCAGTCCGGAGATAATGATCCCCTGGCCGAGCCCGACATCCGCAAAGCCGAGATATTGGGCGGCAAAGGCCCCGGACAGCGCGACCAGTCCGTTGGACAGGCCCACGCCGATGGTCTTCAGGGTTTTCGGATTGACCCCCTGGGAGATCACCATCTGCTCGTTGTTCCCCATGGCGCCCATGGTCAGGCCGAGGTCGGTGCGGAAAAACAGGTCGATCAGAACCTTGATGACAATGGCCACGACAATGAAAAACAGCAGTAGTATGTATTCATCCGGCATCAGGCCTGAAAACTTGTCCGATACCTGGCTCAGAATGGTCTCCTGGTTGAGGATCGGCACATTGGCGCGGTTGCCGAGCACCCGGATGTTCACGGAGTACAGCATGGTCATGGTCAGGATGCCGGCCAGCAGGTTGGGCACTTTGAGGTGATTGTGGATCACCGCGGTGATCACCCCGGCGATTACGCCGCCGATAAAGGCGACCAGCAGTCCCAACCAGAGGTTTGTCCCCAGAAGTATGCACTGCGCCATCAGGGCCGCCCCCAAGGGGAACGATCCGTCCACTGTCAGGTCCGGGAAATCCAACACCCTGAAGGTGATGAATACCCCCAGGACCATGATGCCATAGATCAGGCCTTCAACTAAAATTCCTTCGATCATATCGGTGCCGTATACCCTTCGCAGTAATTAGTTTCCATCCGGAAAGGGTGCTTTTCCGCCCTGACGTCGTCAATCTTCGGGATTCCTTGTGCGGCGTACTGATGTACGCCTCCGCGCAATCCCTCGATTTCCTTGCCAGGACGAAAAATCCCTCCATTCCGAATCGGAAACCAATAGTTTCTCATCCGGAGTTCCGGATGGAAACTAATAAGCCTGAATATGTGACGCCTTCATCCCTCCGCTGGCCTAAACGGCCTCTGCCTCGGCTTTTTCCCGGCATGGGCCGGTGCGACGAAGGACCACCGAAGCACACATATTGCCCCGGAGCAGGCGGCGTAGCGGCTCCGGCTCATTCAGGCGCTACGGTATTCCGGCGTCACGTATTCAGGATAAACAATGCCTGGCGGTCTCAAGATTGCCAGGCATATTGATTCGTACAACTGCTCGGTTATCTTTTGACCAGCTTGCCGTTCTGCACCACCTTGTTGGCGCTCTTGACAATGTCCTTGGGGATGGTCAGGCCCAGTTTTTTGGCCACATCCAGATTGACCAGCAGGTCGATATCCGATGTCTTGGTCATGAAGCGGGTAGGGATCTGTTCCGGTTTTTTACCCCTGAGGATTTCCGCCACCAGTTTGCCCGTGACCCGGCCCATCTTGTAGTAGTCAAAACCCCAGGCAGCCAGGACGGGGTAGGTTTCGGCAGAGCTCGGATCGGCCGACATTATCGGGACCTTGTTTTTCAAGGCAACGTCCGCTAGGGCGCTCATGGCCGAAACAACGGTGTTGTCGGTGCTGACATACAGAGCGTCCACCCTGCGGATGATCGACTGGGTGGCCTCCTTTACCTCGGCGGACTTGGAGACGGTGGTTTCCACGTATTCGATGCCAAGTTCGCGGCAGGCCTGTTTGACGATCCCCGCCAGCACTACGGCATTTTCCTCGGAACTGGTGTAGATATGGCCGAGCCGTTTGATCTTCTTGATCCTGAGCAGAAGCTGGATCTGCTGCTTGACCGGGGTCATGTCCGATACCCCAGTCACCCACTTGTCGCCCCCCTTCAGGCTTTTCACCAGACCGGCCTTAACCGGGTCGGTAACGGCGGAAAATACCACCGGCGTACCCTTGAGGGTGTTCACCAGCGACTGGGCGGTCGGTGTGGCAATACCGATGGCCAGGGCCACCTTTTCCGACTTGAATTTGTTGGCTATGGAGGCTGAGGTGCCGATATCGCCGTTGGCGTTCTGCAAGTCATACGCCACGTTCAGTCTTGAAGCAGCCAACTCGTCCTGGATGCCTTTTTCAACCGCATCCAGAGCCGGGTGCGACACGATCTTGGAAATCCCGATGACAACCTTTTTCGCCGGAACAGCGGCATAGACCGTTGAAATCGATAAAATGGAAACTGCAAGGATGGTTAATGCCAGCCCGAATCTTCCTCTCACCATACACCTCCGAAGGATTAATGAAAATGCCATTGCCGCGAGATTAGCATCAGGTTTGAGCAATCGTCAACGTGATTTTGGCACTTTTCAAAATCCGGTCCTGACGGCTTGAAGAAGTGATTGACCGGGTCGAGAGCCGGAGAAATGCCGGCAACCATCGGAAAACCGGTACTAAACTAAACGGTTTGCTGGATTGCCTGAAATTAAGGGCTTTGCAATAATCTTGTTATTGCTCTAAAGATATCAATATGATATGGTCACTCAATTAAAAACAACCAATGTTATATAAAACGCGGTTTTTAAGATGTTTATGGAATCCAATGATTGATAAACTACGAGGAGGACTTGGGACAATGTGTATTGCAAAAAGAATCGCCTATCTGATGGCATTGAGCGTAATTCTCTCCACGCTGATTTTCCCGGCACTTCCGGCTGCTGCGCTGGAGGTGGTGAAGCTCGGCCTCAGCTACCCGGAAACCGGTCCTTATGCCAAACAGGGTCTCGACCAACGGCGGGCCGCCGATATGGCTGTCGAGGAGATCAATGCGGGTGGCGGCATCATGGGCAAGAAGGTGCAGCTGGTATATCGCGATACCAAGTCAAACCCCGAGGTTGCCAAGGCGAACGCCGTGGAACTGTTCGGCACCGAAGGGGTGCCGATGATTTTTGGCGGGGTGTCCAGTGCCGTGGCAATCGAGACCGGAGATGTGGCACTCAAAAATAACCGGCTCTTCTTCGGCACGCTCACCTACTCTACGGAAACCACCGGCGAATACGGCCACCGGCATATTTTCAGGGAGTGTTACGATGCCTATTCAGCCGGAAAGGTATTGTCAGCCCATCTGCAAAAAAAGTTTCCGGGAAAGAAATACTTTTATATCACCTCCGATTATACCTGGGGCTGGACCACGGCGTCGGTTATCCGGTCCTTTACCGCCACCAAGGATACCAACGCCCATCCCGAGGTCCTGACGCCGCTTGGCACGCAGGACTACGGCAAGGCCCTGGCCCAGGCCCGAGACAGCAAGGCCCAGGTCCTGATACTCTCGCTATTCGGACGCGATATGGAGGTTGCCGTCAAGCAGGCGTATGAAATGGGTCTTAAATCCCGGATGCAGATTATTGTCCCCAGTCTTAATGACGACATGGCCCAAGGGGCGGGGCCGGAGGCCATGCAAGGCATCATCGGCACCTTGCCCTGGGCGTGGAACGTGCCCGTTGTGTACAATTATCCTAAAGGGAATGACTTTGTGAAGAAGTTCGAAGCAAGGTATCAGCGCTATCCGACCACATCGGGCGCATCGGCCTATGTCATTCTCAACCAGTATAAGGAAGCGGTTGAACGCGCCAAGACCTTTGAAACGAAAGCAGTGATCAAGGCCTTGGAAGGTCATAAATATGTGGGTTTAAAGGATGAGCAGTACTGGCGTGCCTGGGATCACCAGTCGGTGCAGACCGTGTATCTGGTGCAATGCAAGCCGGCTGATGCGGTGAAAAAGAGCAAATATCAGCAGGATTATTTCGAGATTATCGGCCTTATGAAGGGTGAAGAGGCAGCAGTAGATAACAAGGAATGGAGCGAAATTCGCGATATGGTGGGCATGAAGGGCGTGCTGGACGAGTATCAAGACTCGAAGTGAGTTTGCCGACAAATGACGTGGGAAACGGCCTGTAATAAAACAGGCCGTTTTTTTTTTGCCGCTGCTACTCGACGACTTGGCACCCACCCGGATTGTCCGCACCGGGGGCCGCCGGTTCATCCTGCTGCGCGGCAATCGTGTTAGGTTCTTCCTTCTCCGGCAGGATAGACACTACCATGCCGGCCAGTATCAGGATGGCCCCGGCAATTCCGTACAACCCCAGGCGTTCATTGATGGCAAACCAGGCGTAGGCTGCCGCGAATACCGGTTCGGTGCAGAAGATCAGCGCCGTCTTGGTGTGGCTGATGTAACGCTGCATGGAGGTCTGCACCAGGAAGGCAAAGACCGTGGCAATCACGGCGCAGATCAGGAGAGTCCACAACAGGTGGGGATACCAGACCAGGACCTGCTTTCCGCGTGCCAAGGCGAAAACCACGCTTAAAAACGCCACCATGCCCAATTGCACGGCGGTAAGCCAGTAAAAGTCGCTGCTGCGGGCAAACTCCCCGGTATAGATTAGATGCAGCGAAACGCAGATCGCACAGGCAGCGGCAAGGACATCACCGATGTTGAAATCCAGGGTGCCGTTGCCGCACAACAGAAACAGGCCTGCCACGGAAAGTGTTACGGCGATCTTGATCGGTGTGGGGATGCGATGGCGCAACATCACGGCTGCGATCACCGGCACCATCACGACATTCAGGCCGGTGAGGAAACCGGTATTGGAGGCACTGGTAAATCGGAGCGCCACGGTCTGGAACGCGTAGGCCCCGAACAGGAACAGCCCCATCAGGCAACCCTGCCTCACTGTGCGGTAATTGAGCCGGTTCCCCTTGATGGCACTGATCGGCAGGATAAGTATGAATGCCAGGATAAAGCGCTGCGCCAGGAACACGAAGACATCAACGCTTTCCACCGCCTGTTTGACAACCGTAAATGTTACACCCCAGAAAAATGTAGTGGTCAGCAGCAGCACGGCCGCCTTGAACCTGTTCATTACCAATGGCTCCATATGATTTTACCGTCATCAAAATATTGTTCGTTATTCTTCATAGACGAAGCCCTTGAAGAGAGCAAGGGAAATCACAAAGGTGTGGCAATGTTACAACACTTTAACAATTAAGAGAATTTTTGTTGACAACAGTCGGCACATCTCATAA
>Ga0172380_10003293_pt1 | contig 22527 bp, 21 predicted proteins | sample Leawe162metaG_FD_119747 | JGI IMG/M metagenome (GOLD analysis project Ga0172380, IMG submission 119747) | Leachate microbial communities from a municipal landfill in Southern Ontario, Canada - Leachate well 162 metaG | ecosystem: Engineered > Solid waste > Landfill > Unclassified | place...
TACGCTTGAAAGAACCATTCCTGCTGCAATTCCCATAACTCCCCAGTGAAGAAATTTTGCGAAGTAAAGACTTGCTATGATGTTTGTTCCAAATCCAATAAGTCCAATAATAACTGGTGTGTAGGTATCTCTTTTTGCGTAAAAAAAACGTGAACAGAGTGGAATAATACTTTGTGCGAGAAGTGCGAGTGAGAGAATTCCGAGAAGTGATGCGGTAAGATTTACATCATCGGACGTGAACTTCCCTCCCTTGAGGACAACGTTGATAATTTCTTCTTTAAGAAGAATCATTCCTGCGGTTGCTGGGATGATATATACAGCGATATTTTCGAGTTTTTGACGGAGAGTTTTTAGCATACCTTCATGATCATTTTTGGCCACTTGTTCAGAGAAAATGCCAAATGCAACGATTGATATTGAGACACCTATGAGACCGAGCGGAAGACTCTCTAAATTTATGGCGTAGTTGAATGAAGTGATCGATCCGGTGACAAGTGTTGATGCAATAATAGTGTCGACTAGTACGTTGAATTGCGTGACTCCAATGCCAAAGATTCTTGGCATGGCGAGTTTTATAAACTGCCGGAAGTCTTTGCTTTTCCAATTAAATCGAGGTTGAAATTTATAACCAAGTTTTTTGACGGCTGGCCATTGAATTGCTGCGTGGCAGATAGCTCCAATTACAACTCCATAGGCGATTGCAATAACACCATATGTTGGTGCAAAAAATACTGTCGCGAGAATGATTGCGAGATTATAAAGAATAGGAGCGAGTGCAAAATAGAAGTATTTTTTTGCAGCATTTTCGACACTTTGGTAAAGACTACTGATACAAAAAATAATTGGACTGACGAGCATGATTCGGGTCAGATGAACGGTGAGTGCTGTTTTTTCTGGCGAGAATCCTGGTACGAGAAGCGGAACGATCCAGGGGGCGAAGATAAATATAACTCCACCAAGTCCGAGAAGAAGGGTTGTGAGGCATGTTATGCAGGTGTCGAGGAATTCCCATGCCTGTTCTTTCTTTTCTGTGTGAAAGTATCCTGAAAAGATTGGGACGAATGCTGAAGCTACGGTTCCCATGATAAGAAGCTGAAACATGAAGTCTGGAAGGCGGAAGGCGGCATAGTACGCATCGAGATCGAAGATACTGCTCGCCTGAAGGGCTCCGAACTGATGGGCGAAGATCTTGTCTCTAAGAAGTCCGAGAATTCGGCTTATAAGAGAGGAAATTGCCAGGAGTAATACTCCCGATGAGAGGATTTTTTTATACATAGTTAGCTGCATTATACCCCAGCTTTATTCTGCCTTGGGCAATATTATTGTTTAAAACGTGTTTTTGTGGTATAATTACATAAAATAAATATAAAGATCCAAATGGCTTCTGCATCATCAGTTTCATCTTTGGGCCAAAGCAACGAAGCGTCTCTCCTCTATCGACTGATTCGCATCTATCCGCATGAGCTTGGACGAACTTCCGTTATTTGGATTATTCGCTTTCTCTATCGCTTTGTTTTTGTTTTGAGTTGGACTTTGATTGTTGTCCAAATTTCTTCGACCTATCATGGTGGGTATACCCTCCCTTATCTTTTTCTTCTTCATGCACTCCTTGTTTTTTGTGGAAGTATTGTCTCCTATTTTTTGTTTCAGCGTTACCATCTTGAGCATGTATTTTTGACCGCAATTGTGGTGGGAGTTGGTATTCTTTTTGGTGTTCAGCTTCTTCCTGTTTCGGATACCGTGAAGATTGGTGTTTTGCTTTTTGTTGAGTCGAGTATTCTTGTTCAGCTCTCGATCAATATAGAAACTTTTACCGAACGACTTTTTACTCCTGTTGAAAGTAATAGAACTTTTCCGGTTGTTGAGTCTGCCGATACGGTGGCTACGCTCCTTGCAGGCTTACTTCTTTTTCTTCAGGCACAGAGTCTTACGACTTCTCGCGTGATTTGGATTGTTACTGGCATATTGGCCTTACTCATTCCCCTTTTCTTACAGTACCACTCTTTTATTCGTTCACTTCCTGGACTTTGTTTGTACCGAAAGCAGCTTTTGGGACATGGAAAAGAGCAGCATCGTTCTGAAATTTTCACCAAAGCGAAGAAGCAGCCGTACATCCGGCTTCTTGTTATTATTGTTCTTTCTCAGTGGTTTTTTGCGGTTATTCTTGAGTTTCTTTTTACCTCGTCCATTTCTTCACAGGTTATCCATCAAACAGAACTCGTTCCTGCTGCGGCTGGTGCAGTTGAAAATCTCCTCATTCATGAGTTTGGTCTTCTTCAGATCTTCTGTGCACTTGCGGCTCTTGTATCCCATTTTCTCCTTGCTGGACGCCTCATGTCGAGTCTTGGTGTCATGGGAAGTATGATTCTTCATCCACTTGTTTCCCTTTTGAGTTTAGCTGGTATGATCGTGAATTTCGGTTACTTCTCGGCTGTGGTTTCTCGACTTAACTCTGAAGTCACGGGTGTTGTTTTCCGTAATGCCTATCAGTCTTCATATTATGTATTTGGAGAGATAAAGAGTCAGTTTCTTCGCCTTGTTCTCGATGGTATCGTTCGTCCAATTGGCTCACTTCTTGGTACTTTTTTCCTTCTGCTCTCTTATTATTTCATCTCTTCGTCATATTATATTACCTTTGTTCTTTTTGGTGTTTTTGTTGTTTTAGTGCTTTTTGTTTTTGCTACGTTTGGTCTCCAGAAATACTATACTCAACAGGTTATTGCTCAGATCAAAGATCCTCACACTGATGTTGAATTGAAGTTGAGTTTACTTGATGTTCTTGCGCAAAAAGGTCATCAACATATTTATGGATTTTTACAGAGTCTCTATGATGCACCGCATCAATCTCCACTTCTCAAAATGAAACTCATGGAAATTTTTTCAAAAGAAAAGGACTATATTCAGGATGTTTTGTCTGGACTGAAGGATGCCGATCCGGCCGTTCGATATTCTTCTCTTGAGGCTCTGATTAGTATGTCTAAAAAAGGCTTTTTTGATACTCAGCCACTTTCTCGAGAGATGACCCTTGTCGCCCTCAAAGATCTCTATCTTGGTGATAGTGATGATGATCTTCGATACAAGACAATCCTTTTCTTGGCTACTTTCCGCGATAAAGAGGTTATGGAATTTTTACTGGATCTTCTTCAAAGTGAGAGTGCTGACTCTCTTGCCGAGGTTATTCAGGCGTGTGATGCGTTTGGGGATTCCTCATTTGTTCTTTATTTTGAGCAGTTTTTGGATTCTACCGATCCTCGAGTTTGGTCGTCTGCAGCTATTGCTCTTTATCGACATGAGAAATATAACTCTCGCGTTATTGATTTTTTGAAGAAGAAGACCTTGAGCCCTTCGGAGGATACGGCTCGTGCTCTTGCTTTTGTTCTTGCCGATGTTTCTCATAAGCACTTTCAGGAATATATGGAACGACGTCTTTCTGCAACAGCTGATCCTCGAGAAAAAATGCTTCTTGCCTATGGACTTATTAAACTCTCTTCTTCTGTCGGAGCCTCTTCATTCTTTGCCATGATTTTTCATGATGATTTGAAATATGCACATCAAGCACGACGTCTTATTTACCACCTTCCTGCTCTTATTCAGCGAAGAATTGATGGGTCTATTCAGCACGAATCATTTTCAAGGCTTCATGAGTTTCTGAAAGAGTTTTCTGGTAAGGAGCTAAAAGATCTCTCTCTTCCCGAGTTGCACTATTTGCGTGACGCATATACACTTTTGAATGTCACAGAAGAAATTATGGAAATCGACCATATTCTTCGTGAAAAAGATGATTCTTATCGACCTGATATTTCTCATTTTGGATATTTACCCTTAACTCCTTCCCTTTATGTTTGAGTCACAACTTAATCTCGTGGTTGATCCATACGATACAGCTCATTCATCTCTTGTTATCCACCTTCAGGGTGAGTTCGATAAGATTGGGTTGACCAGTATTCGGGATAAGCTTGAGGTTGCTCTGAGTAGCTTCACTGGCAAGTATCTTGTTTTTGATATTGGTGATTTGAATTTTATCAATAGTGAAGGTATTGGCTATCTCATTGGAGTATACACACATGTTGTAAATATTAGTGGTGTCTTTTGCATTGTTGGCGCAAAAGCTCATGTACAAGACGTTTTTGAGACACTAGGTTTGTGGAATATTATTAAACATCCCGCTTCTATCGAAGCTTGTTACACCATTTAATATATGAATTTTTTCCGACGAAGTTTTGCTGCAAAAGTATTTGGAATTTTATTTCTTCTTGGGGTTTTTCTTGCCTCGGGTCTTTTGGTAGTAAAAAATGTATATGGATATTCAGTCATTGATACGACATGGATACTTTATGGCTTGGCGGGACTTTTCCTCGTTGTTATTTTTATTTTTTGGATTCAGGTGAGTCGACCTCTTAAGGCCATTATTGTTCAGATGGAGGCGCTTATTACTGGACATGAATACAAGAAATTTTTTACGGATCGTATTGATGAGGTCGGCGTTATAGCCCACTTCTTTAATGAGATTACCCGAAACCTTCATAAATTTACTGGTAAGCTTGCGGAGGGCGAGCGTATGGCGAATGAGCTTGATGTCGCGAGTAAGATTCAGCGTGATATTCTTCCGGTAGAGGCGCCTCAGGTTCCTGGACTGATTATTTCCGCTAAGACTCGTCCTGCTGCTGAGGTTGGTGGTGATAGTTTTGACTTCCTTACGGTGAAAAATGCGACGTACATGTATATCGGTGATGCGACTGGCCATGGCGTTCCAGCTGGTATCGTCATGACGATTGTTAATACTCTCGTGTATGCCTATGCAGAAACTTCACAAAATCTTCTCGATCTTATGGTGAATGTAAATCGTCATTTGAAGAAGCGAATTCAGAAGACACTCTTCATGTCGATGCTTATGCTCAAGTGGGATCATCTTACAAAACAGATGAGTTTCGTTGGTGCTGGACATGAGTATATCCTTGTCTATAAGGCGAAGTCTGGTTTGTGTGAGGCTATTCCTTCTGGTGGTATTGCGCTTGGTATGGTTGAGGATAATTCGAAAATTATCAAGGAAGTTGTTCTCCCATTTGAGGAGGGTGATATGGTTATTCTCTATACTGATGGTATCGTTGAGTGTCGAGATATGTCTGGTCAGCTTTTCGGTGTTGAGCGGCTTAAGACGGCTATTGCGAAGTATGCTTCTCAATACTCTCCGGAACTTAGCATCCAGAAAGTAGCTTCAGATGTTGGAACATTTATGAATGGTCATCAGCAGGATGATGACATGACCCTCATGATGATCAAGCATGTTGGAGATCAGAAGGTTGAGCAGTCAAAGCTCTCTCTTGCGACTGCATGGACTGAGGCTTGATTTTTCCTTTATTTTCAGTACTCTTTAGGGCCATGAAGCTCTCTGATTTTGATTATATTTTGCCGAAAGAGCGTATCGCCCAGGTTCCTCTTGAACCTCGCGACGCCTCACGAATGATGGTACTCCATCGATCCGATCTTTCTATTGAGGATAAGCATTTTTACGATCTTCCGGATTTCCTCACGAGTAATGACGTTCTTGTTTTCAATAAATCAAAGGTTATTCCTGCTCGAATTACTTTTATGTTTCAAGAGAAGGAGTGTGAGATTTTTTATGTTCGAGAGGTGGAGGAGAGTTTGTGGGAGGTCATGGTTCGTCCTGGAAAGTTATTTCAAAAAGGCTCTCATGTTGTGATTGATGAATATGTGTCTCTCGATGTTGAGGATGTTTTGCCTGAGTCTGAGCATGGACATCGAATCGTTCGTATTACTGACACGCTAGGACGTCATCGTATCGAGCTTCTTTCTGCATATGGAAGTATCCCCCTTCCTCCATATATCGAATCGAAAGAAGGTGTGGATAAGTATCAAAATGTCTATGCGACCGATCCAGGAAGTGTGGCTGCGCCAACGGCTGGATTTCATTTCACTGAGTCTCTCCTTGAGAAGTTGCGAGTAAAAGGTGTTCAGATGGAGTTCATTACCTTGCACGTTGGACCTGGAACATTTCTTCCGGTGATGACCGAAAATATTCTTGAACACTCGATGCATGAAGAGTTTTTTTCTCTTCCTGAAGATGTTGCGCAGCGTTTGGTTGAGGCGAAGATGCAGGGTAAGCGGATTATTTCTGTGGGAACGACGGCAACTCGCGTGCTTGAGCACTGTGCTCGAAGCGGTACGCTCACTGCAGAAACTGGTTCAACGAAACTTTTTTGTTATCCTGGCTATGAGTGGAAGTGTATCGATGCGCTCATCACAAATTTCCATCTTCCGAAAAGTACGCTTCTTATGCTGGTGTCGGCTTTGGCTGGAAGAGAGTTTACTTTGAAGGCCTATGAACATGCCGTCAAAAGCGAGTATCGTTTCTTTAGTTTCGGTGATGGGATGCTCATTCTTCCGTAGCTTTCTGTAGTGAATTTTTCTCAGCTTTAATTAGACCATATCTCTCAGTTTTGTAACTTGGTAGGCAATGGTTAAAGCTGCTCTTTTGATGTATAATAAGGAGAAATATAAAAAGACCTAAATAAACATCTATGAAAACAAAACACATGAATACCAAAGTAAAAGTTTCCTTGTATCTATCGATTGCTGCAGTTACGAGTCTCATCTTTGCACAGCTTTCTGGTTTTGCTTCTTCGGCTCCTCGAATTAGCGCCATCAATGCTGTAGCTGGATATGGAACGACCCTTACTGTCACAGGTATGGATTCATATCAACCGCTTCTCTACGTTCTCAATAATCCTACTGGTCAGCAACATACCTTCAATGGATATACTGATGGGAATGGGTCTGCTTCTTATCATGTTAATGAGACCTATTTGCGAGTTGCTGGTATTTATCGAATTCAAGCTGTAGAAACTTCAGGAAAACTGGCGACAAAAATAAGTATGTTTACTGTTTATCCGGATCAGGCATCTGCTCAAACTTCTCAATTTGAGATTTCAAAAACGAGCGTGACGGTTGGATCATATGACTTCGCTCTTGCAAAGGTTCGCGTGATCGACTCTCTTGGTAATCCTATTCCTCAACATTTCGTTCAAATTGTCTCTGATCGTACTGGTGATATGATTAAACCTTATATTGATCAGCAGTACTCGACAAATGATCAGGGTGAAGTTACCTATGCTCTCACTTCTCGTGAGGCTGGAACTTCTCAATATACCGCTTTTGATCTTACAGCTCAAACACGAATTGGATCCACTCTTGTTGTTCAATACACTCGAGGTGGAGTTTCTTCCCCTTCTCCTATTCAAGGCTCTTTCCTTCAGGCAAGTGTCTTGGGAGTCGGTGGAGATGGACTTATCGCGGATGCTACTCCAAATGCTGGTCCTGCTTATAGCTTTTCTTTTGAGCAGATCCCTACAAGTATCAAGGCAAATCAGCCAATCGATTTCACGGTTACTGCGTATGATATTTCTCAGAAGGTGGCGTCTGGTTATCTTGGTACCGTTCACTTCTCGGCAATGGGAAGTAATAATGTATATGTAAGTTTTCCTAAGGATTATACCTTCACTCCAAGTGATCTTGGTAAACACATCTTTCCACTTTCTCTTCAGTTTCAGCAGGAAGGAACATACCAACTCCAAGTTCAGGATACTCAAAAGCAGACACTTCTCGGTATAGCTACTGTTATTGTTAAGGGTGGTACTACTGATACTGGAAATGGAAGTTCTGTTGTTTCTATCACATCACCTTCACCGGGATCATATAGCAGCAACATCCAGACTATTAGTGGAAATGCTCCTGCAGGAAAGGATGTAAAGATCTACGATAATAATGAAGAGATCGGAACGGTTGTTTCGAGCTTGAAGAGTCAGTTTGAATATACGACTCAACCACTTAGTGATGGTCCGCATGAGTTTGCGGCTATTTCTGTTGATCAAAAAGGTGTTGTTATCGGATCGTCAGATAAGGTTGCGATTACTATCAATACGAAACCGCCTTCACTTCAAAAAGTTGAACTTGTTCCTGGATTCTCTCTTACGCCAGGTGTTCCTGTTCAAATTCTCGTTACATCAGATCCTCACATGAAAAGTCTTATCTTAGACATGAGTGGTTCCCAGACAACTCTCACTGAGGACCAAAATCAGCCAGGATTGTATACAGGATCCTTTGCTTCACCTGCTACGGCTGGATCATATGATCTTCATTTCTTGATTACTGATGCCCTCAATAACCAGAGTAGCGTTGTCTATGAACAGAAACTTGTTATTTCTCCTGATGCTGCGCAGTCACTCAAGGCAGTATCTAACGTCAAGACTGAACCAGGCGCTTATAAAGTCACACTTACCTGGACTGATGCCGAAAACACAGCTACATCGGTAAAAAATTATAAGATTTTCTATGGCGTATCCCCTACGGATCTTTCAAGTTCTGTTGATACTGCTGGAAATGTGAAGACTTGGTATGTTCCAAACCTTCAGAATGGCGTTACCTATTACTTCGGTATCGTCGCTGTTGATCAGTCTGGAAACTTTGGAACTGGCGGAACGCTAGCTGTTGGCACTCCACAGGATCCTGCTGCTATCAAGGGAGGACTTCCTGCTGCTGATACGCTCATTAGTTCTGATGCCGTTCGAGGAGAAACTGGACCTGAAATTCTCTGGCTTTTCCCTCTCAGTTTTGCGGCCTATAGAGGCATTCGTCGAGGAGCTCGTAAGCTTGGACGAGGCGCGAAGGCAGGACGTCAATAGATTTGAACAGATTCGGCTTCCAAACTTCAGAGTTTTTGGATAGAATTCATGGGTATGGCTGCGATTTCACTTATTTTGTTTTTTCTGAGCATCGTTCTGCGAATCTTAAACTTCGCCGTCTTTGCACGAGTGATTTTTTCGTGGCTTCCTCAGTTCCATCATGAGCATAATCGTTTCTTTGGATTTCTCTATGATATTACCGAACCAATTTTTCGTGCGGTGAAGATTCTTCCTCATCGATTTGGCATGATCGATCTTTCCCCTATTTATGCCTTCTTTTTGTTGCAGATCTTGATGTACCTTGTCGACTCTTTTGCGGCATCGTTTATCGTGTAATATTGTATCGTTATTTCTGTCTCTACTATGGCTTCAATCAAAATTTTCAATACGCTGACGCGCACCAAGGAAGAGTTTGTTCCACATGAGCCTGGTAAGGTTGCGATGTATGTGTGTGGTCCGACGGTTTATGATCGTGGACACTTGGGTCATGGACGAAGCTCTGTTGCTTTTGATGTGATTCGGAGATTTTTTATGTATCAGGGATTCGATGTGAAGTTTGTGAGCAACTACACGGATATTGATGACAAGATGATTACGCGTGCCGCTGAAAAAGGTATTACTGTTGCGCAGTTGGCCGCTGACATTATTCCTTTGTACAAAGAGGATTTTGGTGAACTTCGAGTGCTTCCGGCTGACGTTCATCCGATGGCAACTGAGTATACTGATGCGATGATTTCTTTGATTAGTGAGCTCGAGAAAAAAGACTGCACCTATATGGCCAATGACGGCGTTTATTTCGACATTACGAAGTTTCCTGAATACGGAAAGTTATCTGGTCAGAATCTTGATGAACTTCAGGCTGGTAGTCGTGTTGCGGTTAATGATGACAAGCGAAATCCTCAGGACTTTGTTTTATGGAAGTTAGAGAAGCCCGGTGAACCTGCGTGGGAGAGCCCATGGGGCCGTGGACGACCAGGATGGCACATTGAGTGTTCGGCTATGGTGAAGTCTGTTTTGGGTCAGCCAATAGATATCCATGGCGGTGGATTGGATTTGATCTTTCCACACCACGAGTGTGAAGTTGCCCAGAGTGAGGCCGCTTACGGCGTTCCCTTTTCGAAGTACTGGGTCCACAACGGATTTGTGAATATCAACAAAGAGAAGATGTCGAAGTCGTTGAATAATTTTGTCACGTTGCGCGAATCGTTCAAGAGTTATCCAGGACGTGTGATTCGATACTTGTACTTGTTGACGCATTATCGGTCGCCTTTGGACTTCTCTGAAGAGGTCTTGGAACAGGCGAAGAACTCATTGGCGAGAATTGATCAGTTTTGGAGGTTGCTTGCGAATTACAAAGTTGGCGATCTGGATGGACTCAAAAATATCGATATCGAAGGACCGGCACGTAAGTTTGACGATTTTTTGAGCAATGACTTCGATGTTCCCGGAGCTCTGGGAGTTTTGTTCTCAGCTATTTCTGATTTTAATGAGGATATGTCATTAAGCGCTCTTTCTCAGGATCAGGTGAATTCGATTAAGAATTTATTTTTGAAATTCGACCAAGTGCTCGCCATTCTTCCGGACGAAGAAAAGGATCTCGATAGTGAGATTCAGGGGCTTATTGATGAGCGTGAGACGGCTCGAAAAGCGAAAGACTTCGCAAAGTCTGATGAGATTCGAGATGCACTCAAGGCTCGAGGTATCGTCCTTGAAGATACGCCGAACGGGGTGATGTGGAAGAGGGTGTAAACTCTCTTTTATGTGTGACTACGAGTGATGATTACCCATGGCGCATCGTACGCTATCTTTTGCTGTTTGAATAAAACCCTGGATATCTGAAACTGGTGTATTTTCTTGTGGCTTGCCAATTTGTCTCATCATTTCTGCCACCACTCTTAGTCCTATTTCAGGAGATGTATTTCGCAAATTTCCTTGAAGCCATCTCATGACTTGTTCTGTATTTGAACGATCAGGATTTACATATCTGAGAGCAATTTCTGCCATGAGTCCGATGATCCTATTTTCTGCACTAGTCCTCGCTTCTTGATATCCTTCTTTTGCAAAATATCCCGGCTGGCTTGCACTTGGGAGTCGCAATACTTCTTCTGCGAGTCTCTGCATCTGATATTCTGGTGTTTCTGGTTGTACTTCAGCTGTAGCTTTGGCTTGAGGCTGAGATGGGGCGGCTCCAAGATGTGTCATATACTTGAAAATAATAGTGTGTTTATATAGTACACTATTTTCTTTATTTGTAAATAGATTCGGATGTTTGGCTATACCAAGGCTTCGGCGATCTTGTTCACATCTCCGGCACCCATGGTGACGATAACGTCGTAGTTTTTTGCGGTAGATTTGAGGATTTCAATCGTGTTTGGGACTGACTCGCCGTACGAAACGTTGGCGTGGTGTTTTGCGATTTCGGCGATGAGCTTTTCTGGTGGCATCGATTCTTTGTCTTCTTTGCTATCGCGGGCTTCATAGATGTTAGAGATGATGACGGCGTTTGTATTGGTGAATGCCATTCCGAAGTCTTTCAAGAAAGCTTTGGTGCGTGAGAATTGGTGTGGTTGGAAGATTGTGAGAATCTTTTCTGTTGGGTAGAGTTCTCGTAGTGCACTGAGTGTTGCTTTGATTTCTGTTGGATGGTGGCCGTAGTCATCGTAGACCTTGGTTTGATGATTTGGCTTATTTGAGGTGGGAGTTGTGATGCTACCTTTGTACTCGAGGCGGCGTTTGGTTCCGGAGAATTCGCGGAGGGCCTTGCGAGTGACGATGTCTGAGACTTTGAATTGCCGAGCGAGCTCGTAGGCGAGCGAGGCATTCCTGAGATTGTGTCTTCCTGGTACCGATAAATTGAGATCTTCTTTTACATTTACTGGTTTAATCGTTACGCCTTTCACCCTCATGAGAAGTTTTTTGGTTGCGAGGTCGTCTTTCATGTAGAGAATCATCCCCTTCTTTGGAACCATGTTCATATACTGTACGAAGGCATCATCGTAATTTTTCTTTGTTTTGTAGTAATCAATATGATCGAAATCAATATTCGTAATAATGAGAATATTTGGCGGAATCGAGAGAAATGATTTTTTATATTCACACGTTTCTAATACTGAAATTCCTGATCTTCCAAGTCGTTCATTTTTTCCGTCGAGTTCTTTTACATCGGCTCCGACGATCACGGTTGGGTCTCGTTTTCCTGCAATCAGACAGGCAGCAACCATCGCTGTTGTCGTTGTCTTTCCATGAGTTCCGGCAATGCAAACACGCGTTGTATCAGATGTGTATTCACCTAAAGCCTCTGGATATGATCTGATCGGAATCTGGAGTGCTCGAGCTTTTTGAAGTTCTGGATTGTTCTCTGAAATTGCCTGAGAGTAGATTACCTCATTGATATCATTGGTGATGTGCGCGGCATTGTGTTCTGGAAAAATATGGATCCCCTCCTGTTGAAGAGCATCTACTTTTGCAGATTTGCTCTGGTCTGATCCAGAAACGTGATGTCCCTGTCTCTTGAGAAGTCGGATAAGTCCGCTCATGCCGCTTCCTCCGGCGCCGATTGCAAATATATTAAGTCTGGTATGCATTGGCTAGAGATTACTGTAATTGAACAGCCTATTCAAGTGTGTTACCATTGGCACATGAAATTTGAATTTCAGTATGCTTCAAAAATGACGAAGCTCATCCTTATTGGTGAGTTTCTGCTGGTTTCGTACCTTTTGTATGCCCTTACGAACTATATTTATAGGAATTATCAGGTCGACTATCATATCAAAAACTTCCAAGCCCTCAACGATAAGATCGCTTCTGATAACAAAAAAGCTGCCGAAGATCTCCTTTATTACACTTCTGGTGAGTACATCGAGAAAGTTGCCAAGCAAAATCTCGGCCTTGTAAATCCAGGAGAAGAGGTCGTTATCATCTCTGACGATCTTCTCAATCAACCGGTTAATGACGCGGTTGAAGCAAGTGGTTCTGCTGATAAAATTTCTAAATACTACAATATCTCCAATTCACGAAAGTGGTGGAAGTTCTTCTTCGAAATTGACCATCGGCCAGATGCTACCGCTGCTCCATCTCCAACTATTATTCAGGTTGATCAGCCTACAGAAAAACAACCTGCTACATCAAAGTAGCCACGTGAATTATTTGGTGGCAGGGGCGAGAGTCGAACTCGCGACCAACGGCTTATGAGTCCGCTGCTCTACCACTGAGCTACCCTGCCGTGGTATTCGTTTTTTTGGTTGCGGGGGGTGGACTCGAACCACCGACCTCAAGGTTATGAGCCTTGCGAGCTACCACTGCTCCACCCCGCGACGTTGTAAAAAGCATTCTGCTTTAACTGCAGAGAGAGTATATACTAAGATAAAAAAAAGTCAAAAACTCGTATTTTGGCTACTGGTTGAGCCAATCGCTGATTGTCTTTTGAATTTCTGAGTAGTTTTTGGCTTTAGGAAGCAGTATATACTGACCCCCTGTTGAGTAGGTTGAATACAGTAGGTTTGACGTTGAAAATACGTGATCTGCGCTAATAGCATATCCTCGAACAGTATTAAATGTCATGAGCGCATCAATATATGTAATATTTGTCTCAACGTTTCCCTTAATACTTCCATAGACGTCAGATATTAACTGGACGAGATTTTCTTTCTTCTCGAGAGTGTCTTTGATAGCTTTTATCACCTGTTGCTGTCTCCTTGCTCGATCAAAATCTGATGTTGATTCGCGACTTCGAGCATACTTAAGTGCTGTATTGCCATCAAGATGATGAAGTCCTTTGCTAATTGAGAAAGTCTGATATCCTTTTTTCTCTGTTGGATAGAGCGTATCGACAAGTCCTTTCTCTACATAAACATCTACGCCACCAATCTTGTCGACAAATGTTTTGAATGACTGCATGTCGACAATGACGTATTTATCCACTGTGAGATTTGTGATCTTTGTGATTTGGTCAGCAAGTTTTTGAATTCCAAAGAATTCGTAGTATTCGTTAATCTTTCTTCCGTTGATGTAAAAATCTCGAGGAACACTCATGAGCGTAATTCGCTTTTTGTCGTGATCTACAACTCCAACCATAATCGTGTCTGTGAGCTTGCTGTGTTGGCCAACGATCAGATAAACGTTCTGTCCCTTTGTATTTTCAGGTGGAAGAGTTGGCGTACCTACTGTCTGCTGATTTGTAGGGGTGTATGCATCTGTTGTAAATTCAGTTGTTGCAAGAGGACGTGCAGAAGAGTGAGTGACTGTACCGGTTTCCTTTTCCCCTCTCAGTGCGCCTACTTCATCAATAAGATTATTAATTTGAGTTTCTTTTACCTTTAAGTCCTTCAAAATATCCGTTCCCACGATAAGCATCGTTACCGTCACAAGTGAGGAAACAAAGAGAAGAAGTACGAAATTTATTTTCCACTGGTTGAAGTTCATACTGTTGTTGGAGTTGGTGGCGTAGGATTCTCTGCTGTTACTGCTGGAGTTGCTGGTTCTGCAGAGGCTGATTCTGCGAGTTCAGCTGGTTCAGTCGCCTCTTCTTCTGCAACTGGGGTTACTTCAGTTGCCGCTGGAATTTCTGCTGCTGTTGTTGGAGCTACTTGTGTATCTGTCGCTGCAGCAGTCATAATTGCTTCGGCCGTAGGTGGTGTTGTCTCTGCTGTTGCTCCTTCCTCTCCTTCCTTTTTCTCTTCTTCGATCGCAATACCAATACGTGCGATAATTTCCTGTTCAACGAACTCTTGTTTTCGGCCATATCTCATACGAGCGTATTCCTTGATGATTTCACCAACCTTCTTGTTTTCACCGATGTGGTCGTAAATTGTTTCAAGTGAAAATGGACGAGATGTTGTTGAGTTGATGTTCAATTTTACGTAGGCTTTGTAGTTTGAGATACCGATCAAGTCCTGTTCTGTAACAGCTGGATTAAATTCTTTTGCGAGATATTCTGCGTCTTCAGCACCAACCTTGAAGGCCGTAATCGTACCAACGTTACCGAAGACGGCGTCTCGGATCTGAGTGTTGGTTGAGCCATTCTTTGAAACCGTGAGCTGACTAATATATTGGTGAGCCATGATGAGCGCGAGTCGGTACTTACGAGCCTCAGAGAGAATCGAAGCGAATGAATCTGTTGCAAAGTTCTGGAACTCATCCACATAAAGGTAGAAATCTTTTCGATCTGCTTCCGGCATATCCGCACGACTCATAGCGGCCATTTGAATACGAGCTACCATGATAAGACCGAGGAGCTGCGTATTGAGATCACCGATCTTTCCCTTTGAGAGTTTGACGAGGAGAATCTTTCCCTGATCCATACACTCACGGAAGTTGAAGGCGGATTTTGGCTGACCGATCGTATTACGCATGATGTGGTTCGTGATAAACGGACCAAATTTAGCTGAGAAATATGGGATCATTTCCTGCTTTTCTCGCTCACCAGTCTGGGCATATTCATGATCCCAGAATGACTTCACGACTGGATTTTTGATCTTGGCACACTTGCGCTTTCGGAACTCTTCATCCACGAACATACGTGGAACGTCGATGAGTGTTGCGCCCTCCTCCTGATCTTCCATAAGGGTCAAACAGGCATTTCGGAAGTAGTGCTGAATACGAGGTCCAAATATCTCATCACCGAACAACTTGATGAAAATTTCTGTCGCTTGAGATGCTGCGAGGTCTTGCTGATCTGCAGTCTTTGCCTCAAGGATATTCATACCCATTGGACGCTCCATATCACCCGGATCGAAGAGGATTACATCCTTTACTCGTTCCTTTGGAATGAAGTTCAATGCGTCATCGACGAGATCGCCGTGCGGATCAATAACCGCGATACCTTCGCCATTTTTGATATCCTGACGAATCATGTAACTCAAGATGCTTGATTTACCTGTACCAGATTTACCTATGATATAGTGATGTCTTCCACGATCCTTTTTCATGAAGTAGATCGGTTTGACGATACCTCTATAGACGTTATTTCCAAGAAGAATACCCTCGGTTGCTAAATCTGCCGGAGCCGGAAGCTTCTTGTAAGGAAGCCATCGAATTGATGGTGTGAAGTTATATTTACCATCTGGCATGTGGTACATCGTCGCGAGCTCTTCTTCAGAGAGAATGCTTTCTTTTTCTCCAAATCCGAAAATTCGAGTTTCAAGAATTCGCTTATTATAGTTACGAAGCATATACCAGTTATTGATGCTATCAATAGGTACGACACGTCGAGTCTGGAATGAGTTTGAACTTTCATCACCAAATGCGCTTAATGCTACAACCATGTTATTCATCATGGTCTCTGCCTGCTGTTCTGATGGAGATGCTGCAATTAAACGAACAACTGTATGAAAGTTAACCTGCTGTGATTTTTCACCGATTGCCTTGGCGGTTTCTTCCTTACTTGAAATCATACGAACCATCCCATGCGCCCAATCGTCTTCGGTTTTTTCTGGCTTAGCATCTTTTCCTTTTGTGAATGAAAAGAGAACATCGCTTAAAAATCCAAGTATAAAATTGCTTTTCTGAATACCTCCTCGTCCAACTTTTCGTCCTTGAAAAATTGCTTCGCCAATTTGCTCTGCATATTTTCCGTATTTGCGTTCGGCTGGACGGATTATAATCTGAATAGACCCCACTTCCTCGTCTTCAAGCTTTGTGAAGATATTTGTGAGATTGTTAAGTGGATCATTTTCAATTTTTTTATACGTCTTCATTGAGAACCAATATGGCTCTTTCTGGTAAGCATAAAATGATTTTATGTATCGACCTGGTTTGTTTTCGATGAATATTGGGTCGACGGGTTCAATTTCTGCATTTGAGTAGAACGCTGTAATCTGTTTCTCGACAATCTTGCTATATGCCTCGACTGTTACGACATAGAAACAGATAACCTTGTGCTCAACGGTAAGCTCGAATGATATGATGTCAGAATGAAAAAAGAAACTTCGAATCGAGTTCATGATGTTGAGCTCCTTAATCTCCATGAGAGATCGATAACACTGTTCCATGATCGCGATTTTTTCCTTGAAGTCCTTTTGTACCTCTTTTTCCTTATCTTTCTGTGTATCTTCACGTGGAAGCGTTACACGGAAGTAGACGTTTTTCGTCTGGCGGATGTAGAAATAACGAAAGAGCCAAATTAGCGCATGAATTGCAATCGGAGTTCCGATGACGATTACTGCCGTAAGAATTGGATTCGTCGATACGAAGTTCCAAAATGGACGCCAGTAGCTCATGAAGAGTTCGGCACTGACTTTGATCGAGCTGGTATTTATTACTACGTTGGCCATGTGTTTATTTTTTGGTTTGGTTTTTTATGACAATTGGCTTCCGGCTAGCTTTCTTAACTTCTCATCATTATATCAGATTTTGGCTTTAGCGGCAAGGATGGGGGCTCCGGCTGCCATGGTTTTGAACCTATTTCTCGTCTGAGCTGGGTCTTTTTTACTCATTCCACGAAAAAAGAGCTCATTTCAAAGCTGATTTTGCCGTTGAATGTGCTCTTTTTATTCTAAAATATTATCAGAATCTTGCAATGTTTATGTTACTTCCAAAGGCCAAGAATGAGTCCGAAAATGATAAACATGACGAGCTGATAGCCTGATTGAATGAGAAATCGTGCCCACTTCACTTTGGATGCGTCGTTGTTCCACATGGATGAACCGGCGATGGTTGGCATGATAAAGCCGACCCACATGAAGACTGCGATCCAGACAGTACTTGCGCCTGGCCAGTAGTTGAGGATGTTTGCAAAGACCCAGAGCTGGAGAAGGGTGAGAAGAAACTGAGCGAGATAAAGTGGACCTGCGGCTTTCTGCATTTTCTTGCGAGCTTCCATGTCGAGTTTGTCTGCTCCGCAGATTTGCATCCATTTCTTTCCAAAAATAGGACCATACCAAACGCTTCCAACGATCATTGAGGCGATTGCGCATACGAGCACCGCCCAGTAGTTAATTGCCATACGAGAATGAGATAGAAAATAAAAAGTGATCTCCCTTGAGATCGCCTGTATACTAATTTGACTCCCGGAAAATAGGAAGCGAAGATTTTTTAATCTTGCAGAAAAGTCATGTGTGGGAGGTTTACATCTGGATCTTCAGCGCGTGCTTCGTCGTGCGTTTTCTTGATAAACTCTTTGGACTTTGCGAGATCGTCGGTTCGGAAAAGGAAGAGCACTTCGTCTGTTGCGTCGTCGTTTTGCCAGACCTTTTCCATGTAGAGTCCGTACTGTTTGTGAATTGGTGCATGCTCGGTGAGCATGACTTTTACTTCTTCAAATTTGGCGTTTTTGAGTCTGGCGAGAATGTGCGGCATAGTTTTGTGCTTAGTTCTTATAGATATTCTTCATCCACCAACCTTTTACTACAGAAACAGAGAGGGTGGAAAGGAAAAATCCTAGTGATGGGACGATTGCGTTGATGAATGGGTTTGGGAGATGTGCTACGAAAAAAAATATCACCACGACGATGTAGGTGAGCATGAGGATGAGGGCTTTTCGAGTTTTGCTCGTTTCCCAGGCCTTATTGATGTCGACACGCTTGTTGCGATCTTTGAGCTGATCTATTTCTTCGGCGATTTTTTCGAGAGACATTTGGTTGATAATTAATTATCGTTATATTTATTCTTCAACGTCGAGGGAGCGTATAAACCATCCGACTGCGCCATCTGCATGAGTGTGTTTTCCGATGTATACGTCTGGAACGGTTGTGCTGTAGACACTCACCTGAATTTCTCCTTCGCACTCGGTCCCTGGAGTGCCTTGGATAGCATATCGCTTCACTGGAGCTTTCCTTGTTTTACCAAAATTGAAACCGAATTTTGAGCTCAGGGCGGCTATAATTGCTGGCCTATTGCCTTTTAGTTGCTCAAACGTTGAAAGATCTTCGATCGCCGTATTTGCTCCAAAATCCGCAGCAAATTCACATGCGGCATCGATATCCATGTCGAGATCTTCGAGAAGTTTTTCAAGATTGTCTGGTGCTACATCCATGTGAGAGTTATTTAGACAGATATGAAAACAAATAGCATTTTATCCCACCATTGAAGAGTTTTCTATTCTTATCTGCGACTCGGCCGAAGAAGTGCTGGAACTTTTCGTGGGCGGTGATGAGGAACATTGAGCAGCCGACAGTTTCTTTGAATTTCTTACCGAGGTCGTGATACATTTTTTCGACGGTGGCGATTTCTTCGAGACGTTCGCCGTATGGAGGGTTGGTGATAAAGGTGCAGTTTTCGAACTTCGACCAGTCGAGTTCGGCGAAGTCGGATCGTTTGAAATTCAAGTTATTGAATCCCGCATTTCCTGCGTTTTTTCCAGCCATGGTGAGAACGTCAGCATCGATATCAAATCCATAGATGCGAAACTTAGCATCTGGCTTGTAGGCTTCTCGAGCCTCTGCGTAGGCCTTCTGAATATTCTCCTGTGAAATCCACGGCCACTTCTGAAAGGCGAATGTTCGTTTCAATCCTGGCGCCATATTGTGTGCCATGAGGGCCGCTTCGATACAGATGGTTCCACTTCCGCAGAACGGATCGACGAGTGTGCGGTCAGGTGTCCATCCAGATAGCGTAATAATCGCCGCTGCGAGAGTTTCCTTCATCGGAGCCTCATTCGTCTTCATTCGATAGCCACGCTTGTGCAGACTGTCTCCAGATGAGTCGATGGTTACGACGAAATCATCTTTGTTCGACTTCACCATGATCTGGTACTGAACTCCGGAATTTTCTGGCAACAACTCTGTGCCGTACTTTTGCTGAAGTCTCTTCACGATCGATTTTTTCGTAATACTCTGGATCGCCGGTTCGGAATGGAGCATCGACTTCACACTTACGGCGTCAACCGGGAAGGCGTCACTTACGTTGATGTAGTTTTCCCAAGGGAGCGCGTTCACTTGATCGAAAAGTTCATCAAATGTTGTCGCGCGGAACTCCCCCACTTTGATCTGTACGCGATCGGCACATCGAAGCCAGAGATTTGCTCGCACGAGCGCGAGGTCATCACCTTCAAATGTCACACGGCCGTCTTCTGTTTTGATCACCCAAAGGCCGAGCTTTTTCAGTTCGTCATAGACGAGTTTCTCGAGTCCAAAGGCGCAGGTAGCGATAAGTTGCATGCCCAGAGCTTACCTTACTTCCTCATTTTGAAAAATACCTTTATGCACTCGTCCAAATCTTTGATCAGCTTCATTTTGAAAGCTTCCTCAGCCGTTACCCAGCGGAAGTCCTTGTGTTCGACTGGATTGAGCTCTATTTCTGGCTCTTCTGTGAATCTGGCGTGGAACGGATAGTAGGTGAAATCGTACTCCGAATAGCGAACATAGAGGGTGTGGTGCTGCTGAAGTTTTGGCTTTTTGATCTTAAGTCCGGTCTCCTCTTCGATCTCCCGGAGCATCGCATCAAGCTCCTTCTCTTTCTTCTCTTTTTTGCCCGCTGGAAGCCCCCAAACATTTGGCTGGAGCTTGTCGCCATCCTGCCTCAAAAGCAGCAGAAACCGATCATCAACTTGGATGAAACAGCTCACAACTTCAAATCGCGGCGAGAAATTAACTGGTCTGGTGGTGTAGATCATAGCGGGAGGATTCTAGCGTAGTTTATGGGGGAAATCCATGCTCTTTACTCTTTGCTTTAGCTTACATCGAAATCCAAAACGGTAGCGATATGACCGAGAGAATCGTGCTCAGTACGATTGCGCGGGCGATGAAGTCTTTGTTGAGGTTGTACTTGTCTGCCAGGGCGAATGGCGTGATGGCGAGTGGCATGGCGGCTTGAATAAGCGAACTTGGGAATTGTGATAATGAAACTCCAGAGAACTTTACGCCGAAGTAAAAGATTGCTGGAAGTATCGCGAGTTTCATGACTGAAAATAATGTGACTGGAATCCACTCAGAGAGTTTTCCGAATTTTGACTTCCCGATGAATAATCCTATGACGATCAGTACGGTTGGATTTACTGATGCCGTGATCATGTCGAGCGATTTGAGCAAGACTGCAGGAAGAGTGATCCTCAAACTTCCAAAGATAATTCCCATAAATACTGCGATGAGAAGTGGGTTTGTGATGAGATTTTTGAGCATATTCTTTGCAACGTCTCGTTTGCTTTTTGTCATTGAGTAATCGAGATAGCCAACTCCGATCGTGAATATCCAGAACAAGTAAATCGCAACGATGAGTGTTGCTGTTGGTACTATTTTATCTCCTGCTACCTGAGTAAGTGTTGGAATTCCAAGATAGGCTACATTTCCAAAAACAAAACAAATGAAGAGCGTTCTGAACATTTGCTTTTCGAGACGTAGGATTTTTCCTATGAGTAAGGCTAATACTAGACTTCCGACGATGAAGAGCGAGTTTGAGATAATTAATCCCGCCTCTGTTGAAAATGAAAATGGAACTTTGGAAAGCGCTGAGAAAATCAAAACAGGAAAACCAATTTTGAGTGCGAATTCATTGAGAACCGTCGACCAGTTGTCATTAATACTTCCAAGCTTTTGCAGCAACGCACTCGCAAAAATAATGAGAAATAGCGGGGCAATGACCGTGAGGATTGGGATCATAGAGCAAAATAGTTAGATGCTATGTCCCTATCATACACCGTCTTAGATTATTATCACCTCTCCATCTCTCAACGTCTTGTACTTCATGAGGCAAAGTTTTATATATCTATACTTAAACTTTTTGACCTCTCTTCTGAAAAACGAAAATATCGTCGACGGTTCCTTTTTTTCGAGGCAACATCGTTGCTATCGCAAACTGTCTTCCTCCGTGACTGTATGTAAGTACATCGTCCTTACTTGGATCACCTAGGAGTCCTGCCAATCCTGGCTGCTCTGTGAGCATTTGAGCATTTCGCTGTATCGCATCTTCTCTCGCCATCTCGATTATTCTTTTATACTCAGTGAGAATATTCTCTCGTTTGCCGGTAACCACCTCAACTATTTTCGCCGCTGTTGAGTAATTGACTGCCCCGAAGGTAAATGGCGCGTTTCTGAACTCTTCCTCTGAATCTATTTCTTTCCAGTAGTCCTCTGTATTTTCAGTATCAAAGATAAGCTCTCCGTTTGGTAATGGCCTGATGATTGCCTGGAGCTGATACTGAGTATTTTGATGGAGAGATGATGCCGTTCCATGATAATCGTTACTGAGTACGTATCCGTTTTCGGCGACGTGTGAACTTGGAATATTCGATGGAATTTGTGGATTGAGCATAATTAACACATCAACTTTTCCTGGATCAAATTCCAATGCAGATGCAGCATGTGCTTCATAACCACCTCTCTTTAGCCCATCAACAGATCTTTGATCAATATCCACATATATCACCCGACTATCTGGAAAAGCAGCAGAAGGCGACACGTCATTCCCCCCACACGGATGATAAACCACATCCGCCTTTGGATGTAGCGTATCCCTAAACAGCGCATATCTTGCCACTAACCCCGGTCTCGCCAATGCCTCAACTGCATCTGGAGTAGCAAGTTGATTCGGTGCCGGAGGTACCGGAGATGTCGAGGGCGCCGAAGGCGCTTCATCTGGATATAAGTCGGAAGGGCTATTCATGGCCATTATTATACCATTTTTTTCGGCTTTTAACAACTGGTGCCTAATTGTTCCGCTTTAGTTAAATAGTGATGGATTCTGCCTCACGACTTCACTGGCAATCGTATCAGCATCCCACTGGTACCAATCTTGTTTCAATGAGTGCGTGCCCCCAATCTGCGCTATGCCTGGCTTTGTGTATCCTGTTAAAAGAATTTTATCTGATGGCACGGTGTCCATATCAAGCATATGTCTCGTATAGGTTCGAAGGTGAAAATACTGCCCATTCGAAAGCTCAAAGAATGCATGAACATCA
>Ga0172380_10003294_pt1 | contig 22525 bp, 22 predicted proteins | sample Leawe162metaG_FD_119747 | JGI IMG/M metagenome (GOLD analysis project Ga0172380, IMG submission 119747) | Leachate microbial communities from a municipal landfill in Southern Ontario, Canada - Leachate well 162 metaG | ecosystem: Engineered > Solid waste > Landfill > Unclassified | place...
CGACAACGACATCCCCATCCAGGCCGCCGGCGCCTACCTGATCTCGACGGCAGCGCAGGCGAAGGATCTGAGGCAGAAGCCGGTCTACGTGCTGGGGCACGCGGGTGCGGGCAGCTACCGCAACGGCATCTACTCCGGGCTGCGGCCTCGTGGTGTCGTGGAGACGCTGGAGGAGGCGCAGGCCAACTCCGCCTCGACCGGCCGCAAGCTGTACGAGGCGTCGGGCGTGAAGGGCTCTGAGCTGTCGTTCGAGAACATGTATGACGGCTTCGGGCTGTTCCACGTGTTCCACATCGAGGGCATCAACTACGCCGGGATGAAGGAGGGCGAGGCGCTCGACTTCTTCCAGGGCGACATCACCATCGAAGGACCGCATCCCGTGTCGCCCAGCGGCGGCAACATCGGCGGCGGGCGCACGAGGTTCTGGAACCACACGGACTCGATGCAGCAGATCCAGGGTCGTGCGGGTGCGCGGCAGATGAAGAAGAAGGTAGAGACGGGCATCTCCGGCGGCTTCATGCCGTTCTGGAGCAACTTCATCATCTGGAGCGCGACGCCCGACTAGCACCGAAGTGCCGCAGGGGACGTTCGCCTATCGGCGAACGTCCCCTGCGCGCCGTTCCTTCCGGCCCTCTCCCTCGTCGAGCGTGGCATGCGATCCTGTACGCGTGGCGATGGAGGTGTCTGCATGTACCGACGCATTCTCGTGACCCTGGACGGCTCGACGCTGGCGCGAACCGCGCTGGCACACGCGGCGAAGCTGGCGAGCGGAAGCTCGACGGAGGTGCGCCTGCTGGCGGTGACGGATACGCCAGCGCAAACCCGCCGGGAGGCCGAGGAGCAGTTCGAGCTGACCGATGGAGACTCGGCGCGCATCGACGCGCTGGGGCAGGAGCTGCACTTCAACCGCCGCCACCGCGCCCTGGATGAGCTGGCGCGCGCGGAGCAGGAGCTGCGGACGGCGGGCGTGGCCACCGTACAGGGCGAGGTGGTCGAGGGCCTGGCCGGGAACGAGATCGTGAACTTCGCTACTGCTCAGCAGTGTGACGCGATCGTCATGGCGACGCGCGGTCACGGCGGCCTGGGCCGCGAGGTGCTGGGCTCCGTCGCGGAGTACGTCCTGCGTCATGCAGGTGACGTGGCGGTCGTCCTCGTGGGGCCACGCGCGAGCTCCTAACGCTACAGGCAGGACGCATGGGATAGCCGGGGAGGCCTGGGGCCACCCCGGCTACGCCGCGTTCGGCGCGAGCTGCTTGATTACAGTTGTATTCTCGGCACCGTTCAGGGATAGCAGTCGAGCACGCGACTCGGTGGTCGGTCGGGATGGCACGACCCGAGCGGTGCAGCGAGGAGGGGATGATGCCGAAGCAATCACCGATCGCGGATGACGTGGATCGGCCGTTCTGGGAGGCGGCGAACGAGGAGCGGCTGGTGGTCCAGCACTGCGCCGCGTGTGACCGGCTGCAGCACCCACCACAGCCGACGTGCCTCCAGTGCGGCGCGAGCAGCCTGGGCTGGAAGCAGATGAGCGGGCGCGGGTCGGTCTACAGCTACGGCGTGATCTTCGATACGCCCGTGGCCGTTCTGCAGCCCGACCAGCCGTACAACCTGGCAGTCATCCAGCTCGATGACGACCCGGCGATCAACATGTACTCGCACCTCCCGGGCGCGCCCATCGACAACGTGCCGATCGGCGCGGCGGTCGAGGTGACGTTCGAGACGACGCCGGGGAACGGCCAGAAGGTGCCGGAATGGCGGCTGGTCGGCTAGCCGACGCGCATCCTCGGCCGCTGCGCCGAGGGAAGGGGTGACTGCAATGGTGGAGATCATTCGCGACCTGCCGGCATCGCTGTACCGCGCGCAGGAGGGCATGGGCGTCTGGCCGCATCGAGGCAAGGTGGCGGCGGTCGGCATCGGCCACTCGCCGACAGCGCGCCGCTGGGATGAGCGCCCGGAGACGAGCGTGGGTGCGTGGAGCATCCTCGCGCTCCGGAATGCGATGGCGGACGCCGGGGTGACGGGCGATCAGGTCGATGGTCTCGTCGTGGTGCCGGAGACGACGACCGGCGCGTACTGGCCGGCGGGCAAGCAGGTGTCCGCCGACTTCCTCGCGATGTTCGAGTCGACGGACGACCCGCTGGACGGCGTTGCGAAGCTCAGCCCCGAGTGGCTCATCAAGAACATGCCGGAGCTCACCAACCTCAAGAAGGCATGGGTTGCGGGCACATGCACCTCGCACGCCCTGACCGTGGCTGCCGAGGTCGTCGGGCGCGGCGAGGCGAGCGTGTGCCTGGTCGTGAAGGGCTGGCACAACTACGCGGGCCGGTACTACCAGGGGGGCGCGAACGCAGAGCCGACCGTCTCCGGGCCGACGAAGTTCTCGGCCGCATGGGGTGGCCCGGCGTCGTACGGGACGGCGCAGCAGTTCCAGCGCTACATGCACAAGTACCACAAGACGCACGAGATGGTGGCACCGTTCGTCGTGAACTCGCGGCGGAACGGGCTGCTATTCCCGGAGGGGTACTGGGCGCAGCACCGCCCGGAGCCGATCACCGTCGAGGACTACAACGACGCGCGCTGGATCGCGAAGCCCGCGAACCTCTACGACAACGACATCCCGATCATGGCGGCAGGCGCGTATGTCTTCACCACTGCCGATCGCGCGAAGGACATGCGTCAGAAGCCGGTCTACATCCTCGGCCACGCCTCCGACCGCACGCGTCCGCGCAGCCTGGCGCTCACGCTGGAGGAGGTGGAGGCGGTGACGGACTCCACCGGTCGGAAGATCTACGAGTCGGCAGGGATTCGGCCGGAGGACGTGTCGTTCGAGAACATGTACGACGGCTTCGGCCTGTTCCACATCTTCCACATCGAGGGGCTGCGGTACGCGGGCATCAAGCGCGGTGAGGCACTCGACCTGTTCCAGGACGACATCAGCATCGAAGGCCCGCACCCGGTGTCTCCGAGCGGCGGGAACATCGGCAGCGGGCGCACGCGCTTCTGGCTGCACACCGACACGATGCAGCAGCTGCAGGGTCGCGCGGGCGCTCGATCGATCGCGAAGAAGGCCGAGATCGGCGTGTCGGGTGGGCCGACGCCGACCGGTGGCAACTTCCTGGTCTGGAGCGCGACGCCCGATTAGCGATCGGTGCATGTGACTCGAACGCAAGAAGGCGGGCCGTCGAGCCCGCCTTCTTGCATCGTGCGGTGGCGTCGGTCGATCGCCGACGACGCGGCTAGATCGGAATCGCCAGGTCCTCGAGTCCACGGCTATCGAGGTCGTCGAGCGTCCAGAAGTCGGTGCTGCCGGGTTCGGTGGCGAGGGTGTCGAGGAAGGTGCGCGCCCAGCGTTGCACGTTGAAGGTGGCGACCTGTGCCTGCATCGCCGCCATACGTGCCTGGCGCTCCCCGCGGGGCATGCGGAGCGCGCGCCGGATCGCCAGCGCCATCCCATCGAGGTCGTACGGGTTCACGATGAGAGCGCCCGACATCTGCTCGGCGGCACCGGCGAACTCACTGAGGATGAGGACGCCGTCATCGGCGACCTGGGACGCGACGAACTCCTTCGCGACCAGGTTCATGCCGTCTCGCAGCGGGGTGGCGAGGAAGACATTGGCGGCTCGGTAGAGCCCCGCGAGCTCGTGCGGCTGGAGGTGGCCGTGCACGCGATGCACGGGCATCCGGTGCGGTGTCCCGAAGCGGCCGTTGATGCGACCGACCAGCTCGTCGATGCGGCGCTTGAGCGCGGCATAGACGCGCACACCCTCGCGCGAGGGGACGGTCACCTGCACCAGGCGGAGACGGTCGCGGAACTCAGGCGGCTCCTGCTCCAGCACGCGCTCGAACGCCAGCAGGCGACGCAGGATGCCCTTCGTGTAGTCCAGACGATCGACGCCGACCAGCAGGCGCGCGTCGGCATCCGTCTGCTCGTAGCGCTTCGCCTCGTCGATGGCGGCGGGGGAACAGGCGAGGCGACGCCACTCCTCGGCATCGATGCCGATCGGGAACGCACGAGCACGGATCGTGCGGTCGAGGTAGCGAATCTCATCGCGTTCGGCGGGTAGCCCGATGATCTCCTCCACGGCCTGCCTGAAGTTGCGGCTGTGGTCAGCGGTGTGGAAGCCGATCAGGTCTGCGCCCAGCAGCCCCCGAAGCAGGTCGGCTCGCCACGGTAGCAGTCGAAAGACCTCGGCGGGTGGGAACGGGATGTGGTGGAAGTAGCCGATGCGTGCGTTCGGCAGCCGCTCGCGCAGCAGCATGGGAAGCAGCATCAGGTGATAGTCGTGCACCCAGATCGTGTCGCCGTCGCGGTACTGCTCGGCGACGGTGTCGGCGAAGCGCTCGTTCGCGGCTCGGTAGTGCTCCCAGCCCTGCATCTCGAGCGGCAGATTGTCGAGGAGGCAGTGTGCGACCGGCCAGATGATGCCGTTCGACACATCCTCGTAGAAGCCCTTCACCTGGGGGCGTGACAGCGGCACCGGGACGACCCGCATGGCGGCCATCTGCCAACTGAGCTGTCGCCGAGCCTGGGACGGCAGGGCGGGGTGTCCGCCCGGCCAGCCGATCCACAGGCTGTCCTCCTGCTCGTGGATGGAGCGCAATGCTCCGGCGAGCCCTCCGGCGGAGCGCGTCATCACGCTCTGGCCATTGGTGGCCGTGACGGTGACGGGCAGACGGTTGGAAACAAGCAGGATCCGGCTCATCGGGTCTCCTCGCAGCCGCGGGCAGAGGCACGCATGTTGCGTGCGTCTGCACAACTGGTTGTGAGGCAGGGACGGCCCCCACCTCCGATAGCCTGCGGGGTTAGCTGACGGGTTCGGCGTCGGAAGTCGCCTATGCGCCGTGGCGCAATACACCCCAGTGATTGGTTCCCCCGCTCTCGCCGGGCGGCGAGATTCGGCATGCAAACCGTACCAGCCGTGTGTAGCTGTCTGTCAACCTAACGAGGGCTTGCATGTCGCGCGGCGGATCTTGGTCGAGGAGTTACGTGAGCGATGCGAGATCGATGATGCGCGGCTCCGCGCCGTCTGCCGTTAGGTCGAGGATCGCGACGGTGCCGAGGCGCATCGACTGCCGCACCATGTTCGGGCTGCCGGGGTTCACCAGCAGCACGCCCTGGTGCTCCTCGATCATCGCCTCGTGCGTGTAGCCGCAGACGACGATGTCGACGGGGCGGCCGAAGAGGTCGGTCAGGTCGTCCGGGATCGAGGCGTGTGGCGGCAGGGAGCGGGCGATCATTCCCGGCGTCACGTCATCGGCGAGCGCGGTGAGCTCCAGCTTGTGGACGACGCCGATGGCGTGCCCCTCCGCCTCCACGACGATCGGGCGACTGGCGCGCGGCGCGCCCTCGCCGCCGTTCGCGAACTGCGAGGTGGTCGCCTGCACCGGCGCGATACGAGCCAGCCAATCGATGCAGTCCTGTGTGTAGACGTCGCCCGCATGCAGGATGAGGTCGACGCCCTCGAAGGCACGCACGACCTCGGCGGGGGGCTCCTTGCCCATCGATGGGATGTGCGTATCCGAGATCAGGCCGATGCGCATGGTGGCTCCTCGCGACTTCGGGCGGGCGCGTGCGCGCGGATGGTAGCAGGTGGCTCCCACGCGGGACTGCGGAGGCTCTAGACTCGCGCGGGGTTCACTCGACGCGGTGTTGCGTTGAGACGACGGAGGCGGTTTGCATGCGCGTCGGGTTGATCTCGGACACACACTCGCCTGCGCTGGGGGTGCACCCGCCGGAGGAGGTGCGCCGCGCGTTCGTCGGCGTCGACCTCATCCTGCACGCGGGTGACATCTACTCCTCGGAATGCCTGGACTGGCTCGAGGAGATCGCACCGGTCGTCGCTGTCGAGGTACCGCCGGCACCGGTGATCGGCGACCCGCGCGTCGTCGAGAAGCGTGTCGTGGAGATCGAGGGCTACGCGATCGGCCTGGTGCATGACCTCGGCATGCATGGCATCGACGAGGTACGACCGGGTGCCTTCGCGCGATCGTGGCCGGCCGACCTGTCGATCGCGGATTCGCTTGCGGCGTTCTTCGACGGACGACGGCTGGATGGGGTGGTCTTCGGGCACTCGCACTGGGAGATGTCCGAGACGCACGAGGGTGTGCTGTTCGTGAACCCCGGCAGTCCCACGCTGCCGCACCAGACACGACGACTGGGGACAGTCGCGATCATGGATGTCACCCCGCAGGGGCTGACCGGCGAGATCGTGGATCTGAAGCGGTTCAGCTAGCGCAGGACCGACCTCAGCCGAGCTGCCACGCGCGGATCGCGGGGATCGGGTACAGCAGCATCAGCACGTTCAACGTCAGGTTGTCGTGGATCCAGAGCAGCAGGATGACCTCCGACGCGACGATCGCGATGACGTTCGCGCGCCGCGAGATGCGACTGGCGATGACGAAGCCGACGATGCAGAACAGCACGTCGCTGACCGAGTTCAGGACGCTGTCGCCGTAGTACCCGAGCGCGACCGTGGTCTCCCGGTAGCGATCGATGATCAGCGGGCTGTTCTCCGCCACCTCCCATAGCACCTCGATCACCGTCGCGAGCGCGAGGCGTGCGGTGAAGGAACCACGCGGCCAGAGGAGGCGGAGCGCGCCGTAGAAGAGCATCCCGTGCGTCACGTGCGTGAACGTGTACGGGTCCGTCAGCTGCTGCGAGTTCTGGTTGCTGTAGATGTCGCCGGCCCACAGCGCAACGGTGCCACACGGACAGGTGAGCGCACGGCCCAGCACGAGCAGCGCCAGCGCCAGCGCACCCAGCAGGGCCAGTTCGATCAGGGCGATGCGAAGCACGGCTGTGCCGGCGGGCGATGGCTCGCGGGATGGAGGCGAAGGCAACTCAGCGGCACTCACGAGGCCCCCCGTTTCATCGGTGCATCGATGCCCGCACTGATGCCGGTGGGCGGCAACGATGATTGTGTAGCGATTTGCTATGCGGGCGAGGCCGCAGGCTCCTCGACGTGCGGCGCACCGGCATCGGGGTCGCGCAGGTCGCGGCTGGTGAGCGCGAGCGCGGTCACCAGCACGGTGCATGCGCCCGCGCCCATCAGCACAGCAGCCGGCGCGCCGAACGTGGCTGCGAGCGCGCCTGCGAGCGTGAACCCGAGCGGTGGCACGCCGCCTGCGAGCATGCTGCGGAACGCCTCGACCCGTCCGCGGAGCGCGTCGGGTGAGACGGAGAGGATCGCGGTGTTGCGCGGCACCATCTGTACCGAGTTGGCGACGCCGAGCAGGGCAGACGCGACGAGCGTGAGCACGAACCACGGCGAGAGTGCGAAGAGCACGAGCGAGACACAGTAGCCGAGCACGCCCGCGACCGCGTACAGGCCCTTGTAGCGCATGTCACCCCTCGACAGGATGAACGCGGCACCGAGGACGGAGCCGACGCCCGGGGCGGCGCTTAGCAGGCCGTAGCCGGTGGGCCCGGTGCCCAGCAGGTCGGCGAAGATCGGCAGCAGGGCGCGATACCCGCCGAACAGCGTCTGCAGCACATCGAGCAGCAGCAGGTAGATGATCACGGGCTTGCTGCCCACGAAGCGCATGCCCTCGATGAAGCTCTGCCACGGGCTCTCGGCCGTCTGCGGCGGGATCGCCGGCGTGCGGATGCCGAAGAGCACGACCATCGCGACGAGGTACGAGACGCCGGTGATGCCGTAGCCCCAGCCGAGGCCGACCGTCCCGATCGCCGCACCGGCGAGCGCGGGGCCAATGATCTGCGCGCTCTGTTGGATCGTCGCGTTCAGTGCGATCGCGTTGACCAGCAACGCTCGCGGGACGATGCGCGGGATGAGCGCGCTGCGTGCCGGCTGCGTGAGCGCGGTGAACCCGCTGTTCAGGAACGTCACCGCGTAGAGGTGCCACAGTGCGATCTGACCAGTGAGCGTCAGCAGCGCAAGTGCGAGCACGATCACGGCGTTGATCGCCTGACCGATCTGGATCAGGCGCGTGCGATTGAAGCGGTCGGCGATCACGCCGCCCACCAGCGAGAGGATGATGTGCGGGCCTGCACGGACGAGGCCGGTCACACCCAGCAGCAGGGCACTACCGGTGAGTTCGTACACCTGCCACAGCACGGCGGTCTGCACCGCCTGCGCGCCGAGCTGCGTGAGCAGCAACGAGAGCGAGAAATTGCGGTAGTCCGCGTACGTGAGCGAGGTGAGGCTGGCGCGCAGTCCGGGCTTGCCGTCGGCCATGAGTGCTCCTCGTTGAGGCGCGCATCATAGCGGACGGCGATCGGCGAGGCGTCCGTAGAGCCTCCGGCGGGGCTAGAATGCGCGCGGGTTCCCGCCTCCGGCCATGGACGCGGGCTATGGGAGGGGAGACGCGCCATGCCTCGTCCAACCTGGCGAAGCTGCTCGATACTCGTCGCGGCGCTCGTAGGTGCCGTGATGCTCGCGGTGGGAGCGCGCGAGGCACATGCGCAGGACGGCCCTCGCGTCAGCCCGATCGTGGCGGAGTTCAATCAGGCGCAGCAGACCACGCGCTACAACGTGCTGGTCGCGGTGCCGTCGGGGGTGACGCCGCAGATCAAGTGGTCGGGGCCGCAGTGTGGCTCGTACGCCTCGCCCGCCGGCGAGCCGGCGACGTTCGTGTGGCAGCACCCGCACCCGCCGTGTGACCCGACGACCGGGCACCAGCAGACGACGGTCGTCGTCGAGGTGATCGCAGGCACGCAGCAGTTCCGCTGCACGTACCAGGGGGCGGAGAGCGGGGCGGGCCCGGCATGCACTGTCACGCCGCTGCAGACGCAGGAGCGTCCCGGCACCGGGGTCGGCGCGGCGGCGGCGACCTCGACCCCTGCGGTGACGGAGCCGGTGGACGAGCCGGCGCAGGCGGGCAATGGGTTCGGGCTGAGCGTCGGGCTTGGCCTTGGCGTGCTGGTGGCGGGCGGTGCGGGCGTCTACGTCTACACGCGGTCGCGTGAGCGCGAGGACGCGAACACGCGTTGGGATCGCGCGATGCAGGCCGAGGAGCGGGCGCAGCAGGCGATCCTCAATCCCTTCGACATGCTCCTCGATCGCGTGAACGGCGCGTTCGAGGCGTACCGGCAAGCGGTCGACCGCTACCGGACGGCGTACGCGCACGCCATGTCATCGAGCACGGAGATGCAGGGGATGCTCTCGGCGTGGGCGACGGCGAAGGAGGGGGCCGCGAAGGCCGACCTCGCCTTCGCCGTGCTGACGATGGCATGGGGCCTCGGCAGCCTGGGGCTGAAGATCGCACGCTGGGCGACGACAGCGCGCACGGTTGCGGCTGCGGGCGAGACGGCGGTGGCGACGGCCGAGGTTGCGGGCGCCGTCGAGCGATCCGCCTCGCGGGGGGCGTTCGTCGGCAAGTACATCGACACGCTGCTCGGGCAGCGGTCACGCGCCCTGGAGCGGCTCGCGTCAGAGGCAGGCGTCGACCTCTCGGAGTTCATGGCACGTCACGGCGGCGATGCGACGCTTGCGGGTGAGGAACTCATCAAGATCGTCGCGCGCCTGCGTGGGTGGCACGGCGTGCCGGAGCAGATGGCCGGGGTAGTCGGGCGCGTGCTCGTGAACGGGCAGGCAGCGATGACCGGGCGCGGCGTCGTTGCCGCCGAGGATCTGGCGCAGCTGAGCCAGTGGGCGCAGCGTCCTGGCTTCTGGGAGTGGCTGGCAAAGGCCGCCGACTGGTTCGAGGAGATCGGCTGGATGGGCGACCAGCCGGAGATCAACCGGTTCGCGACGCTGCTGTGGGATGCCGCCGACATCGGCTTCCTGAAGAAGATCGTGGAGGCGGGCGGCGATATCACCAAGCTGCGCGCGCTGCTCGGCCCCGCACAGGCGGCGGTCGTTACGGTGACGCGCGCCGCACCCGTGCTGAGCGGCGCAGGCCTCGCGGCGGGTGCGGCGGGTGGTGCCGGGCTCGTGCAGGGGCGTGACCAGGCGGTGTCGCAGTTGCGGGACCCGCTCATGCAGGTGGGTGACCTCAGCAACTTCGTCGACCAGTTCGGTGTGACGGATCGCTTCACTGCGGGGCAGGGCTACGGGCGCGCCGTCATGGGCGAGCTGTGGGAGCTGGTGACCGCACCGGTGACGACGATCGAGAGCCACTACTTCACCCACCAGGCGCAGGACGTCTACGACCGCCTCCTGAAGGAGGCGGGCGGCGACTTGCAGACGATGGGGAGCGCACTGAACGACGCGGTGCGAGCGCTCGATGACCTGGGGAGCGCGCTCGACATCATCGACCCGGACGACCCGCGCAACCCGCTGGGCGCCGGCCGGGAGCAGGCGCTCCGCGACGCGCTGCGTGACCTCGAAGCGGCCTATCGCAGCGGCGATGCCGACTGGCAGCGTGCGCACGCGGACGAGCTCGCGGAGCGTCGCCGGCACATCGAGGACAAGATCGCGTACATCCGCTCCGTGCTCGACGCGCTCCGCGACCTGCAGGGGCGGCTGGGGCAGATGCGCGAGTGGCTGAACGGGCTGCGCGTGGACGCCTCGGGCGGGTTGCGTTCGGTGACCACGATGATGAACCCGGAGATCGCGGTGCGGCTGATCTCGACCGGCCTGTACCTCAACGGGGTGACGCAGGAGATCGGGAACGCCGCCATGGGGCCGGTCGACGACGGTCCCGCGTGGGCGCCTGCCGACTACACCGACCTTGATACACCGCTGGAGCCACAGCCGACCGACGCCGAGACCGAGCGGCGCTGGGAAGAGATGCTGCGCGAGTACGACCGTCGTACCGCCGAGATGGACGCGGCGCAGGCCGCACCCGACGCGCCGCTGCCCGACTTCAGCGACCTCCCGCCAGTCGATGGCGAGTCGCCGTCGCCTCCGCCACCCTAGGCCGGGTGGCTCAGCCGGCTTCGACCGCGGCGGCGATCGCCTTGCCGAGGTCGGAGGTCGAGGCGGTGCCGCCGATGTCCGGCGTGCGCGGCGCGCCGCTGCCCGGCTGCAACGCCGCCTCGATCGCCGCGAGGATCGCGTCGTGCGCCTCGCGGTAGCCGAGGAAGTCGAGCATAAGCGCGCCCGACCAGATCTGGCCGATCGGGTTCGCGATGCCTCGCCCGGCGATGTCCGGGGCGGATCCATGCACCGGCTCGAACAGCGATGGCATCTCGCGCGTCGGGTTCAGGTTCGCGCTGGGCGCGATGCCGATCGTGCCGGTGCAGGCGGGGCCGAGGTCGCTGAGGATGTCGCCGAAGAGGTTGCTGGCGACCACCACGTCGAAGAACTCAGGGCGCTGCACGAAGTGTGCCGTGAGGATGTCGATGTGGAACTTGTCGACGCGCACGTCCGGGTACTCGGCGGCCATCGCCTCCACGCGCTCATCCCAGTAGGGCATGGTGATCGCGATGCCGTTCGACTTCGTGGCGCTGGTGAGGTGCTTCTTCGGGCGGGAGCGCGCGAGCTCGAAGGCATAGCGGAGCACGCGATCGACGCCGACGCGTGAGAGCACCGTCTCCTGCATCACGATCTCGCGCTCGGTGCCGCCGAACATGCGGCCGCCGATCGCGGAGTACTCACCCTCGGTGTTCTCGCGCACGATGAACATGTCGATCTCGCCCGGGTCGCGTCGGGAGCCGTCGCGACGCACGACCGGCGCGGTGATGCCGGGCATCAGGCGTGCCGGGCGCAGGTTCACGTACTGATCGAACTCACGACGGAAGAGCAGCAGCGAGCCCCAGAGCGAGATGTGGTCGGGGACGCGCGCCGGCCAACCGACGGCGCCGAAGAAGATCGCGTCGTGGCCGCCGATCTGCGCCTTCCAGTCATCGGGGAGCATCGTGCCGTGCTGCTCGTAGTAGTCACAGCTCGCGAAGTCGAAGTGGTCGTACGCGAGCGGAATCGAGAAGCGGCGCGCGGCGGCATCGAGGACGCGCAGCCCCTCAGGCACCACTTCCTTGCCGATGCCGTCGCCGGCGATCACTGCGATGCGCTTCGTGTCCATCTCGTCCGCCTTTCGTCGCAGCCGAGGCGCCTCGGCTGCCACACGATACGGGGGAGTGGCACGGCGCGGGGTAGCGTGGCGCTCGATTGACCTGTGGAGTGAGACTTCCTATCGTCGAGACGAAGTATCAGGAGCGCCGCCGATGGAGCCCACCGAGGTCGCCACGCAGCCCACTCGTCACGTCTCGGCGGAGGCCGCGGTGCACGTGCGGAATGCGTCGGTGCGACACGAGGGCCGTGTGGTCTTCCAGGGCGTGAACGTCGAGGTCGCGCGCGGCGAGTTCGTCGCGATCCTGGGCCCGAACGGCACGGGAAAGTCAACGTTCATCAAGGGCCTGCTGGGCCTGCTGCCGATGGCTGCCGATGAGCTGTGTGTGCTGGGTGCCGCGCCCGGAGCGGCGAGCGGGCGGATCGGCTACGTGCCGCAGCGCCGCCACTTCGACGCCTCGGTGCGACTGCGCGGCGTCGATGTCGTCCGGCTCGGTCTCGATGGGCACCGGTGGGGGATCCCGCTGCCCGCGTTCCTCGGGGGTGCGCAGGCGCGGCAGGCAGCCGAGCGAGTGCGCGAGGTCGTCCGACTGGTCGGCGCCGCAGCGTACGCGGAGCGACCGATCGGCGAGCTGTCGGGCGGGGAGCAACAGCGGTTGCTGATCGCGCAGGCGCTGGTCGCCCAGCCGGAGCTGCTCATCCTCGATGAGCCGCTGGACAGCCTGGACCTGCCGAACCAGGGTGCGATCGCTGACCTGCTGGGTGACGTATCGCGTCGACTCGGCGTCACGGTGCTGATCGTTGCGCACGACGTGAACCCGGTGCTCGAGCACCTCGATCGCGTCGTCTACTTCGTGCGCGGTACCGCCGCGTCGGGCACGCCCGAGGAGATCATCAACGCTGAGACGCTGACGAACCTCTACGGCACTCGCGTCGAGGTGCTGCGCACGAGTGACGGCCATCTGGTGGTCGTGGGCCACGTCGGCGATCCGCATGGCGACGCGCACGTGCACCTGGTGCCGTAGGAGCCGAGGCGTGGAGCTACTGCGCGACCTCGCGGAGTTCGAGTTCATGCGCAACGCGCTCGCCGCGGCGACGGTCGTGGCGATTGGGTCGGCCGTCGTCGGCTGGTTTGCGGTGTTGCGGCGCGCGACATTCACAGTGCACACGCTGGCGATCGTCGGCTTCCCCGGCGCCTCGCTCGCGGCGCTGCTGGGAGTGAGCGTATCGCTCGGCTACCTCGCGTTCGCGATCGCTGCGGCCGCCGTCATCGCGAGCGCCGAGGCTCGCGGAGCGGGACAGCGCGAGGAGACGGCGGTCGTCGGCACGGTGCAGGCGCTCGCGCTGTCGAGCGGTTTCCTCTTCGTTTCGCTGAGCGCGCGCAACGTGTCCAGCTCGCAGGCGCTGCTGTTCGGGAACGTGCTGGGCGTCACGCAGGCGCAGGTCTGGCTGCTGGCGGCGGTGACGGCGGTCGTGCTGACAGTGCTCGCCGCCGTGGGACGGCCGCTACTGTTCGCCTCGCTCGATCGCGAGGTGGCGACGGCGCGCGGCGTTCGGCCTCAACTGCTCGATGTCCTGTTCCTCGCGCTGCTTGGGGTGGCCGCTGCGACGGCGAGCCAGATCACGGGGTCGTTGCTCGCATTCGCGCTGCTGGTGATCCCTGCGGCGACCGCGCGGCTGCTCACGTCACGCCTTGGTTGGTCGATCGCGATCTCGGTCGTGTTGGCGCTGCTGGCGACGTGGACCGGGCTGGCGGCCGCGTTTGCCGCCGACTGGCCGATCGGCTTCGCGGTGCCGACTGTCGCGTTCGGTGCCTACGTCGCGGCGCACGCGCTGCGGCTAGCGAGGTCGGCCTGATGCTCGCACTGGTCACTGAGATGCTCAGCCACGAGTTCATGCGCAACGCGTTCCTCGCGGGAACGGCGGTGGCGGTGGCGTGTGGGCTGGCGGGGTCGTTCATCCTGCTGCGAGGGCAGCTGTTTGCGGGCGATGCACTCAGCCACGTCGCGTTCACCGGGACACTGGCCGCGCTGCTGCTCGGGGTCGACGGTCGCTTGGGGCTGTACGGCGGAACCGTGGGTGTTGCCGCGCTGCTGGCGCTGCTCGGATCGAGGGCGCGGGCCGATGACGTGGCGATCGGCAGCGTCTTCGCCTTTGTGCTTGGGGTCGGCGTGCTGTTGCTCTCGATGTTCACTGCGACGATGAGCGGCGCGAACAGCTCTGTGGGCACGGCGGCGTTGTTCGGATCGATCCTCGGGCTCGACACGGGGGCTGTGCGCGTGATCGTGAGCGTGGGCGCCCTTGCGAGTCTGGCGCTGGTGGTGGTGGCGCGCCCACTGCTGTTCGCGACGCTTGATGAGGGCGTGGCCGCGGCTCGCGGTGTGCCGACGCGCGCGCTGGGTGTTGCCTTCCTCGTCATCGTTGGCGTTGTCGCGGCCGAGGCGGCCCAGGCGGTGGGTGCGCTGCTGCTGCTCGGCCTCCTTGCGGCGCCGGCGGCGGCCGCTCAGGTGCTCGTGCGGCGTCCGTACGTTGCGATGGCGCTCGCCGTCGCCGTCGCGGTGGGGGCGATGTGGCTGGGGCTGGCTGCGAGCTTCGCGCTTCCCAGTGTGCCGCCGAGTTTCGCGGTGATCGCGCTGGCGGCGGTGTCGTACGCAGTGGCCGGCGGATACCGCTGGTTGCGCCCGGCTTGACGGACCGTGCCGCCCATCGCTAGATTGCCTGCAACTAGTGATACACAGTCTCAATAGAGGCGAGGCGACACGATGGGTGGCGGCGTGCTGGCTCGAGGTCTGATCGCAGGTGTGGCTGTCCTGGCACTGGCGGTGGGGGCGGCGTGCTCGAACGGCGGCGGGGCGAGCTCGGACGGGCGTGTCGCGGTCGTCGCATCCACCTCAGTGTGGGGCAGCCTGGCGGCGCAGGTCGGTGGCGATCGAGTCGCCGCGACCAGCCTGCTGCAGGGGCAGAACGTCGACGCGCACGACTACGAGCCGAAGCCGGCAGACGGCCGCGCCGTCGCGCGCGCGCGGTACGTGGTGGTGAACGGCCTCGGCTACGACGAGTGGGCGTCGAAGCTGCTGGCCGCGAACCGCAGCAGCGATCGCACGGTGCTCGATGTGGGCGAGCTGGTCGGGCTGCGCGAGGGTGACAATCCCCACCGCTGGTACGCACCGGACGACGTGCGCCGCGTCGTCGAGCGCCTCGCGTCCGATCTCGCCAGCATCGATGCGGCGCACGCGGCCGAGTACCAGCAGCGCCGTGACGCGCTGCTGACGAGCGGGATGCGCGAGTACTTCGACCTGATTGCCGCGATCCGCCGCGACCATTCCGGCATCGCCGTCGGCGCGACCGAGAGCGTCGCATCCCCGCTGATCGAGGCGCTGGGGCTGCGCCTCGCATCGCCTGCCTCGTTCCTGGCGGCGGTCGCGGAGGGTGTCGACCCGACGCCACAGGACAAGGCGACGATGGAGGCGCAGATCCGTGGGCGACAGGTGCGGGTGCTGATCGTGAACCGCCAGAACGTCACGCCCGACGTACAGCGCCTGGTGGAGGCAGCGAAGGCAGCCGATGTGCCGACGGTCGATGTGACCGAGACGCCACCTGCGGACACCTCGTTTCAGGCGTGGCAGGTCGGGCAGCTGCAGGCGCTGGCGGCGGCGCTGCGGGCGGCGCGCTAGTCGGTAGCGATCTCGCAACGCGGCACTGGCGCGTTGCGAACGGGAATCCGACGTGCGTGCACCAATGTGGACAGCGGGCCTCAGCCCGTGGCGGCGCCCTCGTTGTCAGCGGCCGCACGCTCGTCGGCGGCGATCTCGGCCTCCAACTCGGCCTCGATCAGTGCCTCGGCGACGGCCTCCAGCAGCATCCACGGCTCATCGAAGTCGCGCGCGACATCCAGGTACTCGAAGCCGTGCATGAGCGCGTAGTGCTCATCCATGTTCGTGTCGCCGATGTGCTGGTAGACGTCGGCGGGGAACTGCTCCTTGATGCGGTCCAGGTTGTGCTTATGGCTGGTGAACTCGACGTCGATGCCGGCGCGCTCCCAGATGGTGCGCTGCACCGAGACGGGGCGATCCGAGGCGCTGCCGATGATGTAGCCCAGCTCGCGGGCCTTGCGCACCATCTCGAACGTGACACGGCCGGGCGGGTCGCCCGCCTCCAGCGTGCCGTCGATGTCGAAGCTGATCAGCCTGCGCATGGGCAGTACCTCCGCTGGCAACGTAGCATACGGCGGCCTGCGGTCGAGGACGCGCGTGGAGGATGCCACGCGGCGGCTCGTCCGGGTGGGCACGGGGGAGCGACGAGAGGGGCACGGCGATGGCGGGACCGCTGGACGGTCAGGTGGCGGTGGTGACGGGCGGCGGTCGCGGCATCGGTCGGGCCGTGGTGCTGGAGCTCGCGAAGGCGGGCGCGACGACGGTGATCAACTACGCGCGCGACCAGGCCTCTGCGAACGCGCTGTTCATGGAGATCGTCCACGCCGGTGGCAACGCCCTGGTGGTGCGCGCCGACGTCTCCGACCCGGAGCAGGCGAAGCAGCTGATCGAGACCGCCGAGGAGGCGTTCGACAAGGTCGACATCCTGGTCAACAACGCGGGCATCAACCGCGACCGCACGATCGCGCGCATGTCGGTGGAGGAATGGGACACGGTCATCAAGACCAACCTGTCCTCGATGTTCTACTGCACCTCGGCGGTGGTCGCGGGCATGCGGGAGCGCAACTACGGGCGCATCGTGAACATCTCCTCGATCATCGGGCAGTCGGGGAACGTCGGTCAGGCGAACTACGCGGCGGCGAAGGCGGGCGTGATCGCGTTCACGAAGACCGCCGCGAAGGAGCTCGCGCGGAACCAGATCACGGTGAACGCAGTCTGCCCCGGCTTCATTGAGACCGACATGGTCGCGGCGCTCACCGACGAGGTGAAGGCGGCCGTGCTGGCGAACATCCCGCTGGGCCGCTTCGGTACCGCGGAGGAGGTCGCGGCCTGCGTCCGCTTCCTGTGCACCGAGGGGGGCTTCTTCACCGGCTCGCAGCTGTCGCCCAACGGCGGACAGTACATGTAGCATCCCGCCCGCACCGGGGGGAGCGAGGGGGATGCGATGCTGGCGGTAGGACTGGCGATTGCGGCGGCGGCGTCGTGGGGGTTCAGCGCGGTGCTGGTGCGCCTGGGGCTGCGCCACATCTCGACGACGATCGGGACGCTGATCTCGCTCGGCGCGGGGCTGGTGTTCACAGCGGTGCTCGCGCTGGTGCTCCAGTGGCGAGAGGTGCAGGCGCTCTCACTGCGTGCGGTGCTGCTGTTCGGCGTAATCGGCGTCCTCAACTTCCCGATGGGTCGGTTCCTCAACTACCTGGCGATGAGCAAGCTCGGCGTCGGACGCTCGACGCCCGTGCTTGCCTCCGCGCCGCTGTTCGCGGTGCTGCTGGCAGTCGTCGTCACCGGTGAGAGCCTGCGGTTGCCGACGCTCGCGGGGATCGCGCTGATCGTGAGTGGCCTGTACGTGACCGTGACGGCGCCCCGATGAGCGCTCGGTGGTCCGAGGCGGGGAACGGGACGGCGGTATCGAGCGCGCGGCGAACGCTGATGCTCGGCCTGCTGTTCGGGTTCGGCGCGGCGATGTCGTACGGCACCTCGCAGGTGCTGACGCGCTACAGCGTGTCGGGCGCCGCCCCCCCGCTGGTGGGGGCGTTCGTCGCGCTGACCTGGGGGACTGCCGGCTTCGCACTCATGTCGGTGCGCGCCGTGGCACGCGCGGGCGAGCGGAGCGCGCGCGGGACGCTGTTCTTCGCGCTCGCCGGCCTGTTCTCGGCGTGCGGGATCATGCTGATGTTCCAGGCACTGCAGCTAGGCGAGGTGGTGATCCTGTCGCCGGTGCTCGCCACGAACCCGCTGTTCACGCTGGTGTTCGCATCGATGCTGCTCCGCGGCGTTGAGCGGATCACGCCGCGCATCGTTGCGGGCGCGTTGCTGGTCGTCGCGGGCGTGGTGGTGCTGACCGTCGCCTAGCCGAGGCCGCCGAGCGGTCGCTACGCGGCATCGCGCAGGCGCTCGGCGGCGTGCATCACCTCGTGCGGGGCGGCCTGCGCCCAGCGCCGTGCGCCCTTTGCGAGGATCGCCGCAGGCATCTGCCGCTCGAGCCGAGCGATGAGCCCGCGGCGGCGCGATGCGCGGCGGCGTTGGATGACCATGGCCGCCGTGATCGCGATCAGCACGAGAGCGACCGCCATCCCGCGCATCGGCAGCATCGCCGTCATACCCATCGCCCGATCCTGGAAGTCGCGCTGTCGGTGCGCCGCCTCATCGCGGCTCGCCTCGGGCGCCGGGGCGGGGTGACCGAGCGTCGGGCCGTGCTGCGAGTCGTCCGTGTGCTCGCGCGGGGGAGCGCCGGGCTCGCGGTCGAGCGGGTAGTCGCGGACGCGGCCGCCGCCTGCGGTGCCGGCAGGGCCGGAAGTCGCCTCGACGGGCTCGTGCGCCGAGCCCATGCCGGCTGCGGTCGACGGCTCCGGCGCGCGGCCGGGGAAGCTGGTGAGGCCGGATGGCGGCTGGACGCCGGGAACCGGGCCCGAGGTGCCGGTGTGCGTCTGCTCGTCGGCGACGTCGCGCGGCACGATTGTGCGCCCCCGCAGGATCTCGTCCAGGTCGCGCTGCGCGTTGGCGGGAGCGTAGCCCAGCCGACCCTGCAGCAGCGCGGTGAGCGCCTCTGGCTTGCCGTCGGTGCGATCCAGCTCGTCGGCGGTGAGCGCCGGCCAGCGAGTCATCAGGCGCTGCTTGGTGCGCTCCCAGTCGTTGGTGCTCGGCTCCGACGCCATCGCGTGCCTCCCTTCGGGTGTAGAGGCACCGTACGGGGGCGCGGGTTGCGGACGCGGGCTGCTGCGGGGCGAGGGCTATCGAAGCCGTATCGGGCGACGGTGCAAGCTCGATGCGGACATAACGAAGGGGCGGCCAGCAGGCCGCCCCTTCGTGGGTGATACGGGAGCGTCGGGGCTAGCTGCAGCCGCCGACGAAGGTGACACGGTCCACGGTGGTGCCGTTGTGGTTCACCTGGAACACCCAGTGGTTCTGGAGCGTGCGGCCCTTGGCCTGGCCGGTCCAGCGCTCGTTGTACTGCGCGTTGATCTCGACCACGCTGTCGAAGTTCGCCGCGACCCAGCCCTGCAGGCTGCCACCGTACGGGCCGAGGTCCGGCGGGGTGGTCGCGATGATGTGGTCGAGCTCCTTGTTGTTCAGGTGGATCTGGACGGCCTTGCCGTTCGCGTTCACACCGTCCAACTGACCGTTGGCGATGTAGTGGAAGTTCAGCTGGCCGGTCGGCGTCAGCGTGTACTGCTGCTGCTCGTGCAGCCAGCCGGAGTACTGAATCCCGCAGACGTTGATGTTGATCGGGATGCGCTGCTCCATGTGGTACTTCACGGTACCCGCAGCAGAAGCCGTCATCGCCGTCTGGAACGGAAGCAGGGCAGCCAGGAGCGCCAGAGCCAGCGCAACGCGTCGAATCACGTGGAACCTCCTCGAAAACAGGCGCATCACCAGATTAGCGAGTCAGCACGATCTGCACAGGCGTTCCGCCCCCGTCTTCGGTCGAGATGCGGTGAAGATTCCCTGACAACCGCCCATCCAGCCCGGCCTCGTGCGCCCCGCTTCACGGGCACCGAGGCTCTCCGATGCGCCCCTGTTTCGGCCTTGAAGCTCGATGCGATGGATACGTAACGTCGATCGCGACCCCCGTGACCGTCCCCTGGAGCCCGCTGTGACCGCTCTGCGTCTGCCCGTGGCTGCCTCCGCTCGCCCTCGCGACCGCGTCCAGGTGGCGCGCCGCGCCCTGCTCGCGGAGGGCGTACTGGCCTCCGGGGCCGACGCCTCGCTGCAGTTCCTGCCGATGTGCCTGGTGGCGCTCGGCGCGACCTCGGTGGAGGTCGGGGCGCTGGCGACGGCGACGGGGCTGGCCGGCGCGATCGCGCTCGGCCCGGCGGCGTGGCTCGCGCGGCGCGCGGGGGTACGCCGTCGCGTGGTGATCGCGGCGACCGGCGTGGGGCGGCTGCTCCTGCTGGCGATGGCCGTCGCGGCGATCGCGGGCCAGGGCGGGGCGGTGGTGCTGGTGATCGTGCTGGGTGGCCTGCGCGCGCTCTCGGCGGGGCTGGCGCAGCCGTCGTGGATCGCGACTTTCGCCGCGGTCGTGCCCGCCGAGGGCCGTGCGCAGTACGTCTCGCGCCGGGCGCTCGCGACCGGGCTGACCGCGATGGCCGTCGTGCCGCTGGCCGGGTGGCTGGTGGGACGGGGCACCACCGCGAGCTACGGCTGGCTGTTCGCGGCGGCGGCGCTGCTGGGCGGCCTCGGCTGCCTCGCTTTCACGCGTGTCGAGGCGCCTGCGGAGCCCGAGCCCGCGCGCACGGTGCATCGAGCCTCGGTATGGCAGGACGGCACGCTACGGCGGTTCCTGATCGCCCTCGGCTGCCTGCACGCGATGTCGGCGGTTGCGGGGCCGTTCTTCGTGATCCACGCCGTGCGCGCGCTCCACGCGAGCCCGGTACAGGTCGGCATGCTGGTGACCGCGGATGCCGCCGCCGGCGTGGCGGGGCAGGCGCTGGCGGTGTGGCTGGTCGCGCGGGTGCCCTCACGGCGGCTGTTCGCCGCCTCGGGCGTCGCGATCGCGCTGGTTCCGGTGCTGTGGCTCTCCATCGACGCGCCGTGGGAGGCGATGCTCCCGACGGTGGTGAGCGGCGCGGCGTGGGCGATCTGCCACGTGGCGGTGTTCAACCTGCTGCTGGAGTACGCGCCGTCCGACCGCGTCTCGGAGTACGCCGCGATGCAGCAGGCGGCGGTGATGGTGGCGACGTTCGTCGGCCCGCTGGCGGGCAGCCTGCTGGCGATGCACCTGCCGCTCACGGCGCTGTTCGGCCTCTCCGCGCTGGGCCGTCTGGTGGCAGTGCCGCTGTTCGTGGTGCGGCTGCCGGCGCTGGGCGAGCTGGTCGCGAGGTGCGCGGGCGGTCGGTCGCGCCTGAGTGTGCCGTGGCGAGCACCGTAGCCGCGCGTTCCGGACGACCGATGCGCGTTGCACCTGCGCGAGCACGCCCGTCGTGCCGATACCCACAGCATGAGTGGACTCGACCAGTGGTCACGCATGCTGGCATGGCAGACCCGCGCGCTGATGGAGCGCGAGGGCTACGACCTGGGTCCGCTCCCGAAAGCACCTCTGCCAAAGCCATCGCGGCGATTTGGGCTGCTGCGAGGCCCGCTCGGGCGGCGCGCCGGGCGCTGACACGCGCCTCGGCATCACATCTCGCCGATCCCCGGTGGATGCAGGCGGTTTCGAGAGCACTGCTGCCGACTGTCGCCCCTCCCTCGCGTCCCGGCATCAGGGGGCGTGGACGCCCGCTTCCTGCCTCCTCCGCCCGCTTGATGGGCACGCGACGCTTCGACACATCATTGAGAGGCGTTCGCAACCCACCTTCGCAAGCGGCGATGCCGAACGAGGAGGAGCCGTCCGATGACCTCGACGACCGCGATGACCTGTCCGCGCTGCACCGGACGACTGCTCCGAGACTCGACCGAGGATGACGGCACCATGTCGTGCGTCGTCTGTGGGAACCGCGTCTACCCCGGGCGTGTGCGCGCGTACGCCGCTGCTGCGCTGCGAGAGTTCGACGCTCGTCGCCGCGCAGGGCCGCGGCTGCGTGGGAACGGTCGCGACGCCGCGTAGCGTCCGACCGGGTGCCGCATCGGCTACTCTGCCCGGGGCACGGCGGAGGCGGCGATGCGACAGGGCGACGGACCGGAACCGCGAGGGCGTTCGCCGTGGACGATCCTCGCCGCGCTGCTGCTGGTGCAGTTCGCGATGGGGCTCAGCTTCCTGGCCGTCGCCCCCCTGTTCCCACTGATCATCGAGACGTACGAGGTGAGCCGCGCCAGCGCGAGCCTGCTGGTCGGCGCGATGTCGCTGGCCGTGGCGATCGTGCTGGTGCCGGCGAGCGTGCTGCCCGCACGCATCGGGACGCGCTGGGCAGTGGCCCTCGGTGGTGCACTCATGGCCTCGATGCTGCTCGCGCCGCTCGCGGCGACGTTCGAGGTGCTGCTGGGCGCACGGCTGCTGTTCGCGCTGGGGGCCGCCGCACTGCTGAGCGCGCTGCCCGCTGTGCTGGTGCGCTGGTTCGAGCCGCGACGGCTCGCGCTGGTGAACGGGCTGGGCATCGTCGCGCAGACGCTGGGCGTCGCGACCTCGATGTCGGTCGCGCCGGGCCTCGCGAGCGCGATCGGCTGGCAGGCGACGCTGGGATTGTTCGGCGGTGTGATCGCGGTCGCGACCGTTGGCTGGCTGCTGACCACGGCGGGCACGGCGCCTGACGGAGGCGGCACCTCCGCGCTATCACTTGCCGAGGTGCGGCGTGCCGGCAGCAACCGCCTGACGGTGCTGCTCGGCCTTGGCTTCGCAGGTGCGCTGGGCGCGAACATCACCTTCACCTCGTGGCTCCCCGCGTTCTACCAGGAGGAGTTCGGCCTCACCCTGGAGCGCGCGGGCGCATATGGGGCGGTGCTCACGATGTGCGGGATGTTCGGGTCGCTGCTCGGCTCCGTGCTGCCGCTGCGCGTGCCGCGCCGCCGCCCGTTCCTGGTCGGTGC
>Ga0172380_10003295_pt1 | contig 22524 bp, 33 predicted proteins | sample Leawe162metaG_FD_119747 | JGI IMG/M metagenome (GOLD analysis project Ga0172380, IMG submission 119747) | Leachate microbial communities from a municipal landfill in Southern Ontario, Canada - Leachate well 162 metaG | ecosystem: Engineered > Solid waste > Landfill > Unclassified | place...
ATCAGCGCAATGGTTCAGGCAGATGTTGCGAGACTACCATTCGCGCCGTTGTTGATCGAGTTCTTTGCACCGTGCATCAATGAGGTTAACAAGGTAGGACGGTTACATGCTTGCGTTCTTCTCGACGAGAAGGTCGGCGCCATAAGGGCGCGAAATCTTGTCACGTACATGGGGTTGGACGAAAAGCTGATCGCGCGTGTCGCATTCAAAGACACGCTGATCACTTTCGATAAAGGGCAAATCGTCATCGCATGCGCGGGGGATCAGCTTGACGGCGATGTGATAACAATCGGGATCATGTGTGCGCTTCTGATGCTCAATGTTAAAGGCATCGAGAAAGAGATTATCGAGCCGGTTAAACTGAACGCAGCACGCGCGAAGAAGGGCAAGTCGCTTGTTCCTGCGCACACGGTGATTCGAATCGGTACCATATACGATCGAGCTGGCCGCGGATATAGATATGATGGGAACCCAGGAACGGGGCGCCACGTGCGTGTTCATATGCGTCGTGGGCACGCAAGACATCAAGCCTGCGGTGAGGGGCAACAGGACAGGAAATGGGTTTACATCCCGCCTGTGCTCGTCAACTACCGTGATGGGGACTCCCTCCCTGTGGTAGAGCAGGTCATCCGGGTTTAACATGAGCAGAACAACCATCCTGTTTGGCCCTCCTGGAACGGGGAAGACCACTGCACTGCTTAACGAGGTCGAGGAGCAGCTTAAAAAGGGATCCTCACCCGACAAGATCGCGTTCTTTGCATTCACGCGCAAAGCGTCGCGCGAAGCTCTTGTGAGGGCGGGACAGCGCTTCGGTCTCAAGGAGGATGATCTTCCGTGGTTCAGGACATTGCACAGTGCAGCGTTTAGGCTGCTAGGCCTTTCGTCTAGTGACGTCATGCAGCCAAGCCACTACAGGGAGCTAGCCGAAGCGTTAGGCGCGCCATTCCATTTCGAATTCCAATATAACGAGGATACCGAGCGCGTTCCGCAGGGCGGCGCAGTGGGCGATAGAGCATTGGCAATCTACACGCGAGCACGAAGCCGATGCACAAGTGTCGAGAACGAGTATGCTTTCGAGTATGGCGAGAACGTCGGAGACGTGTTCTTTGCAGATTTTAGCGTTCGGGAAATGACAGAGCGACGCGCTTTATTCTTCGAGCGTATGCTTGATGAGTACAAGCGTGCCTATTCACTCCTGGACTTCTCCGACTTCCTGGACGAAGTGCACACGGCGCTAGATCTTGATCTAATGATCATCGACGAAGCACAGGATCTGACACAGCAACAATGGGCATTCGCTCGTCGTATTGGGTCGAAAGCAAAGCGCGTCATCATTGCGGGAGACGATGATCAAGCCATCTTCCAATGGGCAGGGGCTGATGTGCGCCAGTTCCTGTCACTTGCTGGAAATGTGAAGGTGCTTCCAATCAGTTACCGGCTTCCGGAAAACATATGGTCGAAGTGTCAACGCATTGCATCCGGCATCAGATACAGAAAGAGCAAGACATGGCTTCCTCGACCAAACGACGAGGGGCAAGTGCTCTACGTCAACAATCCATATACTGGCGATCTTCGCGGCGATCAATCTTGGCTCATGTTAAGTAGGCTTCGTTGGCAAGCGGAGCTCTTTGTAGACACATGTCGAGCACAGGGCATCATTTACAACGTCGATGGCGTTTGGAGTAACCAGACGCCGGAGGTTCGATCGATCATTCACTACGAACGAATAAGGCGCGGGGAAAGCGTTAGCGGAGCACGTATCGCGGACATTTCAAAATTTCTGAACAGGCCAATAGACGTCCCGCGTGCAGCTGAATACACGTGGGACGACATTAGCTGGCCTTTTGAGGGGAAACCCGACTGGATGGCCGCGCTTGTTGGTCTTAGCGTGGATGAGCGCGAATACATACGCATGGTTCGCAACAATGGCGAGTCGCTGACAAACCCAGGTCGCGTGACCATCAGCACGATACACGGTTCAAAAGGCGGCGAAGCGGATAACGTGCTGCTTATGGTCGATACCAACAAACGTGTGGAGCAGGGGAGCATGAAAGACCCGGACTCCGAACAGCGCGTCTGGTACGTTGGCGCAAGCCGTGCGAAGCATAACTTACTCGTGATGGAACCCGCCTCCAGGCGGTTTGTTGAGATCTGAAAACTTTTTTAAATCGGGTATTGCATCTGGCGAAAACTTATCCTAGATTATTTCTATCAGGCGCACAAACGCGCCCCAACACAGGAGAAGAAAATGTCAGCTCAGATCAATCTCGCAACTCTCAATGCTTTCCGCGCCAACGAGGGCAAGGCTCCTTACGCTTCCTGGAAGGCTTCGCGCCATCAGCCGATGCTCGACGCCTACAAGGCCGACGTTGCCAAGCGTGCCATCACTACCAAGGGCATCGCTGTAAACGACATTGAAGTCGCAGGCGCTGCTTCCATGCGTCCGATGAACGATGCGCTTGCGCTCGACATCAAGGAAACCCGCATCGCCTGGAAGTCTTCGGGCGCCAACATGACGAAGAAGGAGTTCGCTTTCAACCTGCTCCAGGTGGGGACGACGATCAAGAACATGTCCGACAAGATGGGCATCACGCCTACTGCCGCTCGTTCGCTGATCGGCGACGTGCGCCGCATGTCGGGTGTCACAGTCGACCGCAAGGACGACGTCTACTTCGCCATCGTAGAACAGGAAGACGAGGAGGGGGAGGAGTAATCCTCCCTCCACTTTCTTCACCAACCCCAACAGAGGATATTCCGATGCTCAAGCGATTCAATCAACACACCCTGGACCCGAAGTTCAACGTCAGCAAGAACATCTTCGATGTTCACTACACCACGGTCGAGCCCAAGCCGTTGCTCAGCAACATGGCTTGCTTCTTGATCGTACTGCTGGTTTTCGAAGTCGTTTTCTTCTTCGGATGAAAGGAAAAGAACGATCGGGCAGTCATCATTCACATAACTTCGCTGGATTGGGTAACCGTGCAGTACTTTCCCGATCACGTTGAAGGGGCTCGGTTCGTGTTCAGGCACAACGGCGTTAAGATAGAGGAGGACAGGTTCAACGAACTGGTAGGATAAATTTAGCAAGGGGTCTTGACCCACGTTTCAATCCTTAATAAAGTCCAAACAACACAGGAGGTCAAATTGGCTCGTTTCCAACTGATGCCCTTTAATTCTGAGGGCGAGCTTGTCAAGCGTGCCGCATCGAGCATAAAAGAAACAGCAAGCCGCGAGGAAGTCGCGGAGCGCGTTGCGCAGTGCGCAGGTCGCGAAGGAGTGGGAAGAATCGTTCACGTCGAGGTCTACGACGCGTCGAAGCTTCTTGTCAGTGCATGGGATGTCCGCGCTGACTGCGTTGTTCAAACCGATGGGGTTGGCAGCGAGCACTTTAAAACGGCACGGATCCCCGCCAAAACGTGGTCCCCTGAAAACCAGGTGACGATTCACAAGGAGAATGAAATGGCAAACGAAACCGCAGAAGGAATCGCCGCAGCCGCCGCTGCAAAGGGCAAGGCTGCAACGGCCAAGGCTCCCAAGGAACCCAAGGCCCCCAAGGCGCCGAAGGAACCCAAGGGTCCGAACAAGAAGGAACAGGCACTCGAGTTGCTGAAGCAGAAGGGCGGCACCACGCTCGAGGAGATCGCCAAGAAGGTCAACGTGTCCACGGCTGCCGCTCGCGCACTGGTCGGCGATTGCCAACGCATGCAGGGCGTCACGATCAAGCGCGACAAGGTCGACGGCGTCAGCAAGTACAGCGCCTGATCCGCAGATCAGACGCGAGCGTGCTGTGCCTTCGAGCTGACAGGCTCCGCACGTAACTTCGGGCCGTGTAACGTTCAGCGTTATGCGGCCCATTTTTATTTTCATTCAGAAAGGTTTTCGCTGTGTGCGGCATTTTTGGAATGGTATCCACTATCGACAGGAACATAGACCGGTTACTTCAGATGAACTGTCAGCGCGGTCGAGACGCATGGGGCGCAGTCTATAGGACAGCGGACGACCCGTCGTTCCACAAGATTGGAGCCCCTCGACGATATGGCGCAACACTACAGGACAAGGTGAGCTCTCCCGCCTGTATCGCTATTGGCAATCTGAGAGCCGAACCGACAACCGAGTACGTCGAGACCAAATCAGATGCTGACGTGCAACCCTACACCGTCGGCTCGTGGTCTATCGTCCACAACGGCACACTGGCCAACGATAAGGAGCTCTGCGCCAAGTACGGTTTCACGCCGAACACGCGGATCGATTCCTGGGTCATCGCTGCGCTCTGCAACAAGCTTGGCTTCGAAGGAATGCTCAATGAGATCATCGGCAGCTTTGCCATCATTGCAATCAACGAACGCGAACCGGATGTTCTATACTTCGCGATGAACTATCGCCCCCTGTACAAATCGACAGGCTCGCTGCGCACAGTGTCACTCAGCAGCGTACCCATTTACCCGGAGGACACTCTGCTGCCCCCTTACAGCTACGGTATGCTCCACACGCGTGGCGTTGACGGACAGGGGAACAAATGCGTGCGCATGGAGCTCAAGAAGAACGCCTTGTACAAGGGCCAAAGCAGGCATCGCAAGGCTCTGGTCGTATGCAGCGGCGGGCTTGACAGCACGGTCGCAGCGGCCAAGCTTGTGTGCGACGGTTTCGATGTTGAGTTACTGCATTTCGACTATGGTGCACGCGCAACGGGGCCTGAACGTATTGCTGTTGAAGCCGTGGCCAAGGAGCTTGATGTTCCACTCAACATCATCAGCACGTCGATCTTCACTGACGTGATCAAGGGTTCCCGGCTCACTAACACGAAGGACGAGGCGGTTGCGCAGAACGAAGCAGGTGCTGAATACGCGCATGAATGGGTCCCTGCTCGCAATCTGATCCTGAGCAGTATTGCGCTCGGGATTGCAGAATCGCGCGGATTCGACGTCCTCGCTCTTGGAGCTAATCTCGAAGAAGCTGGAGCGTACCCGGACAACGAACCGGAATTTTTGCGCCAGTTCAACAAGCTCATCCCGTTTGCGGTATCTGATGGAAAACGCATCACCGTCGAGACCCCTGTCGGCAATCTGATGAAGCATGAGATCGTTGCTCTTGGGCTTCGAATCAATGCTCCCATGGAATTGACCTGGAGCTGTTATGACGCGACAATGACACCCGAAGGAACCTATCAGCACTGCGGCCATTGTGGCCCTTGCTTCATGCGGAAGACTGCGTTTCGCATAAACGGTGCAGCCGATCCAGTGATGCCCGTTGGATGGGAGGTCGAGGACTAACCAGCCAACGGCTAGGGGGCGCTGGTTCTCCCGACGGCGCCCCCGTCTATTAACACAGGACGAACATGTCAAAGATCAAGTTCAACCCGCTATCGTACGGGTACAACGAAACACAATGGCGTGAGCTTGATGCACGGTCGCGCTTCTTGATATGCCGAAAAGCGTACAGGCTGCGGAACAGCGAGAAGATCCTCAAGGACAAAGCCGCTCACCGAGCAGCGAACAAGGAGAAGATTAAAGCAGCTGACGCCCTGTTCCGTGCTAAGAACAGGGAGAAGCGACGTGCTCAAGACAGGGAGTACGAAAAGAAGCGCCCACCGCGCACAGAGGCGCAGAAGGTACGCAAGCGCGAAACGGACAGGATCGGGTATTACGCGGACCTAGAACGTTCCCGCAAGCGTTCACGCGACTACTATGCAGCGAACGCTGCCAAGTTGGCACCACGTTACCATGAGCGCTGGCTTCGGATCAAGTCAACAACCAAAGCGTTCCTGGACCCCGAAGCGATCTGGATGCGCATAGACAAGGCTGTCAACAGATCCCTTCCCGCCCATATACGTGAGGACGTCGTGAGCGCGATGGTTCTTGCGGCGCTGGAGGGTAAGCTGCACGTGGATAAGATCGAAAGCGCTGCAAGGTCGTTTGTGACCGAATACAACAGGAACAACCGCGTCTACGAAGACGTTTCGCTTGACGCGCCAATCCCTGGAATGGAGGGGATAACTTATTTGGACAAACTGGTCGACGACACTATTGCATCTGATGCAAACCTATCGTAGAACTTTGTGCATAGGCGCATTGGGCGCCCGGCACAGGAATGAAAAAGATGGCCAAGACTCACCTCCGCGCAAACAAGCTCACGAAATTCAATGTGCCCGTCGCACTCTGCGCATCGAAGACGATCAACGGTAAGATCTACGCAAATTTGCGTCAGAGCTATCGCTATATGGCTTCGGAGATTGTCGGGTACGACGATTATAAAAACGTCGCATCAAAAGACCGTTGTGCACATTGCGACGGCGGAGTATCGCGCTACAACGATAAACGCGTTGCGCTTGGTCTTCGTTCTTGGGATGTAACAGAATTGGCGCGCTAAGGCGCGCCTACAAACACAGGAGAAATCAGATGTCTTATTTCCTCATCCGTTCAATGTCGACCACTGATATGGGCCCAGGTCGCCCTCCCGTCCCTTACCACATCTATCTTTTACCCGTGGATAAGCGTATAGGCGCATACTGGTCGAGCATCTACAACGCGCAGAAGTTCGACACACGCGAAGCTGCACAGGCTGAAATTGACCGTGTTCGTCTTACTTCGTGTCAGATTGTTTCGTCTGACGATAGGACGAATTATTGGGACAGGTAAGCCATACCATCAGAGTTAATTCTAAAGCCCCGCAAGGGGCTTTTTTATTTCTGTTGCGTTTTCATGGAACCCCTTGCGATTATTTTTTATACCGTTACTGTAGCTCGCACACAGGAGCACAGCGCTCGCAACCCGGACATCGTGTGCATGTCCGAAACTCGAGAGGAACACATGGGACGTTTCCGTTCAACCAAGACCTACACTCATGAAGTGGGTTTGAGCTCATGCTTTAGGCAGTGGCGAGCTGAATCGCATTGCAGACTGCTGCATGGCTATGCGCTCAGCTTCAAGTTCACGTTCGAAGCCACGGAGCTTGACGAGCGCAACTGGGTCGTCGACTTCGGCTCTCTCAAATCGCTCAAGGGCTTGCTTGAGGACGCGTTCGACCACAAGCTTGTCGTTGCTGAGGACGACCCCAAGATCGAGGACCTACTTAATCTAGGAACGCTCGGTCTTGCTGACGTTCGTGTGTTGCCACGCGTCGGCTGCGAAGCGTTTGCTGAAGCAGTCGCGATGGTCACGCAGATATGGCTCGCGGACAACGGCTATGGCAAGCGCGTCAAGCTGCTGAGTGTGGAGTGTTGCGAACACGGCGCCAACTCGGCCATCTACGTCCTGGACGATTCCGATGCCGTTAACTGACGCCACGAAACTTGTCGACATTAACACCACTGAGGATATCCTGGAAGCGCTGACAGTTCTTTCTGGAGCCGCAATCGTTTCGGGCAACGAGCTTCTGTGGTTTCACATACGGCGCGTCGAGGCACTTTACAGGAACCATGAGAGACAGAAAAGGGCTACGTCACATGACATCTGACCCGTACAAAACGGCGCGCGAGCTTGCCGACAAGTACGCAGCACCTGATCTTTCGTTGATCCCTAAATCAATTGGCGTCATTCCGCGGGACGTCAAGGTAGGCAAGATGTTCCGGGGCACTGTTGCGCAGGAGCACGGCTATGCCAGGTTCGGTGACACCGCACTCGTGCGTCGAAGTGTAGCAAATGACTATGCGCAGTTCGATAATCTCAAGCATCCCCATGCTTACGGATGGCATGAATACCCGCTCGACACATTCAAGGAGAAGAAATGAGCCACCCAGATCCAACAGAACAGATCATCGTCGATCTACTGCGTGCAATTGGCGAAGATCCGGATCGCGAGGGGCTGCTTGACACGCCCAAGCGCGTCATGAAGGCGTGGAAGGAGTGGGCAAGTGGTTACAGCAAGTCGCCCGAAGACATCCTTAAGACGTTTGAGGATGGTGCTGAAAAAGCAAGTGAGCTGGTTATCGTTCACAATATTCCCGTCATCAGCAAGTGCGAACATCATTTGGCGGATATCATCGGACACGCGCACGTTGGCTATATCCCGAATGGGCGCATTGTCGGTCTTTCTAAGCTATCGCGTCTCACAGAAATCTTCGCACGACGGCTCCAGGTTCAGGAACGGTTGACCAATCAGATCGCAGATGCGATCCAGGACCACTTGAAGCCCCTCGGGGTTGGTGTATTGATACGCGCGTCGCACGGCTGCATGAGCACGAGGGGTGTCAAGATACACGGCAGCACGACGACGACCAGCGCTATGCGCGGGGCGCTGCTCAAGGAAGCCAGTGCAAGGGCCGAGTTTCTTTCTCTGTGCGAGATGGCGGAAGCTGCAAGATGATGTATCGGCATCCGCATATTGAAACAGCTATGGCGATATCGGATCTCTGCTCGCTCCTGTTCCGCAAGTTCTGTCGCAAGACGGGGAACCTGCACTGGATCGAGGACAAGCGGGAGAACGCTGTCCTTGCGATCGAGTTCGCTCTGCAAGTGTCGGCGGACGACGCTTATTGGTTCCTTCGGTATTGGAGAGAAGGGGATTGGCCCGCAGTTAAGCGGGAGTTTCCGGAGTGGCGGTACTTTATGCTCAAACGCGGGATCAATGTGGACGAGGAGCCAAGGGACGTATGATCAAGAAAGATATGAAGCTTTGCCATTGCGGCAGTTGCGAAGATGCGCTTAAGACAGCCGAAAAGCTGTTCGTGGAGATGGTTGCTCACAATTGCCCATCGTGGGCGTTGCAGGTGAGCACCATGCTTCGATCGATGTGCGTCGACACCGTGAAGTCCCAGTACGAGCTATTATCAAACCAGGACGTATCCATCTTGTGCAATGCGCTTGTGGAGTATCGTCGGTCGTATGGGGATAAACCCGAAATTCTGATAAATCGTTCGACCGACGAACGACGTAAATTTCTAGCGGAGGAAGTGCACTCATGAAAGTGTATCTGGCTGGCGAAACGCCCATGAGCAAGGACGAAGGCTGGTCACGTGATGTCGATGGCTGGCAGACCGGCGCGCTTGCGTCAATTATTCAGCGGCGCCTCTACAGTTATTATTACCACGGTTTCAAACGCGGGAACAGGTTGGACAAGGAAGTTCTGATCAGCGTTGATTCGAAGATGGAACTGTTCCTGGACTCCGGCGCATTTTCGGCTCACACGCAGGGAGAAACTATTTCCATCGAACAGTATGCAGATTTCATTCACCAGCACGGTCATCTATTTACAGTGCGCGCCAACCTTGACGACATCGGTGACACAGGGCCCAAGTCCTGGGCGAACTGGCAACGCCTGCGTGAAATGAAATGTGACGTGTTTCCCGTCCATCACGCTGCGGATGAGGACCGATACCTCAACATGATCCTGGAGCAATTGAACCAGCCAACGGACTTCATGGCGCTTGGCGGACTTGTTGGCGCCAGCCGCAACGTGCTTCGAACATGGCTTGATCGCATCTGGTCGCAGTTCCTTACGAACGAAAACGGCACGCCGAAGCTTCGCGTACATGGTTTCGGACTGACAGACACGGAGCTGATGCTGCGTTATCCTTGGTACAGCGTCGACAGTTCGTCGTGGGTTATGACGGGCATCTTTGGCGCATGTATCTTCCGTGACGGTAGCACATTCTACAAGGTCACGTTCAGCGACGAGTCGCCTGACAAGACTTCTATCGGAGGGTGGCACTATAATAATCTGGTGCCGGCACAGCGCAAGAAGGTTGACGGTTGGCTTGAGCACCACGGCGTGACAGCTGAGCAGCTCGCGGGTCACTACAGCTTTCGCCATCTCGTTAATGCTCGAACGTTTACCGAGATTGAACTGATGGAGACACCGAAGACCTTTTTCAAACAACAAGACACGTTGTTCGACGACCTGTTCGAATGACTAAACGGGGGAAACGAACATGAACTTTTTTACCGGTTGCACGCATCTCGGGCACAAAAATATCATTGGGCTGTGCAAGCGTCCGTTCAGGGACGTACATCAGATGAATAGTCACTTAATCGGTAACTGGAACAGCGTCGTGAAAAACGGCGACACCGTTTGGCACCATGGCGATTTCGCATGGGGGTCGTATCAGGACGCCTGGGACTACATTGAACAGTTGAACGGCAACATCAACATCATCCCGGGAAACCACGACGACCCCAAGATCCTGCAACGACTTGCGTCAGAATGTGACAACGTTTATGTGGCGACGTCGTCTTATATCGAAACAAAGCTGCCCATACTTGGCGATGTGGTGATGTGCCACTACCCGATCGAGGATTGGAATGGGCGTTTCAGAGGAGCAATTCACCTTCACGCTCATACGCATACGAAGGAATTCGCTCGACCGCTTCTCCCATATCTTTCGCAGTCGTCATTGGACAAGGAGGGTAACGGCGATATCAACGACTCGACGCCCGTGCTGCCCGACCGTTTTGACCCACGCATCAAGTGCAACAGGTTCCACATTGGCGTTGATGCTACAGGGCTGAACTTCACCCCTGTTAGCGAAGAAACGATCTACAACGCTTCTCGGAGGGAACTTTGACAGATCATCGAATCCACGAAGACGCGTTTAACCTTCTGTGTGGAGAGAAGCTTGGCAGCGGCTCCTTCCGCGATGTCTTCCTGTGCGCAGTTGACCATTCGTTGGTTGTCAAGGTCGAGCATGGGAGCAGGGAGGAAGATTGGCGCCAGTTCCACAACTTCCGTGAATGGCTGTTTTGGGAATCTGAGTATGAGAAGAGCGTTCGCAAGTGGCTTGCGCCGTGCATCAAGTTAAGCCCGGACGGGCGCTTGCTGCTTCAGAAGCGTGTCGAACCCTTGCGGCCCCATGAATACCCCAAGAAGCTGCCCGCGTTCATGACGGACCTCAGGATCAACAACCTGGGGTGGTTTGAAGGGCGTGTCGTTGCTTGCGACTATGCCTACACAACGCAGACATCTGACAGCACACTCAAGAATGTTAAATGGGATTCATCACAAAGAGGATCGAAATAATGAAGGACGAAGTCAATTGGATCACGGACGCGTTGAGCAGCAAGAATCTTGCTCGTGAGATGACTCACTATCGAATCCAGGACAGGGAGATACGCGCGACGGATGGCCGGCTGACCGCGGGCCACCCATTTGACTACACTGACGAAGCGTTCCTTGTCCCGGGTGCGGAGTTTGAAAAGCTCATTAAGCGACTTCCTGGAACGGTGACTATTCAGAAGGGCGAGGACAAGGTCACATTGCGCGCTGGGCGATCAACCGGAACGATCAAAACGTTGCCAATTGAGGAATGGGATTACCCAGGCATCGATGACGACGGGTGGGAGGATGCTCCCGAGGGTCTTATCAGCGCACTGAAAGACTTGCGACCGTTCGTGAGCGACAATGCGACGCATGCCTGGGCGCTTGGTGTGGCGCTGTATCACGGCTACGCATACGCAACCAACAACGTTGCGCTGGCGGGCGTTAGGTGCGACGCGCTGGGCGAAATAAATGCGATCCTCCCAGTGTGGGCAGTTGAGTTCATTATTGACAGGGCTGAGGGCCTTGTTGATTGGGCTTGGACGGACACCTACGTCGCATTTCGTTGGGAAAACGGTGCCTGGATGCGCGCTCAATTGATCGATGCTGTGTTCCCGGAACAAGCTGTGAAGATGATTCTCAGTGCTCAACAGTCAACACCCTCGCAACCCATCACCAACGAATTCCGCGAGGCGTACAAGCGCGCGGCTGAACTGTGCCCTGGCGCCATTGTCGTTACTTCGAACGCTATCAGCGGCGAGTTTGGCGAAGCTCGTTATACGGAGGGAGCGGAGCAGGAAACGCTTGTGGGTCGTCTTGAACCAACCATATGGTCGACCAAGCATCTGACGCCAGTAATCGATGTGGCAACGAGTTGGGAACCCAACGCCTGGCCGCGATCCAATTTCAAGGGCGAACGCATATTTGGTCTACTCGCGGGGAGGCACGTATGACGACTCAATTCATTGTGGGCGAAAAGATTGTCGAGATCTCTACGGGACGAACGGGCGACTTCGATAGCGTCGAGTTGTATCCGAGCATGGGCATTTCCCGGATTCGTTGGAAGCCCGACGACGGAAAAACGGATTGGGTGCTCTCCCCCGTCGCAGATATCGAGCATTACTCGGCGCCGAAAGCAGGCACAACCGAAGAGGAAGAGAATTTTGCGGATCACCCTGACAGCCTGGCACTTAAGCGCGCTCAATCAAGCAACGATGCCCGTAAATGGGGACCACGCGACGCCCTTATCCACGTGCTCAAGAAACTCGATGCGGGGGACATTAATCCTTACGCTTGCATCATTATTTATGCGGAGAAGGAAAAAGACGGGATTGTCGGCACGTCCTATATCCTTGCCGGACCCGACAGACTGACAACGCTTGGCCTGATGCAGGAGACAATTCACTCTATGGCGGAGGGGGATTAGTTGACATACGTTCTTCTACCAATATCGGAAGCCGCTTACAAGGAGATTGCAGAGCAGGTAATTGCTCGCGGTCAACCTGAGCGCGTTGACACTCGACTTCGGCGCGTTGACTTGAGCGATGTCGTCATTGTGCATGACGATTTCAACAGGGTGAAGGTGGATGCAGATAGGACGGATTAAAGGCACCACTCGAGTGCTTGGCAAGTCGCAGGGCTACATCGGCCTCCCTGTGCGAGACATCACTGTACGTGATAACAAGACGGGGGAGACTTACAACGCGATGGAAAGCGCTCATCTTCTTTCTCATGACGAAGTTGACGCCCTGTTGCGCGGCGCACCAATGATCATGCGCGTGATGGGCACAGCTCACCCGCCGATGATGTTATACGTGGACAAGGATTGGAAGCCGGATGACTAAGGATAATGTCACAACGATGCCAGGCATCCCCGCGCCGTCCTTTGGCGAACCAAACCAGCCCCTCATCAAAGTGCTCAAGCGCTTGCTTGAACTTGCGGAGTCCGGACGCTTACAGCGCTTCGCGGGCGTTGGAACAACGGACAGCGACGAAGTAGTCACGGGCGTTGCTGTCAAGCCTATTCGCACAAGCAATGTCTATACGATGCTCGGCGCGCTTGAGAAACTGAAACTTGACTACGCAACCATGGTCGACACTGAGGAGTGACCCACTATGTTCGGAAAAAACCCCATCATGAAACAGGAGCTTGGCGACGGGAACACGCTTCGCGTTGTCCAGGGCTCGCCGTTCTACACGCTACAGGGGGAAGGACCCTATACCGGCTGGCCCGCTGTGTTCATCAGACTTCATGGATGTAACTTGCGATGCTGGTTCTGCGACACTGAATTCAGCAACCCCGACGATCCTGAATGGCAGACCGTGCGCCTCGCGCGCGTTGCGTACGATGCTGCACGCTATGGGTTCCACGGACGCGCCGATCTCGTTGTGATTACGGGTGGCGAACCCATGCGCCAAAATATTTATCCGCTGTGCAAACATCTTCTCAATCAAGGCCTACATGTTCAGATCGAGACCGCGGGCAGTTTGTGGGTCTCTGGACTTGATGAACTATGTGGGCCTGCATACGGAAATCGTTTCAAGATCGTGTGCAGTCCCAAGACACCAACAATCCATGAGATGATCTTCAAGCATGCGTATTGTTTCAAATATGTCGTGGGTGCGGACACACAGATGCAGGGATCGTCGATCCTGACCAACACGCAGAAGGAGGGCGGCGCCGTTCGTGCGCTTGCTGCTCCGCGCCCTGGAGCCCCCGTCTACATCAGCCCGCTTGACGAGTACGACGAAGCTATCAACGCGGCGAACAGGAAGAAGGTCGGCGGGTTGGCGCTTGCATATGGCTTCATCGCTGGCGTTCAGCTGCACAAGCTGCTTGACATCGTAGAACCATAGCAGTTTCGCCAATAGCAGGGCCCCTAGCAGGGGACAAGCATGTACCGCCATACAACTGCGCAACGCACGGGCTCGCGCTGTAGCGTGGCTTTAAAAAGGGCATCACGCGAATGACCAAAGACCGCAAAACTGTTCACAACTATCGAGGGTTGAAAATGGATAACACACCAAAGGACAAGCCCTCGATCCCGATAGTTGAGGATAAGGCGCGCTGTGTCCATATCGATTATACGAATTGGCGCGGCGAACGCCGTGTGCGTTTGATTAAGCCCATCGAGATAGAATACACCTGGACGCAATACCATCCCGTCAAACAATGGCTGCTTCGCGCCAAGGATATGGAAGATGGAAAGGTGAAGGAATTCGCTTTCGCCGATATTCATTCCTGGCGCGCTGCTACAAAGGAGAGTAAAAAGAAATGATCAAACTGACCCTCTGCTTCATCGCCTACCTTGTTATTGGCGCCCTGGTTGGAAGTGTCTACTTCGACGCCAAGCAGCGCTGCGACAAATACGATGCGCGCGTGTATTCGCGCACAATCCTTGCTATAGTTATTTGGCCAATAGGACTGGCTGTACTTGCCAAGCAAGGAACGTCGTGTGGCGTAACCATCAACACCTACGCATAACTGGAGCAGTGCATTGAGACATGATGACAACGGGCTTTTCTGGACAACGCCGAAACGCGAGCGCGTCACCAAGGCGTCAGGCCCGACGTCACTCCCTCCAATCCCAGAAACGAATTGGCAGCTTCCCGAGGGGCCGGACGCATATCCTACGCTACGGGGCAGGGGGCCAATCGCAATCGACGTTGAATCAAAGGACCTGCTCCTAACGGAAAAGGGTCCTGGGTATATCCGCGGTGACGCACACGTGGTTGGCGTGTCCATTGGAACGATGGACGGGTTTCGACAATACTATCCAGTGCGGCACGAGATGGGCCCCAATCTTCCTCCGCAGCATGTGTTCGGATGGTTGAAGGAGGAGCTCAGCGATCCAGCACAACCCAAAGTTGGCGCCAATATGCTGTACGACTTGGAGGCGCTGCATTACGAGGGAGTGCAGGTCGCTGGGCCTATCTATGACGTGCAGGTCGCTGAGCCGCTGCTTGACGAAACGCGCCTATCCTATGCGCTTGAAATACTGGCCAAGGATTGGCTGAGGGAAGGCAAGCGCCAAACGGTTATGGTTCAGTGGCTCAAGGCTGCATTTGGTGACGAAGGAAATATCAAGAAACACATCTACCGTGCGCCAGCGTCAATCGTTGGGCCGTACGCGGAAAGCGACGTCGACCTGCCCTTGCGCTTGTTTGAGCTCCAGCGAAAGCAGCTAGAGGAGGAGGGGCTTTGGGACTTGTTCATAATGGAGAGCAAGCTTATCCCCATGCTGCTTCAGATGCGGTTACGCGGGGTGCCCATTGACATACAGCACGCGGAGCAGCTTCTGTCCAAGATGAAGGATTCGTATGCCGACATCATATCGGACATCAAGCGCATAGCGGGCTTCGAGCCCGACATCTGGGCTGCTGATTCACTTGCAAGAATCTTCGATAAAGCTGGCGTTCAGTACCCACGTACATCGAAGACCGATAAGCCAAGCTTCCGCAAGGAATGGCTTCTGCACCATCCTCATCCTGTGGCGAAACTAATTCAGAGTGCGCGGCACAATGACAAGTTCCGGGGTACCTTCATTCAAGGATACTTGCTTGACAGTAATGTGAACGGGCGCATCCATTGTCAGTTCCACCAATTGCGCACTGACTCAGGCGGCACAGTGTCCGGACGTTTCAGCAGCAGCAACCCGAATCTGCAAAACATTCCAACGCGGACGGCAGAGGGCAAACTTATCAGACAGGCTTTCGTTGCTGAGCCAGGAAGAGAATGGTGGAAGTTTGACTGGTCCCAACTTGAGTATAGGCTCATCGCACACTACGCGGCGGCTACGGGACAACCGGGTATCGAGCCAATCGTTGAAGCGTATCTGAACGATCCAAATACGGATTACCACCAGGCAGTTGCTGATCTGACGGGGCTTCCACGCTCCGACGCAAAGAACCTGAACTTCGGACTTGCTTATGGACAGGGGATTGACCTTCTCTGTCAGAACCTTGGCGTCGACAGGAACGAAGGGGAGAGGATCATGCGCGAATACCATGCGCGCGCCCCCTTTATTAAGCCCCTCATGGCGCTCACAAGCAGGAGGGCCCAGCAGACCGGATTCATACGCACTATCCTTGGCCGCAAGCGTCGCTTTAACGTATGGGAGCGGGGCGGTAATAGCTGGAGTGACAATGACAGCAACGGCAAGGACTACGTGAGCGAAAACAATCGTGGGCAGTTCGCTAACGCAGTGAGCGAGGAGATACTGCGCCGCATTGGCTGGACTGAGGAACAGCTGAATGACTGGGACCTTCGGTCCCCCGACAATCCCAAATACGTCAACGCCATGAAGAACGCGGGCTACAGGCGAGCGTTCCTGCACAAGACGCTAAACTCGCTCACGCAGGGGTCAAACGCTGATCTTATGAAAAAGGCGATGGTTGACGTTTGGGAGAGTGGAGTGTGCGATGTGATCGGAGTGCCCTATCTAACGGTGCATGATGAGCTTGATGGCGATATGGAAAAGGGTAATCCTAAGCACGAAGAAGCCATCCGCGAAATACAGCATATTATGACGAATGTTGTTCAGCTGAAAGTCCCTCTAATGGCGGACAAGAAGGTGGGCAAAAACTGGGGTATTCTGGAATGAAAAAGCGTCACGATGTCCATGTCGAAGCGTGCAAACTTGGTGGAGTTGCTGGATACAGAATTGGCGGCGGAACGGAGCGAAGCATGCGCCGCAAGGATAGACGTATGACGTTCACTGTACTCGTCCATAACGAGTCAACAGGATACAGCCTGCAGACGGACGCTCGCTACAGTAGGAGCAAGGGACGCTGGATGCGCCAATGGTTTGGCGACACGAACCTGTGTAGGCGCTGCGCATCGTTTAAGGACTTCGATGGCGAAGTCGTCGCATTGGTCTTTTTCTGAAACGGGAGAACACACATGAAACTTGAGCTCAAGGATATCCCATATCGCGTTTGGGATGGTGAGGGCAGCGGCGGGAAACGTACGGTGCATATCAACAATCGGTACGACAAGATCATGAATATGGTTGAAGAATGCAGGAAGCAGGGCGCCACGATCACAATGACAAACAGGGTCAGTACTGCGAAACCCCGATGCGGCGAACCCTACGACGTCCTGGATATTCTGATAATAAAGTAGCACGAAGCTTGCGAACACATGCGCACGTCGTACAATGCTTTACACAAGATCCACCCCAATATGAAGCAAATAAGGCGTATGGTCACCCTCCCATCGTCCCGCAAAAGCTCGGGACGATGGCCGGGACGATGGCCGTGTTTTGTGTTTAAAAAACAATCACTTAAACGAAAATCCGGCGTGAAATATTTTTTAAATGGATTTTTCGGGATGTGGCATCTAGTTTTTATGCAATTAAAACAACAGGATAACCCTCCGGTCCTGAAGTTATCAAAGCCTGCTGTACGCGGGCGCGCGATCTACGCCGATGGGCATAGGTCAAAACTTTTTTTATTTTTTTAGCAGCGTTTTGGGACGATGGGAGGTGGGTCTATGTATAAGTGTATGAAAACATTAGGGAAACAGCCATCGTCCCTCCTCCGGTCCCTAAACTTTCGCTGGGACCGGGACGATGGTCTACGTTTTACGCACCACGAAAAATCTTTTTGGGAGTTTGTGGCATGTCGATGAGAAGGAATGGCCCAAGCGAAGGAGCGTTCTGGAGGAACACGGTGCGCCAGCATGTGACAGGGACCTGGAAGAGGATTGAGACAAGAACATTACTTGGCTTCCCTGATACAGTGGCGCTGGTGCAGGGAGTGACGTCCCTTGTTGAGTTGAAGAGTAAGAACGAATATCTTACTGGACTTGGCACGACTGCGATCCAGAGGAACTTTCTTGACAACTGGGTCAGGGAGGGCGGGAACGCGTACCTGCTGGCGAGGGCTGAGGACATGTTGTACTTGGTGCGTGGAGACAAGGTGCTCAACGATGCTACAGTGCAGGAATGGTTGAGCGTGAGCACACTTGCAGGTCCTGTGAAGGGTTTCGATTGGGATCGACTGAACTTCGTGATGGGATGCGGTTGCAGACGAGTTGGTCCGAAGTACAGGGAATGAGAGTTTCCTGATCGCGGCTCGCGTTATTGTTTCCTTTACAGAAGTACATCGAATATATGCGTGCATTATTTGTCTTGCGAAAACTTCCCTGTGCGCTTACTTTCTGGATGTGTTGAGGATTAACCAGAGACGAAGAAGCAACATCTGATGACGGCGTCTGACGAGCCTACCGAAGCACAGTTGAAGCCCTTGGACCCACGCGAACTCCAGTTTGTGGAGCATTATGTACGCGGCGGCCGAGTGTGCACTGGAAACGCGCTGCGCAGTGCTCTTCGCGCTGGGTATGCTCGTAGTACGGCAGAATGTAACGCAGGTGCCTGGATCCACCCCAACGGACCGAAGCCCCATGTGGCTTATCGAATCCGCCTTCTAGCGGATGAAGTTGCAGCGCTCTCTGTCATGACGCCAGAGGAGCTGACGCTCGAAGCCAGCAAGCTCGCCTTCTCCTCTGTATCCGCGTTCACGCGCGTTACGTCGTCAGGCGACCCGTACATCGACCTAAGCGATATGACGGAGGACGAGTGGGCCGCTGTATCTCAAATCGAGATTGAGGAATACAAAGAAGGGCGCGGCGAGGACGCAGTAGCCGTCAAGCGCGTCAAGGTCAAGCAGTACGACAAGATCGCTGCGATGAACCTGTTGTCGAAGATCTTCGGCATGCAGAAGACTGTTCTGAGTAATGATCCGAACAATCCGCTCCCTGGATCAATGCTTCCCGGAAACGTTGTCTATGACCTTAACAAATTGACCCTTGGTGAAGCGGAACAGCTTCAGATGTTGCTTGCCAAGGCACTCGTCACGCGGGACGAACCCGTAAGGCCGACAATCGATGGAACCGCAACACGACTCCCCGAAGCTTGACACGCTTGCGTTTGGATTGACACTTCGCATTCAGAAGCCAATAAAGGATCGGCCAAGATACCGCATCGAATTTGACACTGGTATCATCCTGGAGATGCCAGAAACATTATTTCTGGTAACGATCTTTCACCTCGAGCAGAGCGATCCAAAGAGCGTTATGGAATGAACCAAATCTTTCTTCTTGGTGACGGCAAGATTTCCGGAATGGACAACGACCTTGTGTCCATTTGGGTAGACCGTCGCAAGTGCAGGTCGCTTGCGGAGTTCGTCAAGCGTGCATGGCATATCGTGGAACCCGCAACTCCCCTCAAGTGGGGTTGGGCGCTTGACGCGATGTGCGAGCATCTAGAAGCAGTGACGTGGGGCGAGATTCGTAACTTGCTTATGAACGTCCCTCCTGGAACCATGAAGAGCAAGCTCGTGGGCGTGTTCTGGCCCGCGTGGGAATGGGGCCCGTGTGAGATGCCCCATCTGCGCTACATGGGCACGTCGCATAAGCAGGATCTCGCAGTGCGGGATAACACGCTCTGTAGGCGCCTTGTGCAGAGCACGTGGTACCAACGGCGCTGGCCCATCAAGTTGGCGGGCGATCAGAATTCGAAGACCAAGTTTGAAAATGTGTCAACGGGCTTCCGCGAGGCGATGGCGTTCACGTCGCTTACGGGTTCGCGCGGCGATCGCGTTATTCTTGACGACCCGCACAGCGTTGACAGCGCGAACAGCCCAGCAAAGCTTGAGGGCGATAGGACAACATTCAAAGAAGCACTTCCATCCCGCTTCAACAACGATAAAAGCTCTCTCATTGTTATCATGCAGCGCTTGCACGAGGACGATGTGAGCGGGATCATTCTCAACGACCCAGGATATGAAGATTTCGTGCATCTGATGCTCCCAATGCGGTTTGAAGTTAAGCGCCGTTGCACCACCGCCATTGGGTTCACTGATCCACGCAAGAAGGAAGACGAGCTCTTATTCGAGGAAAGGTTTCCGGAGCCCGAAGTCAAGAAGCTTGAAACACGTCTGGGTAGTTACGCATCCGCTGGCCAGCTTCAGCAGCGCCCAACGGCGCGCGAAGGTGGGATGTTCAAGTACGCATGGTTTGATAACAAGATTGTTGACGCTATTCCCGAAGGGACCGAGTTCGTACGCCATTGGGACTTGGCAGCAACCAATGACAAGGACGCTGCACGCACGGCTGGCGTCAGAATCGGCAAATGCCCGGACGGGTCAATCCTAGTCGCGGACTGTGCTGCGGAGCAGATTGAAGGTCGCGCTGTGCGTCGTCTCATCATTAAGAAAGCAAACGAGGACGGGCACGACACCGTTATCAGTCTACCCCAAGACCCAGGGCAAGCGGGCAAGGTACAGAAGGCGGACTTTGCCGTTATGCTTGAAGGGCGCAAGTTCACGATCAATATAGAGTCAGGCGACAAGGTCACGCGTGCTGAACCCTTTGCTAACCAATGTGAGGCGGGCAACGTTTATCTGTTGCGTGGCGCGTGGAATCGGGACTATATTACTGAACTCTGCCTGTTCCCCGGCGGAAAGTTTAAGGACCGTGTAGATGCAAGCTCTGGAGCCTACGGAAGACTTCTGACTAGGGCACGCGTTCGCACGAAGACTCACGTTGTTCCCGTATGAGGGGCTAGATGGCTATCAACATTGCTCAAGGTACAGGACCCGCCAGCCAGGAGGAATCTGGTTCCGGCGTCAGCACTGTGCACCCCCTCTACGAAGAATTCCTACCGGATTGGGAACGCATGCGGGATACCAATGCGGGTAGTCGAACGGTCAAGGGGGCCGGGATAACGTACTTGCCCAAACCGTCGGGTTTCGCGTTTCAAAAGGACAAGGGCGCGGACATGTACGACGGTTATGTCAACCGTGCCCAATTCCCGGAAGTCGTTTCCGCTACGATCCTTGGCATGGGCGGCGTCATCCATCGCATGGAAGCCAAGATCGAGATGCCCGAGGCCATGCAACCCTTATGGGAGAACTGCACGCAAGACGGCATGACGCTGGAGGCCCTGCACAGGCGAATCACGTACGAGCTCCTCACACAAGGGCGTTATGCACTGCTCGTTGACGTTGCGCTTGGCGGAGCTCAGCTGCCATACATCGCGCCATACTCAGCTGAAGCGCTGATCAACTGGTCAACGGACAAGGACTTCGACTTCTTTGTGCTGGACGAGGAGACACTTGAACGGAACGGTTTCCGGTGGGAGATTCTTCCGCGGTGGCGTGTGCTTCAGATTGATGCAACAGGTCAGTATATGCAATCCGTTTATGAAGGAGCGGATGAGCGCAAGGTTCCGGACGGAGACGTGTTCCCTAATGTGCTTGGCGGAGCACGCCTGACGGAGATCCCATTCGTTGTGGCGGGGGCGCTTCGCCTTAGCACTGAACCCCAAAGTCCGCCGCTCATAGGCGTGGCGAACTCCGCTATCAGTTATTACCAGCTATCCGCCGACTATAGGCATCAGCTCTATATGAGCGGCCAGGAGACGTTGCTTCTTATCGGCATTGACCCGCCCGACTTCATTGGTGCGGGTTCCGTTCTTGCCGCGACCCTTGATGGTACGGATAAGACTGCGCCACCGGACGCCAAATACATTACTCCACAGTGCACGGGCATCGATGCGCATAAGGAAGCCATGTCAGATGAGCTTCAGCAGGCGGCACGCTCAGGCGCCCGTTTGTTTGAGCAGTCTCAATCAGGCCAGGAGTCCGGAGACGCTCGTCGCATCCGATATGCTGCGGAAACAGCGACACTGACCACTATCGCAATCAACAGCGCTGCGGCCCTGGAGCGTGCGCTGCGTTTCTGTGCACGCTTCATGGGGCTTAAGGAAGAGGACGTTGTCGTTACGCCAAACCTTTCCTTCGTAGACATGAAGCTGGACCCGCAGGACGCCGTGAACCTCGTTAAGATGTGGCAGGATGGCGCTATCAGTTACGAGACGCTCTACGATAATCTCCAGAAGGGTGAGATAGCTTCTGCAGAACGTTCAGCAGAAGATGAAATGAAGATCATCGACAAGGAAGTTGAAGAGCGTAACGTCGACCCCAATGAAGCGGGAGGTCTTCCGGAGGACACGGAGGAGGATCCCAATATCGATCCCGAAGAAGAGGAAAACACGGATGACTCGCAAAGAGATTGAAGACCAAGTTCAGAACATCCGTGACGCCGTACTGAAAGACAATCCACAGGCGGCTCTGGAAGCAGCTCTTTCGATCGCAACGGATGTTCTTGTCAACATTCAGATTATCGCAAACGCCCTGACGACCATCGCAAACAAGAAATGACGCGATGCTTGATCGTTGGAGGAGCGGACTGCGTCTTTGATGACGTTGAAGCTGCTCTTTCCCTATCAGAGTTCGAGGACGTCATCGTTGTTAAGCGGATGCTCCCTGTGTGGCGTGGGCCCGTCACTGCTTTTGCGTCGTTACACCCAGACACTGTTGCTAATGCCGTTAGAGCACGTGACCGAGCAGGGTTGCCCATGGGCTTCGATATCTATACCAACAAACGGCCGCAGGGAGCGCGTGCGCTTGATATCAAGGTCATCCCTGACCTACGTGGTAGCTCGGGGCTATTCGCTGTTGCTGCCGCCTTGCAATATCCCCGCATTGATC
>Ga0172380_10003296_pt1 | contig 22508 bp, 38 predicted proteins | sample Leawe162metaG_FD_119747 | JGI IMG/M metagenome (GOLD analysis project Ga0172380, IMG submission 119747) | Leachate microbial communities from a municipal landfill in Southern Ontario, Canada - Leachate well 162 metaG | ecosystem: Engineered > Solid waste > Landfill > Unclassified | place...
ACGCGTAATTTCATGTCGGCAATATACGCTTGGCAACCGCTGCCGCGTAGTGAACAGGAGTGAGATATTTAAAACACTGACGGTGAGATAAATGAAATGAAAGGGTACAAATCGAAATAAAACGAAACGGAAAAATAAAAATAAGTTTCAAAATATAAAACAAAAAATGGCGAAAAAAATTGCCACCATTTTTCATATCATTAAACGACTTCGAGTTCGTAATTCCTAATCAAAACCTCTCTAGCAATCGTATGTTGTTTACCGCAAGAATAACGAAGCGAAACTGGGGCAATAATAAAATCAGAAAAAATACTCCGCACCTCAAAAACTAACTCCATGCACCATTAATATGGCCAGCCAGCACAGCTAATATGTCCGCCCTATCCTGATCAGATAACCCTAAAAATGGTCTCGCAGGAATATCACCCCATAACGCAGGAAACTCATCTTTAGATCCACCAAACTGCTGCATCGCGGCATATTCTAACGGGCTACCAATTTCAAGAAAATCAGCGTTTACATTTTTAAATATTTTCTCGCTTAATGTGCCGTGGTTTACTAGGGGCTTGTCGCCTTCCTTATATAATAGCGTAGACAAGACGCTATTTAACGCCCAGCTACTACCATCCGGAGCCGTGGACGTCTCAAAACGCCGCTTGGTTGACTCAATTAAATCCTCGCCAATCTCAGCCAACGCCGGGCTTAAATCATTGGTTACCTGAAATAGCTCACGCAGGGCATTTAAAACCTGCTGGTCATCAACATCAATAAAATTGGTCATGCCTTGGCCGCCATATCAACAGTAAATGCTTGCGCCAATTCTTGCGGCAACGCCGCCGTTTTATTATCAATAAACCACTGCAATCCCTGCCGAACCGATGCCCCTGGCGTATATCCCCAACCATAATCAACCCCATTAGGCAGCACATGATGGACACCACGGCGGTCAATCTTGGTGTACGTGCCATCATCCGGCGCTGGGAAACCTTTATATTGATCACCGCGCACGGCCATAATGCGGCAGCGGCATCCAAACCCATTGGGCGGATAGTGCGTTTGCCAAAACGGATCGTCGTACCTCAACACCATACCGTTCCAACTTTGATGCAACGCCCGCGGGTGCGTCACCAGATCGCTATGGAGATATTTCCAAAACGGCCTAGTTTTTAACAGCGCCGGATCGGTCAATTGTGCGTAACGCCCCGCCGCATAACTCGCCCGCATATTCGTGCTGTAGATAACACGGGTACGCCAATCGCGCCCGTCTAGCGTATCGCTGCCCGTCCAGCCCTCCCAGCCGTGCTTTTGCACAATGCCGTCAAACGCTGTGCGAAACCATTGGATACTCTTGCCCTCCGCAATCGCCTTATCAACGGCCTGCCTTAAATCATCCAATAAGTCGGCCTTTGTCGCCCCCGCAACAATAAATGCCCGATCATGCGCCTCATTGAGAATGTCGTCCCAATGTTCGGTCGGCAGGTTCTCTTTTTGCCGGAAAAACGCGAGCTGTGCCTCGAATGGCTTATTGAATTTGCCATCGCCACGGGCGTTGAACGCGATTTGGATGGGAGATAGATTTAATGGCATGGGGCAGTCAGATTAATCCTGATATTCGGCCACAATGCTATCAACAACCTCATAAACACATTGCCCTGAATTATAATCATCAATAACCGAATCCCTATCTATAAAATTAACGCCAGTTTTTTCAAGTACGTTGATTTTTAGAATATCAAACCAGATTTCAAATTCCGTGTCATCGTTTGTCATGTTTAGCCCTCATTTTTAACATCAAACCGCCCCGCCAAATCCGCCACCGCAAACCCCAGCGACATTACTTTAACCAACTCCGCCGTATCCAAATCACCATAACTGGCCAGCAAATCATCCCGCAAAGCTTCTAAGCTATCCGCCTTTTCCACCTTAACTTTGATCGTATCGACCAAACTTTTGATAGCCGCCCCGGCATCCGCTGCGAGCTGATCCACTTGTGAAGAAACTGGCGTAACATCCACATCCTGGGCAGGATTATCCCCCTGCCCAGCCAACGCTGTTATTGCACCCTCCTTGGTGACGCGGGTTGTAGTATCTAGTCCGGCAAGGGCCGCCAAGCCCACCGCAGCCGATGCAGGTGGATTAACTGGCGCCACCACGCCCAAAACGGCCTCACCTTTTTCTGGTACCGGAATTTTTAATTTAGCGTTGGCATACGTTGCAGGGATTTGTACGCCCATACTGACCAATTTAGGCAGGGCCTCAGCATATAACGCCAAATCATCCGGCTCTTGCGTATCACTTACCCACGTCGGGCAACGATTATCGGCAAATAACCCGTTGAGCATCGCCATCGGATACACCAGTTGAAAGCTGAGTGTATTATCCAACTGCGTGGCGTCATCATCGCGGATGTCCAGCCGCACCTCATTATGCACATCCCCCAGCGAACGGTTGCCGTTGGCTCCAGTAGAACTGGTCAATGTTCCGCCTAAAATAGCCTTAGATTCGCTGGCCTCACACCAATTGACCATGGCCATAAACGCATCAGCATTACCGTTGGCGGCAATTTGCGACAATTCAACCTGCATAGAATCAGGGATGATGCCCGCCGCATTATGGCCAATGCTTAAAATAGACCGCAACAAATCCAGCTTTTCTTCCTTTTTGGCATTGGCTGGGTATTTGCCCAGTCGGATTGGCATGCCATAAACCTCCAAAAACTCCGCTAAATCCCGCACGGAATAATTTTTAAACAAATACGGCCAGACTAATGATCTATGCAACCCCGCCCGCGCTAAATAACCGGAGCGTGATTTATGGATATGCGCAATCCAGCCAAACGGCTGCAACGGCACACCGTACATCGTGCCGCTATCGCGTAGATGCAGCGTATTACGGTTGTCCCTGGGGCAAGTAAACCAGGTGGGTGGCCGGTGTTCAATCTCATTCGGAAACCATAAACCCGCCGCCGTCCGTCCCCACCCCAATTCCTGACAGGAATAGCCGTGGCCAATCGCATCCAACGCATCCATCCGGATCGCGCCAATATCCAACTCGTCGCGGATCAACGCCTCTAGCGTTTGGGTGTTCTTTTTTTCGGTGGCGGACGCGTCGCGCGGTGGCACCATTTGCCAATCCAGTTTTTTGACCGCCATCTTGCGCTTGCCCATTTCGCTGCCGATATGCGAGTCCTTTTCCTCCATATCCATAAACAGCTCGGCCTGGGCAACCATATCCCCCTGCTCGGCGCTAATCAGGATATCCGCCAAGCGGGCGGGTGTCAGGCCTTTGGATGGATGGCTATCAAATTCACGGTGCAACAACGCGGAGCGGGGGGAATCGGTCTGTTTATCGCTGACCATTTTAGGGTTCAATTTATTGGCAAACCATTCTCGAAAGTTCACTACCAGGCTCCGTCGCGTTCAAGCGCTAAATTATCTTTTTCCCAGTACACATCATCTTTTTTGGGCATCGCATTGTATTCGATCACATGATTGTTTTGGGTCAATGCCCGATCCGCCAAAAATAACGCAATGGCACCATCACCATGCCGTTGAACCCGCTTGCCATCCTTGCTTTTTTGCTGGCTTTTTTCTTTGGGAATTTTAGGGATGCCATTCACTTTTTTAATGGCCCGTAGGTCATCACGGATTTGGTCATCTTGCGGAATGTCATCCAGCATGCCATCTTCTAAAGCCGCTTTAAACTTGGGCATATTTTCTAAATAAAACGTCTCAGATAACTTCACTTCTTCAATCCGAGAGCCGTATTTTTGCCGTGCAAATTCAGCCAATGCGGAGCCAATACCTAATGAATCCAACGAAGCCCCGCGAAATTTCGGCAAGCGGTCACAAATAAAGTTAAAGATTTGCTCTTGTTGGCGATAGGGACAAAGCGACAACTCCACCCATAATTTACAGCGGCGCACTAAATCACGGCCTTCCTGCAAAACGGGATAAACCGTTAAATCGCCCATCCGTCCATAGTCACCACCGATAGAAGTCGCAAGCTCAGGATCTAGGTTTTTTAAATGCGGCAACAAGTTTTCATTGCACCATTCGTTGACTTCTAAATACCGCGCTTGCTCAGACTCATAGGCAAACTCAGGCTGCCAACTGTTCCGCACAATAGGGATGTTTAGCTTCATCCGTGACAAGATCATACCCATCGTCAGATAAACACCACCGCCTTTAGATGGGATTAAATCCAGCTCCTCATCGGCATCTTCCGAGTAATAATCATAAGTTTCATTTACCCACGCATCTTCATCTGCCTGCGTCCAGACTTTGCCCATCCGCATACAAACCCGCTGGTACAAACCTTCTTTCACCGCCTCCCGAAAAGGGATGCGGTGAATGCTGCCCTTGCGTTTGCCAGCGCGAATTTCCTGAATAAGCTGATTAAAGGCATTATCGTCACCATCATGGGTAGAAATCAGCCGTACCTTGCCGCCCCAAATCAAAAAAGCCATAGCGGCTTTTATTAAGGCGGGCAAATCATCCTGGAACGCCGACTCATCACCCACTAAAACCCCTTGCCGACCCCGCAACTTGCGTGGCCTGGATGCCAAAGCAATAATCTTATGCCCCGAATCAGGAAAGCGGATCGTAAACATCTTGATATGTTTATCCTCGGCATCTTCCTCCCATAAGCCTTCCTCAACTGCCAAGGCGGCACGGTTGAACTGCTTGGCCCACATGCCGCACGCGTCAATATATTCCTCGGTCATTTCCTTATCTGTGCCCAGGTAATACACATTCTGGCCGCCCGCTGATTTGGCGGCGGCGGCAATCAGCACATCATCCGCCGCTTCCGCCCACGTCAAACCCGTGCGTCGGCCTTTTTCAGCAATTTTAAAAGGCGCGGTATCAGCAATCCAGCGTTGTTGATACGGCAAAAGGGCGGACGGCAATTCAGACATTACCCTGCCACCCCTAAAATCTCACTACGGATAGCGGCAACCACATCGGCGCTTAGGCCGTTTTTCTTGGCGGTTTCTGCTACTTTTTCGGCGGCAGTTTGCAGCTTGGCATTCACTTTTTCAGCCCATTGTTTTTGCAGCACGCTAGCCTTAGTCATATCCAGCACCGACTTGGCGGCCTCTTTCAACAACATGACCCGTTCTTCAGGTTTGCTTTCGTCCAAATCCTGTAATGTCACCATCACTTCAAACAACTCGGACTGTACTAGCGAAATGACCGCTGCCGAACGCATATCCGCATCATCAGGAGCCGCTTCGGCAATTAACCGCGCCGCCTCGGTTGAATCTTTCACGCATTGCAGACGGCGTTGGATTTTTGACGCATGGCGATAGACAGATGACCGGGATAGCTCCATGCCGTTGTTTTTTAGCCAATCCACTAAACCGTCATAATTTTTAAAATTACGGCGTATCAGCTCCTGCTCAAAAGCTTTGCGCTGTTCTGGCAATAGATCATCAATAGGTGAAGGCCTAGGCATTATCAAGCTCCTTTTCCATTTCTTTAACCAAGTTATGCCTGACCTTTACACAATGGCTTTGAAAATGCTTCCAGATAGCGAGTTGTTTGGGTGTTAATTTCGATTTATAGGTATCAAGCAAACCTTTGAGCTCTGGAAAATGCCCCTCAATCTCGCTGACCGCTGCTATATGGGCCAGCAAATCAATGATTTCCTCTTGTGGCCTTGATAGTTTTAGTTTAGCCATCAGTAATACTTCGCTGGCCGCGCAATACCTGGCTCACAATCGACATCGTATTCCGCGACATCAATTCCCCAGCGGGTCAACTCACAAATCCAAACCCCATCGGGCTTGTGCTTAACCTCCACCAATTCCCGGCGTTCCAAATAATCCAGCTCGCGACGGACTTCTTCTTGCGTGGCGTCGGTATATTCAGCACGGATAACCGATAAAACAATGGACTCATTCGCCCCCAGCGGACGGGCATTGTTTAGCGTCACCAAAATGTTCCAACGGATGGTTTCGCGTCTGACCTTTTTCATATCAACCATGTTTTTCACCCCGTAAAATCGCGTTTTCAATTTTCATGGCCAGCCCGTCAATCTTGGTTTCAATCACCGATTGCACCCGTATAAAATCATCGCGGCGGACATAATTGCTCGGTAATTCGGCTTTTAATTGCATCAGTTCCCGCTCAATCCGCAACACCTCCTCATTGCCCCTCGCCATGGCGGTTTCAATGGTGGTGAACCGCGCGTCCATGTGCGTTTGCGCGGCGCGTTGCGATTTCTCTAGGCCGCTAAACCGCGCGTCCAACCGCTTTTCAAACTGGCTGAGCAACAATTTCCCACCACTCAGCAGCAGGGTTAAAAAAATCGACAATATGCCGGCTAGTGCGCCTACTATCGTCGCAAAATCAAACGTCACTTCCATAGCCTAGCCCCTTTCTCATGGATTTCTTGGCAGGTGATGCACCGTACACAATGGGGGGCGGCCTTGACCCGCTCTGCCGGAACCACATCGTCACAATCGACGCAAATCACCTCATCACCGATGCGGATCTGGTCAACATCCTGCGCCGCTTGTTCATGGGCCGCCATGGCCAATTGCAAATCCATCGCAATGACGTCATCGGCGCGGTCTGCACTGTCGTTCATTTGCTCGAAATCCCTGTGCTGGTTTGAGTCCGTAGCCAAGCATTAATTAACGTAACCCCCATTAACAGCAGCAAATACGCAGTGGGTGATACGGTTGTGCGAATTAATTCTTGGTTTTCAACGATCACCGGCAATAATAGGGTCGCCAGTGTGAATATAATGCCGTTAAACCGCAGAGTCCGGCTTTTTGAAAAATGCTTGGCCATTACCATCCCCTCACCTCACGGCGGCTGCGTGTCCGCTTGGATTTATTAGGGCGTAATGCCGCATTGTGAAAATCGCGTTCAGGATTTTGTAATAAAAATGTTGTCGGCATGGCTGGGGACAAGCTCAACTGTGCTGCCAATACATGTATCAAACCTCTTGAAATGCCTCGTCTCATAAAACACCATTAAAAAAACGGCGCGGCGATAAAATGCCGCACCGTATAAAAGGGGCTTTGACACCCCGACAGGTAAACACCATGCCGCACCTCGACATAGTCCGGTAAAATTAGTTTTCATCAGGCTCAAGGACATGGCCGGCCAGCGCCGCCATGCCGCCTGACAACCACGTTTTTACGTCAAATCCAGGACAGATTTTTAACCACTCTTGCGGATCAACACGCCCATTGTGGTTGGTGTCCGGCGACGTGTCGCGATGCCCTAGCACAGTGATGTTGGGGTAACGGGATTGGAATATCTCTACCTGGGTTTTCAGTGCCTGCCATTGGGCGACACTAAACTTATCCGTGCCCACCATACAAATGCCGATGCCGTTGGTGTTGTGGCCAATGCAATGCGCCCCCGTTTCCAACTCATCACGCCCGCATTCCGCCGCGCCGTTGATACGGTTGACCAAGTGGTAGCCAATATAAGGCAGGTCTGGGCGTTGATGGGGGAACAACCCCATATTGCGGCGGAACCCGCGCTGATGATGCCAATCGTTAATGTCCGCCGCCGTGAACGGCTTACCGTTAGGCGTGGCGGAGCAATGGACAATGACAAATCGGATTTGTGAGGCCAGGCGGCGGTTACTCATGATGGTTCCAAGGCAAAATAGCTTGGGGCAGAGTATAAAGATTGGCTTGCGGGGCTTCCTGGTGAAACATTTCACCGGACATAAAAAAACCCGCATGAGACGGGGCGGGTTTTAGGTATGTTTTTTATTATATGGGATTAATTAGGTGCATAACACCTAGTTAGGCACTCGCCTCATCTATCTTTTCGCGTATCCATTTAGCGCCGCCAAGCGATTGTAATTTCTCTCGCTGTTCCGGTGATAATCGCACTGTTATGGATTCTTTTTTATCTGGCTTAGTCGTCCCTATTGGCCGCCCCTGACCTCGTCCTGCGCCGCCTCGTTTACTTTTTTCCATAATCTGTTATCCTGTAATTCTCCCCGGTAGCAGCCGGGGAGCGGATTGAAACATTTAAATAGTTTAATTTTTAAGTAAAGCCCTTTAATTAGGGCTTTTTATTAGCCTATTTTTTCCAATAGCAAATCTGGAAAGTATTTTTTATATTCAGCTATAAAAAAATTCATTTCCTTTTCATTTCTGAAAGTTAGCAAATCTATTCCAGATTCTAATTCCATAAAATTCATACACCAGCTTTCAATTCCTTTTTTTAAGGAATTGAAGTGTGGAAATGCGCCGTTTTTTCTGCTTAAATCCGCTTTTACTTGATATTTGCTCATTGCCTTGCTCCGGTAATGTTTTGAGCCAACCCCAAAACTTGAAGCTATTATTTCATACCATTTGATTTAATGCAATACATTTATTCAAAGTGATTAAAATAAATGCCCAACAAGTCGGTCAAAGCGACCCGCCGCCTATGGCGCGGGTTGTTTGCTGCTTGTGCGTTAAAGTTAAGTGTCTTTTTTGGCGGCTTCTAGCGGCGGTCGCCTTACCAGGGCGTTGGGCACACTAATTAATGATTTCGCCCTCTCCACGGCTTTTTTATATGGCTCGGTAGCACAATTAGGATAATATTCTTCAAGCACAAATGGCATTAATTCAGATAGTGCCGCTCGGATATTTTCAACTTCTTTTTTCATAGCGCGAATATCGTTAGCCAACATATCGCCATTTTTACATCTTGATGTGTAATTGTGGCAATGCACAATCGTACCAAGCAAATTAATCATGTCACTCATATCAATCTCCAAGCCCAACAAGTCGGTCAAATGGACTGCCCGCCGTTCCGGCTGGCAAGTTTGTTTTTTTTCAAAGGTTCGGGGCTTTGTTTTAAGTCAGCCATGTAGGGTGGGCAACGCTTTTCTGCCCACCATTTAAGATAATAAGGTGGGCAAAACAGCCTGCCCACCCTACGTACTATCCCTCAAAAATATCGTGGTTCAAACAAGGTGCATCAAACCCATTGAGGATATTGATCACCTGCCGTTTGCTTAAGTTATGCTGCCGCGCAATATCATTATAACGGCGGCCGCGTTGGGCATCGTGCCAGATCGACTGGTTGCGGATGCCTAGCCAATAGGCATTTTGGGCTTCCTGGCCTTTGGGGATATAAAGCTCCTTAGGCGCGAAGGCGTCGCATAGGCCTTGGGCGAAAACTATCCCCAATTGGGTGGCTAAGGGATGGCTTGCATCCACGCTGTAGGGCACAGACAACACGGTGCCGCCAAATTCCCGCCAAACCGCCCACATACAATCCAACCCGCATTCCCGCGCTATCACCTTCAGCTGCCCGGGCAATAGCGCAAAGTCCAGATCGGCGGGTTCTAGTTGCTCGGTGCGCGGCCCAGCCATTTTTTCAGTGCCTCTATCACTTTGCTGGCTTGCTCGCTGTTCAGCCATTGCAATGCCTCCACTTTGGTTTGCCGTTTAACGTACACTGCCAAGGCCGCTTCGCTGGGATCGCGCACTAATCCGGCTTGGTTTAGCTCTAGCCATAACGAGCGGATTTTTTTGGATTGGCTATCCCGCGCCTGGGTGCGGTCAGTCGGTTTGGCTTTCACCCGAAAACCCAGGCTAACCATGCGGGTGACGACGTTCTCCAGCTCCCATACGAGCATGTCTTTGGTGCTGTTTTTTTTGGTGACGGATTGGAGCATGGTGCGATAGCTGTCATCCTCCATATCCAACTGCTTTTTAGCCACTTGGATCAGCCGTTTCAGGCGTTTGGTTTTTTCTTCGGTGGTTTCGCGGGGTTTGGTGGTGGCGGTCATAAATAACGCCCTTGTCCGGTGATAAATACCCGCGCCATGTGATGATCCAGCTTAACCGCTGGCCCGCTCTTTTTCTGCTTTCGGTAGCTGGCAAAAAACGCCTCAACCTCAGTGCGCCGATATAAAATCCACTGGCCTGATTTTTTCACCATCACTGGAAAATCAGGGTTTGTTTTTTTTAAATGGTTGCAAAAGCTGAGGCGTTCGCCTGTTAGGTTGGCGATATCCTGCATATTGACTAATTCACTAATTGCCATACCATCACCTACAGCGCCGTAAAATTTAAACTAATTTGCGAAAGCTTCTTTTCTTCCCCCACCCGCTCATAAAAACGGATGTATTTTTTCGTGCGGGTGCGGTCGATGCTGTCATCAATGATTTTCATGGCTTTTTGCCAGCGTTCATCGTCAATTTTATGTTTTGATAGGGTCATGATGCGCTTGGCATCCAGGTTGCCCATGCTATTGGTTTTAAAAACGTCATGGATCAGCGTTTTTAAATTGACGTTGTTGCCGGCCCAGTCTGCCAAGCATTCGTCAATCAACTGCTTGGCGGTATGGATGTTTTCGTCAAAGAAGATCGGGCGGTCGATGGCGATTTTTACCGCCATTCTGCCGTTCAGCGTTGATAGGGTCAGGTTGCCCAAGTCGCCGCCCAACTCGACATCGTATTCATCAGCCGACAATTGCATGTGCGCTTCTATGTCGTTATAAACCAGAGTTTTAAAGGCTTCCATCGCAAAACTGAGGTCTTTGGCCTTATCGACCAAGGCGGCGACGAGTTCATCACGTTGCAAATCCATCGGCTTGATGGACTCAATGGGGACTAGGTGGCCTTGGCTGTTTTCTTTGTAGCCAGCAGGGATAGTGGGTATGGTCATGTTAGTTTCCTGTTCAGGTTAAACGTTGGTTGCTTTGCGCCAGTTATCAGGCGGCTTGCGGACAGTTTCGTTTTCGGTTGGCTTTGGGGTGGTTTTCGGTTCATACAGGGTTTTAACAATAGGCTTCAACCCTTCATCCGCCCCAATCGCCCCTCGGTTGCGCTTTTGTTGCTCGACCTTTTCTTCCTGCATCGCGGCGTGTTTTTCGGCTTGGTTTGCCAATATGCTCAGCAGGTAACCATGTCCTTTTAGTGGCAATTCCAGCGTTTTAGGTGGGTTAGTGACTAACTCTGTCATGGTTGCCGCCCATTGTTCAGGTGGTATGCGGTAGTCGATCCGGTTGCGGGTCACTTGCGCTTTAAGGATCATCGGGGCAATTTCTTCGGTCAATACCAAAATCTTGCGCCATTTCAGCACTTGTTTCTTAGGTCGAAATAGGCCGATATATAACAAATACGGGCGCATGACAGTCGGTGGCAACTTGATAAACAGCTCGAAGAATTTGCGCCCGTCCATATCATCCAACGCCTGTTCCAGCGCAAACACGCGGCTACAGTGCGGACAGGCGATCCGGTCTATCATGCCGCCATCCTGTGTTTTTTGTGGCCACCACGGGTTTTGTATTTATGCGGTGCCCAATAATGGTGGAAGCGCTCCATATAGCGGTCGCCAAACCAGCCGACGCGTTCATCTACGCTGCTGTCAGACCACCAGATCATAGCGGCCGCCACCGATTGTTTGGGCAGTAACTCGCGGGTGTCCGGCTCAATCTCTTCGCGCAGGGATTCGCCCATCAATAACGCCAGCAAAATTTCATCGGGATTTTGTAGGAAAAACGCCAAACAAACCGATGAGCCATTGCGACGATTAATGAACAGCGCCGGATTGCTGAAGTACATCGTAATGGCATGTTGATAATGCTCTGGTTGTTTAATGAACTCATCAAAAGCAATATTATGAGTTTTTTGCAGTTGGTGTTGACGGTTCAGCTTGTTATAAACTGCCGCCCAATAGGCTAATGCTTGACGTGGCATGGTGGTTCTCCTAGGCTTCGCTGATTAAGTCGCCAGTGACTTTAGGCAAACCCAGCTCAGCAGCTAGGTTCATGGCACCGGTGATTAGGTTGTTGACCATCAGCGGATACATCAGGCTGATGGTTTCGCGGTTTGTTTTGGTGGATTTGGTAAAGATCAAACGGCCGCGGATGGCATCGGTGGCATCTTTGTCCAGGATAGATTCCAGCTCGGTACCGACGCGCTTAAATTTGAAACGCAGATAATCTTCCAGCTGTGCATCCAGGGGCGACAGCTCTACCAGCTCGCAGCGTTGCACCACTTCCCTAACTTCTGGCGACCGCTCGCTCAGTTTAGTTTTCAGCTCGGTTTGCCCAATTAGGATGATCGACAGCAATTTTTTAAAACCGATCTCCAGCTCCAGGAAGCGTTTCAAATGTTTCAGCGTTTGCACGTTCAAGGCATGGGCTTCTTCAATAATCAGGCAATGCTTAAAGCCGCTGGTATGGCTATCTTTCAGTATCTTGTGGAGCTGGCGGCTCTTGGCTTCCATGGAGGATTTAGGGGTTTCGTTAGGAGCGACGGTGTTGATGATGGCATCGGCAATACTGGCAGATTTCAGGGTTTTACCTTTTTTGTCGTTATCTTCCATACCCAAGACATAAGGTTGGATCAGAATGATGCTGGCGGACTCGCGCATCAGACGGTCTTCTAAATCTTTGCGGAGGGTGGATTTGCCCGCGCCGGACTCGCCGACAATTGCCAAAAACCCGCCGAGTTTGGCAGTGGTATACAAATACTCTCGGACGTATCGGATAGAGGGCGAGCTATAAACATCCTCGGCATCATTCACGTCATCATCAAACGGGTTACGGAATAGGTTAAAATGCTTTTTGGTGGCGGGTGACAGGGTTTGTTTTCGCATTAACATATCAATAGCTTCCTCATTAAGTTCAGGTGCCGCTGCGTCAACAGCGGGGATGGGTTCAAACAGCGTTGCGTCAACAACGATGTTCCGGTCAGCCAGGGCTTCTGTTATCCGCCACTTTAATTCATGGCAATCAATGGATTTAGGCCATTGCCCGTGGTTGAGCAGTTGGGCGATGGATGCAGGGCTTAACTCAATCGCCCTGCCCAACTCAGCTTGGCTAATGCCTTGGGCGGTTAAGTAGGGTTTCAGTGCAAGCATTGACCCATACCTTTATCTTTGCTGTGTTGGCTTTCTTCTTTGCTTTTTTCACGTCCTCCCAAATGACGGAACGTTTCCTCTGCGGATTTCACAGCAGCCCTTACATTTAGTGGTTGCCACGTCAGCGTACCAAGCAGAGAAATAATGATTTCTGCAAGCGTCAGCGCGACTTTCTGAGGATGTGCCCCATTCTTAGTGAAATGCTGATTGATCAGGTCTTGCAGGTCTTTTTCTAGTGGCTGCAATTCAGGTGGATGAACCATGTGCTTAGGTTTTTTGTTTTCTAACGTGCTACCTTCGTTCTTAACATATACTTCAATCGCTTTTTCTAAAAAAGTAGCCAAGCGTCTGGCAGGTGAGTCATCAGGCGCATCGGGATGCTTGATAATGTTCATATTGATAGCAACATGGGCGCTAAACTCAGAGCCAGGTGCTTCCGGTTGGTCTTCTAATGAAATTAAAATTTGCATGGTGTTTCCTATTTTTATAAATCAGCTTTCGCTTTTTTGAGGCAAGCATTTAATTGTCATATCGTCCCTATCAAATGTGACCTCATCACAGCTAAGTAACTTAATGCCGCAGCTGCCATCCAATTTAGGCCATCCTTCAGGCGGCTCCGTCTTAAACTCTTCCGCAACGTTATAGAGAGATCGAACTTGCTCTGATAACGCTTCTTGAGCCAACAGCTTTAATACGGCATTTAAAACAGAGCCTTCCTCTTCAATGCGCTCTTCAGCGCCACCCCAAAAATTATTGATTTCATGAAGTAGCTCATCGGTAATAAGGTCGTGGTCGATTTCAATGCGTACATCGGCCTTGTAATCCCATTCAACGACGTAGGTTTTTTTGTTAGACATGGTGTTTCCTGTTATTTAAAAATGCGGTCAAACCGCTTGTAATCTGGCCTTGCCGCCAGTAGTCCTGCCAGCGCGTATGTGCGCCAGCACGTCTTCCATCTCCGGCTCGGTTGCGCCTTCGGGGAATTGGTTTTGCAGATCAGCCAGCATCGTTGGCTGGTAATCATCAGCCAAACGGCTTTTCAGCCATCTCGCCATTTGCACAATATTCATACGGGTCAGTTCAACGGTTGGGACATTGATGCCTATGTCGGTACCGCGCTTCGGCAGCATGGTGGGTAACTGTTCTTTACTAGGCAATAACGGGTCAACCTTGCCACCAAAGGCGATGTAATCGGCTTTGCTGCGTAGTTTTTCAGTCTCCGCCAATGTGGTTGTGCCTGCTGCTATTTGCTGGATGCGTTTGCGGTTGGTGTCCGTCACGGTGTCGGCTTTGGCGTGATACGCCTCGCCAATGGTGTTGGCGTTGTCATGGAAGCCGTATTCATTCATGGTGATTTCCGGCAGGGCGATATGTTGCTCATGCCCGTCCTCGCCCCAAATCACCGCCATCGCGGTATCAGCAACAAACGGATGCCAATGCACGTACACATCACCTTTCACGCTAACGCCAGGCACGTCGGCAACATTCCACACGCGGTTTTTAAACGATACCGTCAGGTCGCCGCGCACTTGCCGCTTGATCGGCTCTTGGGTTGCCAGTTGCAACAGCACCTCGGCAGTGGGTGTAACGCGCAATTGCTCAGCGGTAATCGTTAGCCACACGGCGAAACGGGCCCGGTTGGTGCGGCTGTGGATTTTGGTTTGATTCCACCAAAGCTGGTACTGTTCAGCCAAGCTGTTCAGCATCTCAAACGAGGATGGTCGCGGCTTTAAATAGCGAAGCGTTTGTTCGAAGCTGGTTTCCACCAAGTGATTAGCCTTTTCAACTGAGCCTTTCGCCCTGGCATTACGGGTTTTATTAACGATCAGCTCAATGCCCATACGATGGCAAAAGCGTTTGACTAAGCCGCCAGAGGTTGCGCCTGGGTCAACCATTAAAATCATTGGAGCACCGTGGAATGGGTCATTACCGTCTTTTTTTGCCATCGCCCAGGCTAAAAAGCGCACGGTATGCTCGCCGCTTTCGGCGTGGGGATAATAGCGATAGCGGATCAAGCCGCTGGTGTGGTCAGCCAAGACATAACGGATCACGCGAAATTGCTCAATCGCCGCGACGTTGTGGGGCTTGTTTTTGTAATGCACCGCCTCATCCAGCTCGACCATTTCCGCGCCGCCGTCCGGCAAGTAATAGATTACGCAGACCGACGCATCCACCTCCCAAACATGGTTAGGGTGCAGCGATTTTAAGCGGGTGTGTGGCGTGGCTTGGCGTAGTTGGTCAGGGTGCAAGTTGTAAACCTTCAGGGCGCGTGATATTGCCGAAATAGACAGCCGGGTCATTTCCCCCGTGCTTTCATCAATCATTGATGCGGCGATCAAGCCATTTTGTTGCAACACTTCCACGGCTTCCTGCAGGCTGGTGATTTTGCGGTTGTTTTTACGGTAACCCTCGATCAAATAGGCGGCGATAATGTCGGCATCTTCACGCGTCAACGTCACTTGCCCTGCATCAATCCGACGTTTACGCGGTTTACTGACAGTGACATGCTTTAAATGCCGTATTAACGTCGCACGGCTTTTGCCTAGTTGCTCGCAGGCTTTTTGGTAAATGCTTTCTTTATCGCCATGCCCTGCTTTCACCAATTCATCGGCGACGCTGACGAGCTGTTGGATATAGGCGGGTTCCACGCTGATTACTCCCCAGATTGCTGTGCATTCCATTTTAAAAACGCCTCCGCGTCGGCTTTGGCTGGATCATCAGCGGCGGTTTCGGTATCCAGAATGGGCTGGATCATGTAGTCATCAGCCACTTGATAGCTGGCGGTGATAATCAAGCCCATCGCTTGGGCAATAGCCAAATCAATGTGCTTTGGGGTAAGTCCATGCCCGTTTTGCGTCGATTTCGTTAGTCCGATGATGACTTGACGCAATTCGGTTTGGATTTTTACCGTCAGGTTGCGGGTGACGTCTTGCAGCTTGATCAGCTCGGCTTCGCCTTGCATGTCGGGGGCTGCTTCAACCGCCTTTGAACGCATTTTTTCAATTTCCCTGTCCAGCTCATTCAACTTGTCATCTTTCTTTTTGATAACAGAATCGGTGGCTTTGGCGTTCTCGACCAGGTCATTGATTTTTTTATCGGCAGCTTCTTTTTCGCGCTGGTGCTTGGTGATCAACGTTGAGGCTAGTTCAACAAAGCTGTCTTTGTCGCCATTTTGGGCAACCTCCAGCAAAGCTTGCTTTTCATCATCGGGCAGTTTGCGGTAATCGCGCATGGTAGCGGGGCCTATGCCAATTTGGCGCATAGCATCAAAAAACGCTTCTCCGAGTTGTTTGAAATTTGCTAACTCAAGGTCGACCGATTCAACAGACCTTCCTTCTATGTGAATGCAAAAATCTTCAAAAGTCTTAATGATTAAGACTTTTCCGTCATCACCAATATGCCTGTAACCCTTGTATTGCTTGGTTTCCTTGATAGTTTGCAAATCCACTAAATCCGTAACGGTTAAGAGTTTTTGTATAGCTGAAGTTATTTGTTTACGGCCTACGCGTTGCCCCATTAAGAAGGTTGTATTGCGCTGCTCATCAGTAAACCCACTTTTAATCTCCATCAGCTCTTGCTCTGCCTTGTCTTCCGGCGCATTGGCTTCAACCAAGTCAATCTTTCCTGCCAATGGATTAAGTGCTATGTCAGTTTTTTTATCGCGTGCCATGTCGGTACCTATATTTTGCGGCTGTAACGTTGTTTGATTTCGTCCAAATCGCCTTGGATGGATTGGATGTCATGCTGGTGGGCTAGTGCCAACTGCACCATAAACGGCCCTAGCCGCCATCGGCCTGGCACTTTGGTTTCTTGCACTACACCTGTTTTTGATAACAGGGCTATCGTGCGGGTGGTTGTGCCGCTATCTTGCTGGGTAGCCTTGGCAATTTCTCCGGTGGTTAAACCTTGAAAGGTTTGTCCACCTAAAACACGCACAATGGCGAATACGCGGTCAATCTGCTTGCTGTCTTTGTATTTGTCAGGGTTCATCAGTGCTTTCCCTTAGTACTGTCTTTTTCATTTTGCCAATCAGGGTTTTGGTCTGGGTTCCAAAGTGCTTGGGCTAAGGCAGAGCTAAATTCATGGGCTTCATCTTCAAACAGCCATGCCGCAACGGATGGCTCTTGGTTTTCTTCGATTAGTCCGCTATCTAAAAAACGCTGCCCAATCTCAAGCATGTTGTCGGCATCTTTAGTCATTTCCGATAATTTCAAAAACAGTTGATGCCACTGGGTTATTTGTGCTTTGGTTGGCTGGTTGCTCATTGGTTTTCCTCTTCGGCCTGTATCAAGATTAAGCAATCGGCAACCAATCCATTTAATGCGGCCTGAAATGAATCCTTTTTGCTTTTTAGCTCGCTTATATCAATCAGCTCCCTCCTCCCTAGTTTTTCAAATTCTTTTCGTACCGCGATGTATGCCATATCTAACGGAAATAACGAGTTTCTTATCCGCAGGTGGTGGTTTTCGTAAGGCATTGTTTAATCCTCATTAAAAGGCAGCTCAGGCTGCTGGAATTTCTCGACATTGCCTTTATGGAATGCCATGCTCTCTAAACTGGTTTGTATCGCGGCGAGCGTTTCTTCCAGGTTATGCTCGCCGTTGTAAAATTTAATCAGCTCGCCGATAGCGGTATGGTTAACGGCTTGCAGGTCTTGAATATCCGTGGCCTTGCATTTTTTGCCCTTGGGTATGTCGATCACCAACTTACCGCTGCTGACCACCAGCCAACGGCTGACCAAATCAATACCACACGCCATTTCAAAGGTTTTAACCAGCCGCACGGGCATGTTGGCTTCCGATATCCATTTGTATAAAACCCATTTGCTTTCCAAGGCCATCAGGTCAGCAATGTGGTCTTTCGATCGGTTGTGTTTTTCCAGGGCATAAACGGTGCATAAGTCCAGCGCATCACGCAGATCGCGGGGTTGTACCTGTTTCCAATTCCGTTTAGCCATTGGAACTCCGTAAAAAATAGGCTTCCAAACAAATACCCGTCTTGCATATATGAAAAGCGGGTTTCATAATGCGAAAATAAACCCGTCTTAAATCCATACGGGGAAATACAATGAGTGAACTTAAAGAGTGCACTGAACTAGAACAACGATTCATGGCGTTACAGGCTCTCAACGGGCTTTTGTTATCAGTGTTAACCAACCGTGGCTTGCTAGACCTCGGTATTTTTCAGTCCAATGTCGAAGCGATAATGGCTTCGTCAGAAATCGGCGAAGCCGCGCACAATGACATAACGCGCACGTTTGGGGTGGCAAGGCTGGCGGCGGGTTTGGCGGACGTTGAAAATCGGCCATCAAAAAATTAGCGATGATTGCCGCATGATCTAACGATAAAACAGTGTTTCCGGCGTCTTTCATGGTGGGTCTCTATGGTTATAAGCGGTCGCTATTGCAATCAGCCGAATCGCTGAATGCTGAGCAAGGGTTTTGGCTGTCGATGCTGATTTGCAGGTACAGCCAAGTGATGACGGTTGCGGCGATCAATAAAATGGCTCTCATGGGTGAGTCTCCGGTTGTAAATAGATGGCCTGGTGCTGCTGGGCAACCTGCATCATGGCGCGGACATGCCATATCAGGTTTTGTCCGGCGAGGGTTACGCCAATGATGAAGGCTATCCAGAGTAGCAATGTGGTGAGGTTGGTAGTCATGGTGGGGCTCCTAGTGCAACAACCCAACATCACGCATACGGCGTTTGTTGGCGGTGATGGTATCGGGTGAACGGTGTCCGGTGACGGCGCAGATGGCACGACGTGACAGGCCATCATTAACGCCTTGCTCGATAGCCAGCCAATGGGGGCGTAAAAATCGTAGGGCATTGGCGCGGCGTTCGATTTTTTGCTTAAGGGCGGTTTCCATGTGGCGGAAGGCGGTTAGGAAGTCGATCTTCCATTGCAGGGCTTGCTTGCCTGTGAAGCCCATCGCCAATAACGAGAAACTGTCATGGGTCAGTTTGTACATGGGGTAGGTTTTGCCGCGCTCGTTTTGATATTCTGACCGCTCAAAATTGAGCAGTGAGAATTCTTTATCGGGGCATTCGGCAAGTAGTTTTTCAATGTCACGACGAACGTTTTTATGGTGTTTATGGAAATGCTCGGCAACTTTTAGCGACGTAGTAAATATCTGCCCATCGGCAATATCGACGAGCAGGGTTTCTGGAAATAGGTCGGTGTTAGCTTGCATAAAGCCCTCCTAAGCGGCTTGTTTAGTAAATGCGGCGAGTTTCTCGGCAATCTCACGGCCTGTGCCGTAGTTGCCGTGCCGGATACCACGGACAACATCGGAAACGTCGCGGAATTTAAAGCCATTGGCTTGCGCCCATGAGGTCATGGTGTAACCACGTTGGCGCAGGGCGTGTTTTACATCGTTGGGTTTGAATTGTGGGGTGTCCATATAGGGCTCCATGTTTAACAGTTAAAGTGCGTTTGTCGGTGTTAATAATAAACGAAACGTGTATTTTTTAAAAGAGAAAAATCAATGAATCGTGAATTTATTTTTAATGAAGTTATAAATCGAGCAAAAGAAAGTTTTGGATGCAAAACAAGTAAAGCTCTTGCAGAGACTATAGGTATTAGTCCGCAGGTAATGGGGAATAGAAAAAAAACAGCATCTATACCTTATGAGGAGATTATTGCGGCGGCGATGAGGCGGGGTGTTGATGTGCAATACATCCTAACAGGGCAACTTTTGGGCGTGGCAACACAGGTATCTAGTCAATACCAGTCAGGTAGCCAGCAAGCCTTGGCGGTCGCAGAAAAACCTTTGGGTTATGTTGCCCTTAAGCCTGACCAAATCGCATTATTGGATAATTTGGAGCATTGCTCAAAAGAGGATCAGGAGGCCATTAAGAGAATGGCCTTGCTCGCCGCTAAGGCGGGGGATCAGGAGAAACCAAAAATAAAAAAGGCGGGGTGATTTTATGTTTGAAAAAGATGCTTACAGCCATGAGGCCTCCGAATTGCTTAAAAAAGCAACGGTACAGGCAAAATCCAGCGATTATGACGCGGCAATAGACAGCTTGTTGCTGGCGTATTCGAAAATGAAACTATCGAATACTGAATGGGGGTTTAAAACCTATTTCCGCGTGGCGAGATACCATCATCTAGCGGGTCGGTTTGATGAGGCGTTACAGTGGTTGCAAAATTTATATGCTTCCGTTGACGAATATTTTGATGGTAGGGAGCGGATGTATGAGCAGTTTGGTTATCGGCAAAAAGGCGGGTTCCTTAAGGTTTCGGCGCATGTACGCTTGAATTGTAAAAATATTACCGCCGATGAAATTGATTTGCTGGTAAAAAGACAGAAAAAAATTGAAAACCGTGAGAAAAAAGCGGCTAAATCTAAAAAATCGACCAACAACAAAAGCAATGACCTTTATATTGCGTATTTAGAAAAGTGTCTGGGGGCATCTACTGATGGTTATGAGGCAGAGGCGTTAGTTGGTGGTGAGATTGTTGAAGCCTTATGGCCTTTTAATAAGCGTTTTCAGGCGTCGGTATACCGTTTAGCGGCAATCCCTTATGACCCGTCTTTTGAAAAGGAAGCGGACGCGGCCTTAGTTGCATACGCGTTTAATGGCGATAATTGGTCATCAGTATCCTTGCAGGCTTGGCGGGTTTTGTTTGAGCGGCACCGCCAAGCGATTATTTTTTTTCAATTACAGGCCGACGAGCCTTTTGTCCCTGTCCCCCAAGGCTTTCCGTCTCAGCATTATTTAGGTGCCATATTGCTGTTCGTGCTTCATCAATGGAGGCTCCCATTGCCATTAGCGAGTGAACAAGAGCTGTTAGCTTGGTCAGGTAATGCGCCGGCACCGATGACGCAACAGTAAAAGATTTTCTTTGGTAATGTTCTAGTGATTGTAAAAATGTCATATCAGTTTTAGGCAGTAGGTTTAAGTGGTAAAAGCCGAACGTCCTTTTATTTTCCCAATTTCTGTTTAATTTCATCTAAGCAGCTTTGTTTGTCTTTTGTTGCCAAAGCAGCTGGCTTAGGCGGGGCTTTTACTGCTTTCTTGTTAGCTGTTTTCAGTCGCGCCTTAAGGTTGCGCTCTTCACGTTGCAAAGCTTCGACGCGCTGGATTAATTCGTCTTTTTCTTTTCTTAGCCTAGCCATTTGCTCAAACAGCTTGATTTCATCGTTCGCCAAGCCGCTTAAATAATCAAAAGCGTCTACGATTTTTCCGCATCTTTCACAACTGACTTCGCGTAGGTGGTCATCGACTACTAACGTCCGGTGGCGGCAAATGTAGGCTTCTGCGGTTTTTGGCTTTGGCTCAAAATAACGAGTTGCGCCCCCTGTAAAATCAATATTGATAATGGTCATATTAAACTCAGAAGAAAATTCTTTGCAGTCTGCTTAATTTTCGTTTAGTTTAAAAAAAGGCGGCACAGGCGTTTTTTTCCCTTATGCCTTGCCTACGTGCTTTAAAACCATGGGCGCTAGCCCATAAACGTTTATAAAGGCCTTGGTTCAGCTTATTCGGCCAAGGTTTTGCTTGTGTATTACCATTTTCCCGGTATCGGGAAATGATCCGCTTTACGGACACACGTCCGCCCGTCAATTCTGCTTTTCCTCCCCTCGTCAGTCCCGGTGAAACGTTTCACCAGGAACGCTTGCGTCCGGCTGTTTACACTACAGCCCATGAAATCAAAACGCCCCCACCCAACTATTGCCCTATCCGCCCAGCTGTTTGAGCTGGGCGGGTGTGCGCCTACCGAAATCCGGCTGGTGCCCGATGGGCAATTCCGTTCGTCTCGTGATGATCGCCCTGTTGGCATTCCGGCGTGGGTGATGGATGGCGATTGTGCGGCGGCGGTTTTGTCGGCGCAAAGCGGGCTCAGCAGTAAATTCTTGATTGATTATGACCACCAAACCCTCCGCGCCGCCGAAAACGGCCAACCTGCTCCGGCGGCGGGATGGGGGGCTACGTTGGAATGGCGGGCGGGCGATGGTTTATATGCCACCCAGATCGAGTGGACGGAGTCGGCGTTATCGGCCATTACGCAAAAAGAATACCGCTACATTAGCCCGGTTATCCGCCATGACCCCACCAGCGGGCGGGTGACCGGGGTGCTGATGGCGGCGCTAACCAATTACCCCGCGATCGATAATTTAAACGACCTGGCGGCAGCCGCCGCTTTACTTTTTACTAATGAGGATTCGCCAATGGAAGAATTAATTGAGCGGCTCTGTTATTTGCTGAATGTGCCGATAACAACCACACCACCAGAAATGGCGGCGGAGCTGGATAAACTGAAAACGATGATCGCCCAGCCAGACGGCACAACGGCGGGGTTGTCAGCGGTGCTGATGTCCCGCACGGATGAAGTGGCGGCGCTGTCGGCGCAAATCAGCGCCAACCCTGACCCGTCTAAGTTCGCGCCGGTTGCGGTTGTCACTGAGTTGCGTACCCGGCTGGCGTCGTTGTCGGCCACGACGGTTGATAACCAAGTTGAGCAACTGGTCGAAAAGGGGTTTGCCGAGGGGAAAATTATCGGTGAATCCGAAAAGGCCTGGGCGCTGGAGTTGGGTAAAAAAGACCTGGCGCAGTTACAAGGCTATTTAGATGCCGCGCAACCCATCGCCGCGTTAGCCGGTATGCAAACGGCGGGTAAACCCATCCCCGAAACCCCAAGCGGGCTACAGGGTGAG
>Ga0172380_10003297_pt1 | contig 22504 bp, 20 predicted proteins | sample Leawe162metaG_FD_119747 | JGI IMG/M metagenome (GOLD analysis project Ga0172380, IMG submission 119747) | Leachate microbial communities from a municipal landfill in Southern Ontario, Canada - Leachate well 162 metaG | ecosystem: Engineered > Solid waste > Landfill > Unclassified | place...
CGGACTGGCCATCGTCAAGTCCATCGTCGAGGCCCATGGCGGCAGGATAGCGGTGACCTCCGCCGCTGGCGTGACAGCCTTCGTCATGACTTTGCCGGCCACCTGATAGGGACTCAAACAATTTGGTCGTCATAAATTCGAGCCTATCTTCCTGGGTACCTTTTGGCCTGAGCGCGTGTTGCCGTAAATTCTCGTCTATTTCATCGAGGCCGCGATTTTCCGGTAAGCTGCTACGAAAAGAACCTCGCTCGGAATCGGAAAAATTCAAGCAAGCATTGGAGCATCGCGTGGCTGATACGTTAGACAACCTGATCGACCACTGGAAGCAGGATTCCCTGAGCACTTACAATACTTGGTTCCTCTGGGAGGAGCGCCTTAAGAATTTCCGCTCGATCCAGCAAGGCATTCGCCAGGTCATCTGCCATATAGAAGCCGGTACCTTCGGCAATACTTATCGCGGTTCGTCGCTTGAGGTCGTGGTCAAGTCTGTCGCGGAACAACGTCAGATATTCAAGGGAGCGGACCATGCGTTTCTCTGGAAGCCGAAATTGCGCATTCCAGATATCTATGAGAATGTCGGAAATCAGCGCGCATTTGGGCGGCTGCTGAGTGTCTGCGACTGTTGCGACGGCGCCGATGCGATTATTGATGCCATCCGCCGCCTGGATGCGGTGGGCATCAAGGGGCTGGGTCCGGCTGCGGCAAACCTTCTCTATTTCATTCATCCCACCTTGGTACCGCCCTTCAACACGGCCATCGTCAATGGCTACAACGCCGTCACCGGCGCCGGCGTCAAGCTCGGAAAGTGGGACCACTTTTTGTCCATGCGAGAAGGCCTTATCCGGCTCAACGGCCAGTACCGGAGCAAGCTGTCAAATGATCTTGGGGCAATCGGCGGCCTGATGTTCGACATAGGCAGCGGCCGCTACCCGGCGCCGCCGCGAACAGACGACCAGGCCACAGTGGCTGCTTGGCAGGCCGATTTACTCAAGGTGCGTGAAGAAAGTGTGGCGGCGGGCAGGACACGGCAGCAGCAGGTCGAAGGCGATGCGACGCATACCGAGATCCAGGGGTGGCTGAGAGACTTGGGACTGGCCCTGGAATTCGACGTATGGATCGCTGCAAATGATCGAAGCCGGCCATACGGCAACGGAAGTTTGGGCGACGGATGTCTTGAGGTGCTCCCTGACTATCTGGCCGCGGGAATGGATTCGGTTCGCCTCATCGACGTGATCTGGATTCATCGGGAGCAAGGACGAGTTTCCGCAGCCTTCGAGGTCGAGCACTCGACTTCAATCTATTCCGGGATCATACGCATGCTGGACTTGGCGCTTGGCGTCGAGTTCGGCGGCAGTAGCGCCCTGTTTCTCGTGGCCCCCGACAATCGGAAGCAGGATATTCAGCAGCAACTGAGCCGCCCGGCGTTTTCAAGGGTGTCCGAGCTTGGGTTCCGATACTTGTCTTATAGCGAACTCAAGTTGCACCGCGCTGCCATAGCCCGGTTCGGTGTCGGATTGAAACCATTGCTTGAGATTTCCGAGTCCCTGTGAACGTTTTTGGCATGACTGATAACTGCTACATTATTGAGAATCGTATAAGTAGATGACATCAGAATGCCAACTCAGCTTGTTTCCAAAACGCGGTGATCAGCGTTGGTCTGCGCTGCATGGACTTGAGCCGATTGCGGGTGAACTGACCGACTTCGCCGATGGTGTCGAGGCACAGATTGGCAATCTCATGCTTCTTGAGATAGGCCCAGATCGCTTCAACCGGATTGAGTTCGGGGGCGTAGGCCGGCAGGCGCGCAACCGCGATGTGTCCGTTCAGTTCTTCCAGCCAGGAGCTGACCTTTCGGCTGCGATGGATCGCAGCGCCATCCCAGATGATCAGCAGCGGCCTTTTGATCTGACGCTTGAGCGCGCCCAGAAATTCGATGATCTGCTCGGAACGAATGGCGCCGGGGAAGAACCGAAAGTAGAACTGCGAGAAGGACAGACCAGCAATGGCCGAGAGTTGCTTCCAGGTGAAACTGTGCTGAAGAATCGGCGTCTGGCCGCGCAGACTCCAGGTGCGAGCGACGCTGGGCCGTTCGCTCAATCCGGATTCGTCGATGAAGACGATGGTGCGGTCTTCTCGCTGGGCTTTTTTTTGAGCGCAGGCCAGCCGTGCCGCTTCCACCGAACAATCTCTGGTTCGTTGCGCTGGATGGCGCGTTTCTCGGGCTTCTGGCAAGAGAAACCCAACCGACGGAGCAGATGCCACAAATGGCCGGTGCTGTATTCCACGCCAAACTGTTGGGTGATGACTTTGCCGATCCGTGGCAGCGTCCATAGCTCGGTCGGATACCCGGCCGCCAATGCGCCCGCCATGAGTACCTTGCCCAGTTCTTGCTCCTGCTCGGCGTCGAGTTGGCGTGGCCGACCCAAATCGCCGCGCTTGAGCGATTCCTTGCCGCCCTCGGCCAGCCGCTGCTCCCAGGTCGCTACCGTTTGTCGCGCAACGCCCAGTTCCCGAGCGACCTCCGACTTCGACATGCCGCGCGCCAAGAGCTTTGCACCCTTGAGCCGACGCTTTTCCAACGCCTTGAAATCCCGCTTGTGCTTCATCGTCGCACCTCGAAACGAACACAAGCAGGTTAACGTCTTTACCCATCATCGCGTTGACAGTTATTTATACGGTTCTCAATAGCTATCATTCGCCCTTAGACAATAACGATCGATGCTGAGAGATGCCTAAAATCATTCAGGACTAAATCTGCTTCACGCAATCGACGTAGTAGCTCGGCTTGCCGTTGGATTGGTCCTTGACCAGTCCGTGGATATCGGTTTCGAAGCCGGGAAACTTCTCGTTGAACTCGCGGGCGAATTTAAGATAACGGACGATGGTCGCGTTGAAGCGCTCGCCCGGAATCAACAGCGGGATTCCCGGCGGATAGGGGGTAAGCAGCACGGCGGTGACGCGGCCTTCCAACTCGTCGATCGCCACGCGGTCGATCTCGCGGTGAGCCATCATGGCGAAGGCGTCGGCCGGCCGCATCGCCGGCTCCATGTTGGACAGGTACATCTCGGTGGTCAGCCGCGCGATGTCGTTGGCCTTGTAGATGCCGTGGATCTGCTCGCACAGGTCTCTGAGGCCGATCTTCTCGTAGCGCGGGTACTTGGCGACGAATTCCGGCAGCACGCGCCACAGCGGCGCGTTCTTGTCGTAGTCGTCCTTGAACTGCTGCAGTTCGGTCACCATGGTGTTCCAGCGACCCTTGGTGATGCCGATGGTGAACATGATGAAGAACGAATAGAGGCCGGTCTTCTCGACGATCACGCCGTGCTCGGCGAGATATTTGGTGACAATTGCCGCGGGGATGCCGAATTCGTCCGAGAAGTCGCCATCGACATCGAGGCCGGGGGTGATGACCGTCGCCTTGATCGGGTCGAGCATGTTGAAACCCTTGGCCAGCTTGCCGAAGCCATGCCAGCGTTCTCCGGCCTTGAGCATCCAGTCGCCGCGGTCGCCGATGCCTTCTTCGCAGAGATTTTTCGGCCCCCATACCTTGAACCACCAGTCGGCTCCCCACTCCTCGTCCACCTTGCGCATGGCGCGGCGGAAGTCGAGCGCTTCGGCAATCGACTCCTCGACCAGCGCCGTACCGCCCGGTTCCTCCATCATGGCCGCCGCCACGTCGCAGGAAGCGATGATGGCATATTGGGGCGATGTCGAGGTATGCATCAGGAAGGCTTCGTTGAACACATCGCGGTCGAGCTTGCGCTGTTCCGAATCCTGCACCAGGATCTGCGAGGCCTGCGAGAGCCCGGCCAGCAGCTTGTGGGTCGATTGCGTCGAGAAGATTATCGATTCGCGGCAGGGCGGACGTTTCTTGCCGATGGCATGCATGCCCTTGTAGAAATTGTGGAAAGTGGCATGGGGCAGCCAGGCCTCGTCGAAATGCAGGGTATCGACCTTGCCGTCGAGCATCTTCTTGATGTCCTCGACGTTATAGATGATGCCGTCGTAAGTGCTCTGGGTCAGCGTCAGCACGCGCGGCTTGGCGTCGGGATCGCGTTCCAGCGTTTCGCGGGCGAAGGGATTGGCGAGGATTTTCTTCTTGATGTTCTCCCACTTGAACTCTTCCTTGGGAATCGGGCCGATGATGCCGTAGTGGTTGCGCGTCGGCATCAGGAACACCGGAATCGCGCCGGTCATCATGATGGCGTGCAGGATCGACTTGTGGCAGTTGCGGTCAACCACCACGATGTCGCCTGGCGCCACGGTCGAGTGCCAGACGATCTTGTTGGAGGTCGAGGTGCCGTTGGTGACGAAGAACAGGTGGTCGCAGTTGAATATGCGCGCGGCATTGCGCTCGGAAGCCGCCACCGGGCCGGTGTGGTCGAGCAGTTGGCCGAGTTCGTCGACCGCGTTGCAGACATCGGCGCGCAGCATGTTCTCGCCGAAGAACTGGTGGAACATGCGCCCCACCGGGCTCTTCAGGAAGGCCACGCCGCCCGAGTGGCCGGGGCAATGCCAGGAATAGGAACCGTCCGAAGCATAGTGCACCAGGGCGCGGAAGAACGGCGGCGCCAGCGACTCGAGGTAGTCCTTGGCCTCGCGCACCACATTACGGGCGATGAACTCCGGGGTGTCCTCGAACATGTGGATGAAGCCGTGCAGCTCGCGCTGCACGTCGTTGGGGATGTGGCGCGTGGTGCGCGTCTCGCCGTAGAGGAAGATCGGGATGTCGCTGTTGCGGAAGCGGATCTCCTCGACGAAGGCGCGCAGGCCGGCGATGGTCTCGTCGGCCTTGTCGGAAGCGAATTCCTCGTCGTCGATCGACAGGATGAACACCGATGCGCGGCTTTGCTGCTGGGCGAAGGAGGCCAGGTCGCCGTAGCTGGTGACGCCGAGCACTTCCATGCCCTCTTCTTCGATGGCCTTGGCCAGCGCGCGGACACCCAGCCCGGAGGTGTTCTCGGAGCGAAAGTCCTCGTCGATGATGATGACCGGGAAGTGAAATCTCATGGGAAGCCCCTTTACAGGCAGCAGCGCAACATCATATTTTCGGCAGGGTCACGCCGACCTGTCCCTGGTACTTGCCGCCGCGATCCTTGTAGGAAGTCTCGCAGATTTCGTCGGATTCCAGAAAGATCACCTGGGCCACGCCCTCGTTGGCGTAGATCTTGGCCGGCAGCGGCGTGGTGTTGGAAAACTCCAGGGTCACGTAGCCTTCCCATTCCGGCTCGAACGGCGTGACATTGACGATGATACCGCAGCGCGCATAGGTGCTCTTGCCCAGGCAGATGGTCAGGACGTTGCGCGGGATGCGGAAGTATTCGACGGTGCGCGCCAGGGCGAAGGAATTCGGCGGGATGATGCAGTGGTCGCCGGTCACCTCGACGAAGGAACTCGGATCGAAGTTCTTCGGATCGACGATGGTGCAGTTGATGTTGGTGAATAGCTTGAAATCGTTCGAGCAACGGATGTCGTAGCCATAACTGGAAGTGCCGTAGGAGACGATCTTGCGGCCGTCGACGGAACGCACCTGACCCGGCTCGAACGGTTCGATCATGCCGTGGCTCTCCGCCATGCGGCGGATCCATTTGTCGGATTTAATGGACATTGCGGTCGGACACCCCAAATAAAATCGCCAAGGCCGCGATTTTACGCGTACTCTCGGCGATTGGCGCGAATTTGTCAGGTGTTCTGGACGACGATATTCGGGAACTTGGACGTCATATCCTTGGCTTGCTCGGCGATTTTTATCGCCACGCGGCGTGCGATACCGCGGTAGATTTCCGCCACGCGGCCGTCGGGGTCGGCAACCACGCTCGGCCTGCCGGAGTCGACTTGTTCGCGGATGCTGATATCGAGCGGCAGGGAACCGAGCAGGTCGATCTCGTAGTCCTTGGCCATGCGTTCGCCGCCGCCGCTGCCGAAGATGTGCTCCTCGTGGCCGCACTTGGAACAGATGTGCAGGCTCATGTTCTCAACGATGCCGAGAATCGGGATGCCGACCTTCTCGAACATCTTGAGGCCCTTGCGGGCGTCCAGCAGGGCGATGTCCTGCGGCGTGGTGACGATGATCGCACCGGTCACCGGCACCTGCTGCGCCAGCGTAAGTTGAATGTCGCCGGTGCCGGGAGGCAAGTCGATCACCAGATAGTCGATGTCGCGCCAGTTGGTCTCGGTCAGCAATTGCTGCAAAGCTTGCGTGACCATCGGGCCGCGCCACACCATCGGCGTTTCAGGATCGATCAGCAGCCCGATCGACATCGCCTGCAAGCCGTGGGCTTCCATCGGCTCCAGTTTCTTGCCGTCGAGGGATTCGGGGCGGCCGCTGATGCCCAGCATGAGCGGCTGCGACGGCCCGTAGATGTCGGCGTCGAGCAAACCCACCGCGGCTCCCTCGGCGACCAGCGCCAGCGCGAGGTTGACGGCGGTGGTGGACTTGCCGACGCCGCCCTTGCCGGAGGCGATCGCGATGACGTTCTTGACCCCGGGAATCAGCTTGACACCGCGCTGCACCGAGTGCGCGACAATTTTCGAGTAAACATTCGCACTGACCTTGCCTATGCCGGGAATGCCTTTGAGCTTGGCGACAACCTGCTGGCGGATAGGCTCGATCTGAGTCCTGGCCGGATAGCCGAGTTCGATGTCGAGCGCCACGTCGGCGTCGCTGACCTTGATGTTGCGTGCCGCGCGACTGCTGACGAAATCCTTGCCGGTATTGGGATCGACGATTTCCTTGAGGACGCTCTGGACTTGCTGCTCTGAAATGCTCATGAGGACTCCGCGGAGATTAATAACCGATCAATTTTGTATAGTATATACCGATCCCTTCCGGCGGCCTCAGGCAGAAATATTCCGCCAATTCCCGCAGCACCCTCGAAAGGATATCCGTATTTCGCGATTGATCAGGATTCTAACAGCGCCGCGACGGGGGTACCGCCAAGAGGAGCCACTGGCAAACCAAAAACGCTGAGACCAAGAAAAACAGATGGGCATTTTCTTATTCCTTTGATATAGTCAGGCGGTCTTTTGGCCAGGGCCGCAGGCGCCGTCTCTCTTGGCCCTGGGCATTTTTCCGTGTCGTTTGCACGGAGCGGAATGAGTGATGAGCAGGGAAATTTTTGAAATCAGTAAGCTGTTTTTCGAGTTGACCGTGTTGGGCGGCTCGAATACGGACCTGGAGCGCCTGCTTCAACGGTTGTTCGGCATGCTCGGCGATTTCCCCTCCCTTGCCATCGAACCGCACGGCGCCATCCTGCTATTCAATCCGCGGCGCAAGCTGGTCCAGGTGGCCCAGCACGGCATGGATGAGGCCGGCAGCGGCGGTTGGGCCTGGGATGCCCTGCACACCAGGGGCAATACCGAGGAGACGGTTCCGTTCCTTCTTCCCCGCCATTGCGCCCTCGCCGGCGATGTCCCGGACTATGCCACCAACTGTCGCTTCCTCATCCTGCCGCTACACAGCGAGTCGGGGCACCTTGGCTATGCCTGCCTGGCCAGCAGCAGCGAGAGCGTGTTGTCCCCCCGGAACCTGAATTTCTTCACCGACCTCGGCCGCGCACTGTCTGTGCTGGTCGGACGTGCGCAACTCGACGCGATCATCAAGGTGCGCGAGTGGGAACTCGAAGAAGCGCGCACCGATGCCATCCATCGCCTCGGCTCGGCATCCGAATACCGCGACAACGAGACCGGCTGGCACGTGATGCGCATGACCAACTATGCGCTGGCCATCGCCCGCCAGATGAATCTCCCCGAAGCGCAACGCGACTTGCTCTTCGTCACGGCACCGATGCACGACGTCGGCAAGATCGGCATACCCGACGCCGTACTGCTCAAGCAGGGATTGCTGGATGAGGATGAGATGAAAACGATGCGCAGCCACGCCGAGATAGGCGAGACCATCTTGAGCGGCCACGATCAACTCATCACCACGGCACGCGAAATTGCAGCCGCCCATCACGAGTACTGGGATGGCAAGGGCTATCCGCGCGGCCTGGCCGGCGAGCAGATCCCTCTGCTGGCGCGCATCTGCGCCGTCGCCGACGTTTTCGACGCGCTGACTTCGCGGCGCCCCTACAAGGATCCTTGGCCACTGGATGAGGCGCTGGCCTACATTTGCAAGCAGTCAGGCAGCCAGTTCGATCCGTCCGTGGTGGAAGCCTTCTGCGCCGTGCAAGACGAAGTCCGGCGCGTGCGCGAGCTTTACCGCGACGATATCATCGATCCGAAACAGGTGCTGAGTCTGCCCTCGCCGACCGGCAAGAACGAAACCTGGGTGCGCTGGGACGACACCTTCAGTGTCGGCATCGACATCATCGACGAACATCACCGCTACTTGTTTGACATCGTCAACGAACTGCACGGCGTGGTGGCCAACCGGCGGGGCGGTCGCGAAGTGGCGCGCCTGCTGAAGGCGCTCGATTTATACGCCCTGGTGCATTTCCGCGCCGAGGAAAGGATGATGGAGCATTACGGCTTCGCCGGCCTGTCGAAGCAGCAGAAACAACACCAGGCCTTTCACGACAGGATGCGCGAATTCCACGAAGAACTGCACGCCAATCCCCTCACCGCCCAGCACGACGTGCTCGACTTCGCGCGAAGCTGGCTGGTCGGCCACATCCGCGACGAGGATACCCAGTTGCGCGTACTCGCCGGCCGCCCCACCTGAAGTTGAGCAACCCATTCGGATCGATGCCAGACCACCCGCCTGCCAATTCCAAATCGATAATCAAAAGATTCCCTACTTGCGGCGGCAGGCATTCCACTTGGTGCATCTCCCAGGATTCGACTTGAATTGGCGCTGATGCTGCCCAGCGGTACGAGCAGCTCAGGTAAAATACCGGACTACAAAGCTTCTGGATAAAACCATGACCGGCCGCCGCATCCTCGTCACTTCCGCCCTGCCTTATGCCAACGGCGCCATCCATCTGGGACATTTGGTCGAATATATCCAGACCGACATCTGGGTGCGCTTCCAGAAAATGCGCGGCCACGAATGCCACTACGTCTGCGCCGACGACACCCACGGCACGCCGATCATGCTGCGCGCCGAGAAGGAAGGCATCCGCCCCGAGGAATTGATCGCCCGGGTGCATGCCGAACATAGCCGCGACTTCGCCGGTTTCCATGTGGCTTTCGACAATTACTACACCACGCATTCCGAAGAGACGCGCTGCTATGCCGAGGATATCTACGCCAAGCTCAAGGCGGCCGGCCTCATCGAAGTGCGCGCCATCGAGCAGTACTACGACCCGTTGCGCTCGATGTTCCTGCCGGACCGCTTCATAAAAGGCGAATGTCCGAAATGCGCGGCCAAGGACCAGTACGGCGATGCCTGCGAGAATTGCGGCGCGGCCTATGCACCGACCGACCTCAAGAACCCTTACTCCGCGGTTTCCGGCGCGACGCCGGTGCTCAAGTCTTCCGATCATTACTTCTTCAGGCTCTCCGATGCGCGCTGCCAGTCTTTCCTGCGCGCCTGGACGCGCGAGGGACGACGCTTGCAGCCCGAGGCCGCCAACAAGATGCAGGAATGGTTAGGCAGCGAAGGCGACAACAAGCTCACCGACTGGGACATCTCGCGCGACGCGCCTTACTTCGGCTTCGAAATTCCCGATGCGCCGAACAAGTTCTTCTATGTCTGGCTCGATGCGCCAATCGGCTACATGGGTTCGTTCCGCAATCTCTGCGACAAGAGCGGACTGAACTTCGACGATTTCTGGGGCAAGGACTCGCGCGCCGAGCTATATCATTTCATCGGCAAGGACATCCTGTATTTCCATGCGCTGTTCTGGCCGGCGGAACTGGAGCACGCTGGCTACCGCACGCCGAGCAAAGTCTTCGCTCACGGCTTCCTCACCGTCGACGGGCAAAAGATGTCCAAGTCGCGCGGGACCTTCATCACCGCCGAATCCTATCTCCAGCAGGGGCTCAACCCGGAATGGCTGCGCTACTACTTCGCCGCCAAGCTCAACGGCAGCATGGAGGACATCGACCTCAACCTGGGCGATTTCGTCGCCCGGGTAAATTCCGATCTGGTCGGCAAGTACATCAACATTGCCAGCCGTTGCGCGGGATTCCTCACCAAGTTCTTCGACGGCAAGCTCGTCTTTGCAGAACCAGATCTGCTGATCAATGCAGCCTGCGCGCGTGGGTCTCTTGTCGCCACCTCCTATGAGGATCGTGATTTCGCGCGCGCACTACGTGACGTTATGTCGCTAGCCGATGGCTTGAACGCTGCGATTGCGGTCGCCGAACCCTGGAACCTGGCCAAGGACCCCGCCAAGCGTGCCGCCCTGCACGACATCTGTTCGCGCGCCCTGCACGGCTTTTATGTACTGTCGATCTTGCTGCGGCCGGTGTTGCCGGCGCTCACCGCACGCGTCGCCCGCGAGCTGTTCGGCATGGCGCGTGACTTTGCCTGGGACGATCTGTCTCGCTTGCCCGAACGCGTCAACGCCTACCAGCACTTGATGCAGCGCATCGATCCCAAGCAGATCGACGCCTTGGTCGACGCCAACAAGGAATCGCTGGCACCCACTGTCGATGCCCAATCGCCGCAACGCCATGCCGAGCATCAGGTACATGCCGCCGCACCCGCCCCGGTCTCGCAGCCCGCCGCAACGGCGACGGAAGGCAAGCACAGCGCAACGCCGACGCCAACCATCGGGATAGACGACTTCTCCAAGATCGATCTGCGCATCGCCCGTATCGTCGACGCCGGCCATGTGGAGGGTGCCGACAAGCTGATTCGCCTGTCTCTCGACATCGGCGAGGAAAAACCTCGTCAAGTCTTCGCCGGCATCAAGTCCGCCTATGATCCGGCCGCGCTGGTCGGCCGTCTCACCGTGATGGTGGCCAACCTGGCGCCGCGCAAGATGAAGTTCGGCTTGTCCGAAGGCATGGTGCTGGCTGCGTCTGGTGCCGACGGCGGAACCGGCCTCTATCTACTCTCGCCTGACAGCGGCGCCCAGCCGGGTATGCGCGTAAAGTAAACCGGTAAACCGAGACCAGGATGCCGCTATCTCCTGCCGATCATTTGCGATCGGGATCGTCGCTGTAGCGAATATCGACGCGACGATTTTGGCTCCATGCGGCTTCGTCGTGACCTGGCGCCTTGGGTTTCTCCTCGCCGAAGCTGATGGCTTCCATGTTGGCCTTCGGGGCGCCGGTCAATGACATGGCGTTGAACACGCTTGCGGAACGCCGCTGACCCAGCGCGAGGTTGTATTCGCGGCTGCCGCGCTCATCGCAATTTCCTTCCAGCACCACTTTCAATTTGCCGTTTTCTGCCAGGAACCGGGCATGGGCAGTGACGATATCCTGGTATTCGGGCTTGATCAGCGATTTGTCGAAATCGAAGAAGATGCTGCGCTTGGCAAGTATGTTTCCGGCTTGCTTGCGTGGATCGAGTTTCTCGGCTGATTTTACGGATTGCGCTTCAGCGACGCTTGCCGAACGTGCCTGAGTCACCGGGGCAGGGCTGGAAGTAGAAACCGCTTTCTCGGGTGTCGATGAACAGGCACCTATTCCGACAGCAACCAGAAGCATCCAAATAATTCTCGGCAACATGGCGTTCTCCTTTGTATGAAAAATTGCGACAAGACCAAGCGGGAAACAATAAAACGAGTTATACCATAAAACACATACAATATGTTAATATAATGTACACTTAATTCGCGTTATGTATGCGAAAAATAATTGCTATCCAACGTCATGATATCGAACAGTTTCCCGGGCGAACCGTTGCGTATGCAATGCGCTTGCGCAAGCAGCGCGTCGATGGCTCGGCGTTGCAGACTTCGGTTGGACTTGCGTGTCCTCGTGGCGACGGCAGGGGCGCAACTTGCCGGGAAGGGGGCAGCGCTCCCATCCCCGCTGCTGGCGGACTCTGGTACCCTTGATCCGTTACTCTCCTGAAAGCCGATTCAATGGAAAACCGAACCTCTCGTCTCACATTGCTGATAGACCCGGATAAGAAGCGTATCTTCGAGGACATCTGCGCCGCCCAGGACCTGACACCCTCACAGGTAGTGCGCAAACTGATCCGGCAGTACATCATCGACCATGCCGGCAATCGCGAGTTGCCGGCATGGTTGGTCGCCAATACAGCCCAACGCGCGTCATCGCTGCCTGCCGGCAACGATCTGTCGCAGGGAGAAAAGCCCGAACAAATCGCAGCTGAAGCAACCGACGAAACGGGTGAAAACCGCTAGAAATTATCGCGTATCGTGACGTGCAACTTCAAACAACGACCGAACCATCTTCTTGCCTCCATCCGTCGGCGGCTATCGATTTGGCATGCAGATAAAATAGATGCCTGATCTCTCTCCCGCATTGTTGTCAATCGACTGGGTGATGTCGTTGATTGCCGCCTGGCTGCTGATCGGCCTGGCAGGGTTGCTGGCACCGCGCGGGTTTCGATTCGTCGGCAAGACTTTATATCCGCTGGGCGCGCTGGTTGGCCTGGCGCTGGCCGGAGTCGCCTTTGCTGCGCTCGGAGATGTCCCTGAGGTAGCCATACTGCCCATCGGTCTGCCGGACTTGCCGTTCCACTTGCGGCTGGATGCGCTTTCCGCACTCTTCCTGCTGCTATTGGGCGGCACCGCCGCCGGCATCTCGATCTATGCCTCGGGCTATCTGAGAAAAGGCGAAGGCACCGCGCCGGGGCTGCAGAGCCTGCAATACCATATTTTTCTCGCCAGCATGGCGCTGGTGCTGCTGGCCGACGATGCCTATGCCTTCATGGTGGCCTGGGAGTCGATGGCGTTGTCATCGTTCTTCCTGGTCACCTCCGATCATCGCAAAGCCGAGATCCGCCATGCTGGCTATCTCTACCTGCTGATTGCGCACATCGGCGCGATCGGCATCCTGCTCAGCTTCGGCGTGCTGCAAAGCAGCGCCGGCCTGGGCGAAACCAACGGCGTGGCCGACTACACCTTCGCCCACATGCGCGCCACCGGCCACGATGCGTTCTGGGCCAGCGCGGCTTTCGGCCTGGCGCTGTTCGGCTTCGGCGCCAAGGCCGGCCTGCTGCCGCTGCATGTCTGGCTGCCCGAAGCGCATCCGGCGGCCCCTTCGCCGGTGTCGGCGATGATGAGCGGCGTGATGCTGAAGACCGCCATCTACGGCGTGTTGCGCGTTTCCTTCGACCTGCTGCACCAGCCGCTGTGGTGGTGGGGAGTGGCGGTGCTGGCGTTGGGCCTCGTCAGCGCGCTGTTCGGCGTCATCTTCAGTGCCGTACAGAGCGACATGAAACGGCTGCTGGCTTATTCGTCGATCGAGAACATCGGCTTGCTGTTTGTCGGCATCGGCCTGGCGCTGACCTTTCAGTCCTTTGGCATGCTCACGCTGACGGCGCTGGCACTCACTGCCGTGCTCTACCACTGCCTCAATCATGCTGCGTTCAAGAGCCTGCTGTTCCTGTGCACCGGTTCGGTGCTGCATGCCACCCGCGAGCGCAGTCTGGGCAAGTTGGGCGGACTGATCCACCCGATGCCTTGGGTGGCCTGGCTGGCGCTGCTCGGGGTAATCGCCAGTTCCGGCCTGCCGCCCTTGAACGGTTTCGTCTCCGAATGGCTGCTGCTGCAAGCCTTTCTGTTCTCGCCCGGATTGCCGCACAGCTATATCAACATGCTGATCCCGGTAGCCGCCGCCGCGGTGGCGCTGACGGCCGCGCTGGCCGGTTATGTGATGGTCAAGTTTTTCGCCATCGTTTTCCTCGGCCAGCCGCGTGAGGAAAAAATTTCGCAGCAAGCGCACGACGCGGGTTGGCTGGAACGCATCGGCCTGTCCTGGCTGGCGCTGCTTTGCTTGTTGCTGGGGGTGTTGCCGGTGTTCGTCATCGAGAAGCTGGACTTTGTCATACGCACGCTGCTCGGCGCCGGCGCTTACGTCACGCCGGGCGATGCGGCGCATACCCGGAATTGGCTGCTGCTGGCCCCGATCAGCGCCGACCGATCCAGCTATGAACCGCTGATCTTCCTGCTGATGATCAGCGCCGTGATGGCAGCCACTTTCGCCATCGTTCGACGCTTCTGGCACGGCCGGATACGCCGCAGCGCCGCTTGGGACTGCGGCTTTCCGCTGCAGACCGCGCGCATGCAGGACACCGCGGAAGGCTTCAGCCAGCCACTGCGCCAAGTGTTCGAGCCGTTCTATCGGCTGACGCGGGAATTGCCGACTTCGTTCGACAAGGCGCCACGCTATCTGGTCATCGTCGAGGATCATTTCTGGTACTGGCTGTACCTGCCGGTCGCACGCCTGGCCGAGTTCGGCGCGCGCATGGTGGCATTCCTGCAGCGGGGTCGTATCGCGATTTACTTGCTGTACAGCTTCCTCACCCTGATCGTGCTGCTGTTCCTGGTGCGGGGCTAAACCGATGGCTTCCTCGTTTACCATCTTGCTCCAATTTCTCGCACTGGTGCTGGCGCTGGTGCTGGCCCCGTTGCTGACGGGGTGGGTGAATCAGTGTCGCGCCTGGCTGCAAAACCGCTCCGCGCCGCCGCTATTGCAGCCCTACTACCAGCTCGGCAAACTGTTCGAGAAGGAGGTGGTGCTGGCGCACAACGCTTCCAGCCTGTTCCGTGCCGCACCCTACGTTATCTTCGCTGCGATGGTCCTGGCTGCGACCATCGTGCCGACGCTATCGACCGATCTGCCCTTCGGACCGGCTGCCGACGCCATCGCGCTGGTCGGCATTTTCGCCTTGGCACGGGTTTTCAGCGCCCTGGCGGGGATGGATGTCGGCACTTCCTTCGGCACCATGGGCGCGCGACGCGAAATGCTGGTCGGCTTCCTCGCCGAGCCGGCGTTGCTGATGGTGATCTTCACCACGTCGCTGATCTCGCATTCGACTTCCCTGGCCACCATCGTCGAGACCCTGGGGCAACGCGAATTGATCATCTATCCCAGCCTGGCCTTCGCCGGCGTGGCTTTCACGATGGTGTCGCTGGCCGAGAATGCGCGCGTGCCGATCGACAATCCCAGCACCCATCTCGAACTCACCATGATCCATGAAGCCATGATCCTGGAATATTCCGGCCGCCACCTGGCATTGATCGAGTGGGCCGCCGCATTGAAAATGTATGCCTATTCCTGCCTCGGCCTGGCCTTGTTCTTTCCCTGGGGCGTGCCGGAAGGCGCCACGCCGATCAACCTGGCGATAGCCTTGCCGGTCTTGTTGTTGAAACTGGCCATCGGCGGCTTGCTGCTTGCCCTGATTGAAACGCTCAGCGCCAAGATGCGGATCTTTCGCGCCCCGGAGTTCCTCGGCACGGCCTTCCTGCTGGCGGTGCTCGGCATGCTGGTGCATTTGCTGCTGGAGACGGTCAAGTGAGCGGAACTCATCTCATGGATATCCACGTGTGCGACGGGGCGAGTCTGGCCCCAGGGCAAGGCACGAGCGACGTCATGTGGTTGCTCCACATCAGGAGCGAGCAACGCCGCCATGGGGCCAGAATCACCCCGTCCCTCCGGGTTGCCCCGCAATGGGGCGTCTGCTGCGTTGTCGGGCTCGCCAAGGGTTCGACCATTGTCTTCGCCCTCCGCCTTGCAGCCATCCCCATTGCGGGGCAACGCATCGCGCGGATATCCATGAGATGAGTTCCTATTACGGGCAGATCATCAACCTGCTGGCGGCGGTGCTGCTGCTGCTTTCCTTCGCCATGCTGGGACAGCGCCGCATTCTCTCGCTGATCAACCTGTTCATGGCGCAGGGCGCGGTGCTGTGCGCCTCCACCGCCATCGTGGCGCTCACCACGGGACAAAAACATCTGTACTGGTCGGCACTGATCACGCTGGTACTCAAGGTGCTGCTGCTGCCGGCGATCCTGCACCGGCTGATCCGCCGCCTGAATGTGAAATGGGACATCGAGACGCTGATCAACATCCCGACCACCATGCTGATTGGGATAGTTCTTGTCATCTTCTCCTTCAACCTGGCGTTGCCGATTTCGGAACTGGCCGGCACCGTCACCCGTTCGACGCTGGGGATCGCCATGGCCGCCGTGATGCTGGCCTTCCTGATGATGATCACGCGCAGCAAGGCCGTACCGCAAGTGATCGGCTTCCTGTCGATGGAGAACGGCCTGTTCTTTGCCGCGACGTCCGCCACCTATGGCATGCCGATGGTGGTCGAACTGGGCATCGCGCTGGATGTCCTGGTCGGCATGGTGATCCTCGGCGTGTTCTTCTTCCAGATCCGCGAGCAGTTCGATTCGCTCGATATCCGCAATTTGGAACAGCTGAAAGAGGACTGATGGAATTTTTCATTCTCCTCGGCATTCCCTTGCTCGGCGGCCTGGTTCTGGCGCTGACCGGCCACACCCGGCGCGCTGCCGAATACAACGCGATATTCAGCCTGCTGACGCTGATCGCCGCGGGCGTACTGACCACGCATATCGTCAACCGCGGTCCGCAACTGTTTTTCCAGGAGCAATTCTTCGTCGACCCGCTGAACGTCTTCCTGGTCGCCCTGACCGCCCTGGTCGGCTTCACCACCTCGCTGTTCTCCCGCCCCTACATGCGCATCGAGCACGACCACGGACGCCTCACCGTCGGCCGCCTGCGGCTCTACCACAGCATGTTCCAGATGTTCATGTTCACCATGCTGCTGGCGCTGACCACCAACAACATGGGCATCCTCTGGGTGGCCATGGAAGCGGCCACGCTGACCACCGTGCTGCTGGTCTCGCTCTACCGCACCACGGCTTCGCTGGAAGCCGCCTGGAAATATTTCATCCTGTGCGGCGTCGGCATCGCGCAGGCGCTGTTCGGCACCATCCTGCTGTATTTCGCGGCGGAGAAAGTGCTCGGCCACGAAGGCGGCGCGCTGTTGTGGACCCACCTGAATGCGGTCAAGGGCACGCTCGAACCCACCGTGATGTCGCTGGCCTTCGTGTTCCTGCTGGTCGGCTACGGCACCAAGGTCGGCCTGGTGCCGCTGCACAACTGGTTGCCGGATGCCCATGCCGAAGGCCCGACGCCGGTCTCCGCGGTGCTGTCCGGCCTGCTGCTGAATGTCGCGCTGTACGCCGTGGTGCGCTGCAAGGTGCTGGCCGACGGCGCCCTGCACAGCAATCTGGCCGGCTTGCTGATGATGGGCTTCGGCCTGCTGTCGGTGGTGGTGGCCGCGCTGTTCTTGTCGCGGCAGAAGGACATCAAGCGGATGTTCGCCTATTCCTCGATCGAGCACATGGGCATCGTCACCTTCGCTTTCGGCATGGGCGGTCCGGTGGCGAGCTTTGCCGGCCTGCTGCACATGACCGTGCACAGCCTCACCAAATCGGCGATATTCTTTGCCGTCGGCCATGCCACGCAGAAGAGCGGCACGCAGCTGATGGAGCATATCCGCGGCCTGTTGAAAATCAGCCCGACCATCGGCTGGGGACTGATGCTGGGCACGCTGGCGATCCTCGGCATGCCGCCGTTCGGCGTCTTCGCCAGCGAGTTCCTGATTCTCACCACGGCGATGAAACAGCAACCGTGGGCGACGCCTTTCCTGCTGGCGGCGCTGGGCGTCGCTTTCGCGGCAATTTTCGGCAAGGTGCAGCCGATGGTATTCGGCGAAAGCAACTTGCCCACGTTGCCGCATCGGCCGGCGATGCTGCCGGTGTTCGTGCATTTGGCGCTGGTATTGATGCTGGGCCTGTGGATTCCGCCCTATTTGGCCGGCTGGTATCAGCAGGCAGCCAGGTTTATCGGATAGGATCGACACCTTTATGCAACTGCTCGATCAAGCCCTCGAATTCACGGCACTTCCCGGCGCGCTGGCAGCTTATCGCAGCGTCACCGATGAGGCCGGGCTGCTGGCTTTCGCCGATGCGGTCAAGCAAAGCGGCGGGCGCTTTGTCGCCTTGTGGGGCAGCGACGAACGCGACCGGCAGGCTGGCTTTGCCTTGCATGTCGCCCTCTGGCAAGCATCGGGCCTGGCTTTGGTGACACTGCCGCTGTCTGCGGAAAATCCGGAATATCCCGATCTCTCGGCGATCTTTCCCGCCGCCAACCGCCAGCAGCGCGCCACCTACGATTTGCTCGGCATCCGCGCCCGCAGCGAGGACCGGCGGCCCTGGCTGCGCCACGCCAACTGGCCGGCGGATTATTTCCCGTTGCGCCGCGATTGCGACCCGACCCGACACTTCGACACTGCCAACGAGGAGTACGCCTTCGTGCGTGTCGAAGGCGACGGTGTGCACGAAATCCCGGTCGGCCCAATCCATGCTGGCATCATCGAGCCGGGCCATTTCCGCTTTTCCATCGTCGGCGAGAAAGTGTTGCGACTGGAACAGCGCCTGGGCTGGAAGCACAAGGGCATCGAGAAACGTTTCGAACAACTGCCACTGGCCGATGCTTACAAGCTGGCCGGACGGGTTTCCGGCGACGCCACGGTGGCTTACGCCTGGGCCTACTGTCTCGCCGCCGAATCGCTGACGGCTTGCTCGCCCCCGCCGCGGGCGCTGTGGCTGCGCGCGCTGCTGCTGGAGCGCGAGCGCATCGCCAATCACCTCGGCGACCTCGGCTATCTCGGCAACGACGCAGCGTTGTCCTTCGGCCTTTCCCAGTTCATGCGTCTCAGGGAGGACTGGTTGCGGCTGTCGGGCGAACTGTTCGGCCATCGTCTGTCGATGGACTGCATCGTGCCGGGCGGCGTGGCCCGCGACTTGCCGGAGGCAGGCGGGGCGAAGATGCTGACGCAATGCGACAGCATCGAGCGCGAGGTGCGCATTCTCAAGGATATCTACGAAGAGCACGCCGGCCTGCAGGATCGCTTCCTTTCCACCGGCAGGCTGGACCCGGCGCTGGCCGGCGAGTTGAGCGTCAGCGGCCTGGCCGGACGCGCCAGCAGCCAGACCTGGGATTTGCGCGAACAGAACCAGATCGCCCCCTACGATCAGCTCAACGTCCAGGTCGCATCGCATCGCAACGGCGATGTCGCTGCCCGCGTCGCCGTGCGTTTCGACGAAATATTCGAATCCTTGCGGGTAACTCGCCAGATACTGGTCGTGCTGACGGATGAGGTGTGCCGGGAGCTGATCGCCCCCCTGCCGGCGGCCCGGGACGGGGCTTTCGGCGTCGGCTGGATCGAGGGCTGGCGCGGCGATGTGCTGATCGCCTTGACGGCCGGGGCGGCAGGCGGCATCCGCCGCTGCCACTGCCACGATCCGTCGTGGCACAGCTGGCCGGCGTTGGAACATGCGGTAATGGGCAACATCGTGCCCGACTTTCCGCTGATCAATAAATCCTTCAACCTGTCCTACAGCGGGCAGGATCTTTAACACCGACCATGTACCAACTGCTCAAGCAGATTTTCGTCACCGGTCTCAAGACCGAAACACCGCCGTCGCCGGACGAAGCCTTGCGCATCACGGCCCAGCATCTGGAACAGGGGATGCTGGAGACGCTCGGCCGTGCGCTGGTGATCCGCCATATCGATGCCGGTTCCTGCAACGGCTGCGAACTAGAAATCCACGCGCTGAACAATCCCTATTACAACCTCGAAGCCCTCGGCATCAAGTTCGCCGCGAGCCCAAGGCATGCCGACCTGCTGCTGGTCACCGGACCGGTCGCCACCAACATGCGGGTCGCCCTCAAACGCGCCTATGATGCCACCCCTGCGCCCAAACTGGTGGTAGCGGTCGGCGAATGCGCTTGCAATGGCGGCATCTTCGGGGCAAGCTACGCCAGCTGCGGTTCGGTCTCCAATGTCATCCCCGTGGATGTCGCCGTGCCTGGTTGTCCGCCGACCCCGCTGGCCCTGATGCAAGGCATCCTCACCGCGATCAAAGGAAGACCCGCATGAACCAAGACCAACTCAAGCGTGCCGTGGCACGCGCGGCGCGCGACTATGTCGTCGAGCATCTGCCGGCTGGCGCGCTGGTCGGCGTCGGCACCGGCTCGACCGCGAACTTCTTCATCGACGAACTCGCGGACATCAAGGACCGTCTCAGCGGCGCTGTCGCCAGTTCCGAAGCCACCAGGAAACGTCTCGAAGCACACGGTATCCGTGTGCTCGATCTCAATGATGTAACGTCACTGCCGATCTATGTCGATGGTGCCGACGAAATCGATCGCGGCCTGTCCATGATCAAGGGCGGCGGCGGAGCGCTGACCCGGGAAAAAATCGTGGCGGCAGTGGCCGAAACCTTCGTCTGCGTCTGCGACCAGAGCAAATGGGTGCAAACCATGGGCAAGTTCCCGCTGCCGCTCGAGGTGATTCCGATGGCGCAAGCCCAGGTCGCGCGCACACTGGCCAACTTGGGCGGCCAAGCGCGCCTGCGCGAGGGCTTCATCACCGACAACGGCAACCTGATCCTCGATGTGCATGGTCTGTCCATCGTCGATCCGCTCGCGCTGGAGAATGCGCTTGATCATGTCGTCGGCATCGTTGCCAACGGCTTGTTCGCCCGACGCGGCGCCGACGTGCTGTTGCTGGCGGGTCCCGATGGCGTCAAGACATACACTCGCCCGGCGCCCTGAGACACTGCAATAATTCTGTCATGCGAGCCTGCTAGAATCGCTCAGCTGATTTTTTAGGCAAGGAGCGGCAATGGGTGAGCACATCGTCAAGCAGTTCGACACCGACCTGGAAAACATCCGCAACCGCGTGTTGCAGATGGGCGGCCAGGTCGAGCAGCAGATCGTCAAGGCCATGGAGGGACTGGCCGAAGGCGACATGCCGCTGATCGAGCAGACCATCGCCAACGACGACCTGGTGAACCGCCAGGAGGTCGAGCTCGACGAGGCGTGCACCAACATCATCGCCCGTCGCCAACCGGCGGCGGTCGACCTGCGCATGGTGATGATGGTGGTGAAGACCATCACCGACCTCGAGCGCATCGGTGACGAGGCGAAGAAAATCGCCAAGAAGGCCCGCTCGATCCACAGCGCCGACACGCAGTTCGCACCGCGCATCGAGTTGCGGCATGTCGCGGGCCTGGCGATCGAGATGCTGCGCAAGGCGCTCGACGCTTTCGCGCGCCTGGACCTGGCTACGGCTGCCCAGGTGGTCCGTCAGGACCGGGAAGTGGATGCCGAGTTCAAGGGCATCACGCGCCAGTTGGTCACTTTCATGATGGAAGACCCGCGCACCATCTCGCGTGCGCTCGATCTGCTGTTCATCGCAAAAGCGATCGAACGCATCGGCGACCATGCCAAAAATATTTCCGAATACGTCGTCTACATGGCCAAGGGACGCGATGTGCGCCACATCGGCCTGGCGGGGATCGAAAAGGAAGTGGCGAGCTAAAGCGTGTGGCTATTTCGCCGGCGGCACGAAACCGGAGATATTGTCGGCGCCGTCGCCGAAGAAATGCTTCTGCATTTGTTCGGAAAGATACGTGCGGGCCTTGGCATCGGCCAAGTTCAGGCGGTTCTCGTTGATCAACATGGTCTGCAACCTGACCCATTGCTGCCAGGCTTCCTTGGAAACATTCTCGTAAATACGCTGGCCGAGTTCTCCCGGCAACGGCGGGAAGTCGAGTCCCTCGGCTTCGCAGCCCAGCTTGATGCAATTCACCATGCGTGACATGGGGATTCCTTTCATACAATCGGTGCCTGAATTGTAACGCTTGTAACCCGAATCGGGGATAGTGAACCGAGCGCAAAGGAGTGCGCATTCTGGTCAAAGCGACCCACCCAGGGCAGATTATTCTCCCCCATGCGATGCCTTAGGAGATAATCCCGCCACCCTTATTCTGCGCTCAGCTGCGCGTTCGATGCGGCAAGAAATTCGCTTGTCGTACTTTTTCATGAAAACAAACGCACGAAGAACAAAAAATCACCTGGTGATTTTCAGGCTCCTAGGAATCGCGACACTACTCGGCATCTTTTTTGTATTTTCATGGAAAGATACCGAAGAAAACAACCCACATGCACCCACCGCGCAGAATGGTTTAAGCCTGATATCTGCCTGGTGGGATCGTCTTGAGAAAAACCCGGCATTGCGAACGACTACGGCACGGAACGACTCGCCGGTGACAACCAGTCTGGCGGGACATTTCACACCGGATGACGAAAAGGTGCTTATCCAGCAGTTAACCCGCGCCGGTTATCGATACCTTTGCGCCTACCATTTCAATGAAGACGGCAGTGCGGTTATCTCGGCAATTCGTGACCAGCAGGCCATCCAGCCAATCGTAACGATCACCGTGAATAAAGACGGCAAAGCCGCCAGTACGGAATAGTCCGGCTTTGCCAGGGCGTGACAGTCCTGCGCTCAGAAACGCTCGAAGTCCTGCTCGTTGGGTGGCGCCGCAGAAGGTCTTCTTGCAGACGGGAGGGGGACGGCGCTACGCGTGCTGGCGACCGGTGAACGCGCCGCCAGCTGGCTGGCCGCGCCTCATTCCCGATCGATCTTGAAGAAAGACATGAGTTCGGTAAGCTGCGTCGACTGGCCGCCCATTTCCTCGGCGGTGGCCGCCAGTTCCTCGGAGGCCGAAGCGTTCTGCTGGGTCGCCTTGTTGAGTTGGCCCATCGCGCCGTTGATCTGGCCCACACCGGCACTCTGTTC
>Ga0172380_10003298_pt1 | contig 22496 bp, 32 predicted proteins | sample Leawe162metaG_FD_119747 | JGI IMG/M metagenome (GOLD analysis project Ga0172380, IMG submission 119747) | Leachate microbial communities from a municipal landfill in Southern Ontario, Canada - Leachate well 162 metaG | ecosystem: Engineered > Solid waste > Landfill > Unclassified | place...
CGCCAACTCGCTCGGCATTGCGATTCGCACGCTCGACAACAAGCTCGAGAAATATCAGGGCGACGACGACACCATGGAGAAAAACGATGCACAACGAAAAGCAAATGCCGACGAGTTCCTTAAGCGACAACGCGGATTCCAAACCGGCGTCGACGGAGCCCTCGTCCCAATCACTGAACGCCGAATCTACGACACTCCCGACGCGACCCTTGTCGCGGCTCGAAAAGCTACGCTTGAAAGACCCGCTCAAGGCCGCATGTCGAATGACGGTGAGACCGAAGCCGGGCTTCGCATGGAATCCGCTTCGGACGATTCCGCGCAACAACCCGTGCCCTTGCCGCTCGGGAAAGAAGTTCAAGGCATGTCATCTAGACAAGCTGCCGGAAATCGTAACGGAAAAAGACGCTGACATTTACTCGAAGGCAATGAAGTCAATACAAGGTGTTTACTTCGTTACCGACGACAATGAAAGCAAGGCCGTGCTCGAGCAACGGGAACGGTTCGAAAAGATGAACGAACAACTCGGAAAGGTAGACGCCAATGGCGACAATAGTGGGGTTCTTGGACCTGAACAAACAGTTGGAGAATCTGTCGACGAGAATAGAGAACCAACTGCGCAACCATTGGCTTGACGGCGATACCGCGCACGCCTTTAAAAAGGAGTTTCACTTTAAGCGTTCAAGGAACGACGTGAAACTCCTCGAAGCGTTGTTGACCAAGATCAACTCCGAAATCACTTGGCGTAAAGACAACTACGGTCACGAACGACGGTCGGCGGAAGCATGAAAAACTTCTCCGACCTCGAACAGTTCCGCAGGCTCGCAAACACCGGGCAGCGTTGGGGATGCGTGACGCTCGCGCAACACGGCGACGACTTGATGCTCATCAACCTTTGCGAATTGCTCGGGCTTGAGACGCCAAGCTATTTGGACTTAGGCGCGCATCATCCGTTTACGCTTTCGAACACGGCGCTACTTTATGAGCGTGGCTCTAGAGGCGTGAACATCGAGGCCAACGAAACGCTCATGGCCGCATTCAAGCTATACCGCCCCGAAGACAAGAACATTTGCATTGGCGTCGGCACGGTCAAAGGCGGAATGCCCTTCTACATGTTCGGCGAGCAAAGCGGAATAAACTCGTTCAGTAAAGACCACGCCTTCGTTCACTTGGCGCATCTAGAAGTGCGCAAGACCGTCGTGCTCGACGTCATGCCGATCAACGACATTGTCCGCAACTACTGCGAAGGCAAATGGCCGGACATTCTCTTGAGCGACATCGAGGGCATGGACTTCGAAGTCTTGCAGGCGGCCGACTTCTCGAAATCAAAGCCCCGCATCATCGTCGTTGAAGTTCGGCGCGGAGACTCGGCGCACTTCAAATCGCTACTCGCTGACCGAGGTTACATTTGTTATTGCCGCATGGGCGAGAACCTCTTTTTCATCCAAGAGGCCGACGGATATTTGGTGTATTAATGGTGCGCACTGTTTGGTTGCTTGAGCTGAAACTGCCAAACGGAATGCCGGTTTACCTGACCGAACTCCTCGGCACCGGCAATGCCGCATTGGTTGCCGACCCCTACTTAGCGATTCAGTTTACACAACATCAATACGCAATCGACCATTTAGTAAAATGCAAAGAGGCCGCGCCGCCGGAAGTTGCAAGCTTGGTCATGGCCCTCAAACCCGAAGAGCACGAGTTTCAAATATGAAAAGCAAAGTTGTTGAGTTGAAGCCGATCAAAGAAACGACCGAAGACTTCGAACGCCTAGAGGAGACCGTTCGGCAGTTGTGGCGCAAGAACTTATACGTGCCATTGATGAAAGCGTTGGGCTACCCCGGCACCAAACTCACCAACGCGAAAGATGATTTGGCTCAAGCTCTTCGCACTGGACGCATCACCTACTATCGTGGACAATTTTCGGGAAGGCTAAGTGCTTCGGTCTCGAAAGAGCTGAAGGATTTAGGCGCGCAATGGGATAGGAGAACAGGGACGTTTCGACTAGCCCAAACTTCACTACCTCACGAACTTCGAGCGGTCATCGCCGGAAGCGAGCGGCAGTTCCGCGCAAAAATTGCCGACATTGACAAAAAGCTCGCGCAGATTCTACCGGAAGAAATTGCCGACAAGCTCCAAGCGACCAAGATATTTGACACGTCGCTTTGGAAGGTTCAGCGCGAATTTGCCGACACCGTCAAGAATATCACGGTCGCACCTAAGCTCACGGATTCACAACGCCAAAAAATCGCCGCTGAATGGAATGACAACATGAAGCTTTGGATTCGCGATTGGACTGCCGAAGAGATTCGGAAGCTTAGGGGCGAAATGGAGAAGACGATATTTACCGGCAACCGCTATGAGTCAGCGGTAAAGACCATACAAAAGTCCTACGGGGTGAGCCAAAATAAAGCTAAGTTTTTGGCGCGCCAAGAAACAGGACTCCTCATGGCAAAGTTTAAAGAGACCCGATACTCGGACGCGGGCATCATGGAATATAGATGGGGATGCGTGGCCGGTTCTCCGAAACATCCGGTTCGACCTTGGCATAAAGCACTTGAAGGAAAAATATTTCGATGGGACCATCCCCCTGTAACCACAAAACCGGGTGAAGCTGTTCGTCGTAACAATCCAGGCGAGGACTACAACTGCCGATGCTTCGCTCGGCCTATTGTGAGGGTAAATCGTGAAAGTAAAATTGCAGACAAAGAGTGAGCAAGAAATTCAGCGTATCTTGAATTCAAAAGGCGACATCTATTATGGGATGCACTTCTACCCCGGCGTAGCTGAATACTCCGAGCCCGGTAAAGACCCCTTCCGCATCTTTGTTAACGAAGACACAATCCGAAAAATGAATCCAACTTTCGCAGGCCGTCCGGTCTTCGTCGAACACGTCGACGAAGTTTCCGAGAACGTTGACGACCTACGTTCGGGCGCCGACGGTTGGGTTGTCGAAAGCTTTTTCAACGAAGCCGACGGCAAGCATTGGGCGAAGTTCATCATCGTGAGCGAGCGAGCGAAGCGCGCGATTCAAAAAGGCTACCGACTCTCAAACGCCTACATCCCGCAAGGCCCGTTCGGCCCCGGCGGTCTTTGGAACGGAGTCACCTACGCGAAACAAGTTTTAGGGGGCGAGTATGAACATTTGGCGATAGTCAAAAATCCGCGCTACGAGGAGTCGACTATCATGACTCCCGATCAATTCAAAAACTATTGCGAAGAGCAAAAGTCAGAGCTGAAACGGCTCGCAAATTCAAATCAAAACGAAAAGGAGAACACCGAAATGAAGCTCAATTTCTTCAAAAAGAAAGTCGAGAAGGTCGAGAACAGTTCCGACCTCGAAGGCTTGTCAGTGACTTTGCCCAAGTCGGGCAAAGAGAAAACAATCGTTCAGTTGGTGACCGAAGTCGATGCCCGCGCGGTATTGAACGGTTATGCAAATGAAGAGGACAAGGTCAAAATCGGCGAGAACGAAATGTCCGTCAAAGACCTCGTCGCCAACTACGGCAAAATGTGTTCGGAACTTGAAGACCTGAAAAAGGCCAAGAACGAAGACGCCGATGTCGAAGACGAAGTCGAGAACGAAGACGACGTCGAGAACGAGGACAGCGAAGCCGAAGCGAAAGAAGACGCTAAGGACGCTGAACCCGAAATGCAAAACGAGGACGACGAAGCCGAGGCGAAAAAAGACGCCAAAAAGGCCGAGAAGGAAATGGGCGACAAAAAGTCCAACTCGAAGTCGAAAGGCGACAAAAAGCATTTCGACAAATTGAAAAACGCGCATCGTGCGCAAATCGAAACGGTCAAAATTGATTTGATCGACGACCAACTCGCTCGTGGCAAACAACGCTACGGCTCTTCGCACTAAACTGAAAAGGTAAAGGAGAAAATAAAATGGCAGTTACAGCAGGTGCATTAAGCCTCGTCTCTAAAACTTCAACCCAAGTTGTTGCCTCTTCGGCGGCAGCTACGGCGGGCGTTGGACCGTATACCTATCAATGGTATCGTTCGACAACTTCCGGCTTCACTCCCGGCGGCGGCAACATCATTTCGGGCGCGACATCACTGTCGTTGACCGATACCGGCCTCATCCCCGGAACCGCGTACTACTACAAAGTAGTTGCGACCGATACCGGCGATTCCAACGTCACCGATGAATCGGCTCAACTCGCGGTTTCGACTTCGAACGCGACTCCGAGCCCCAACCAATTCCAACAGTCTTCTATCGTTGGTATGTTGGACCTTCGCTTCAACCCGAACACGGTTGCAGTGATGATCGACGTTTCCGAAGCCGCAACCCTTTACGCAGGTCAGGCCGTGAAAATGGTCGACAGCGCGGGCGGCATTCCGAAAGTCGTGGCTTGCTCGGCCGATACCGATCAAGTGTTGGGATTCATCAACTACAACATCAAGAACATCGGATTCGTGGCGGGCGACGCTTGCGAAATTTCGATGGCGGGCAACTGCCAATTCTTGTACGCAACCGCAGCTATCGCTCGCGGAGTGCAAGTCGTTGTTGATTTGACCACAATTGGTGGAGTGAAAGCGGTTAGCGGTTCCGGCGGCGAAAGCATCGTCGGTTGGGCTTTCGACAAAGCTTCGAATCCGGGCGACCTGATTCGCGTCATGGTCACAACCCCAAGCTTCGCGTTCGACGCGTAAACTGAATTAAACTAAAGGAATAGGAGAAATTTAAAAATGTCTTTACGCAAAATCAAACAACCGACAATCTTGAACGCGGCCGGAAAGCCCATCGTTCTGAACGAGAACGAAGCGTATCACGCAGCTTGGATGCAACGCCAAGTTAACGAACGTTTCGGAAACTCGCTCGGTTACGAAATCCCCATCACGACGCTCACCACGATCATGAAAAAGATCACCGAGCAAAAGTTCTTCGAAGTCATGCCCGCAGACTATCTGCCCGTGCGTGTCGGCGAAGGCGCTTGGTCTTCATTCTTGACGACCTATCGTTCATTCGATTTGGCGGGTTCTTTCGAAGACGGTATCATCAATACCGGAACGAACAACACTCGCCTCGCGAATGCTTCGGCGGGCGTGGACGCACTCAACATCAAGGTCAACAACTGGGCGAAAGCTATCGGTTGGTCGGTCTTCGATCTTGAGCAAGCGGCGAAGTCGGGCAACTGGGACATCGTTACGAGCCAAGAAAAGTCTCGTAAACGTAACTGGGACCTTGGTATTCAGCGCATCGCTTTCTTGGGCGCCAACGGACAGAACGCGGCAAGCGGCGCGTGTCTTGGCCTCTTGAACCAAACGGGCGTGAACATCAACACGGCAGTCATCACCGAGCCGATTTCGGGAATGGACACGACGGAACTGAAAGCGTTCTGCGCGGCCGTTTACGAAGCTTATCGCTCGAACTGTAACCGCACGGCGAAGCCGACGCATTTCATTATGCCGGAATCGGATTTCAACGGATGCGCAAGCACTGTTTCTCCGACCTTCCCGATCAAGTCGGTTCTCGAGTTGTTGCTCGAAATGTTCATCACTATCACCGGCAACAAACAGTTCAAGATTTTGCCCATCGCTTACGCCGACGCGGCTTACAGCGAAGGCGTCTTGACTCGTCCGCGCTACACTTTGTTGAACTACAACGAAGAGTCTTTACGCATGGACATCCCGGTCGACTACACCAACACTCTTGCGAACTCCCTGGACAATTTCAATTTCCAGAACGCCGGTTACGGCCAGTTCACGGGCGTGTTGGCGTATCGTCCGCTAGAAATGCTCTACTTCGACGACCCGGCTTAAGCACTAGCTCGGGCTTAGTTTGAAGCGCGCCCGAGAGTTTGAAAAGACTCTCGGGCGTTTTACCAATAGGGGAATGCGCATTGGCCTACAACAATCCGACCGTCGATGAATTCAAAGCGTATTGGTTCCGCGATTTTCCTTATGGAACGGATGCCAACACGTCGGTTCTCGATGCTGACATCACGAAAGCGTTCGGCCAAACGAACGTGAACATGAATCAAAATCTATTTAGTTCTCAAGAGGACTACACAATCGGCTACATGCTCTTGGCCGCCCATTTTCTCGTCATCGACTTGCGCATGGCTTCGCAAGGAATCGCGGGCGCCTATTCTTGGATAACGACGAGCAAAGCCGTCGGTTCGGTCTCCGAATCGTTTCAGATTCCACAACGTATTTTGGACAATCCCGAGTTCGCAATGCTTTCGCAAACAAACTATGGTGCGAAATACCTGCAACTCTTGTTACCCCGTCTCACTGGACAAATGTTTAATGTTTATGGGAGCACGCGCCCATGAGCACTCTCAAAACTCCCGGCCTAGATAAGATTTTAAAGGCGCTTGGCGGAAAACCGCCGAAGGCGCGCGTCGGGATTTTGGGCGACAAAGCCGTTCGCGGCGCAAGCGAAGAGGGCGGCGAGAAAATGCAAAGCGGGGCAACGAACGCCGAAATAGGTGCTGCCCACGAGTATGGAACTTCAACGCTCCCCCAACGCTCTTTCCTTCGTATTCCGATTTCTGAAAACCTGAAAAACAAACTCGCCAACGCAGGGCTCACGAGTAAAGACGTCTTGAAGCAAGTCATCGCGACCGGCTCCGTCGTTCCGTGGCTTAAGCTTGTCGCTGCCGAAGCCGAAGGCATCGTGCTCGAAGCGTTCGACACGGGCGGGTTCGGCAAATGGAAACCGTCGAACATGACGGGCAAGACCAATCATCAAACGCTTGTTGAAACGCAACAACTGCGCAACTCGATCACGAGCGAGGTTGACGAAACATGAGTTTCATTGGACAAGGCAAAAACATTCCGCTGAACAAAGCAACCGGCAGCGTGCCGGATGTCGGCAGCGCCTTGCTCGATTGGTTTCAACCGCTCGTGTTTGGTATCGTCACCAAAGTGACCGAAGGATTTCAAGTCGTTGAAACCGTCGTCGACACGCAGTTCATGGGCGTGATTCAACCGCTGCAAGCGCGGCAACTTATGCTCAAACCCGAAGGTCAGCGCGCTTGGACTTGGTATTGGGTTCACGCGCAACCGTCGCTCGAACTTGAAGTCGATTCGGTCATCACCTATGAAGGCACGCAGTTTCGAATCATGGCGAAAAAGGACTACGACATTTACGGTTACGTCGAGTACGAACTTTGCGAAGACTACACGGGGGCCGGTCCGACGCCGGAAACACCATGAGTTTGTCGCTATCGGTTTCCGTCACCGCAATGGCTCCCGGACGCTTAACCGCAGTTGCGGGCACGGGCGGAACTCCGCCCTACACTTATTCGATCATTGCAGGCGGCGCAGGCGGCTCGATTTCGCCCGTGGGCGACCCATCCACCGAGGCAATCTATACGGCACCGAGTGCGATGCCGACCAACCCCGCGCAACAATCCGTGACCATTAAAGTCGTCGATGACGACTTGGCCGAAGCGACCGCGCAAATCATGATTGGCGACCCGCTCCTTTTGTTCTGCGAAATCATTCAGCGCGAGCTTGGACTCGCCGACGGCCGCGTTTACCTCTACAACCAAAAAATCATGATGCCCAAAGACGATGGGATTTGGATTGCGGTTGGCGTTTTGAATTGCAAGCCCTTCGGCAACACGAACCGCACCGAAACCGGCGGCGACGGCGTGCAAGCCGATCAATCTGTCAACATGCTTGCGAATTTGAGCCTTGACGTGACGTCGCGCTCGACCGCCGCCCTCTTTCGTAAAGAAGAGGTCATCATGGCGCTCGCTTCGACCTACGCGGTTCAACAACAACAACGCAATAGCTTTTTCATCGGCAAGCTACCGAGCGGCGGGCAGTTCGTAAATCTGTCGAGCGTTGACGGCGCGGCCATTCCATATAGGTTCAACATTTCGGTTAACGTTCAGTATTTCGCCCGCAAGGTAAAAGAGGACCCGTACTTCGACGAATTCGCCGCAGTTCAGGTCACAACGGAATCTTAAAATGAAAGGAAAAAGGAGAACATCATGCAATTAGAGCTTTCAAACATAGTGAACATTTCGGTCTCGCAAAGCCCGACCGGCATCGGAGAATACAACACGAGCAACCTCGCGATTTTCAGCGACGAAGCTTATGACCCCGGCACGTTCGGCGACGACGGCTACAAAATCTACGTCGAGCCTTCGGAAGTTGCGACCGACTTCGGAAGCGACAGCGACACCTATAAAATGGCGCTCGCGGTTTTCTCTCAACAACCCAACATTCTCGCGGGCGACGGCTACCTCGTCATCATCCCCTTGCTTGTTGAAGACCAATTCGTCGACTTCGACCTCGCGCCTGCGGCCGGTTCTTTCGAACTAAACTTCGGCGGCAACGCTTCGGACCCGATTCTTTGGAACGACACGGCCTCGCTCATCCAAGCGAACCTGCGAGCCAACGTTCCGGGCCTCGAGAAGTGCGTGGTCACGGGAACGATTTCGACGAACGGCTTCCATGTCTTTTTCAATGGTGTTGTTGGAGACGCGGCCCTCATGACTATCACGAACAACACGCTCGCAACCGGCGGCAGCGCGCCCGTTACTCCGACCGTGTCGGAAACACTCGCGGGCGAAACCATGGCCGCAGCGATTTCGCGCACCAAAGATTTGATTCAATACTTCGGCATCTTGTTGTCGAACGTTTTGGCCGAAGCTCCGATGCTCGCCGCTGCCGCAGTTGTTGAGACTGTCAACAAAATTGCCGGTTGGGGTTCGTATGACTCGGCTTCGGTCGAAGTCGGCGGACAACTCGATAAGCTGCGCACAGGTAACTTGCATAAGAATCGCGGTCTTTACTATGGCGGCTCCGAAGCAAGCGGCATGACCAATGCGGAAAAGCTGACCGAGTTGCTCATCGAGAACGCGTCTTATTTCTCGCGCGGTTTAAGCGTAAACTTCGCCGGAAGCAACACGACAATCACGATGCACCTGAAAGATTTGACCGGCGTGCAACCCGACGCCACGATGACCCAAACTCTCTTGAACAAGTGTCAAGCGGCGGGCGTCGACGTCTATCCGAGCTTCCAAGGTGTTCCGAAAGTCTTTTGCTCGGGCGCAAACGATTTCTGGGACCAAGTCTACAACCTCGGTTGGTTCGTGGGCGCGCTACAAGTAGCGGGCTTCAACTACCTCGCGCAGGCTTCGACGAAAGTTCCGCAAACCGAGAACGGCATGGACGGCCTCAAAGGCGCCTACCGCGACGTTTGCGAACAAGCGCGCACGAATCTTTACTGCGCTCCCGGTCGTTGGAACTCGGCAACCACGTTCGGAAATCAATCCGACTTCACGGAGAACATCACGCAACGCGGTTACTACATCTACTCGGTTCCGATTGCGCAACAAAGCCAAGCGGCCCGCGAAGAGCGCGAAGCTCCGATTGTTCAAATCGCCTTGAAGGAAGCCGGGGCAATTCACTCGTCGACGGTCATCGTCAACGTGAACGCTTAATTTTAAAGGAAAGAGGTTTTACAAATGAGCACGATTGCACTTTCAGGTAGCGACTCAATCATCATCAACAACCGCATTTTCGCGGACCTCGCCGACGGCAACGTCGCCGAGCTGACCTTCCCGAACGACATCGCGACGGTCAAGACCGGCAAAGACGGCAACTCGATTTACGGGTTGAACGAAACGGGCAAGCAAAGCGAATTGAAGCTGCGCTTGATTCGCGGTTCGTCCGACGACAAGTTCTTGAATGGCCTTCTCGCCAATCAACAACTCAACTTCGCAGGCACAACTCTAATGGTGGGACAGTTCATCAAGAAAATCGGCGACGGCGTCGGCAACATCAAGAGCGACACCTACATCATGTCGGGCGGCGTCTTTACCAAACAGGTCGAGGCGAAGTCCAACGTCGAAGGCGAAAGCGAACAATCGGTGTCGATCTACACCATGAAGTTCTCGAATAGCCCGCGAGTCATCACATGATCGAGAAAAAGCTGCCGTCCGGCGCTACTCTCAAATTCACGTTGGCGCCCTTCGCGGAAGCGAAGGCGCTCTATCAATCGTGTCTCGAAGAGTTGCGCGGACTGCGCGTCGACCCCAAAGAAGAGGTCGACGTCAACTTATTCAAAGATTTGTTTTGCACGGGTTTGTCGTCCAAGAAAATTGAAGCGTGTCTCGAAGTCTGTTTGAAGCGGGCAATCTATAACAACGGAAAGGGCGATTTGAAAATCGGCGACGATACGTTCGAGCCGGTTGAAGCACGACAAGACTACATCCCGGCGTGCTTCGAAGTTGCGAAAGAAAACATCGCCCCTTTCGTGAAAAGCCTCTATGCAGAGTACTCTCCCCTTTGGGAGAAAATTCAAGGGGTCACCAAAGGCCCCGCGTAGAGGCTACGGACGACCCGCTTTTGGTCGCGCTTCAACTGTCAAAAGCGGGCTACGGCCACGTTGATGACATTGAAAAATGGGACGCTCGGAAAACGCTGCAAGCTCTTTACTACGAGAACTTCCGCGTCGACTACGAGGCGGCCTACATGGAGCTGAATAAATGACCATAGCAGAGTTGTTTGTAGAATTAGGCGTCAAGGGAACAGAGAAAACCCAAAACGCATTCAAGTCAGTAAAGTCGGGCTTAAGCGACATCAAGTCGCTTTCGCTCGAGACCAAAGCGGCAATCATCGGAGCCTTGTACGGCCTCGAGAAAATGATGTCGCAATCCGCGCAAGTCGGCACCGGCCTCACCAACTTTACGGCGCTCACGGGTCTATCGGCAAAAAGTCTTCAACAATGGCAATACGCCGCCCGCCAAGCGGGCGTCTCAAGCGAAGAGTTCACGGGCAATTTAAAGGGCGTTCAATCGGCGATGTCCAACATGCTCATGGGCAAAGGCGCGCCCGAGGGCATGGGTCTTCTCGCGAATAAAGTCGGCTTCGACCCGAAGCGCGCTCGCGACACGTTCTACGTCATGGAGCAATTGCAAAAGTTCGCACGCTCGGGCGTTCCCGAAGACTTGTCGAACAACGTGATGAAATCGTTCGGACTCGGCGAAGGCACTATCGCGGCGATGCGCCGAAACGTTTTCCAACCCGACACGTTTAAACGTGCTCCGCTCTACAGCGAAGGCGAGACCAAGCAACTCGATAAGGTCAACGTCGCGTGGTCGAACCTCGGCCAAAAGATTCAAATGGCGTTCGGCCGGTTTACTTCCAAACACGGAATGCAAATCGTCACCGACATCGGCAACATCACGATGGGCGTTATTAAACTCGCCGACGCGTTGACGTCTCTTGCGGACAAACTGAAAGTGTTCGAAATATTTACGACGAGCATCGACGGCCTGACCAAACTCATGCGCCTCGCTTCGGGCGAAAGCCTCGACGAAATCATGAAGGGCGACAATAAAAAAGGCAAACGTTCTTTCGGGCAAGGAACTTGGTGGATGAATGCAATTGAAGGTGCGCAAAACAAAGTGCTCGACCTTGACGTTCAACAAAAGACTCTTGATTCGGACGCCAAGCGGGAATGGCGCAAATCCCAACCGGCCGGTCAACAAGCCGGGGGCCTCGTGGTCAATCAAAACTTGAACTTCCAACACGACGGTAAAGACCACGGCAAGACCGGCGAATCGGTCAACAAGGCCGTGCAAAAAGCGTATCGTCAAAATAGCGCGTTGAAAGGCGGTTACTAATGGCAATTAACCTTTCCGCCCTCGCACCGGCCACGACCGCAGCGAATGCACTTTCGAATTTGATCTTGGTCACGCCGCAAGAACGTCTCGGCTACCAACCGCAAAGCCCGCCGACCAAAGACGGCGTCGTTCCGCAAAACCCGCCAACCCTCGTGTTCAACTACGAAGGCGAGCAAGTCGTGAGTTTAGAGAGTGACATCACCGATCACTACATCGAAGACAACACGGCCATTCAAGATCAAATTGCGCTTAAGCCTGAAATTATTCAGACCCACGGCTACATTGGTGAGTTGAACGACGTCGTTCCGGCCGCACTTCGTCCGCTTAAAATCGCGGCCGACAAGCTCACGGTCTTGACCGCATTCACTCCGCAGCTCACCGAGACCGCGCTCATCGCCTATCAACAAGCCACGTTTCTTTATTCGGTTGGCGCGCAAGCGGTCAACGCGGGCGTCTCGGCTTGGAGTTCGTTGACCGGCTCCTCGGCCGTGCAAACGAAGCAAGCGCGCATGTTTCAACAATTTTACGGCTATTGGCAAAAGCGCACGCTCTTTACCGTGCAAACCCCGTGGGGTCTTTTTCAAGACTGCGCAATCATGGGCCTTCGCGCCGTGCAAGATGCCGAGTCGCGGGTCATCACCGATTTTGAAGTTCGCTTTAAGAAATTGCGTTTCGCCAAGACGACAACCGTTTCCGCGCAAACGACCACGCTCGAGGGCCGCGCCGCTGCCCAAGATAGCGGCCTCGTCGACCTCGGCTCGTCGACTCCGCGCCCGAGCATCACGGTTGCCGAAGGTTTGTCGCAAAACTTTCCGGGAGTTGTCTAATGCTTCAAGTGACCTCTATCACCAATGACCCCTACCAAAAGCAAACGCTTTTTCTGCCCAATGGCGAGGCCGTCACTTTCCTTCTTTACTTTCGGCCGATGCAATTTGGTTGGTTCATTCCCGAGCTGACCTACAACGATTTTGTCTTGAAGGGCGTGCGGGTCACGAACAGTCCGAACATTCTCTTTCAGTTCATGAATCAAATCCCCTTCGGCCTTGCGTGCTACTCGAAAGAAAATCGCGAGCCGACTTTGCAAGACGACTTCTCGTCGGGCGCAAGCACGCTTTACATTCTCACCGAAGAAGAGTGTCAGGCGTATTTGGAGTTCGTTCGTGGACAAGTTTAACCGGAAGTATCAACTCTTAGTTCAGACCCAAAACGGCGACACGCTCGAAGTGAAGCTGCCGTTTACTATGGAGTTTGACATCACTCGCAACATCTTGACGTCGGCCAACGTTTGCCAAGTGCGCGTCTACAACTTGAACAAGCGCAACCGGAATCAAATCCGCTTCGACGTTTCGAACTACGGCGAGCTTCGCGGCATCGTTCTCAAAGCAGGCTACGGCGACAACTTGCCCATTATTTTCTCGGGCAACATTTCGCAAGCGTGGCCGGTGCGCGAGGGCATCAATTTCATTTCGCAAATCGAATGCTTCGACGGGGGCTACGCGCTCGCCAACGGCACTTTCGATCAACAATTCATCGCGGGCACGCCGCAAAGAAACATCATCGACTCGATGATTGAAAAGCTTCCGGGGGTAACTCCCGGCGTGGTCGGAGAAATCCAAGGCGAAATCGCGCGCGGCAATACCTACTCGGGCAACACGGCCGATCTTTTGAACCAACTCGCGCCGAACAAGTTTTTCATCGACAATCAAAAGGCGCATATTCTTGGCGACTCCGAATGCCTGCAAGGCGACATCACGCTCATAAGCCCCGAGACGGGTTTGCTCGGCACTCCGATTCGCCAACAAACCATCATCAACTTCGACATGCTCTTCGAGCCCCGGCTCATCATCGGCCAAGCGCTGAACTTGGTTTCGTCTTCGGACGACAGCTTCAACGGCGCCTACAAAGTCATTTCGATCAAGCATCGCGGGATGATTTCCGAAGCTGTCGCGGGCGACGCAACAACTTCGGTCGGACTCTTCAAGGGCGTTGAAGCCTTAACGGTTGTGGGGTAGCTATGGCAAGTCCAACCGTTTCGCAAAACTTAGTCCCCTCAAATCCGAGCCTGCAAGACCTTCTCGATTTGGTCAAAAAAGACATCATGATTTCTTTGAACTGTCATCACGTAGGGACGATTCAAAGCTTCGATGCGACTAAGCAAACCGCGACCGCCACAATCAACTATAAGAAGACCTACTTCGAGCGTTTGCCGAGCGGTCTTTACCACGCGGTCTTAGTCGACTATCCCGTTTTGATCGACTGCCCGGTCGTGGTCTTGGGCGGCGGTCCAGTTGCGCTGACTTTTCCGATAGCCCAAGGCGACGAGTGCCTTGTCATGTTCAACGACCGCGACATCGACAATTGGTTCCAAAGCGGCCAAGTCGGCCCCGTCGCAACCTCGCGGCTTCACTCATTTTCCGATGCAATTCTTTTGGTGGGCGTGCGCTCGGCCGGAAAAGCTATCGCCGCCTACGACACGACGCGCGGGGTTTTGCGAAACGGCGAGACCGTAGTTGGCGTCGGCGAATCATTGGTAAAGATTGCCAACGCTACTACTACGTTGAACACTCTTCTACAAGACCTACTGACGGAAATTCAAGCAATCACCGTGACGTGCGCGGCGCCTGCGAGTCCCTCGGGACCGCCGCTTAACGCCGCTGCGATTGCGGCCATTGCGGCCCAAATAGGAGACCTACTCGAATGATTGTACGAGCATTGGACATCAACGGCGATTGGGAGTTCGGCAAGGGCAAGAACGACTACAAGCGCGACATCAACGCCCTTCAACAAAATATAAAGACGCGGCTCATGTCGTTCTTGGGCGATTGCTTTTTCGACATCACGGCGGGCGTTGATTGGTTCAACCTTCTCGGCGCGAAAGACCAACTCGCGCTCGAGCTGTCAGTGTCGACAATTATTTTGAACACCGAAGGCGTCACCGGCCTCTTGCTTTTGCAGCTTTCGGTTTCTCCGAATCGACGAATGTCATTAACTTATCGTGTTCAAACGACGCTTGGCGAGACCGGCGAAACGTTCCAATACGACGCAAACGGAATAGCTTAGGGGGATTTGAATGCCAAACTCAATTGGACCAACGGGACTTGAAGTAAAGACGCGAGCCGAACTCATCGCCGAAATGACAACGGCCTTTGAAGGCATTTACGGCACCGACATCAACTTAGATTCCGATTCGCCCGACGGGCAAATGATGGGCATCTTTGTTCAAAGCGTTCTCGATCTTGAAGACTTGCTCGTGCAAATCTACAACATGTTCGACCCCGACAACGCGGTCGGAGTCGTGCTCGACCAACGAGTCGCTATCAACGGGATTCAGCGCCAAGCTGGAACCTTCACGGTTACGCCGGTTACAATCGTAACGAGCCAAGCGTGCAACCTTTACGGTCTCGACCAAACGGTTCAACCGATCTACACCGTTCAAGACAACGCGGGTAACAAATGGCTCTTAGAGGACACTCTTCTCATCGGCGGCGCAGGTTCGCAGGTCGCAAACTTCCGCGCTGAACTGCCCGGCGCAAACCTCACGATTCCGAACACAATCACGATTGCGGTCACGATTGTTCTTGGCGTCGTGTCGGTCAACAACCCGACGCTTTACACGACGCTTGGTCTGAACGAAGAGTCCGACGCCGCTCTTAAAGTGCGCCGACAAAAATCCGTTTCGCTCGCGAGCCAAGGCTACCTCGCGGGCCTTCTCGCGGCCCTTGAAAACATCAACGGAGTTGCGAGCGCCTTCGTTTATGAAAACGTTACCGACTCGGTCGACAGCGACGGCGTTCCCGGCCATTCCATTTGGGTCATTGTTTCGGGCACCGCGACCGATGCGGAAATCGCCAACGCAATCTACACCAAAAGGAACGCCGGTTGCGGCATGAAGGGCTCGGCAACTTATACAATCACGCAGGTCGACGGCTCGCCTTTTGTCGTTCTGTGGGACACGGTCTTGAGCGAGAACCTGTTCATTGTCTTTACCGCGACTTCAATCGACGGCGCCGATGTTCCTGACATCGCTGCAATCCGCGCGGGGCTCCCTTCCGCATTCGTTCCCGGCGTAAATGAAGAAGTCAATATCAACGCGCTCGCGACTCAAGTTCAAATCTTGGACCCGAACACTTTGGTGACGAACGCCGGGTTCAGCGATGCCCGGACGCAAACGTTTGCTCTATCCGGAATCCCTGCGAGCGGCACTTTCATGATCCGTTACAACGGGAACAACTCGGGCGCAATCAATTGGAACGATGCGATTGGAACGATTCAAACGAAACTACAAGCGATTCCCGGCTTAGGTTCCGCGACAATCACCGGAAGCCTCGCGAGCCAATCGCTCGTCGCAAGCTTAAGCGCCGTGAGCCAAGTTCAAACTCTTCTCACTATTGTGAACAATTCGCTTGAGACCGTAGCACCGGCCGCAATCACGTTTACAAACGACCTCGGCGCGCAACCGACGCTCGAGCCGTCGACGAAGCAATATCAATTCGTCGTCGCCGAAGAGAACATCATCATCACGCCGATGGAACTCTTGCCGCAAACGGCGACAGTGTTGACCGCAGCGACTCGGCAGTTCACGGCCTACGGCGGTTACGGCGAATACACGTACTCGATTTCTCTCGACGGCAGCGGCGGGGCATCGGTGGATTCGGACGGCCTCTACGAAGCGGGTCCGAACCCCGGCGTCGACAACGTCAAGGCCACGGACGAGTTGGGCAACTCAATCACGTCCGTCGTTACGGTGACATGATGATAGGGATTTCGATTCGCCCCGACATTGGACTCGGAGACAAATTGCAATTCAGCTCGTTGCCTGAAAATTATTTTCGGGCGACGGGCAGGCGTTTGTTTGACGTTTCTCGTGCGTGGATTTTCGATCACAATCCCTATGTCGAACGAAACCGCATTCCGGCCGAGGGCTTGACCGACACGCGCGAGCTTTGGAACTTCCCGCAGCGCGAGCCGTGGGCGAATCCGCGTGCATTCAAAACCGACCCGACTGTTTACTTAAGCAATGCCGAAGTGACGGCCGCGCGCTTTAAGGTGCCCGTGGTTTTGAATCGCCCACGTCTTTACCGCTTCGAACAATATCCGTTCGAACTGCGCACGCAAATCTTGCTTCATACGAGCGGCAAGAGCCACGGGCAGATGCCCGACTACGTCGTAGACCATGTCATCAAAAAATACGGCCGCACCGGAAACCTCTTTCAAATCGGTTTGCCAACCGACCCCGATTTCGGCATCCCGAAACTCGAGACCAAAAGCCTTTGGGATTTGGCGGAAGTGATTTCAAAAGCACGCATGTTCATTGGTGTAGATAGCGGGCCGTCGTGGATAGCTGCGTGCTACCCCGACGTGGTCTCCAAAAAGATTCGCCTGCGCCACGTTCACGGGCAGAAACCTTTTCACGAATGGGTTCCGCTCGAAATTAACAATTTGCATGCGCATTGGGATGACCGGATTTTTCAAATTTGCAACCCAACCGAGGACGACTTGGGAGCTTTCCCGTCGTATAAACGCTTATGACAAATCAAGAAATCATCGACTACTACGCAAACCTTCTCATTCTCCAATACAAGGAAAAGCCGAAGGCCTATGCCACGATTCAAACGATTGTCGAGCCGGTCATCATCGACCAACTCCCGGTTGCCGTGCAAGACGCTTTCAACGTCGACACGGCCGAAGGCGTTCAGCTTGACGTCATCGGTAAATACGTCGGCGTGTCCCGCAGTGCCTACGATTTCACGGGGCCGGTTGTTCTCGACGATGACGACTTCCGCACCATGATTAAGATCGGAATCATCAAAAACGGTTTCGGCTCGTCACTCGCGGAAATTCAAGCTCTTCTCTTTCAGTTCTTTCCGGGCTCGCTCCTCGTGTTCGACTTCAAGAACATGCGCATGGGCTACTTTTTCGACTCCGCAATCGGGAGCCGCCCGCTTGCCGAAGTATTCGTAAAGACCGGATTCTTGCCGAAGCCGATGGGCGTGCAGCTTGCGGCCTTGATCTATTCGCCAAACATCGACAATCTATTTGGGTTCCGCACTTATGACCTTCCGCCGTTCAACGTAACCGGATTCAACGACTACCTCGACTACGACATGGACGCTCCGTGGTTGAACTACAACGACGCAATTGTTCCTTAAAGGGGAGAAAAAGTTATGGCAAAAATTGTACGCAAATTTATGAAAATTTTCGGGTCGACCGCAGGCCCGCAACAACTCGGCGTTTTCGGTTCTCTCGCAGCGGGTTCGCCCGCCTACTCGACGGACCCCGAAACAATCCAGTCTCTCGCGAACTACGAAGAGGGTTGGTATGGCGCAGTCCTCGGCAACAACTCGCCCGCGATTCAGGACATGAATGCGCTTCAATATTTGTTCGCTTATCAACTCGCCTACTTATCCCAAACCGGCATTCCGGAATGGAATGCGGCTACAACCTACTACATCGGAAGTCTAGCAACGGGAGTTGGAACGGGCATCATCTACATGTCCCGCACCAACGCCAACTTAAACAATGCCGTGTCCGATAACACCAATTGGAAAATCGTAGGCGGCGACATCATGTCGGCGGGCGGGGATTTAATTTACGGCGGAACAAATGGAAATCAAACTCGGTTACCGAACGGAGCCGTTGACCAATATTTGGCGTCGGCGGGCGGAACCTCGCCGCCTGTATGGACTTCTTTCGTTACCGGAACAAAACAAATATTTACCGTAACGGGCACGGTTGCCGGTCAAATTTTCACAATCAGTTCAGGCAACGCTACGGTTGGCGCGACATACACGAACAACGGGCAGACCTTTACCGTACTCGCAACAATAGCCGCGCAAACAACGGTTTACATGTCCGGCACGGGTTCGCCCTTAACGAGCGGAACATTGACTAAGTCTGCGGGAACGGGCGACGCGACGTTGACTTTTTCCGCAGCTCAAGCCCTTGCGGTTTATACAACTCCCGCAAGAGCAAAACTACTTAAGTTGACTCTAGTGGGCGCAGGCGGAGCGGGCGGCGGAGCGGGCGCGACGGCGGCGGGCTCTTCGGCAGCAGGAGCGGGCGGCGGAGCGGGCGCGACGGTCATTAAATTCATCACGAGTCCGGCAGCTACTTATTACTACGCGGTCGGAGTCGGCGGAACTGTCGGCGCTGCCGGAAATAATGCGGGCAACGCAGGTTCGAGAAGTTTTTTTGACATCGTATTGGCGCTCTCTGCGGGCGGCGGCAGCGGCGGCGGCGGCGGCCCTACTCAAACAGGCGGCCCCGTTATCGAACAAAACTTCGGCGGAGCGGGCGGGGCTGCCGCAAACGGTGACGTAAATATTCCGGGCGGAGCCGGAAACTTTTCAATCGTTTATGCCGCGACGGTTTCATCATCGGGCTACGGCGGCACTTCTACTCTGGGAGCGGGCGGCCGAGGAGTTGCGGCGGGAGCCGGGGCGGTTTCAGCGGGAACGGTTGGGTCGGTATACGGCGGCGGCGGCGGCGGCGGCGTCGGGCAAAATGCTGCGGCACAAACCGGCGGAGCGGGCGCGGGCGGCATCATCATTGTTGAAGAGATGTATTAATGGAGCAACTTCTCGTTCAGCTCATGAATGCAAATGGCGTCGCGGGACTTCTCGTCGGCGCCTGCGTTCTTTTGACGTTCAGACTTTTGGTGGAGTTGGGCAAATTCGTTTGGAACCTCAAAAAGGAAAAGGAACAACTGTCCGAGAAGACAACCAAAGAACTCATCACGGCCGTGAAGCAAAACACGGATGAAATCAAAAAGCTCGAAGACTCGATGACGGGTCTTAAGGTTGCGATTTCGGAAATGCCGAAATTCAAACTCGATTTGAAGCGACTCTTCACTGCAACCAAAATCATCGCGGGTGAGAAATGGCCAGAAATCCGGGACGAAATCATGCGCGATGCTGACCTCTAAGGAAAAGTGCAATATGGAACTTTTGATTCAATACGCTTTGCAGTTCATCGGGCGCCCCTACCGTTGGGGCGGAGACGACCCCATGGCGGGCTTCGATTGCTCGGGATTCGTGCAAGAACTTTTGGCTTCCGTTGGTGAGGACCCACCGGGCGACCAAACCGCGCAAAGTCTTTACGACCATTTCCGCGTCGAGCAACGCGGCCAAGGCGGCCGTCTCGATACGGGAACGCTTTTGTTTTTCGGCAAATCAGTGACGGAAATCAGTCACGTCGCAATGTCGATCGACAACGGCGTTCGCATGATCGAAGCGGGCGGCGGGGGCTCTAAGACCGTGAACGAGGCGGAAGCTATCAAAGCAAATGCCTACATTCGAGTCCGGGCAATAAAGAACCGAAAAGATTTGGTCGCGGCCATAAGGCCTTACTACACAATCGAAAAGGAGTCCCAAGCATGAAACGTTTAAGTGCCCTTCTAATAGGTGCGATGCTTTTTGCGAGTATCGGCCCGTGTTTTCTACCTGCGCACGCGAGCACCGCGTCGCCGGAAGCCAAACCCGCTATTCCGGCGGTAGTCGGACCGGCCGTGAAGGCCGAAGCTCCGACGCCCCAAGTCGAAGGTCCGGGTTCGGCAGCTTTCGAAGCGCCGACGGAAGCGCAAGCCAAAGCGGTTCTTAATGAGGCGCCCGTCATTCCCGACCTCGGCCTGTTCGCTAAGATTTTGGCGTGGGTCGTAGCCGTGAACTTGCTCTTGGGCGGTCTCGCCGCTGCCCTTGCCAAAGTGAAAGACATGACGGCAACGACCGTCGACAATAGTCTTTACGATTGGATTTCGAAAATCGCCGGTCTCTTGACCCGCCTTCTAGACTTCGCAACGGCCAATACCCGGCCGAAGAGTGAAGACCCCGAGAAGAAGTGACGTCATTAGGGGCCGCTCGGGTTGTGACAGTTCAGGGACGGTTAACGCATTCCAACCCTGAATAGTTTGTCGACGAGCGGCTCCGCCTACTAGGAGAAATCAAATGAACTGGAAACTCGCCAAAGCAATCATCATCGTGTTGCCCGAATTTATTTCGTTGGTAAAGACGCTAATGGAACGCTATGACGAGGCCCAACTCGATGCCCGGCTCAAAAGCGACATCAAAGGAATCAGTGATGCTTTCAAGAATAAAGATGCTCAAGCTCTTAACGATATTTTCAATTCTTAACTGCGTGGCTTGCGCGACGGGGCCGAAGTCGACAAAGTTCGACGGCAAATGGCATTTCTGCGAGAACGTGCCCGGCGAACAAATGGCTTGCCTCAACCAACCCGATGTCGAAAAACTCCGACAGTTACTTCTCGAATGTCAAAACAAGAAACCCTAATGAAGTTCGTGCTCGTGACTTTGTTCGCGGCGAACATCGGCGCGAGCCTTTCCCATCTATTGGCGGGCGAACATATTGACTCCGCCATTTTCTTTGGCGGAATAAGCGGCATTTGTCTCTACCTCAATCTTAAAACCTAAGTCGACGGCCCGGCGCAGTTTTCGAAACCACAACGGACTAAGACCCGCGCGCCGACACGCCTCTTTCAAAGTGATAGGGTCGCCGTCAATTTTCTCGCTCACCAACAAGTGTTGGACCTTTTGGAACCGGCGCACGGTTTCGGGTTTGATATTCATGTTCAATTCTCCTCTTCATGTCGAAGTAAAACTTTTGAATCCAATCCGGAAGTTGCGTGACGTGCTTGCCTATCTCATCAAAGAATGCGCGGTAGTGGGTTAAGGCCCGCTCGACGGCGTAGCCCGAGTAGAACACTTCGACTTCGCGGTATTGAGAAGCCTCGGCGGCCGTCGGCTCGTGCCCGATTTCTCGCCAGTGCCCGGTTTGGTCCACGTAACCGAAGTAGCGTGGTTTAATTTTCACTAGGCACCGACTTAAGCGGGTTCTCTTTTGGCGGGGCTTGGGGCGGCGGCTCGTTGTTCAAACGATGAATCAAAGAGTCGGCCCAAACGGCCGCATCGTTGGTTATGATTTGCGCGTTTACGCTGTAGGTTTGCAAGTAAAGCGGGTTGCTAAGGCTTGCGGCCACGAACTCCATGGCGAATTTTTCTCGCTTGGTCATTGTCGAAGCGGGGGCGTTCGGGTCCGTCATGTCGCGGGCTCCTCGGGTTCGTTCGCCTCAACGAAAAGTTGGGGATGAAACTTGACCATGTTTACGTGAATGGTTTCGCAATCGACGAGGAGCATCTTGTCGCGCGGAACCCACATGCCGTGTTCAACGCCTTCGACGCCGCAGACTTTAAAACGCATGAACTCGCCGTCGTCGCTCATGTGAGTGATGTTTATTATTTTACCGCGCACCAACTCTTTAATTGGGCGCATCCGGACAAAGCGGGCTTCCTTCAAACGCATGACCTCTTCACTCGGCAGCGACGGCAAAAACGGTTTGGTCGATGAATAGCGTTTGTAGAGTTCGCCGTCTTTGCTCGGGTCGCCGTTGAACGCAATCCAAACGTCTCTTAATTTGGTGATGATGCTCATCGAAGTTCCAACTTCCGCTTCGCTTGGGTCAGGCCGTAGACGCGGTAGAAATCGGGCGACGTCGGATATTCGCCAACGGCCAAGCAATGGGCGTCGTGGCGCGAAAGCAGGTCCGGCCAATTGTTAAGCCAATTCGCAAGGCGCATCGTGATCGACGGAAAGCGTTTCATTCCCGTCATGCAAACGAGCATGTGGTTTCGGCAAACGCGGTTCGTTTCCGGTTGGAACCATCGCCAAGTGATCGAGCCGACAAGGGTCTCGATGTCGAGGACTGGGATTAAAATCCTAGTCAAGAAACTCCCGCCGTGAACGCGAATCCAAAGCGCCCAAACTTCGGGGCCGGTGATGTCGGGCATCTTATCGGGTGTCTCCATGACGCCGTTCTTTTTCGTGTTCCAAGCGTAGAGAAAATAATGTTTCGCGTGAAGCCGGTAAACTTGGCGCGCGTCGGCCGCA
>Ga0172380_10003299_pt1 | contig 22493 bp, 32 predicted proteins | sample Leawe162metaG_FD_119747 | JGI IMG/M metagenome (GOLD analysis project Ga0172380, IMG submission 119747) | Leachate microbial communities from a municipal landfill in Southern Ontario, Canada - Leachate well 162 metaG | ecosystem: Engineered > Solid waste > Landfill > Unclassified | place...
AATGTTCGTATCCATGAGGTGGGCTTGATACCCAAAGGCGCGGTCGCATATGGCCGGGTTGCAATAGCGTATGTCCAGGGCGAAAGCCTAAAGGCTATTGCGGTGTGTCTTGCACTATCAAAAACCCGGACTGAAATCATGCGATCGCCAATCCCATAATCGTGAAATAGGCAAACTCTGCCAGACGCACCGCCTTTGATTCCTCAACCGCCTTGCCAGCCCCATAATAAACCAGCCCCATAGTCAAGGCCGCAAGGCTGGATAAGGCGTAGGACAGAACACCACCGAAATAAATCCCGAGGGCAATAAATACCGGAATAAACAGCGTTCCACGCACCGTCATAAATGCCACGCCAGCCAACCTTGCATTGCCCCACTTATTATACGCCCAATTGCCCGCATAATCCGCAGGCCAGAATTCCCTTTCCGCCGGATTGTAGCGGCCAGTGATGGCGGCAAAGCCCTTACCCCACCCAAGCAATAGGCCCAGATACAGGCCAACCCCAGCAATCAGCGCCCCTATGCCAGCAGCTTGCCAATCGAGTCCTGCCAGTAATAGATACCCTCCGTAACCAGCAACCATAATGAGTACAGATAACACCCTACCAACATAACCACCTCCATGTGCTGCACGCGCTAAACCAAAAATTAATGCAAGAATGAAACTCATATAATCACCTCCTCCTGATGCCAGTCAGTGCTGCGGCCCTCAGGCCCGAAATCAATAGATTTGATCCATCCATCCAAGTGCAATTGCACGATATACCCAACGCCATATGGCCCCACATACTCATCCACCTTTATGCTGCCATCGGGGAGTTCATACGAAAGCTGCTGGTATTTTCCATGTTCAAGCAAATACGCCGCCTGTGATTGCACAATAGAAAAGATTGTGTCCTGACATGCGGCCTCAAAATCCTGAATATTCTGGGGAATGGTCATGGTATGGTACTCGATGCGGTTGCGGTATTGTTGTTAGTCCATGCGGTTGCCAGAACCCCGTCATGGGTCACTACGCCACCCGCCACGTCAAGCGTAGACCATAGTCCGGTCAATCCGGTGACACTGAGCGGCGCACCTGCGTTATAGAGACTTGTGATGAGCGGCAATGAACTAGAGAAAAATGAGGATTGATACTGGAGTCCATTGGAAAGATTGCTCCCGGTGCTGCTCTGCGCCCCCACGGAAATTGCGGCTGAATTACTAAATATTGCCGCGCTCGGATTTACCCTATTACTAAAGGACGTAACCTCAGTCCCATTAACCCATACGCGCATACGGTCATTTGCCGTAGCATTTGCAGAATCATACCATACGAGTACATGATAGTATGCTGATGTGCCGCTATAAGTCGCGCTCGTTATCAGTCTACCGGTGGCACTACTACCATCAGAACTTGTAGAAAACAATAATGTATTATCAGACGAGAATTGTAATGTAAATGAATCGCTAGCCCCGTTATGACCCATGATGCCCGCATTAATTCCTGCCGATGCCCTCTTAATCCATGCGCTAACTGCAAATTTTGCGCGGTCATATGCGCCAAAATTGGCGCTAGACATAGTGAGATATTGCGAACTGGCGCGGACAAATTGAATCGACTGGGTGGGAACAGACCCGCCTCCACTGGCAGGTCCAAAATTACATACGGGAAACAGCATTATTGTAACGCCACCACGTTAAGGAGCGTTTTGCTATTGAATACACTGATAAAGCATCTGAACGCATTAGTATTAGTAGTCGTAAACGCGCTCCCCACCACCTTGGTAAATCCCGAGGTAGTAACAGTTCCGGCAGAACCATTATTGGTAATGTCAAGCTGAAGGCTTGTATTATTGCTCGGGGGCGCAAGAGTAAACGCTCCGCCATTTACGCACCGCTGCAAGTTTCCGTTGGCGGGGTCGGGCGTGAACGTACCGCTAGATTTCGTGCCAGCATCGTAGTCGGCCTGTATAAATCCGCTGGTGAGTGTCGCACCATTTCCGGTAGTGAGAACGGTTGAAGATGCCGCAGGAAACGCAAAAGAGGTGCTATCTGTTCCGGTAAATGTGAGGGTGGCTGTAGCAGTAAGGGTTTTTCCATCCGCAATGGTAAGCGTGGCAGAAGTGGCTGGGGCGGTGATTGCCACTTTATTTATGGATGTTGCGCTCGCCACTCCTAGAATCGGAGTTGTTAAAGTAGGAGAGGTCGCAAATACTAATAGGCCACTTCCCGTCTCATCGGAAATAACGGATGCAAGTTGAGCGGAAGTAGTGGAGGCAAATTGACCTAGATTATTAGAAAGGGTCGCCACTGTTCCTGATGTTGGAAGAGTGAGCGAAGTAGTAGCGGAAAGGGTGAGCGTAAGGCCAAAGTTCCCGGAGAAGGTAAGTGTATTGGCTGCATTGTTCGCAACCCCCGTTCCGCCATATGCCGCCCCTATCGCAGTACCTTGCCATGTGCCACTCGCAATAGTTCCCAGCGTAGTAATACTAGATTGCCCAGCATAGGTCGCCGCAATGTCAATAACGGGATTTGTGGAGCCGTTGCTTACGCTTATTCTATCAGTAGTTCCCGATGTAATCTGGTCGCCACTGTTGCTTCCCGATATCGTAGCGTCTCCATCTACCGTGAGCGTCTTGGGGCTAGTTCCCCCTGCAATCGTGAATCCAACCGCAGCCGCAGTAAAGGTTAGGGCATTAACCGTAGACGGAGTAATCGCTCCAAGGGCAAGCGTAAGATTCGGGGCGGTGGTCGGGTCTGTAACCATCCCCATAATGCCATTGGCATTCGTAAAGGAAAAACTGGTCACGGTTCCCGCATTCCCCGCATTGGGGACGGTGGCTTTTAACATTTATGTTACCTTTATGTGACTAAATCAGATAGCCGATTAAATCGACTGCGAGAGTCTGGGAAGTTCCAGTAGCAGCTCCCGTAAGATTGAAATAAATAATCTCACCCGCCGAGGTAATAAGAGATGCCCCCATAATGGGCTGCTGGAAAGTATTGGCTGGAGCCAGCAACGCGGTCATGTCTTGAGCAGCAGATATATTGCTGGTTCCCGCAATATTCCCGATCCCTCCAGATGCACCTATACTGATAGCGGCTGCCGCAGTACATCTAACTACATATCCCGTGACCACAGCTTTCTTGCCCGTAGGAACCGTATATAAAGCCGTATTCTCTACAGATTTTCCGTTGATGGCCGCAGTGACGGAAAGGGGTGCTGCCAAGAAACTAACTGCGGTTGGAGATGCCTTCAGCATATTCAGCTACCCGTTCCTTGATCGACATAGATAGTAGCGGTGCTGGATGCCGTAATCGCAGCGATGTGGGTATAATCCTCTTTATCGAGCGCCATGATGATCCCGGGCGGAATTCTCCGGCCATTAGCGGGGGTTCCATCAACCGGAATTACCGCAGCAATCGAGCTATCTCTGCCCAAGGCAATAAACACGTCTACAAGCCCGGAATTGCTGATTAGGAAATCGAATGCAGTATTGTTACCGGTAAGGGCTGGAAAGGCCACGGCCTTGCTCGTACTAGTGGCATCAATCGCGATGCCGTCACCTTTATAGGCAAAGTTTCCGATGCGTTGGATGCTTGAGTAATTCTCGGTACGGGTTGGATTGATAGTCATTTAGTTCTCCTTTTATCGTCTAACGCTTATGTAATTGAGGCCGGTCTGGTTATTATCTCCAGCCCATCTCGCCGTGCCTGAGGGGGTCTTTCCGATGACGGTTAGATAATTGAATGCCGCAGAGGAAACACCCGCAACGGTTCCGGTTTGGGTCGCGCACTGATAGTAATCGGAGGTTGTAGTGGTGACTCCCAAGCGCCGAATATCCGTAGAAGTAGAGTTCTGCCCGAGGCCAGTAACCACCACAACAGGAGGACTTCCCGTTACCAATACCTGTGCAGTAACGGTGCATAACACCCGTTCATTTGGCCATGCTACATACTGGGCGCGCGTAGTGGTAATTTCCACAAAAGTGGTACTAGTGGTGGTAGCATCCATCGCAATGAAAGTGCCGCCCACAATGCCGGTTTCATTAAACCAACTCCGGGTGTATCGCTTCGTGCCGTCATCTGCAAATGCCGGACCCGTATCAATATAAACCATGCCAACTAACGTGCGCGTGGCATCTCCGGATTTAATCATAAGCCCGGTTCCAGTTTCAGGGGTATAGGCCGTAGTAGAGCCCTCCAGCGTCATCGTGCTAGAGTTCATATATGCGTAGATATAGTAAATTGTTGCGGGGGTTAGTCCGCTTGGAGCCAAAGTCACGCCCGCATCCGGTATCGTCTGATTCGCGCCGTTTATTGTGAGGATATTGCCATTCCAAGGAGTGAGCGTCACAACACTGGTGCTGGTGAATACCAACTTGCATTGCCCCAACGCCTGAGAGCTGGCAGTTGTGGTGGAGCCCGTAATCTGATCCCAGATGGTATTGCCAAGGGCATCCAGCACCAATTGTCGATACTGACCACTACCCCAGATAACCGCCTCGCCAGCCGCATCAAGCACTACGGGATTGGTGTTCAGGATAGTTTGACCTTCATCTTGCCATGTATTTTTAAGCGTAGAGGTGTTTGGAATATAGAAATAAACACTCCCCAATGCCAGTGGCACGCCATCAGCATCAAGAAATTGCTGCTTGCCATTTGGTAGCTGCACTGCCATAATTAGAGTCCTTTTGTTAAAAAATGGTTGACTTATGTTGCTGTTTCTGCTCGCCACACTTCAGCTCGGCGGCGTACTCTTTTTTTTCTGCTGGGTGCTTTCCATGGGGCCACCAGAAATGCTTGTTCCGGGGATTATTATCTTCGGCGGTGTAATAGCTTATGTTCTCTGGGGCGCAGAAATAGCATCTCGCGAGACCACAAACCTAAGGCGCAGGCTGCGCGAGTCGGTTCGTGTTTACTGCGCTAATCGGGGAATAGCTGCGTCCGAGACTGTTCAGAATGATGTTGCTGAGAGGGCTCTCCGCCGCATCCAAAGCAGCCCCATTCTCAAAAGCGGACTGGAGTAGACGGTTTTTGTACCACTGGCTATTTAATGCCGACGATGCTGCGCGTCCACTGACTCCAAGCGCTCCTGTGGCCGCCAGAAGAGCCCCAGCAGTCTCCATGTCTCCTGTCATTGCAGCGCCCCCTGCGAGTGTAGCCGGAAGACCGAGGGTTTTTAGTGCGGCTATTCTTTCTGCCGTTCCGCTTGAAGGTGGCTCTTTCAAAAACCGCTGCCCTATCTGGGCAAGTTCGCCTATGTCGCCCGCGCCTGTATAAGCCATATTCTTATAAGACTTTTTCACCGCCCCCAAAAGAGCAGCCGGATTAATTTCGCCCTCTATACCGGCCTTTGCTGCCAAATCCTGAACAGTACGCATATTCTTCCACTGCAACCGAGCAGTGCGGAGGGCATCTATAGTTTCTGGTGTAGCAGACCTTTCAAGTCCATCATCCAAAGTATCCCTTAATTGATTGGCATAAAACCGGATATTGGAATCAGAGCTTGCCATCGCGCGATCAAGGGGGCCGTTCCTTCTGGTAAGTGCCTGATAAACATCTCCGGTGATTTTTCCATCCTTAATTTTAGAGAATATATTTTTAATCTGATTGGCAATCGGTCTATATTCACTCTCGGCAACTGACAACTGCGCATCGTCCGCGATTTGATTGATACCGCGCACCAAATCATCATCGATATCTATCGCGCTATTTTTGGCCACTTCATTAAATACTTTTCCAATTCTATCTTTTGCCTGAGACATTACTTCTGGACTAAGATTGTCCGCCTCTTCCCCGAAGGTCTTGGCAACTGCTTTGGTAAATGCAGTGCGTGCCGCCTCATCCTTTTCAAGATTTCCGGTAAGCGGAAGCTTAGAAAGAAGGGAGTCCAAATGCTTGATAAATGGGCTATTGGAAATTTTCGCGCCACTAATCGGAATTTCATATTTATCTTCGGCTACCTTGGCAAGATTGGCCACATCACTGCGTATGCCACCGCCAGTCAAAAGATTCTTTGCCGAATTGTAGCCCCCTACCGCAACTGATGGAGCCATTGCACCCAAGATGCCTGCGGCAAATTGCTCGCCCGGACTTCCTCCGCCTTCTCGAACATAACCGGACGCACCCATTCCTGTTACCGCGCTACCACCCTGCATAGCGGGATTGGAGGCCATTACATTGCCGACTCCCTGCGCCACTGGGCTGGATGCATTCGCAAGGGTGCTCCCAATTCCTATGCCAGTTCCAGCTCCGGCCACTCCTCGCGTCATGTCCCCAAAAATGCGCTCCGTTCTGGTTTCGGGCCGTGGTAAGCCTGCCTGCGTAAGCGCATTTGAGATTGCTTGGTTCTGCTCTGGAAGTGGGCTTATATTTGATCCGGTTAATTCATTTACACTCTCAATTCCCATATTGATGGGAAGCCTTATAGCCTCCGATGCAAATGCCGGAAGCGCCATTGCCCCCTCTATCCCATATCGGGCAGTAAGACCAAGTTGCCGCGCACCCTCTTTTAATGCTCCGCGAGGCTTCCTTGGCCTCTCTTCCGGCACATACCCCGCATATGCATCCGGGGTATCATTCTCTTGGCCAACGTATGAGTCGAAAGCATCCATTTTAATGGATGCAGGAACGGCTGGCTCCTGCGAGATATACGCATCAAAAGCATCACTCGGCATTTTGTGCCCTCTTATCGGGTATCCAGCCAACATCTACTGCGGTATTAAATACCTCGCGCAGCTTTTCTTTCTCGTTTTTAGTCATGCCATTCAGCATTGATTTAATCTCTTTTGGTGACATGTATTGCATTTGGAAGGCGCGTGGATCGAAATGCTGATTGAAGGTTTTAGAGAATTCCCCATAACTTTCCGGTCCATTGACCTTTTGCCATTCCTGCCACGCACTGTTTTTGGCCGATATTGCGTCCTCATTGCCCTTAAGTAAGGCGATAATCTTTTTGTTTCCATAATTGGATAGGAAGCTGTTGGGGCTTGCTTTTCGGGCGGAGTCTAGTTTGTCATCCGTTCCGGTTCCTCCCAATGCCTGGAACTGCTGCTGGGCTAGTTGCGTGGAAAGTTTGTCGAATTCTTCCTGCGATGCTACGCGGTCGGAATTTACACCGAACAAACGATTGGTTCCGGCCAGAATGGTTTTCCATCTATCGGCTCCGGGACCCGAGTTGAAATCTCCCAAGGCCCCCTCCATCTGCCCAAGCAAAGCCTTCCGCTGTGGAACACTATCTGCCGTCTGCTGAAGCTGTACGCCTTGTTGCGCACTGGCCTGTGAAGTAACATTAGCCGCCGCCTCTTGCCCTAGCCGTGGGCCAGCCGGGAGAGTTGGAGGAAGGCCTTGCGCCGCCATGTTTCTGTCGCGCGGACCATAGATATTTGCACCCGGCTCAATCGGCTCGCTCTGCGAAGGCATTGCAGGGTCTTCAAACGTTGCGGAAGGAACGCCCATCGAGGGGCCTGCTCCTGCAATAATTGGTTGCTTGCCAACTGGGTCAAAGCCCATGCTCTGACCGGGAGCAAATTGCTTATACATTGGCCGGCCAACCGGACGCACCCCATTCATTGGGCTTACCGTCATTGGCATAAGGGCGTTGCCTGTATCTTGCACCGTCACGTCCCCGAGCATCAATCGTGCTTGCGTGGCGGCATCCTGAGCCCGCAGGAAGTGGTCTTCAGCTATCTTGCGATTGGCTTCTGGCGTATCATCTCCCCAATTAGCTGTTTCCAAGGCGGCTTGCTCTGGAGTAATCAGCTTTTGAGCAATCCCATCGCTCAGAATCTTCACCATATCCTTGTGACCAAGATTCGGATTATTGAGCGCCGGGGCAAGAAGCTTCTGCATATTATCAAAATGTTGCACCGCAAGGCCAAGTTTTGTTGCTTCATTCTGAGTTTGGAGCAGCTTGTTTTGCTGCATCCCCGTAGCAAGACCAACAGCCTCAGTTGGTCCCTTCAATGGGTTTACTGGCTGAATCTGGCCATATATGGAGGTATCAACTGGCATATTTATACATAGCTCCCAGTATCGGGATTGAGCCAGCGAGTGCCGCTGCCCTGCTGTCCGTACATGCCGTTAATAAGGTTATTCGTGAGCAATGCCGATGGAACGGAACTGGCTGTATTGGCCACCGCGTTGCCCCCGGCAATGGCCGCTGCCCCCTGAGCATTGCCTGCGCCGATAGTATTGCTGCCAGCACCTACTGCCGCATTCTGGCCTATTTTGCTTGTCTCCAAGAGACGATTAAACTGGTTTCCATAGGTGGTATCGGCCAATCCGGTTACATAGCGAGATGCACCCTTCATTGCTGCGCCGGATTTAATCAGGCCACGCGCGCCGTAGGAATTATTCAGATTCTTAAGCCCTTGGTCGCGGGTGAAGGTATAGCCGGGGATGGATTCTAATTCTGTTTGCGGAACGCCGCCATTAAGCCCAAGAAGCTGCAAGAGCTTGCTGTTGGATTGATAGCCCCCCTCTACATAGGGTTGGATGAGTTCGTTGGCTTTATCTGCCGCCGCAGTTTGTGCCTTGGCTGCTTTTTTCGCGGCACTGTTTTGGGCTATGCCTCCTATTATTGCGCTGCCTACAATCGCCGCTCCCGTGCCTATTGCCATTATAGAATCCTTGTCATATTTGTCATGTTGGGATCGCTGACCTGAAAGCCAGCATTGAGTAATCTGCGGATAAGGCGCGGCACTCGAATGGAGGTAAATATAACCCCAATCTCTAGGCTTTTCGCATACTCTATCGCATCTTCTATTAGTATATCTGGGGCAGTTTTTCTTATCTCTTTGGGGGCGCTAGGATTGCTTACCATCCATTCCATCCACCCAAGTCTGGAGTTAGTTTTATATACCCACACCACTATTACTGGCACTTCGTTATAAAAAAGAATCCTGCCACCTCCGCCATTATCGGGGAGATAATCAAGCGGGATACGCGGCCATTTATGGGCATCCCACCACCCGCAAACTATCTCATAATCTGTTTTCGCGTTAAATTTCCGGATTGAAATCATCCGACAAAATACACCGTTGGGGTTGTTGCATAGGTAAGGACGGCCATATCTTGCATGGTAACGGGAATATACCCGCGCACGATGGTGGTGGTAAGCGTTACACCACTTCTAGTAATCGCCACCCGCACATACACGCCGCCATCAAAGTATAAATATCCATCACGCGGGGCAACGTAGGTATAAGGCGAACCCGAAGGAATGATCGCAACGTAATTTCCGCCCGTTCCACCTCCGCCTCCAGTGCGATTCCAGAGCGTAATCAGAAACTGAAACCACGGCTGATTGATATTGCCCGTTCCCAACTCCACGAAAGGAGAGCTAATTTGCGGAACCCCCGACCGCGTAGAAAATGTCATGTTGCGGCCATTTCAATATCAAGCCATGCACCGTTTAAAGCTGTTTTGGCAGGCATTGACCACGAGAGTTCATAAACTCTATCGCGGGAAAGCCCAAGCCTTCGGAACTGCACGTTAGTTAAATACTGCCCAGCGCCCCCCAAGGATTGCTCCATGCGGTTACTCCAGCTTGCGCCTTTATCATCACTCCACCTGAGCGATACGGTTGGGGGGTCTTCACTCCATTGTGTTTCAATCTCGCCTACATCCATATCTGCGATAAATTGGCGATGCACGATGCGCCGGTTATTTCCCCTTTTGGCATCATCCACAATTTGCGGGAACGAGCGTATCCGGCTAATAGGATTCCCAACATCTGTATAGGCGTTTAAATCCCATTCATAAAGAGTGCCATTCTCGAAATCCCCAACAATGTTTTTGTCGAATAAATACGCAGCGCAATTAACCCTGCTTCGATTCAAGCCACCGTCCGAATCCGTCCATGTTCTTTGATGCCAAAGCTGTGTAGTGCGGTCATACACCCATGTTTTATTTGCTGTCGGAAACGTGAGGACGTAAAATAAATGGCCTTCTTGCTGATAGGTGAATCCGATTGCATCGGAAACCACCCCATACGTCATAAATTCATTTTCAATCGCGTGTGTGGATATGCGGTTGGCTATGTAGCCAGCACCCTGCATTACGATTAGGTGGCCCTGCAAATCCTGTGAAAGCCAGTAGACAGATAAATCCGCCTTGGCAATCGAGTATTTGGCAACACATCCGTGTTCAATATACGCTCCGGGCTGAACCTGAAACGGAAAGTCTTCTGCGCCTGAATCAAACCATACTTCTGTATAAAGAGCGCCAATAAGCCAGATTTGTCGATAACTTGCTACCACCCCAACAATCGGATCCGGGAAGCCCTCTTTGGAGGCAAAATCCAGCGGGTCAAATCCTACGCCTGTGGTGAGCAGAGTAAAATCAACATTCGATAAGCTTATATAGAATTGGCCCGTTCCCGGCTTATTGAAAAGAAAATAAGTATCCAGCACATCTACGCGGTCTGCGCCGTAAAATCCATCCCCGTATATAATGCCAAAAGTATTCGGCCCCGCCAAATCAATCGCCCATCCTTGTGGGCTGCCATCCACAATTACCACCGCCAGCCCATTATCCGACATGGAAACCGGATTGGTTCCTGTGTTGATATACCCAAGCAAATTTACGGTTAAATCTGGGTTTACAGCATAGACTCTATTGCCAATAACGGCGTAGCCAGCCCCGTTTGAGGCTCGGTAAATACAGCGCACCCCGGCTTCAAAAGGAGCCGCGATATACTCCGTAAGCCCCGGCGTACAATAATGCGTCATCGGGACCGGAGAATCCTTCGGATTGCCCTCAGGATAGAGATTTACGCACCGCTGGGCATTGGCAATGATGCTTCTGGCCTGATACGCGCCACTATTCAGCAGGATGCGGGGCATTTTCTGCCGCCTTATCTTCGGACTCCGGTTTATCAAGCATTCCTAGCAAATGGTCTACGAGCTCAATCCCCGCATCTGCTTTCACAATAAGATTGACTGAATTCTGCCTGTCTGTTTCAAAAGCTTTCTTTTGTGATTCTAGGAAATCGCGCGTAATTTGCATGATTATTCCTAACTGTTCTGAGTGAATACAGGGATGTAGCCAGCCGCGCCATTTACGCGGATTTGCAGCACTTGTTGAGCAGCGCAATTATCTGCATCCCCAGCCGAACCAGCCGAAGTGCCAGCCGCAATATAAAGCGTTGAAGTATCCACCCCATCGAGATTCCAAAGAATCGGGACCTTCTTGGTATTGCTGTTCGTAAAGCGCTGATATGCCACAGTCGCCGGAACCGTTGCCGCATTATCCAGATCGCTATCCAACTGCTGCACTGCAAGCGTTCCGCCCGGACTTACACTCGCGCCAAGACCAAGCGTAAGGCGCTGTGCATTTCCAGCCCCAGAGATTGCGCCAGAAGCACCACTAACGCTAAGGGTGGTGTGCTGGCCATTTACCGTGCCGCCTACTGCTGCGGTGACGTTGTTGACCGTTGCAAATATACGGGAGGCTTCACCCGAACCGCCAACGCCAGAGAAATAGAGGCGCTTATATTCAAGTCGCGTATCGCCGGTGGTAGCCGTGCTATCCGCCCAAATACCGATTCCATTTTTGCCTGCTGTAGAGCCAAGCGCGATTGGTGATGCGGAGGTGCCGCCACCGGCAATAACTGCGGCTGTAGTTGGGGTAAGGCCAAATTGTAACACGCCTTCAATAATTGGATTATTTAATGGCTCAGAACCGCTATCCAGCGCGTTTACTGCGTTCTTGATGGCGTTGATATCTTCGCCCTTAATCAGGCGGAATCCAGTATCATATGATTGGAAAGTTAATAAGTCGGGCATGACGTTCTCCTATTAATAAGTGGTGTCAGAATAAATATTGTAAATTCCATGCCGAACCAGAGAGGTTGGCATGCTGAGTCTTGAAATCTGTGTATTCGCGCCACGGATGACGTTCAGGGCTTCGTCCGCCAAAGCCACAAGGCTGCGATCAATCGGAAGCTGGTAGGCCTGCCGCATCCGGATTGCTAAATTGTATTTTAATGCCGCCACATACTCGGGCGGCATATTCACATCCTGAACCAATGTGGCGAATGCTGGTAAATCCACCTTTAATGAGAGGTGAATTTCATAAATGTCCGCCTGCGGAACAGGCCACGGGTATAGAACGCCAGTTGGATAAGCCGAGTCATAATAAACATAGCTCGGGAACGAGGCGAGCTGCTTCAGTGCAATATCATTATAGATTTCCCGAGACTCGATAATCTCCAGCGGATAATCAACGTTATTCGGCGCTCCTAAAAGCTGTCGCAAAAATGCCGCCTCCAGCCTGTCTGGTCTGGCAACATCAAAATCCATACCAGCGCCAACTGTGTAGCTAACCGCGCCGGTGGAAACCTTCGATATATCTACCAATGTCCATACCAGCCACCGCTTGCGCCTCCATTGGGCAATCATATCGTTTAAATCAAGAAAGGCATCGTTCGTATCTTCGGCGTTCGCCGTTTGCCCCACGCCAAGAACCCCGGCCTTTTTTAATGATTGGGTGATAATCTCAAGGGGATTTGTCATAATAAATGGGGAGGGTTTTTATGCCCTCCCCAAGCCTCTGCTATACAGCATCGGCAATAATGCACGCCCACTCTGGCCGCACATACAGATATCCAAAGAGAATATCCAAGCGCGTTGGGAGCTGGTCAGTCGCAATCAGGTACTGGCTAACCATACGCATTGAAAGGCCATCCATCTGGTGACGCGCAGACTGTGCAACGCCATCAGGCATTTTGAGGTCAGCCGTTACCATCGTAATTGCATCACGCGCAAACGCGATGTTCTTGCGGTAGGTGGTGTTAGCCGGAGTGACAAGAGCCATTGCCGCGCCATCAATAGGCGAAGAATCAACGGTCTGATACTGCACTGGATTGCCGCCAACCGGAGGAATGAGCGCCGGATAGATGGGAATCGAGGTTGCACCCGTGGTAACATCCGCAGTCACTACAAACTGCCGCAGTTCGCCGGTGGTTACTTTCGTAATCCGGTTGACTGCATTCACGCCTTCAAAGGTGATAATATCGCCTTTTGCCAGCGTACCCGTGATGGCATTTACCAAAATAGTCGTCCCGGTTTGGCTTCCGCCGTTTACCGTGCCGCCCGCGCTAAATGTACCAGACGTGTGCTTGATGATCGTGGGGTCTTCCATCCATTTAAAGCCCACCGCCTCGTACATCTGGCCTGTTTCATACTGCTTAGAAATCGCAGAAGAAGGATTCAGAAGGCCCGACAATGTGCCAACCGCACGAGCCATAGTAATTGGGTCGTTTACGATTTTACGCATCGTTTTGCTACCGGCTGGGGTAGAATTCAACGTAAGAATCGCGCCAGCATTCAGGTAGGTTTGCAGAACCGGACTTTGGATAGTGTTATTCGTTCCGGCATTATAGGTCAGGTTACATACGCCGCCTTCGCTACCCTCCATAATCGTGGCGGCCACGTTACCAGCAAGGTTGTTCACCATGGGCGCAAGGATAATCTCAGAGAAATCCTGCAACTGCATGGTAAGCTCAACCGAATTAAACGATACATCCACATGTCGCTGCGTTGCCACGGTTAAAACGGTGCGCTGCTCTGCCGTGCTTTGAACGGAAAGAGCAGGGCCATTCGCTACCGTATAATCGTTTGGCAGGCGAATGCGCAGGCTTGTACCAATCTGAGCGCCGTCTTTTGCAAACTGGTTATCATATTGGGTGTTAATGTTCTGGATAAAAGCATTGCTGTTAGACCAGAGTTTGACCGCCTCGCGGGTGATCATATCAATAGTAAGAAGTGAGTTAGCCATTTTAGGCCTCCATTAAAAGGAATGGTTACGCAGTCATGCGTTACCGAGCGCCTTGCCTAAGGGCATTTTGGTTTAGAGGCGATATAGGCTACCGACTCTTTTGATTATCCGACCAAATCACATAATCTTTCATGGACATATTCGGGTCATAACGGGATGAACCGCCACCACCGGATGACTTGCCATCTATGGGCCTGATCGGTGCTGCCGCCTTAGAAATAGGCTTCTGGGCTGCTGGCTTAGAAAGACTCGCCTCTAAGCGTACAATTTCCCGCGCCTGCTTCGTGGGTGGAAGCTGGGCAATACGCAAAGCCTCTTCTGGATTTTGACCAAGATGGTAGATAAGTTTATGACTCTCGGGAGAGTCCGTAACTGTTTCGAGAAAATCACCATGCATCACCCCGGCTGTGCCAAGGGTCTTCACGGCATCATCGAAATCAGAATACTCACTCTTTCCCGCATCATAAACGGCATCACATTTGCGATTGAACTCACGTAGATTTGCCTTTTGCTCTGCCAGTCGGTCTATATCCGCCTGAGTATAAGATTTGCCGGATTCATCGGTTATGGGCTTTTCTTCCCGCAACCTAGCTTCCGCCGCCTCTGCTCTTCGTATGGCCTCGTGTTTCTCTGCTGTCACCTGATTTATGCGCGTTTGGAACCATGGCGTTTTCTTGGGCTCTGCTTTTGCAGGATCCTTACCGTCGCCGGATTCTTCCGCGTTATCTTGTTGCTGGTCCGCAGTTTGCTCATTGCCTGATTCCTGAGCGTTTTCTATTGCAGGCTGTTGCACAGTTTCGGATTGCTCCGCGCCCTGAGTGGCGTTTGTTTCTTCAGTCATAAAGCTCCATAAGGATAATCGCACCGGAACCGCCGGGACGGATTGCCACTCCTATAAGTGGAATTAGTTTAAGCCCCTACTTTGGCTTGCCGGAAGCGTGCGATCTAAAAGCAGCGCATCCAAAATTACTTCTTTCTGGTCATCGGGGTACGACTTGGTAAGCATATCAGCAAGAACGCTGCGCGCTTGCCCAACAAACTCATTCCAGTGGGCCTCAATATACCTATTCTGATTTGGATATGCCTTGTAGAACCAGTCCATTCCAGCGGCCACTTCATAGTGACACCCGGCCATCTCAATAGCTATTTTACGCACCAATTCATGACAGAGAGCTGGCTGTTTCTTGGGCTTCGTTTTGACTAGATGCATTCTGTACTTCCGGTTCGGGTTTCAAACTAATTTTCTGCTCTTCCATCATGACATCATGGAGCATTGTGGCCTTATCTTTGGGTGTCACCACGATATGATTGAAAAGAACATCTAACCGATCTGTAATGGCCTTATATTCATTCACGTCTTTATCGGCTGCCTTCGCCTTAACTTCCAAGCGAGTTGCCGCCAGCTCCTCTAGCGCCTTCGATAGCGCCCCCTGCATGGCCTGCACTTGCGCCTGCGCCTGCGCCACTTCGGGATTCGCTCCCTCGCCAAGTGCCTGAGGCGGAATCATATTATGCAGCCGCTCCGCTATCTTGTCGGCATTCGGGAAGTCGGCGCTCTTAAAGAGCAAATCACCAATAACAGGCATTAGCTCTGGCGCTTCTTTAATGGTCTGCACCAACGCGTTAAACTCTTCCTGTTTGCGGGTGGCATAGGCTGGCCCTACATCTGCCACAACATCATATTGCCCCACATTGGGATTGAAGATTGCGGAGACATTATTCTTTTCCTTCTCGGCTTCCGCTATCTGCTGATGAGCCTCTTCGCTCTCGGGATCTAGCTGTATCGTAGATTCTGAGCCGTCTTCCGCCATGATGCGTATAATGCGTGGCGTGTCATAAATTTTAGGAATCAAATCAATTAATATCTTGCCCGTAAATCGAATTCCTATCGCCTGATTATCCGTAAAGTGGAAAACCGCGTCATCGCCCTGATGCTCCCTTGCATCGATGGCCTTACCAGAAGTCTCGTTAGATTTACGTCCGAAATTAGCCTCATACTGGCCGCTCGCCATCATCATCTGGGCATCTGCGGTAGTCATGCCCTCCATGTAGATGGTCGCACCCTGCGGAGGGACCTGTCTTGCGGGCGCAGGAATCAGGGACCCATCATCTCGCATGCTATTATAAATCAATACAGATAAGTTCGTTGTATTGGCGCTATTCCAGTAGGTCTCATAACCCTCAATTGCTTCAGCGGGTGCAATATAGGGAGACTTGCTCTGTAGTGCGCCGTATTCAACCGAGGCCGAAGCGTTGTAATTATACATGCGCTGCGGGTCTTTAAGCGCCCTCGTGTGGCCTTTCCTGTCCATCTGGCCATCAATGATGGTTTCTTCGCCAATCACGCGCACGATCGGTATGTATTTTCCCGGCCACGGCTTGCGGTCTATGATTTCTGAGCCAGCAATTAAGAACCACTCGATCTCCGGAGTGATAATGTCTCGGCTTCTTACGCCATCTCCGTCCTTAATGTACTTCCGCATCGCTGGCGCTATCAGGCTTTTACGAATGTAGGTAATTTCCCCGTTTTCTGGGTTTTCAATGGCAACCAGCTTGTCTTTTTTCTCAGTGCGGCGGTAGTATTCCGCCACTCGAATGTGGTCTTTAGTAAGCCAATTGTCAGTATTCCCAAGCGCCGTTTGCGATGCAATGTGCGCGGATTCGGGATACTTTTTAATAAATTCTTCGTTTGGTATATCATCAAAGATAAACCCATAACGCGCATCGGACCCATCTTGCTCAGAGATATCCATATCCAGATAAACGCTGAGTGTATTCTTAATGCGCCGAATGAATATCTCTTGGTCAAACGTATCCTCGTTGGCATAATCCGTAATCACGCGCCAATAACCAATGCCGCCCTTAACCTGATAATTGGAAGCCGTATCATATGCCACCTGAGCATTGGAATTATACTCAATGTGACGCACCACGCCTTCATAAATCTGGGCGGATTCAAAAGTTGCACCGCCTCCGGTGGGCCGCACTTTCACGCTCGGCTTATTCTTCTTCATATCGTTTATGATTTGAAGATTATGCTGCCGCGTTTTATTAACGGTCAAGCATGGGCGCTGGCCTCTGTCTTGAAGGATATTCGATGGCCATTGATAGCCATTGTCGCTATCGGCTTCTGCAAACTTCAGGTCGTTTTTAAAGCGGGAACGTGCATCCGCCTCCCATTCCTCACAGCGCCGGAAGCGCTGCTTGGCCTCCAGTATAATTTTCTCATCGCCCTCAAGCCCTTCTAATGCGGCTTGGTCTGTATCAATCATGTAATCCCTCGCATGGCAGATCGAATCCTCTCTGCCCGCGCAACATTATTGGGATTCAAACATGCAGCTTTAAATTGTTGAATGGCCTCCTGCTGGATGGCCTCAATGTCTCTTGCCGATACCCCGCCGCTGGATCCAAACACCCCCTTAAGGTGGATTGCCCATTCATGCGGCGACTTGTTATCTGATTTCATTTGTAATTCCATTTTACAGCCTTCCCTGCGGCAAAAAGCGTAATGGCAGTTTCATAGCTCACAAAATAAACGGCGTTATTCTCAAACCAGCGCGTAAGGCCCCCGCCATCTCTTGCGCGGCATGAATCCGTAATGCGTATTCTCATGCGCCCATCCATGATGCTCCTCCAGAATTAGGAAGGTAAATTTGTTTTGGTCTAGGGTTGTAGGGTGTCTTGGTATGTTGCTCTTTTAGGCTCATTGCCAGATATCGAAAGCCATCGGCTGCATCTGAATAGCCATCATGCAGCGGGGTCTTGCTGAACAATCCAGTGTCAGGGTCAACATCATAGCGGTAATGTTTTAAAGCCTGTATCCCATCGGCGCATTTCTCTTCATCAAACCAGCAATTTGGAAATATCGTGCGCGCTGCGTTAATGCCAATCTCCACGTCTACGCGAGGCAGAATCCGCACCGTGCACCCAGCAGAACGCATCAGGTCGGCAACACTGCGCCCATTCGAGCCAAGAGTTCCGCTATCAGCGTCATGAGGTAAATAATCGGTTCCATAGAGATATCCCTTAGTCTGCATCTGTTGCAGGAAGTGGGATATGGTCTTTTGGCTGTCCTGCATGAAATCCAGAACGCGGTACTGCATGCCTACTGCCTGAGCAAACCAGATAGAGGTATGGTCGCGCCATCCCAAATCCCAGAACCTATGCACGGGCTTTGAGCAATCGTATGGCACTTTGGTAATCCGGCCATCCAAGATTGCATCGCGCATTTCCTTGGCGTAGATAGCCCCCTCCAGCATGGAGCGGCAATGGCCTTCCCATACATTCAGATATGCATCGGTATCGCGCAGCTTGAGGAAGTCCTTCTCTTCCCGCAACACCTCTGGAAACCAAGGATTATCAGACCAATTAACTTTTTCAACCACTGCGGTATCGGGAGGCGTAAGCACAAAACGCTTATAAGTCTCGTCCGTTTCTAGCTCTGGGTTAAAAGAAATCCATATCTCTGAATTCTCTTTGCGGATGGTGGGGACCAGAACATCCCATGATGCCCTTGATACACTTTGGGCTTCTTCGACCCAGCATATATCAACGCCCTCATAGGACTTCATATTGCTTACGTTATGGCGGATGCCAACAAATGAAAACTCTGTGCCGTTCTTTCCGCGAATACTGGACTGCAATATCTCGTAAAAACCTTGTAGACCAAGTGTTTTAATCTGATCTGCAAGAAGCTTATGAACCGACTCGCTAATGGATTTCTGAAACTCACGCGCACACAGAATCCTTAGCGGCCTTTGAGCCCCCATGATAAGCAGTACGCGTGCTATAGCCCATGATTTGCCGCCACCCCTTCCGCCATATGCAACCTTATATCGTGATGGCCTGAATAAGAACCTGAGCTTTTCAGGAAACTCAGCCCTTACTGTCTGGGGTTGCGCCGACAAATGACACCTCGATACCTGTTATCTGGACGGGTCCACCATCCTTGCCAACCACCTCAGTTGTGGTTTTATCGCCATACCTCTTCGGCTTCAGCTTGCCGGCCATACGCATCCGGGTATCAATCTGAAGTTTTGCGCGCTGAATGGCAGAATGTTTAATAACAGCCTTCCCGCCCTCGCCATGATTATCCTCAGAAGTAAGGAAGCCTATATCATCTGTCGCATTATCTGCTATCTGCAAACATTCATCAAAAATAATATCGGCTTGGGTCTCGCGGGCGCGCAGGTATTTGGCAAGAAACTCTGCAAACTCAGGAAACTCCTCGGCTTTATGCTCCCCCTTTGCCAACCAGTTAATGACCGTAGTGATGGAGGGAATCTCTTCGACTGAAGCGCAAATGCTATTCAGGCTTTTTCCGCTGGCAAGCAATGAGCAAATGAGGTCACCCAATTCTGGCGTATAGTCAGATGGGCGACCCATTAATTAAACTCCCAATACCACAACTGGCGTAGCTGCGTTTAGAATGAGAGCGCCGCCTGCCGTGAAGGTTGTTGGTAGAGCTCCATAGGTTCCTGCTACCGAAATGCCGGTTGCTGCCTGACCCGAGGTTGCAAGCGCATGGGCCGCAGTATCAGATCCGAGTTGTGCATTGGTGGCAACGCCATAGTTTGCAGTAATGCCGGTGACGCTTGGGAAGGTGCCAGATGCCGTGAAGATGGTTGCAATCCAGTACCAGCCGGGAACGAGCTCAGTAGCTACGCTGGATTTTGTAACAACCGTTGTGCTGGTGAGGCCGGAAACTGCGCCTGAATCATAAATCAGATCGCTCGGATAGCCTGCGCTGTCTTTATAAAGACCGACATGGCAAGCACCACCTGTTTGGCCAGTGGTTACACCTACATTCAGCGTGGATATGGTGATGGTGTTGGGAATGTAAATCGGATAGGCATAAAGCGTCCCAGTTACGGTTAAGACTGCCACTGGAGTTGTGCCTTGTGGCAGGCCATAGAAGCGCCCGGTCACGAGGGGAAGGTTGCCGCCCATTACGGCGGCGAGTCCTGCGGGGGTCATTGCGCCGGATGCTGGGTTGATACCATCATCATCGGGAACATCGCATGCAAGACGCTCAAGCATTGTGAGGGGGGTGATTTCCGGCATGCCGGGTGTAAAAACTCCAATATTCTGGGCCATTTGATAATCTCCTATGTGTGATTTTAGACAACAAAAAACCCGCCCAGTTTCCCGAGGCGGGGTATTTAATGCGCAGTGGTTGATTATTTTTTTAATGTACCATCGAGTGTGCAGTCGGTCAAGGGGTTAATTCAGCCCCGCAAATTTCCTCAAATCGTCCAACACAACGCGCAGCATATTTCCGGCTTGGTCGCGTACCAGATGATGCTTCTTTTCGATTTCCTTAAACGTGATGCCACTCCCGCAAATTTCCATTAGCACGTCCACGCCTTTTTTTCCATAGGTTCCGCGAATGACAAGCGTGGACTTGATGGAAATATACTCGCGCTTTTTATCCAGAATGTAGTTTTGGTAATCAGCAGCTACGTCTGGAGGAGTTGTGGAGCTAGAGCCGCATCCTGTTAGGAATTTACTCCAATCCAGCATCGCGGCTTTATTAGGGCGCTCCTCTGATATGATGTAAAGGCCAACGAAGTATCTGCCGGCCTCAAGGCGATGCTTGGCCTCCGTGGGGTCATTTCCTAGCTTTCCCCGGTCGTGTAACCATTCTATGGGCTGCACTACGGAGAAGCGCTTGCCGGTGTTGCGAATGCCAAGCGAGTGATTGGCGCGTTCCTGTGTGGGGGCTATTTCAATTCGCTGCATAATCACCACTCTCCCTTAATCCATTGCATGAGGGTGACGGGTTTGTGAGTGACGTGATATCCCCTAATTATATTGGTATATTCTCTGCGTTCCCAAGCTGTCCGAAATATTAATATCTTTTCTGGGCGTTCAGGAATAGCTGACTCAATGTGGCGCACTCCTTCTTGACAAAATATTGGCAAAAAAATCTTCTCTGATTTAACTCTACGCACAGTCACCTTCCAAAGACGGAATATCTTCATGCTGGGGCTCCTACTGATTCATAAGTCAATTCAAAGATATCCGATTTGCAGGGATAGAACTCACCTTTAACCCCCCTAATGATGTAATCGCCATGACGAGCAAGCATATCGCCCTCTAGTGTTTCAATAATTAAATCAGGAACAATAAGCCCCTTTTTAACTAATTTTATTTTAGGAGATAATTCTAGAATTTCGGCAATGTTCCCGCCAATTTTTCCATTAATTTTTAGCGCCTCAACAACCACAGACTTTTTGCGATATTTATCCATCACCCCCCCATTATCTTCTCAAACTGCTTCTTATCCCCGCACTCCAGCCTCGATAGGCGTTCTTGCAAAGGCCTCACTTCTCTGGAAATCCCACGCTCTATAAGCAACTGGATCAAGTCGTATTGCTCTTGTGTGATGGGCTGGGTCATGCGGTTGCCTCATGCTCTTTCTGGAATGCCGGATTCCTGTTCATGCTGTAGTTCTTTCTGGCAAGCTGGCTTGTCATCGCCTTCATGACACTGGCAAAATAAGCCTGTGAATAGCGATAATCCTCTGGGGTTGGGGTATAGCTATCAATCCTGAAGTTTTCAGCTTCCCAGCGGGATTTCATTTCAGAAAATGCGGCCTTCCATTGCTCCATGCCAAGGCCACTGGCATATTCCTGGAGCGCGGGCTGAACCACGTCTCGGATAAATTTCATGGGGTATGGCGTATAAGGCTCATCCTCCCGCGGCTTGACGTTGACTATCCCCTCCGGCTTTCGAGGCGCGGCATTTATAATCTCGGCAACCGTTGGCTTTTTTTTGCTACTGCGAACAATATCCCTAGCCGCCGTCATTAAATCATTTTGCGATCTGTTTTGCAGATTTTCATACAGGAATTTCTCTTGGTGCTCCGTAAATGTCCACCCGCCCCAATTCTGTAGATTGGTTATAAAAACATGATGGAATTCAATTGGCGACATTTCTCATCTCCTCGTTTTCCCACCAGTGCTTGGCAGTGGTTTGTTGGCTAGCTTCAAAAATCTTGGTGATGTTGTCTGGGCGTAAGGCCCAATCGATGTTTGCTTTCCAGCTCCGCTCATTCTCGCCACGATGGAAATTTGACTTCGATACGATTCCGCAGAAGTCTCTCCAGCGCTGCATGTCCCGCTTCATTTCCGAGTTCCATCGAGTTTTGAGCGTTATCCTGCGTTTTTTGGTGATCTCCGCCTTTGGCAATCCCACCCCGCCACACACTTCATTCCAAACTGAAAGAATTTCTTGAGCAGGACATGCGTCGTCCGCACTGCGACGACAAGAGTCTTTAGACTCTAATTCAGGATTCAGAGAATCAGGATTCAGAGAATCAGGGGGTTGCGGTTGCGGAATATCTTGGCTTGAAGAAGGGCTTTTCCGCAACTCGGTATTTATATGAGGCGGATGAATGCTTTCCTTTTCCGAGAAATGTGGGCTTTGATGCTCCTTAAATCCGAGAATTTGTATGTATTTAACGCCGTCTATTTCGTAGCGCTTTATGTGCCCGTGGGCGTGTAGTTCCGCGAGCAAGGGGTCTACTTCCACGGAGTCGGCCGGGAAAATCTCCATCTTAATCTGCTTAGGCTTATCCAGAAGACGGCCTTCACGGTCGGCAAGCATCCACAGGCCGGGGGCTAGAAGCCGCGCCCATATAGAGCATTCAACCAATTTTTCATCTTTATAAAATCCCGGCTTTATATTTCTTGCTCTCATACACCCACCTCAATCTTCCATTC
>Ga0172380_10003300_pt1 | contig 22479 bp, 35 predicted proteins | sample Leawe162metaG_FD_119747 | JGI IMG/M metagenome (GOLD analysis project Ga0172380, IMG submission 119747) | Leachate microbial communities from a municipal landfill in Southern Ontario, Canada - Leachate well 162 metaG | ecosystem: Engineered > Solid waste > Landfill > Unclassified | place...
GGCGAGCGACCCGTGGCTCAAACCGATCTACGTCGATGACAAGTGGATTCCCTACGAGAACAAGGTCATGGCGATTGACCCCAGCGGGAAGGGCGCTGACGAGACTGCGTGGGCAGTCGTGGCGTACCTTCACGGGTACCTCTTCGTCCTTGACGCGGGGGGCCTCTCTGGAGGCTACACGGACGACAACTACGCCAGTCTGCTCTCCACAGCGAAACGGTTTGGCGTCGCCAAGATCGTCATCGAGGAGAACTTTGGTGGTGGCATGGCCGCCCAGCTCCTCAGGCAGATGGCCCTCAAGATGAAGGCCCTGGTGGACATCGAGGAGGTACGCAGCAGCGGTCAGAAGGAGATGAGGATCATCGACACCTTGGAGCCAGTCATGAACAGGCACAAGCTGGTCGTCGATATGAGCCTCGTCGCGAGGGACCTTGAGGCGCACACCCTGGACACGTCGTCGTCGGGGGAGGACAAAGGCGCGAAGCTCTCTGCGTTGTTCTTTCAGTTGAGCCACCTGACCCGCGAGCGGGGCGCCCTTAAGCACGACGACAGGATCGACGCCCTGAGCATGGCTGTGGCGTTCTTCACGGACTCCGTTGTGAGGGATGAGGTGGCAAGCAGGGACGATTGGGCGTTCAACCTCATGATGACTGAGTGGGAGTCTCTGGTGGACAGGGCGACTCGCAGCGACTACACCCTGGACCCGAAAGCATCTCCACAGGGTAACTCGCGTGTTAGCTTTGCGACGAGTCTAACACGGAACTCTCTGGGAAAGTTAGGCGAGAGTCGTAACGTGCTTGGCGTGAAGGACTTCTGATTACAACGGACTCTCTGGATAGAGGTGAGAGGGAAGGTCCCCCTCATTATGATACTCTAAGAGATACTCTATGAGTAACTCATTATGAGCATCATTATGAGCACCTCCAAGGGAGGACTCTTCATAATGACCTTCATCCAGAGCTACCCGTGAAGAGGAGGGGAGGAGAGAATAGCCTCCCCCTCCCCTCTCCCCCTCATACAGAGATGCCCCATGACTTCCTCCAAGCGGAGGACTGCTCATGGGGAGGTCTCCCGATGAGATTGTTCACAGGAGAGCCCTGTGATCGCCCCATGTCGAAGATCCCGCCACGACTGACGACTTGAGGATCCCTGTGACCTCACCACGTCGTCACCCGTTGCGAGTTCGCCGTGAGGATCGTGGCGGGGATCATTATGAGGCCACCTGAGGAAAAACTATCAGGGGTCTCAGAGCCTCTCCCGACGTGACATCGTTCGAGTGTCCCCCCGTGGGGCCTCGTCGTGGCGTCCTGGCGAGCCTCCCACCTGTATCGATACAGCTTCACCTCGCGAGGCCATCCGACCATACGGGCCGTCCAGTCAGATACAACACGACAGGGGTGGGTGAGGCTGGTCACACAGATACGGTATCCGCTGGTCACCTACTGACTACCCTATGGGGTGGGACGTGTTTGGTATGTCAATCATTCGGTATCTATACCCATCATGCAGCCTGACTATCCGATATCGGATGGTAGGTCATGGTGGGTATTTTACGTTAACCCATATATACCCATAAGGTATCTATCTTTTGGTCCTTCCTATAGACCCTCACCATGACTCACCTACTGACCCTCACTATGGCCTACCCTGTTGACTCCACTGTGGCCGCACCTCATTATGACTTCATGGTGGCGCCCCATGTCGAAAATCTTTCCGAGATGCAGCTTGCAACTCGCATTGACCCTTCCTATAGTATGCTCAACTGGAGCGGTAACGAGATGATGAGTAACACACCAATGGGCGCGTGGAGAGTCGGAAATAAAACACCCGAGGTAACGCCTTGGGGAATACCGACCGGACACGTTGAGTCGTTACCACACGTTCCAGTTGACACGTGCCCACCACCTCCTATACTCGGGAGGATACTCATCATGTCACGAAACAAACACCACCAGAGCTCTACCAGTAGTCACCGTCGGGTCTACTCACCAGAGCTTCGCACGACCATTCTGGCCCATGCGGAGCGGCATGGCGTGGCTGCTGCGATGGCTCACTATGGTGTGTCGGGTGCATCTGTCTACCTCTGGCGAAAACTCCACGCTGTGCCCACTCCGGCTGCTACCGCGTCGCCTGGTAGCCCCATCGTGGACGCACTGTGCTCCCATTACGCCACCACGACTCGCAACGGCCTCCCCGGCTATGACGTGTCGGTTCTGCTCACCGTTGGCTGGTTCATGTCGGAAAGCCGCAATGCCGATGCTGTGAGCTACCTCCAGTTTGCCTTGTGCCTATCCAATGACGCGACTCCGGCGACTACCCGGTAGTCCATCGCCTCTCTTCACCCGTCGCACCTAATGACTGCGGCGGGTTTCCTTGGTGGATACAGTTGCAACCTCGCCAGCATGTCAATCTCTCCTCAAGTATCGCTATGGACACGCCCGCGCACGCGTAGCACGTTGTGGGCCACATAATGACTTCACCACGACTGTCACTAAGATAAATACCTCACGAATATCTGCATGACCAGCTTGCAATCATCACCGGGTGGTCCTATAGTGTGTGTAGTGACTGGTACGACTACCACAGCAGCAACCCCCCGATTGAGGAACCCACCCACCATGACTACTACTACCACACGAAACGACCTTCCGACCCTCGCAGAGCTGGCGGAATGTGTTCACCAGTACGCGCAAGAGCTCAAAGCGTACTCTCCCGCTGAACTACGCGAGTATCCTGGCGACACTGCTGGCGGCGAATGTCGCCTACAGGTTCGCGATGGTTCCTGGCAACTCTGGACGGGCGACAGCCAATTCGACACTGACAGTCGCGGCGAATGGTCCAGCGCTTTCGTCCCACGTGGCGCCGGCATGCGGACTTGTCGCACCATTGCACGCGATATGTTGGCTGACTTAGAGTAGCCCCATCGTTGCAATCTCGCCAGACTGTCAACCTGACCACATTAGGAGTTATCACTATGGAATTTATCACAACTGGTGCTTCTATTCCCGGTTTCTACCCAGTGACTCAAACGGAACTCATAGCGCGCCTTGCGGTGCTGCGCCAGTTGGTCAACAAACCAGTGATACGGCGCACCTCTCACATGGGCGATTGGCTGGAATGCCAGGATGTTGTTTATGAGGAAACGGGCCATCCGCTCTATTCGAGCCACTATGTCGCTGGTGCAAAGTCCACAACCTATTTCCTGCCTTTTCCCTATGTCGGGAAGTATGGCGTCAAGTAACCCAGCCATACCGTCAACCCAGCCACCACATTAGGAGCTCTGATCATGGCTATCAATCCGACAATCCGTCAGTTCTACCACCTCTTCCGTCGTCAGCAGGGAGAGACGGCGAATGTCGCCTTGCGCTCTGCCCGTACACTGTTTGAGTTTGAACGAGGCGCCTTCTGTGACTCCCTGCGAATCCGTGCTGAGTACGAACGGGAATCCTATGCCTACGTATTTGGTGAACCCGTTGACGCCACGACGCAACACCATATCGACTTGTACGGCTGTGTGTGCGTCTTTGGCGAGTACAGCCCTGACGGTGGCGAAACGTGGCACCGTGCCGACAGCGTCGGATTCTGCATCTACAGTGACCCGCTGTCGCCATGGGAGAACTCCTACGTGGTGGATATCATGCGAGAGACGATTGACGCACTGCTGAACACTCTACACAGTGAACCAGAGGGGAGGCTTGCCTAACATGCCTTTCACCGTCAACTCTGATTATGTTCTGTGTGGCAATCGTCGCGCCTATCACGTCAACTGTTACCCGCTGACTCGCCCCGAATCCCCGCTAGTGTTGGCCGATATTCGACACGATGCACCGTGGCACATTCAACTGTTAATGTCACGAGTTTACGGAGTTCGCCAGCATGGCCAGCGTTTGGATAGTCTGGAATGCGCCTACTGTGGTATGCCTATTGTCAGCGTTCCGCCGTACGACGATGGGAGCCCCAAATGACCCTCCCCGTATGCCTCTTCCTGACCCTCTGCATGATGGTCTATGGGTGCCTCGCGATGGCTCCCTATGTCCGACATGACGAGTCCTGCAATCCCCTTCCACCACCACCTCACGACGACGACAACCAGCAACCGTAGGAGTCTCTCCTCGCTATGACCATGCCTTGCAACGGCGGCCCTCCCCCCACCCGTACCGAAACCCTTGAAACCCTATCGGCCTACCTAATGTCCCTCTCCCCGTCCGCCCTGCCATCCGACGCCGACGCCTTATCACGACTTGGCGAGCGCGTAACGGCGCATGGAGTGAGTCATGATGCCGTCGTAACGGCTACTCGCCAATTCGCCATGGCTTTCGTTTCGTCAACCTCCCGCAATCCCCAGGAGTAACCCCACCATGTCTCATCACAAGTACACCGCCAAGGACGTCACCAGTGCCCGCGAGACGTTCGCCCGTTACGACCTCAAGCCGGGCGACACTGTGTACACCGTCCTACGCCACGTGTCGGCGTCGGGTATGCAGCGTGCCATTGACCTGTACATCATCCGGGATAACATGCCGTTGCGCCTCACGTGGTTAGTTGCCGTCGTTCTGGACATGACCTACAGCCGGAAACGTGAGGGGCTCGTGGTGAACGGCTGTGGCATGGACATGGGCTGGCACGTCGTGTACGAGCTGTCCTACGCCCTTTTTGGCACTGCGAGAGACGGTCAACTGCGCCACGAGTGGATCTGAACAGTTGCGACCTCCCGCCCGTACTCATGCAGTCATGGTTACGGGCGGACACCCAAAACGAGAACACAGGAACCTCCCTATGACCTCCCCTGCAATGTCTCCCCGCCTCGCCCGTCGTCTGGCCGCCACTCTCCCCAGCGGTGTCCCTCGCTATGTCCGCCTGTATGACTACGGCGGGAGCGGGGATAGGTATACATGCGTCTACACCCGTAGGCCGTTCAGCGCGTGGCACGGTGTGAAATCGTTCGGGTACGTGGGGATGAGCGGAGCCCCCTACCATCCCCAGGGCGTGTGTTGTCACGGGGAGAACAACCTGAGGCCCGTTGATATCCCCGAGGGTACGACATGGCCAGTCGCAGTGGGCCGCAAATGTCACCTCGGCAGGCGTATCACGTGGAATGACCTCCCGCTGGACTGTAGGCGAGTCGTCATGGCTGACTACTGCGACCTGTGGGACATCCCCGCCGACCTCGCCACAGTGTAGCCAGCAGAAAATCTCCCACGCCTCTTTCAATTTTCCGTGTCGTTCAGCTTTCGTGAAACCCGTGTGATAGTAAAACCCCCGTGTGTAGGAGAATCTCATCATGATCACCGTCACGTCCACAGTCTCCGCCGTTGTGACCGCCTGTTCCTACGTTGAGTTCCACCATATGCCCGACACCTCGTACCCTCCTAACATCCCCGCCGGGACTTCCCTCAAGACCCTCCTCAAGACCCTCCGTGGTGTCGAGTGGGGTGACATGGGAGGAACCCACGCGATCCCCCTGAGTGACGGCTCGGAAATTGTCGTAGAGTTGTCTCCCGCCTACGGCGGCGGCCTCCTCCTGCGCACTCAACAGGCTGTCCGCACACGGTGGTCTGAGTTCCAGCAGAGCACGCTCATCGTCCGCACCTACCCCATCCGATAACCCCGTGTACAGGACACCCCACGCCATGCACATGTACTTTCGTAACGACATCCCCGACCCGACCCCAGGGCCTCTCCCTGTCCTCACCTACAGGGAGCTTGGCGACTACCGCAAAGACCTGGAAGACCTCATCACGTCCACCTCTACCCAGGACGCTGCAACACCCGCGCCATACTACAGAGGAGCGGGCACGAAAGCCCAGCGGGAGGCACGCGAACATGCCTGTTATCGTGGCGGCTACATTGCGGGCCTGATCGAGGCTCACAAACGGCTCCTCTCTGCCTCCCCCAAGGCGTCGAAAGGGGGCCTCAACAGGCTCCTGACGCGAACCCTTGGCAAGTGTCTCCCCGAGTCCGTCGCATTTGAGGGTGTAGAGGCGCTCGCGAGTCTCCTGCGTGGCGACGGTGGGGCGTCTCTCGCAAAGGTCGTTGCGGCCCTCTACCCCCAGGAGTGGGAGTCGTGGCTGGAGTCAGACAATGAGGCCAGCGAGTTCGCGGGGTGGGCACGGGATGTCCACGGCGCCCTCATCCGGTGGATGGAGTCGTACAGGGTCAAGCACGGCTACTCCCCTGCCTATTGGGAACTCAACGAGATCGTCATCGACGTTGAGGGTCTGAAAGAGCTTCCCTACGACAGCAACCCGTTCCTCCCCGGCATGTCACCTCTCATTGTCGAAAAGGCGTCCTGACATGGGCCTCTACACTCGAAAAGGCGTCTACTACGCAGACATCCGGCTCCCCGACGGCTCTCGCGTGGTCCGGTCCACGGGGAAGCACGACAAACGCTCCGCCAGGCTGGAGGAGAGTAACATCCGTGACGACCTCGTAAAGGGGCGTCGTGATGGCATCACCCTTGGCGCCGCGATTGAAGTCACGCTGGCGTCCCGGTGGGTGCACACACGGAACTCCAAAGGCGCCTACGCGAACGCTAAGGCATCTCTGAGCCACTTTGGGGATGTCCCGCTGTCCTCACTACGGGGCGAGTCCGTTGCGTCCCTAAGGGCCTCGCTCGTCGCCCGTGGGCTGTCCTGTGCGACAGTCAACAGACACCTCGCCGCGCTCCGCACTGTCATCGGCGAGTGCTACAAACAGGAACTCACACCACTCCCACCGTGCGCCTTTCAGCTCCTCAAGGAGCCCAAGGGGCGTCTCGTCTGGCTTACCCAAGAGGAGGAGGCGCGGCTCCTCCGGGCGTGCGGCGAGACGGACCTGAGCGCGCTCGTTGAGATTCTCCTGGACACAGGCGGACGTATCGAGGAGGTCATCTCCCTGACGCCCCGGTGCGTTGACCTCACGACGGGTATGGTGTCCTTCTGGCAGACGAAGAGTGGCGTCCCAAGGAGCGTCCCTATGACCCGGCGTGTGCGGGCGACTCTGGAGGGAGCCATCAATGATGGTGAGGAATACTTCCCCTATGGCTATCACTACTACCGTAAGGCGTTCGTCGCGGCTGTCAAACTGGCGGACCTGCCGAGGGCGGTGACGTTCCACACGTTACGCCACACGTGCGCCTCCCGCCTGGTTCAGCGAGGCATCCCCCTGTACACAGTGAGTAAGTGGCTGGGGCACGCCTCGATCACAGTGACGCAACGCTACGCCCACCTCGCCCCCGATAGCCTCGATGTCGCCCGCAAGGCCCTCGAACAGCCGTCTCTGTAGGTGCGACCATGCAAGCCTCAAAGTGTCGTACCTGCGACTCCCAAATTGACCCCGAAATGACCCATGTCGAACCACCTGTGGTCCGTCCTTTTGAGCGTGAGATGGTGGCGGGGGTCGGAGTTGAACCGACGACACAAGGATTTTCAGACGGCTCCCCCGTGGAGCCTATCCTCTGCATCGTCGCCCCGTGGGGGGACTATAGGGGGGTCATAATGAGGCTACCATACGCCGTCACCTCGACATCCGCAAGATGGGACGCAGAGAGTGTTGTACGTCCCTTTGGGTGTGACATTGCAAGTATCTCTACCTCGTCTACTCTTAACGTGAACTCGTTGTGACGCTCGTTACAACGGACTACATGGCCACCGGAACGAAACCCCGTAGAGGAGTCCACGCTGTGACCACCCCGACCACCGCCCACGCTGACATCCCCCTGTGCGACCTCGAACGACAACTCCGCCTGGAACAGGAGATGCACGAAGCTGGCGTAGAGGCCCTTAAGCGACGCCTGAACAGGCTCCCGTCGAGTCTCTCCCCAATTGGTAAGGCGCTCGGCGAGTCAAGCATCGCTGTCGCAGCGGCAGGCATCGCGACGTGGCTCGCCGCCCCCGACAGAGGAAAAGGGGGCGCCCACAAGAGGTTCTACCGGGAGTCCGCTCTGAGCCCTGAGCAGCTCGCCGCCTTGTGTCTCCAGGAACTCGTCCAGGCGACGCTCGACACGTCCATGACTGGCATCGTGGTAGGCGCCTCGTACCAGACTGTCTGTCGGGATGTCTACCGGCGCGTCGTGTGGGAATCCAACTACGCCTCGTTCCGTGAGGAGCACACGCGGACCATCGAGGCGATCAAGAAGAAATGTGCTGCGATTGGCGTCCACGCCGGTCTGTACAAGGTCAACATGAACCGTGCCATGGCCCGCAAGATGGACATCTCGCGTCTCGACGGGCTCACCAGCGACATCGTGAAGACGGGAAACGCCCTGATCGACATCGTTATGGCGTCCACAGGACTCGTCACGCGGACGACGGCAGGGCGCCATGTTCACGTCACCCTGACTCCCGAGGTAGCAGAGGCGGCGGAGGCGAAGGCTATCCGTATGCAGGACAAGTGCTTCATTGCGTGGCCTCTTGTCGTTCCCCCTCGCCCCTGGACGAGCTTTGCCAACGGCGGCTACTACACGTTCGACGGCGTGAGGCTCGTCAAGTGCCATGGTAGGACGATGAGGCAGCACTTCTCCACGCCGGGGTCTGTTGGCTCGACCGCTACGGAAGCAATCAATGCGGTGCAGAGTGTCCCCTGGCGTGTCAACAAACAGGTGCTTGCCGTCGTCGAACAGTTGCGAGAGCGCAACCTTGGCGAGGCCAGCCTGTTCCGTCGCATTGATGTCCCTGTGGCCCCGTGGACGTGCAAGCAGGAGCGCCTGGAGTGGGAGCACACCCGTCCCGAGGAGTACAGGCGGATTCGTGGCGAGATTCGCATGGCTCACGTCGAGCTTCACGACCAGGCGAGCGAGTACGGCGCCCAGGGACTGCTCCTGTCGATGGCTCGGCGGATGTCTAAGGAACCCTCGTTCTGGCACGTCTGGAGCTACGACGTGAGAGGCAGGATGTATGCAGTGACCCCGCTGTTTCAGCCCCAGGGGAGCGACCTCGCGAAGGGCCTGCATGAGTTCGCCACGGGGAAACCCGTCGGGGAAGACGGTGGACGCTGGCTCGCGATTCTCCTGGCGAGTCTCTACGGCGTCGATAAGGTCTCGTTCCGTGATCGTGAGGCGTGGACACAGGAGCACAGCGCAGACATCCTTGCGTGCGCCAACGACCCCTGTGGGATGGACTGGTGGCAGCGCGCAGACGACGGGAAGGCTGCGTGGCAGTTCCTGGCGGCGTGCTTCGAGTGGGCAGGCTACATGAAGGAGGGCTCTTCCTATGTCAGCCACGCTCGGGCTCCCCAAGACGGTTCTTGCAGCGGCCTACAGCACTGGAGCGCCCTTCTTCGCGACGACGAGGGGGGCTCCGCAGTGAACCTCGTCGAGAGCCCCGTCCCTCGTGATGTCTACAGCGACGTTGCTCTCGTCGCCAAGAGAATCCTCAAGTCCCACGTCGCCGACGCACGGGGACACCTGTTGGACCTCGCAACGTCGTTCGCAAGCGGTCGCAAGGCAAAGGCAGAAGGAGTCTCCAAGAAGAAGGCGGTGCCGAGCAGCGACGAGATCGACATGATGCTTGATGAGATGCTTGTATGGGCCTCCCGGTGGGACGCCCTCATGTGCAGGAAGATCGCCAAGCGGCCCACGATGACCCGTCCCTATGGCGTCACGACGTTTGGCGCCAGTGACCAACTCCAGGCTCTCGTCAAGGAAGGAGGCATCGACTGGCCGTACCCCGACGTGCTTCATGAGGCGTGTTACTACCTCAGTAGTGTCCTCATGCTCGCCATTGATGAAGTAGTGGTTGCAAGCAAGCAAGGAATGGCCTACGTGCAGGACGTTGCGAAGGTCTATGCGAGCCTCGGCATGGATCTCACGTGGACGACCCCCAGTGGCTACAAGGCTCGTCAACGGTACCGCAACGGCAGCGTCATCAACGTCCAGTTGAGTCAGTCGCGTATGCGGGTAGACCTCAACGTGACTGTGGACGCTCCCACCGACCCAGTGAACGTCAGGGAGGCAGCCCACGCGAGCGCTCCCAATGTCATTCACTCGCTCGACGCTGCACACCTCATGGCGAGTGTCCTTGCGAGTCGGGAGGCGGGCATCGGGGACGTTGCGGTCATTCACGACTCGTTCGCCTGCCACCTGAGCGACACAGGGGTGCTCCGCAACATCCTCCGCGAGATGTTCGCCCAGCAGTACACGCCGGATGTCCTCGGGGGCCTCGCAAAGGAATGGCGCGAGACGCTCGACAGGGCGGGACACGCAGATGTCGCTCTGCCCAGCCTGCCGTGCTACGGGAAGCTCTCCTTGAGCGGCATCCGGTACTCCACCTACCTGTTCCACTAAACCATAGTCCCCCGCAGCACATAGGGAGCCCCACCACGACGTCACGCGGTGGGGCTCCTCTCGTTTTCCCATGTGGTGTGGCGCCATTACAACGGACTACATGACCACCCCTCTAAACACCCGTCCCAATCAAGCATCACAGGAGACTCCCACTATGTCCATCCCACTGTTCCTCGTCCGTTTCTGGCGGTGGATCGTAGCGAGCATCTTCCGTCCCTCCGCCGACGCTACCGCTGACGCCGCCGTTGATGCTCTTGCGGGCATCCAGAAGTGGCTCCCCCCACGACCCTTCTGCAAGAACTGCGCAGGGAAGGGCTGGTACAAGGTCGTATGGAGCAACGGCAAGGAGGCAGGATGGATCGAGCGGTGTGCGTGTGTCAAGATGGCGTCCCCGGCATGACGCCCACCAGCCTCCCCACCCTGTTCATCGGACGCCTTGAACATGTCCACGTGACTCCGCACGAAACCTACCTCGCTCTCCACGACATTCAGCGTGGCTCATTCCTGCCCATCCTGCCGACGACTGAACAAGCCAAGGCGAAGCTCCTACGGTGTGACGAAGGGAGACTCATTGGACTTCACGGCGAGGTCGTCTTCGACAAGGACGCAGAGAGCCTCGTCGTGAACTTCGATGAGGTCTATGACGGCGGAGTGACGGTGCACAAACCAACAACAGACCCCACAGAAAGTCCCGCAGCGTAATGACAACTCTGATCCCCACGACGAAGATCGAGAAGCTCGCTGAGATCGTAGCGAGCACTGTACGAGATCGATGGTACGCACCGGCGCTTCTCATCAACATCATTGAGTGCCTCAGTGACGGCACGCAGACGCTTTCCTTCGAGAGTGCTCTGAATCTCATTGATGCCTACCTCAACAACGACAGCGACAGCGACGAAGAAGGAAACGACTACCTGTGACAGCGACGACCTCCGAGGAGACTGTGACGATTCCCAAGACTGAGTACGACGACCTTCGCAAGGCGGCTCTCAAACTGGACTGCCTTGAGACGTGGGGAGTGGACAATTGGGAGTGTTACGACGACGCCGTGGCCGACTACCGCTACGCCCTCAAATCCAACGAAGGAAACTGAACGAACATCATGACTACCACCAAACAAGCCCCCTCGATGGAAGCCCTTAACCTCCCCGAGGGCATGGCTCTCTACCCGTACCTGACGACGCCCGACAGTGGCCCGAAAGGAACCCCCTACGCCTCCCCGATCTGGAAACTGAACGTCATCACCGTGACCCCCGCCGACTCCCCAGCGGTCGCGAAGACCATCGAGAAGCTCGAAGCGATTCGTGATGCCTTCTTCGAGGAAACTCGGCAGGAACTCCTTTCGTCCCCCAAGACGAAGAGCCGCGCCGCCGCCCTCAAGAAGACGGACATCACGAAGCCTCACTTCGACAAGGAGTCCGGCGAACCTACGGGCGAAGTCGTCTTCACCTGCAAGCGCCTCTCCGAGGTGAACGACAAGAAGACCGGCGGGAAGCGTCGGCAGTCCCCTCCGACTGTCTACGGCCCGAACGGCAAGGTGCTCCCCGAGGGTGTGGACGTGTGGACCGGCAGCCGTGTCGTCGTGCACGTCTTCCCGAAACCGTACTACCTCGTCAAGGAGAGCACCGTTGGCGTCACCCTGTACTTCGACGCTGTGCTCGTAAAGAAGCTCAACACCGGTGGCTCGTCCCTCGCCGGTCGTTCCGCTGCGAGTGTCTTTGGGAACGACGCCATTGACGCCGACGCGGAAGACATCGAGGCTCCCGGTGGTGCTACTCCTGCTGGTGACGACGACGACCTCGATATGACGACGCCAAGTGACGGCAAGACCAACGGGGATTACTAACACCCCATGGCAGGCCCGTTCATGCACGTCAAGCGCGTCGGTAAGTTTCGGTCACAGGCCGAGGCGAACGTCGCAAAGAGGCTCAAGCAGGCGGGCGTTCGAGGGGACTACGAGACACGGCGGATTGTCTACGTAGTCCCCGAGAGCGAGCACACCTACACCCCCGACTTCTGGCTCCCAAGTGGACACCCGCTAGAGGTCAAAGGGAGGTTCCTTCCGACAGACAGGAAGAAGCACCTGTACATCAAGGAGCAACACCCACAACTCGGCGTCAGGTTTGCCTTCACGAATCCCCGGCAGAAGCTGACGAGCGGGGGCAAGCAGACGTACAGCGACTGGTGCAACAAGCACGGGTTCCCATGGTGTAAGACCACGGACATTCCCGACGAGTGGCTCAACAAGGAGACTCAGCGATGATCCTCCCCACATTCTCCGAGATGGAACTCAAGATGCTTCAACTCGCCGTCGCCACGCAGAAGGCTGTGTGCGTCATGATGAGCAACAAGGCGGGTGCAGACATGTGGGATGACCTCCTGACGATGCTCAAGAAGCTCAAGGCGGCGGAGAAACATGAATGATACCCGCGAAGTCTCCCGAGGCCCCTGCCCCAAGTGTTCCTCCAGCGATGGCAACGTCACGTTCTCCGATGGACACTCGCACTGCTTCGTCTGCGAAGCCCATAGCCCAGGTGGTTCTATCACAGAGGATCACGAAGAATCTTCTGACAGAGTTTGCGAGGATGGATGTCTTTCACTACTTCCCTCGCTGAGATTCATGCCGCTCTCCAAACGACACATCTCGCAGGAGACGTGTGAGAAGTTTCGCTATGGCATCACCGACGGCGGACTCCAGGCTGCAACCTACACAGACTCGCGTGGTGTCCCCTCCTGCCTCAAACTGCGGACCCCCGACAAGGACTTCCGCTGGATCGGTCGGTCGAAGCACAGCAAGCCCCTCCTCTTTGGTCAACACCTGTGGAAGACAGGCGGAAAACGGGTCGTTGTCACTGAGGGCGAGATCGATGCTCTTACTGTCGCCCAGGCGTTCGGTCTGTCGTGGCCTGTCGTCAGCGTGAGGGACGGTGCGTCATCCGCTAAGAAGGACATCAAGGAACACCTGGACTGGCTCTCGTCCTACGAGTTGGTCGTCCTGTGGTTCGATGATGATGAGCCTGGGCGGAAGGCGACGGAGGAATGTGCTACGCTGCTCCCTGTCGGGAAAGTCAAAGTGGCTGCCCATGTGAGCGAATGCAAGGACGCCAACGATGTCCTTAAGGAGCACGGAAGCGCCGCTGTCTGCAAGGCTGTCTATGAGGCCCGTGACTGGAGGCCAGACGGAATCCTCAGTGGACGCGACGTGACAGTCAAACGGATACGTAGCGACCTCTCAGGGGCGAAGGGCGCTCTCCTGCCCTACGCGGCCCTCCATGAACGTCTACATGGCCTCCGCAAGAGGGAAGTCACGACGATCACGGCGGGTAGCGGCATAGGGAAGAGCACGTTCGTCAAGGAGATCGCTCTGTGTCTCATGGAGCAGGGCCTGAAAGTCGGCGACATTGCCCTCGAAGAGAGCGTCGGCATGACAGCCCTGACGTATGGCGCGATGCACGTCAACAGGAGTCGCGTCGATGTCATTGAGGCTCTTGGTGACACACCAGATGAGACTCTCGAAGCGTGGCTCAACGATACGGTGTGGCGTGACTCGCGGTGGTTCTGCTACGACCACTTTGGGAGCCTCGATAGCGCAAACCTCCTGAATCGAATCAGGTTCCTCGCAGTGTCGTGCGCGGTGGACTTCATCGTCCTTGACCACATAAGCATCGCGACGAGCGGCATGGAGAGCAGCAGAGAGGGAGAGCGAAAAGACATCGACATCCTCATGACGCGCCTCAAGAGCATCTCACAGGAGACAGGCGTCGGGATTGTCGTTGTGTGTCACCTCAAGAGGCCCCCCAATGGCAAGAGCTTCAACGAGGGACATCAAGTGTCTCTGTGTGACCTCCGAGGGAGCGGTTCCTTGGAGCAACTCAGCGACAACGTAGTGGCCCTTGAGCGAGATCAGCAGGACGACGCAGGGGGCGCCAATGACGTGCTCTTTCGAGTCTTGAAGTGTCGCCTGACTGGCTACACGGGACTCGCTGGGGGCGCACGATACAACACGATAACAGGGCGACTCGTAGACGCGAGTGATGTCCGAACGGTGACGAGACAAGACAACGGAGGACGTAACGATGATTCGTATTGAAGACTTGAAGGTCGGGGACCGTGTGCAGGCCCGCTACAACCCGTCCTCGAACGGCACGGTGATCAACATCCTCGCCGACAAGAAGCGGGCGGTGATCCTGTGGGACGACAAACAGTGCGGCGACGAGCCGATTGTTGGCACCGGGAGCCCCACCAGCATCATTCTGCCTCCTCCCCCGGAGCCGCTCAAGCCTTTGCTCAGGCGGATTCCGGTGACGACCCACGACGGAGTTCTCGTAGGAGAGTGCAATGTGCATGGTGCTCCGCGATGCCTCTACGTGACGAACTGGCCGTCCATCCCTGGGTTCGCAGGCTTCGAGTTCGCTGAGAGCCCTGGTGTGCTCGTAGTGTCGCCCGTGCGGTACATCCAGACATCGAAGGTGCTCCCCCCGATGACCGACTCGATTCAGATGAGTTGCCTTAAGGACGGCACCTGGAAACGCGCAACGCTCGTCGCTGTGTGGGTCTACGGTAAGAATGACGATGACAGCTCCACCCGTAAGTAGTCCCACCGCTGAGACCTACCTCTTCGACATCGAAACCGACGGCCTGCTCGACACAGTAAGCGTTCTCCACGTCGCCTGTGTCGTGAGGCTGGAAGACAAGCAACGCTGGGTCTTCGACAAGGCTCTCTACGACGACCCCCTGCGTGAGTTCCAGAAGTTCCTCATCGAGGCTGCTTCTCGGGGGGCTCACGCTGGGGGGCACAACGTCATCGGCTACGACATCCCTGCCTTGGCGAAACTCGGCGTCGGGTGGCCCTTCGAGCACGCAAGGACGTTCGACACGATTGTCCTCGCGAGACTCCTCTGGCCAGACCTGAAAGGGTCCGATCTTGACCTGTGGAAACGAGGGACGCTCCCCGGGCAACTCATCAAGAGTCACTCCCTGGAGGCGTGGGGTCATCGCCTTGGCGTCCTCAAGGGGGACTACGGGAAGAAGGAAGCGGCGTGGGACACGTGGACGCCTGAGATGACGAGTTACTGTCAACAGGACGTGCTCGTCACGTGCGCTCTCTACGATCACGTTATGAAGCACGAACCGGACCCTCGCAGCGTCAAGTTGGAACACGACGTTGCCTGGATCATCTCCCGGCAGGAACGCCACGGTGTCGTCTTCGACGTGGCCGCTGCTCAGACGCTCTACGGGACTATCCGTGAACTCGAACAGGCGGAGGCAGAGAGACTCAGGGGGACGTTCCCACTGCGGTGTCTTCCCAAGGGCAAGGAGACGAGCCCCAAGAAGAACAACATGCCTCGCGGTGTCAGCGTCGGGTGTCCCTACCAGAACGTCGTGTTCCGCGAGTACAACCCTCGGAGTCAAGCAGACACGATCTACTGGTTCATGAAACGGTACGGCTGGGTTCCCGAGGAGAAGACGGACAAAGGGCGCCCGAAACTCGATGACGACGTTCTGAGGACGCTGGACTTCCCCGAGGCGAAGCAGTTGGCGTTCCACGCGATGCTTGCCAAGAGACTCGGACAACTTGGTGACGGCGACGGTGCGTGGCTCAAGAAGTACGACGCAGCGACGGGCCGCATGTACGGAAGGGTCGTGACGAACGGCTGTGTAACTGGTCGTATGAGTCACTTCTCGCCGAACATGGCACAAGTCCCCAAGGTCAAGAAGAACAAACAAGGAGAAGTCCTTAAAGGGCCAGAGGGGCTCTTTGGGTTCGAGTGCAGGTCGCTCTTCGCGGCGCCACAGGGAAGACTCCTTGTGGGCTGCGACGCAAGTGGCCTGGAGCTTCGTTGCCTCGCTCACTACCTCGCAAAGTACGACGGTGGGAGGTATGGCAAGGAGCTTATTGAGGGTGACATCCACACGCACAATATGAAGGCAGCAGGCTTGTCGAGTAGAGATCAAGCCAAGACCTTCATCTACGGGTATCTTGCCCATTGAAAAATGAGACCCGGAGTGAGCAATCCTCCGGTGCAAATCGTGTGAACTCAGGGGACACCTCCGAGAGGAGACTATCCTGAGCCAAGCCAAGTACCGTTGTGTGCTCCCGATGCCTCCAGACTGGACACCGGATGCAGCACAAGAACGGAAACCGAAGACAAGAGGACGCCACGGCGCACCCAAGCAAGTACCCTCAGGGGCACTTCGCGGAGAAGGCGTGCCGTGGGTGTTCGGTCCTCTTTCAACCGATAGCCCCCTCTCACCTCTATTGTTCCCAAGTCTGCGCAGACACAGCACACGCGACGGCGTACTTGAAGCGCAACTACGGGATCACTTGGAACGACTACACCGTCATGCTCGATCGTCAGCACGGCGTGTGTGCGATATGCTGTCGCGAAGGCTTCGTAATGGGGCCATCGCACAAGGTGAAGCTGGTCGTGGATCACTGTCACAGGACAGGAAGGATTCGCGGACTGCTCTGCCACAACTGCAATCGCGCGTTAGGACTTCTTCAAGACAACACAGAGGCCATCGGTAGAGCACGGCGGTACTTGGAAGGTGCAACGACTATCCCGGCAGGGAGTACGCCCAAGCGGGCGGAAGCGCACGACACCCCATGTGGGTGATGAGATAGTCTGCTCTCTATGGCGACATAGAGCGGCCCATCGTGGGCGGGTGTGGAGTAGCGACTCACACTGAACACACAGGTACGGTGCGGGTGCAGTCAAGATCGGGAAGATCGTCGGGGGCTCTGCTCGCGACGGTGCGATGCTCAAGAAGAAGTTCGAGCGGGCTCTCCCCGGCGTCGCGAAGCTACGTGAAGGCATCGCAGCGACAACCACTGCACGCGGTGGGTGGCTGAAGGGGCTCGACGGGAGAATCCTGAGAGTCCGCAGTGCTCACAGTGCCCTCAACACGCTTCTCCAGAGTGCCGGTGCGGTCGTCATGAAGAAAGCCCTGTGCATTCTTGATGAAGACCTACAGGCCCTCGGACTGAGGCATTGTGGAGTGGACTACGAGTTCGCTTTACAGATTCACGATGAGATGCAGATCGAGGTCCGAGAGAAGCTCGCTGAGACTGTCGGGAAGATGGCAGTACGAGCAATAGAGAAGGCAGGGGAGGCATTGGGCTTCCGCTGTCCACTAACGGGAGAGTTCCACGTTGGAAAGACGTGGGCTGAGACACACTAACATTCGATGAGGAGTCCCCACACCATGCCCCCCACCACCACTTACGTTCAACTCGGCACGCCGGGCTCCCTGAATGAGTTCCGCGTCGCCCCCACCTACGTCGGCAAGGAACGCACTGGGTTCCTCGTCTGGTATCTCACGCAGAGCACTCCCGGTGTCCCCCCCTCGTCGTCTCCCGGAGAAGCAGGTGGGAAGCCTACGTGGTGTAGCCAACGCGCCGACAACATCGCGAGCATCCTCCAGGTCATCTCGCTCGTCCTGTGGGCTCGCCTTGCGTCCGCAGGCAGTGATCTTAACGTGTTCGTGAAGATCGTTGAGACTGTCGCCGAGTTGGCGAAGGACATCGAAGTGAAGTTCTACAACACCAATGGTGGCGGGAAGGAGACAAAGTGACGACGACTCCTCCCTGTGACTTCACCCCGTTCCCCAAGATTCCCCGCCTGTTTCGACCCGTCGTGATCACAGAGAAGATCGATGGGACGAACGCCTCTGTGCTCATCACGGAATCCGGCGATGTCTTCGCGGCGAGCAGGAACCGCTGGATCACCCCCGCTGACGACAACTACGGCTTCGCGAAGTTCGTAGAGGGCAACAAAGAGACGTTCCTTCAACTCGGCCCTGGGCATCACTTTGGGGAGTGGTGGGGCCTGGGCATCCAGAGAGGCTATGGACTCAATGAGAAGCGCTTCTCGCTCTTCAACGTGAGCCGGTGGGAAGAGACGCCTCCCCCCGCTGGTCTGTACGTCGTCCCCGCGATCATGCGGATGGACCTGTTTGATTCAACGAGTGTATGGGCTGCTGTGCGCTCCCTCTCCTCTGTTGGCTCCTTCGCTGCTCCTGGCTTCATGGACCCCGAGGGAGTTGTTGTGTACCACACGGCTGCCAACATGTGCTTCAAAGTAACGATCAAGAACGACGACACCCACAAGGGAGCCCTGTAACAGTCATGTCAACCCACGATCAGAACACCGCCGAGGTTCTCAAGCGGATATCTCGCATGAAGTTCGCACGACTCAACGAGTGGCCTGGGGACATCTGCGTGCTCGTCTCGGGGTACTTTCACGAAGACGACTTTGAGGAGTTCAACTGCTTCACTGAAGCCCTTTCGAGTGTGGTGGAGTGTACTCTTCAAGACGCTCTCCCCGATGACTACAAGGGCAACGACACGCTGCTCATCGCGACGCAGGTCTTCAATGCTGTCCTTGCGAAGGCAGCGAGTGACATGGACGACGACGAAGGGGAGGAAGACGAAGATGACGAGCGCGACTGAGAAACTCACCAAGCACCTGAATGACCTCTTCCTGCTAATGAGGGCGTATGAGCAGGGAAGTGGCCTTCCGTGTCGCATAACGGTTCACACGAAGCTCGTGAAGGAACTGTTAGACCTCAGTGAGACCGCCCGCAAGGAGCATCTCGAAGACAGACGGCAGATCGACGGGATGAGTACGCTTCGTCGGGAAGAGTACGATCGTGGATACTCCGATGGCTACGCGGAAGCGGGAGACGACTACGAGGGGGGGCGACATGCGTAAGTTCCGAGACTTGAGCGGGCTGACGTTCGGGAAACTCAAAGTCACAGGGGACACCGAGCTCTTTGGATACTTTTGCCAGGGGGGGGAACACCTTCGTCATCGCCGCGTGTGGTACTGTCGGTGTTCTTGTGGGATCACCAAGTACGTTCTCGCTGACGACCTCATACAGGGCAAGGTGCAGTCGTGCGGAACGTGTTGCAACCTCCCCACGGAGACGCCCTCGCACGGGTCGAGCAAGCACCCCACGTTCTCTTCGTGGGCCAGCATGATCAAGCGGTGCAACGACCCGCGTGATCCTTACTACGGCGGAGCGGGCGTCAAGGTGTGCGCCAAGTGGTACTCCTTCGCTGCGTTCGTGGAGGACATGGGGATTCGCCCCGAGGGCACGTCTCTGGACAGGATCGACCCCACCGGTGACTACACGCCCTCGAACTGTCGGTGGGCCACGGGGGAACAGCAGGCGAGCAACAAGACGACGACGCGATGGGTCGTCTACAAAGGGGACCGCATGAGCCTCACGCAGTACGCGAAGCTCGTCGGGATTCCCCGGCGGACGCTTCATGACAGAATCCTTCGACGTGGCGAGACACCAGAACAGGCGGCAGCAACGGACCAACGGGGGAGGACGCGAAAGTGACTACTACTACTACGAGTGACTATCCGTGGCCTGCCCACAAAGTGGCCCTCGATGAAGCGGACATCCTGGAGTGTGAGGGGTGTCACAGCGCGGCGGAGTCAATCAGGGAAGTCTGTGATGTCGCGGTGATGGCAAGTGAAATCTGCGTGAAGCAGCACACCACGATGGACGACATGGTGAAGACTCTGAGCGTCATTGTTGCTCTCGGGGACTACCTCATCGAGAACACGCCACGAATCTCAGAGTGCTTCTGCGGCGAGCAACGGGAGGACTTCACGAACGCCATTGAGAGCGGCGCCAAGATCGTCAGGACGTGGCTCGAACGGAAGAACAGCATGGCCGATAACAACACGGAGACCACAGCCGATGACCAGCAGTAACGACACCAACAAAAGTGGCGCGAAGCGCACCTTCACGACGGGCTCCGTTCGTGACCTTAGCGAAGGCAAGGGACGCTTCGACCTGCTCCCGTGGCGAGCCCTAACGCTCCTCGCAAAGCACTTCGAGAAGGGTGCAGAGAAGTATGGCGACGACAACTGGCGGAAGGGCCAACCAGTCAAGCGGTCCTTCCTTGACTCCGGCACGCGGCACCTATCGCAATTCATGACGGGGCAGCGTGACGAGGACCACCCGACTTCGCGAGAGCACCTCACCGCTGCGTGCTGGAACCTCCTGTGCGCCCTTGAGACGCTCGTACTGATTGACGAAGGGAAGCTCCCTGAGGAGCTCATTGACCTCGAATGGACGGTGCAGGACGAGGAGATACCGCCACCGATTGAGATGTCAGAACAGGCTGCCTTCGACACGAAGTGGAAGGACTTCAACCCGAGGCTCTTTACGTGGAGCAAGGGCGACGGAGAGGTGTTCGTAGATCACTACACTGTAGGCGAGAACCAGTGGATGGCGTCTCGTGGGCGGTACGATACGTCTCCCCACAAATATCGTGGAGACTCACCAGAAAGTGAGGAGTTCTACCTCCCATCTCTCTACACGTCTTCTCTGTACGTTCCGAAATGGGGCGACTTCTACGCGTGGCTTGACAAGAAGGCGGATTACGACGCCGACAAGAAGAAGCTCGGAGAACAGGCGCCACCGCCAGCTTCCGACGTTGTTGAAGAGACTCGGGAGATACCGTTTTGACACTGCTATCACGATTCCAGAGGATGAAGGAAAAGGAGTGGGGTTTCTTCTGTGGATACCTCACGGGGGTCGTGGCAGGGGGAGTCATCATGCTTCTCCTGCACGTCATCATAACCAGAGGACTTCTTCCATGAGTGCCAGCCACTTCCTCCTATGTCTGTGTGTTGGCCTCTCCTCCTACATCCTGACCACCATCCTGCTTTGCTTCCTCCTCACACGGCGGCGGCGCTAATCACGTGAGGACAAGCATATGACTCGCCTTAACACGGCTCCCCGACTCCCACTGATCATCGACGCGGACACGTTGCTGTACGCCGCCGCGTGTGTCAACATGAAGCGACACGACTTCGCCGATGAGGACGTGGGTGTCTGTGTGAGCATCGATGAGGACTCGGCGCGACAACAGGTAGAGACTCAAATCGACAGACTTCTTGAGTTGTCGGAACGAGCCTCTCCTGTTGTCGCGTTGACCGACACCACGAACTTCCGCAAGACGCTCCTGCCGTCCTACAAGTCGAACAGGAAACACGTCGTTCGTCCTGAGCCACTCCTGTCGAGCCTCAGAGAGTGGGCAATACGGAAGTACAGCGCAGTCGTCCTACCGTCTCTCGAAGCAGACGACGTGTGTGGCATCCTTATGAGTCACCCCGCGTGGGCATCTGAACGTCCAGCCCTGTTCAGTGTCGATAAAGACCTGAATCAGATACCTGGACTTCACTACGACGCCGACATGGGGGAACTCTACGAAGTCTCCCGTGACGACGGCGACCTGTTCTTCTACATGCAAGTCCTGACTGGCGACTCCGGTGACGGCTACGGAGGGTGCCCTGGGATTGGCATCAAGAAGGCAGCGCGAGCCCTCGCCAAGACCCCCATGGGACTCCCTCGCTGGGAAGTCGTCACGAAGCTCTACGAGGACAGAGGGAAGACTTATGCCGACGCAGTAGTGATGGCTCGTATGGCCTTCCTTCTGAGGCATGACAACTACAACATTGACACCAAGGAGATCACGTCCCTATGGCTTCCGCCGCAGCACTCATAATGACTTCGTACCGCTGGCTCATCGACAAGTTCTTTAAGGGGGATGACAAGTCTCTTCCTCCCATTACAACGGACTCTATGGAGGGGACACAGAAGCCTCTTTCAGGCCCTCCTCAAGAGACTCCCCAAGTGCCTAAGAGAGAGGGGACTATAGGGGAGAGAGATTCCTCTCTCCTCCTTCTCTCTAAGAGTACTCTTGATGAGTCTCTCACTGAGTCTCCTCATGACTTCCCCCTGTGTCTCCGCACGATGAAACACTTGAGACTTCTCCTGACGAGCCAGTTCGACCTCCGTGTGCCGTCCACAGGCCCTGTCGATACGGAGACTCTCAGGGTAATCCAAGGACATCGCCAAGTCCTCGAATACTTCGACGCCCTTGTGAACTTCTCCGAGGCGAACGTCGAAGCAGCGAGGCAGCAGCAGCAGACGACGCAGCCTTTTCGTGTCCTGTAACGTGACACACCCCACCTCGTAACCCAATGAGAGCACCCCGTAGGTCTCCCCCACACACCCATGTCCACCAGCAGCCCCTTCCTCCGTCTCAACAAGCTCGTCTCGAACGCCCCCACGACCGTCCCGACTGAGGGGTGGAACACTGTGAACTTCGCGGGGACGACTTTCGGTTTCTTCATCGTCAACAAAGACAACCTCCCTGTCTACTTCCGGTTCATCCCCAAGGCGATCAC
>Ga0172380_10003301_pt1 | contig 22466 bp, 19 predicted proteins | sample Leawe162metaG_FD_119747 | JGI IMG/M metagenome (GOLD analysis project Ga0172380, IMG submission 119747) | Leachate microbial communities from a municipal landfill in Southern Ontario, Canada - Leachate well 162 metaG | ecosystem: Engineered > Solid waste > Landfill > Unclassified | place...
AATATCGGTCATTTCGACAACGAAATCGATATGGCATGGATCAACAAAGCCTACGGCAGCACCAAATACACGGTGAAACCACAGGTAGATGTTTATAATGTAGATGGCAACGAAATCATCGTTTTGGCCGAAGGTCGTTTGGTGAACTTAGGTTGTGCCATGGGCCACCCAAGCTTCGTAATGTCGAACTCGTTCACCAATCAAACCCTCGCACAGATGGAATTGTGGAACAGTGCCGGCAAATACCAGAACGAAGTTTATGTACTGCCAAAACATCTCGATGAGAAAGTAGCGGCCCTTCACCTCGCCAAAATTGGTGTAGAGTTGGAAGTGCTCGATAACGAACAGGCTGATTATATTGGTGTTCCCGTTTCCGGACCTTACAAAACTGATTCTTACCGCTACTAATTTTTGTAGCTTAGTACAAACCCCGGAAGTGACGCAATGAAACGACCGGGGTTTATTTTTTTACCCCTAAAACAAAGTCTTATGCATAAAATATTGATGTTACTCGCGGCTGCTGCCCTGAGTTTTACGGTGGCCTGTAACAATGCGCCTAAAGAAGAAGATCATAGCGGTCATGACCATGCTACGCACGAAGGTCACGACATGGGTCTTGACAACGACAGTCTGGTACTGAACTATCCTGAAGGTGCCCGGGTATTTTTCCCGAATGTAGCCGACGGACAAGAAATTGAATTGCCATTCCTGCTTCAAATGGGTGTGGAAGGTATGGAAGTTGAACCAGCTGGAGCGTTGAATTTCGGCAAAGGTCACCACCACCTGATTATCGATGGTCAGGCGATGGACAAAGGCACTTCGGTTCCTTTTGATGCGACCAATATCCATTTCGGCAAAGGCCAAACCGAGTATACACTCGACAGCCTGTCGAAAGGCGACCACACCCTCACTTTGCAGTTTGCCAATGGCGCTCACCTGAGTTATGGTGTAGCACTGAGCGCAACCGTGAAGGTGGTTGTGAAATAAGCCGTCGAAACGCTATTGAAGGCCGTTTCCTGCATAGGAAACGGCCTTTTTTCTATTTCGGGAGATGTGAAAACGGCGGCGCATCATACATATCAACCCATTCGGACTTACGAATGTGTAACTTTGCACTTCCATGCCTCAAACGCCCCGCGACATCCGTTCCCTCTCGCTCGAAACTTTAACCGAAGCCCTGGTGGCTTTGGGTGAAAAAGCTTTTCGTGCCAAACAGGTCCACGAATGGTTGTGGGTAAAAGGCGCGAAAAACTTTGGGCAGATGACCAATCTGTCGGTGAGTTTACGTGCTCTATTGGAAGAACATTTTGTCATTAACCACATCCACATCGATGTAGAACAGAAATCGAGCGATGGCACGGTGAAAAATGCCGTTAAATTGTTCGATGGCCGGGTGGTGGAATCTGTACTAATACCCACCGAATCGCGCATTACGGCCTGTATCTCCAGTCAGGTGGGTTGCAGCCTCGACTGCACCTTTTGCGCTACCGCAAGGCTGAAACGGATGCGTAACCTCAATGCCGACGAAATTTACGACCAGGTCGTAGCCATACGCGAGCAGGCAGAAGCCTATTTTCAACGCCCCCTGACCAATATCGTTCTCATGGGCATGGGAGAGCCGCTGTTGAACTACAACAATGTCCTGGGCGCCATCGAAAAAATCACCCAGCCAGCCCCGGCCGGATTGGGCATGTCGCCACGCCGGATTACGCTGAGCACCGTTGGCATCACTAAAATGATCCGCAAAATGGCCGACGACGGGGTGAAGTTTAAGTTGGCCGTGAGTTTACACTCCGCCATCGACGAAAAACGCTCCAAACTCATGCCCATCAACGAAAGTAACAGCATAGCAGAGCTCACATCGGCCCTGGAATACTGGTACGAAAAGACCAAAAGCCGCATCACCTTCGAATATGTGGTGTGGAAGGGCATCAACGATACCAACGAAGACATACGCGCCCTCGTCAAACTCTGCCGCAAACTCGTCTGCAAAGTCAACATCATCGAATACAACCCAATAGACGACGGCATATACCAACAAGCGGCCCCCGAAGCTGTGGATGCCTATCTCCGCGCTCTGGATGCCGCCGGTATAGTCGCCGTGGTACGTCGCAGTCGGGGTAAAGACATCGATGCCGCCTGCGGTCAGCTGGCGAATAAGGGAGAAGTGGCAGCCATCGCCGAAGATTAGGCGAATAAGTCGGCAGTAATCAAAGTCGATATTACTTGTTTCCGGTGGGCTTTATGCCGAAATTGCTGAGACTTAGCAGTTGCTATTCAGCCTGAGGAAGACAAGTTTTTACCCTTTTAATTTTCTGACTATGTACCGCACTGTAATTACCGGCACCGGGCGTTATATCCCCGAATTACTCAAACACAACCGTGATTTTGGGCATCAGCCGTTTTATGACGAAAAAAACCAGCCCATACTTACCCCTGCAGAAGAGGTTGTCACAAAATTCCAGGCCATCACCGGCATTGAAGAGCGCAGATATGCTCCGGAATCGCTTACGGCGACTGATTTAGGCATGAAAGCCGCAGAACTGGCTATTGCCGATGCGGGCATCGATGCTGAAAATATAGACCAGCTCATTGTCGCCCACAACTTTGGCAACGTGCTCAAACACACCATTCAAAGTGATGCCATGCCCGCCCTCGCATCCCGTATCAAAAGGGGCTTAGGCATCAAAAACCCGTCTTGTGTGCCCTATGACATCCTTTTTGGTTGTCCGGGCTGGCTGCAGGGAGTTATCCAGGCCGATGCTTTTTTTAAGGCTGGTATGGCTAAAACTGCCTTGGTAATAGGTACCGAAACCTTGTCGCGGGTATTGGATCCTTATGACAGAGACTCCATGATTTTCAGTGATGGCGCAGGAGCTTCCATACTCGAATACCGCAATACCGGTGACGACGGTGCCGGACTACTTTCAGCCGCAGTACAAGCCCATTGTGGCGAAGAAGTCGATTATCTGCAGATGGGCAAAAGCAACTTCCCCGATTCCGACCCCCGCGTACGTTTTATCAAGATGAAAGGCCGCAAAGTGTATGAATATGCCATGAAATATGTGCCTGAGGCCATGGCAGCCGCTTTGAAAGACAGTGGTGTGCCTATCTCCAAACTCAAAATGGTCTTCATTCACCAGGCCAACGAAAAAATGGATGAGGGCATCATCCGCCTCTTCTACAAACATTATGGTATCAGCGACCTGCCCAGCCATATTATGCCCATGAGCATCCATAAACTGGGCAACAGCTCGGTTGCTACCATTCCGACCTTGCTTGATTTAGTGCGCAACCACGAAATTGAAGGATATGAGATTGTTCCCGGGGATGTGATTTTATTGGCCTCGGTGGGCGCGGGTATGAATATTAATGCGGTTTGTTATCGGGTTTGAAATCGGGGTGAGGCAATGATTTTCTTGGCCCTTGATGGGCTATGGACGGCTCGCGTAGCGAGCTAAAGATCACTAACCTCTACCCTCGTGCTTGCTGTCTAGACAAAAACCAACTTACGTCTCCAGTCTTAATCTGATACTTAAATAGCCCGAAGAGCTAATTAAGAATTTTCCTTAAAACTTAATTAGTGATCTGTTTTAATTAAGCTTTTCGATCGAATCGTAAATTTAAGACCGCCTTGTAAATGGAGATGAAATAAAAAACCCCTGATTTTGAATCTACCAGGGGTTAGCGCATTTACTCATTTTGCTTCAAACAAATCCAGATATTCCCTGAACACATATATCCGATTCCGCTGAAGTCCGGTTACTTCCTGCAAAATGCCGGCAGTTTCGAGTGAGGCGATGAGTTTGTAGGCCGTTACATTCGATTTGCCAATACATTCACTTACCAGGTTCACATCGGTGACTGGGTTGCGGAACAGACTTTCAACCACTTTACGTGCGGCTTCAGCCCTGCTGCCCAGGAATTTCAACCGGCTGTCCAAACCTTTTTCCAGCTGCATGATACCATCAAAAGTTTGTACACCCTGATCGGCTGTTTCGCGCACGCCCACCAGGAAAAACTTTAGCCAGCCCAATAAATCATTGTTCGTGCGGGCGAGCATGAGTTTATCATAGTATAGCATACGGTGGCGCTCGAAAAAATCGGACAGATACAAAATCGGCTGGCGAAGTATGCCGGTATGTACCAGATAAAGCGAAATCAACAAACGACCTACCCGACCATTGCCATCCAGAAAAGGGTGAATGGTTTCGAATTGGTAGTGCAGCAGCGCTATTTTGAGCAGTGCGGGCATGGGATGGTCAAAATCGTTAGCGAATTTTTCGAGATCGCTCATCAAAGCGGCGATTTCATTGTGCGGAGGTGGCACAAAACGGGCATCGTTGATGGTAGCACCTCCTATCCAATTCTGACTACTCCTGAAATTCCCCGGATTTTTGCTCGCACCCCGCACACCTTGCATGAGCACATTATGGGTTTCCCGAATCAAACGACTCGAAAAGGGCAGTTTATCAAAAAGTGCAATGGCGTTGTGCATGGCCGCGATGTAGTTCTGCACTTCGGCCCAATCGTCGCGTTTTTCGGCGACCAGATCAACTTCACGCATAAAACTTTCTTCAATGCGGGTTTGGGTACCTTCAATGCGGGAGCTTTGGGTCGCCTCTTTCGCCAGGTGAATGGAGATATAGAGGTCAATGTTCACATAACGGGAGTACATATCCAAGCGGCCCAGCGCCTGATCGGCCCTGCTCAACAGCTGAATGAGCTCCATATCATCAATTTGCCAGTCGCGATGAATAAACGTCGGCACAAAGGCTTTATAATAGCCCTGATTGATGTAGCTGCCTGCTTTAAAGTTTTTCATGGTTTCCCTTAACTAACTTATTACTAAGTTAAGTATTTCTCGATAAACTTAAATATAGAACGAATGAATTTAAGTTTTTTAATGAAATCTTAAGTAGAGGATTGGCTTAGTTAAGTAGTACTGTTGGAAGAAGGTGATTTTAGAAATGTGGAGATGCGTTGTCCATGGTCGATGGTCCAAGTAGAATAATGTCTTGGGGACAAAATATTGCATCTGTTTGGGAAGTCCATAGTCGATAGTCCATGGTCAATATGGGGACTTGTCTGATCTTGGTTGACAGTGTGTAGAATGAAATTGTAGCTACTAAATTGATCCGTTGGTCCACTCCCGCACGTGCGGGAGTGGACTAACGCAATATTAACCTGACCTTTATCTCTCTTGTCTCGTGAAAATCGACTATGGACCATCGACCATGGACTGCGCGCCAAGCGCATAAAAAAACCGGAATAATCTTGCGACTATTCCGGTTCGTTTTAACCGTGTTGCCCGACTAGGACTCGAACCTAGACGTACAGTACCAAAAACTGCTGTCCTGCCAATTAGACGATCGGGCAATTGGGAGTGCAAATATAGCACTGATTGCAAAAAGTGCAAGGCCTTTCAGTGATTTGATGCATATTTTGGTGGTCAAAGTGAAAAATTGCTAAAATCCTGAAGGGCATATCCGGATATGCTTCGCTTAACGTTTGGTTAAAGCTTTTTTGCCATAGGCATTATTGTCGGTAAAAACCTTATTTTCGACCCTGTTTAAAACCCTTACGCATGCTTCAATATCAGCGGATCAATAATATCGTGGGCTGGCTCATTTTTGCCGTAGCCGCGGTCGTGTATACGCTCACCATCGAGCCCACCACTTCTTTCTGGGACTGTGGTGAATTTATCTCAGCCTGTTTCAAAATGCAGGTCATGCACCCACCGGGCGCGCCATTTTTTATGCTTACCGGGCGTATGTTCACCCTTTTTGCCAGCGATCCGAGTCAGGTAGCCTTGACGGTGAACTTTATGAGCGGACTCACATCGGCCTTCACTATCCTTTTCCTGTTCTGGACGGTTACCGCCTTCGGACGTAAAATGCTGGAGAAAGATGGCCCTATGAGTACAGGTGCTTTGTTTGCGCTGATGGGTGCAGGAGCCGTGGGTGCTTTGGCCTATACTTTCACCGATTCATTTTGGTTTTCAGCCGTTGAGGGTGAGGTTTATGCTTATTCATCTTTCTTTACAGCCGTTGTTTTCTGGGCTATATTGAAGTGGGAGCGGGTAGCGCACGAAGATGACAGCAATCGCTGGCTCATCCTCATCGCTTATTTGATGGGTTTATCTATAGGTGTTCACTTATTGAACTTGCTCGCCATACCTGCTATCTGTTTTGTTTATTATTTCCGCAAACACGAGCCAAGCCGCAAAGGTGTCATTTATACCTTGCTGGCCTCGGTAGGTATTTTAGGCTTTGTACAATATGGTGTGATTCCAGGTATAACCACCATTTCAGCCTACAGTGATTTGTTTTTTGTGAATACCATTGGTTTGGGCTTTGGCACGGGCGTGGTGATTTTCTGTTCTCTGCTCATTGCTGCCATCGTTTATGGCATCTGGTATACCCATAAACACGGCAAAGTGCTTTACAATAGTGCATTGCTTGCCTTGAGTTTTATAATCATGGGTTATGGTACTTATGCCATGATTGTTATCCGTTCGGCAGCCAATCCGCCGATTGATATGAACAATCCGGAGAACGTATTTTCGCTGTTGAGTTAGCTCAATCGCGAACAGTATGGTGACCGTCCTTTATTGTACGGCCCTTATTTTACGGCAGATGTAGTAGGCCAAAAAGAAGGCAAAATGCGTTACCGCAAGGGTGACGATGCGTATATCCCTACCGGAAAAGATGTGGAGGCGGTTTACGACAAAGCACAAATGACCATTTTACCGCGCGCTTACAAACGTGCGGGTACACAGCAGCGGCATATCGATTTCTACAAAATGTGGCTCGGTTTGCGCGATGGGCAGAAGCCTACATTTATGGATAATATGGATTTCCTGTTCAGCTACCAGCTCGGACATATGTATTTCCGTTATTTCATGTGGAATTTTGTTGGTCGCCAGAACGATATTCAAGGCCAGGGACTCGATTACGAAAAAGGCAACTGGATCAGTGGTTTCGACTTCCTAGATGAAAGCCGGGTAGGACCTTCGAAACTCCTGCCGAGTAGCAAAAGCATGAACAAAGGGCGTAATGTGTATTACGGTTTGCCGCTTTTACTTGGTTTAATCGGTTTGTGGTACCAATACCGCAAAGACAAAAAGGACTTCTGGGTCGTCACCTTCCTTTTTGTGCTCACAGGAATAGCCATTAACGTCTACCTCAACCCCGAGCCACTCCAACCCCGCGAACGGGATTACGCTTATGTAGGCTCCTTTTATGCCTACGCCATCTGGATTGGACTGGGTGTACTCGGGTTATTCGAATTATTGCGCAAACGTATGCCGGAGACCGTAGTTGCCCTGGGCGTAACAGCGCTGACTTTGGTTGCTGTTCCGGGACTTTTGGCTTCCGAAAACTGGGATGACCATGATCGTTCGAACAAATACACTGCTCGTGATTTCGCCACCAACTATCTCGAAAGTTGTGCCCCGAACGCGATTCTCTTCACCATGGGCGATAATGACACTTATCCATTGTGGTACGCACAGGAGGTAGAAGGTATACGTACCGATGTACGTATTGTGAACCTCAGTTTGTTGGGTACCGACTGGTACATCAACCAACTGCGCCGCCCGATGAATGAAAGTGCTGCTATCAAACTCAGCATAGGACCAGAACAGATTGCTCAGGGTGTTCGCGACTATGTGCCATTTTACGACCGCAAACTGGCCGGCGCTTATGAGTTGCAGCAGATCATGAATTTCGTGACCAACGAAGATCCGCAGGCGAAACTACCTACCCAGGGGGGTGAGTTAATCAACTATTTCCCGTCTAAAAACTTCGTGATACCGGTGAACAAAGCCAATGTGGTGAAACAAGGCGCCATGACCGATACCACCATGATGTTGGATGCGGTAGTTTGGGAATTCCCGAAAAACAACATCCTCAAAAACGACCTCATTGTACTCGATTTACTCGCGAACAATATGTGGGAACGGCCTATTTACTGGACCATTTCGATGGGTCCGGAGTCGTATCTGGGACTGGAAGATTATTTCCAGCTCGAAGGACTTACCTACCGTTTGGTACCTGTGCGTACCCCTTCTCAGCAAGGGCAACGTGCGCGTGTTGATTCAAAAATCATGTACGACAACTTCATGAATAAATTCAAATGGGGCAATATGAACCAGGGAATTTATGTCGATCCTGAGTCGAGCCGCATGACCATCAACTTGCGTAGCAACGCCATTCGTTTGGCAGAAGTACTGTTGAGTGAAGGCAAAAAAGAAGAAGCTGCCAAGGTTCTCCTGAAGGCCGATGCTGAAATGCCACATCCGCAGGTGCCCTATATGTTGTATACCTACCGTATGGTAGAGTTGTTGCACATGGCCGGCAGCACCGAAGAAGCCAACCGTATGGCCAAAGGCTTATTCGAAGTATTTGAAGAAGATGCCCGCTATTATCGCAGTCTGCGTGGTAAAGTGCTTACTTTCTATGAACGCGATATGCAAAATGCCATGGCCATTATGAACGAAATGGTGCGTATTGCCCGCGCAAATAGTCAGAATAAACTTGCTGACGATTTCGAACAGCGTTTTAAAGTGTTTACCGGCGCTATGCCGAACTAAGTCATATTAAAGACTAAAATTGAAAGAGGTTACCCGCAAGGGTGACCTCTTCTTTTTTTCAGCCAATTTATCCGACCTTTGCAAATCTGCCAGCTGCGCAAATCTGCTTCATCCTATAAAATCCGCGTGTCAGCACGCCTCTCAAAAATGAACCGTCCCTTACGTCCACAACGCCCTTCCCGCCCCGAATTTGAAGATCTCGCATTCGGTATACATGCCATTTACGAGCTGATTCAGGCCGGCAAAGAAATCAACCGTATACTGGTTGCCCGGGATGTGAAAAACGAAGGATTGAAGGAACTGATTAGTCTGGCACGTCAAAAGGAGATTATTGTTCAGGAAGTACCCAAAGAGAAACTCAACGGACTCACCGGCAAAAACCACCAGGGGGTTATCGCTTTTGTTTCTCCTATTGAATATCAGAAGTTGGAGAATGTATTGCCCATGCTTTTTGAGTCGGGCAAAACACCCTTGCTCCTAGTGCTCGACCGCATCACCGATGTACGTAATCTCGGCGCCATTGCACGTACCGCCTATTGTGCTGGTGTAGGCGCTTTGGTATTGCCTGAGCGCGACTCAGCATCCGTTACAGGCGATGCCATGAAAACCTCGGCAGGGGCTTTGGCCAGTCTGCCGGTTTGCCGCGAACGTTCTTTAGAGCGGGTGGTGGATTATCTGCTCGAAAGCGGGGTACAGGTAATAGCCGCCAGCGAACATGCCAAAGACGCCTATTACGAGATTGATATGACTTTACCCACAGCCATCATCATGGGTTCGGAAGAAGATGGCATTAGTCCGGCCTTATTGAAAAAGGCAACCCATTTGGCACGTATACCTATCGAGGGAACGGTGGGTTCACTCAATGTGGGGGTGGCTGCTGCGGTGATGTTGTTTGAGGTGGTGAGACAGGCAAATTTGCGGGGATAGGTCGCGCAGGGCGCAGAGTTCGCAGTTTTTACCCAACTTTCAACTCAATTTTGAACTTTGAATTTGAAATTTTGAACTGGTCTGGGGCAGTTGCGGGGGTTATAAAGTTCTAAGGTTACAATGTTATAAAGGGGTTTGGGCTAAACGGGGTTTTGGGACGTTTGTTCGGCAGTCGGTTAAACTGTGCTAGGTTTAAGGCGTATACCGCTTTTTTGGGCAAGTTTAAACTCAATCCCGCACGAGCAGGATCCCGCTACCGCGTGATTTTGAACTTTGAACTTGAAATTTTGAGTTCCCACTCCCTCACTGCCCAACTCGCTCAACTGTCTCAGCTACCTGAATATCTACCCCTGACCAGTCTACTGCATTCGTATTGTCATGAGCACTTTTAGTATATTTACTTAAACTACCTTCCAATGAGCGTGGAAGAATTACAACTGAAGTTGCATCAAACAATCGACGGCATAACCGATCAGAAGGTATTGAATGCGCTTTACGCCATGTTAAAGGAAAATCAGCTTCCTGATAAGCCGATGTCACTTGAGGCCTATATTCAAGCCTTAGATGAGTCGAGGCAGCAAGTGCACGAGGGTAAATTCACGGATTCCAGTGATTTTGAAAAGGAATCAGACCACTGGTGATGTGAAATAGCTGTGAAGGTTATTTGGAGCTGTTTATTCGAAAACTGGCATTGAAATACTGACAATAATTACAAGAAATGAAAAGGGTACTCAATGTTTCTATGTTTCTTTTATTGTTAATTTTTATCAAGTGTGACCATAAGGGTAAAAGAGTAGAGAAATCACCAATTTTCACAATCGATGAAATAACAATAAGTGAGATTGTTCGAGGTTCAGAAGATTCGCCATGGCCATCATTTTGTGATATGTATTGTAATTTGACCATTCAAAATAATAGTGAGCCTCCTATAATTTTGAAGGCGAATGAAAATCGACGCGTCATTAATTGTTATTTTATATATGAAAACGCAGTTTTCCAACTTAAGACTTCATTTTATTTAAACGATACATTGAGCATTGGTGAATCCAAATCTTTTCACGCCAACATTCCTGGTAGAGAGTTACAGACGGTTTTTTCGCAAACCAATAATTGTGATTCTTTATTAATTAGCTTGATTTTGGAAAAAGGCTCTTTTTTCTTTATCCAAAACAATACTGATACGATTTGGTCCGAGCGGTCGAAAAAGTATAATATTCGTTTTGATGATGATAGCTTTTGATTTCGATAATTGTGAAGAAGCTTTATGCCTCTTAAGTCGATTATTTCGAATCTTAGGTACAATTCCTTCCCATTTTCAGCTACATTAAAAGTATTGTGATTTATTTATTGTAACAACAAACATGGAGAAACGGTCTAGAAAAGACTGATCTATTAAACAACAATTGAATTCATACCTTTTCAACATCCCTCCGCGAAACTCAATTGCCTCCTTTTCTCTGTGTTAAAAAACCGAAGAAATATGGTTCGATGCACTCACCATGACGCCTGGAGAGAAAGCCCATGGTTCGATGCACTTGCCGAAGAGTAGGCACTGCGAGACATGGTTCGACCGGGCTCACCATGACGTTGATAGTGAAACGTCGACTTTCACCCTAATCCCGCACGAGAGGGATCCCGCTACCGCGTGATATTGAATTTTGAACCTGAAATTTTGAATTAATAAAACTGGCTGTTTGGCGCAACTGGCTGTTTGGGTAACTTACCCACTGTCCCAACTCGCTCAACTTCACCAATTTTGAATTTTGAACTTTCAATTTTGAATTCCCTCAACTCCCGTCCCGCAATCGTTCGGTGTTCTCCGCTAACTGCAACGCATCCAGCATCTCCTGAATATCACCACTCAGAAAACTATCCATATTATACATGGTAAGGCCGATGCGGTGATCGGTGATGCGGCTTTGCGGAAAGTTGTAGGTGCGGATTTTGGCAGAGCGGTCGCCGGTGCTGACCATGGTTTTACGCTGACTGGCCGTTTCGGAGTTGCGTTTATTTAATTCGAGCTCATACAATTTCGTGCGCAACATCTCCATCGCCATTTCGCGGTTGGCGAGCTGGGAACGTGCTACCTGGCAGGTCACTACTATGCCCGAAGGTTTGTGGGTGAGCATCACCTTAGTCTCTACCTTATTTACGTTCTGACCACCTGCACCGCCCGAACGGGAAGTCTGGAGTTCTATATCGGCTGGATTAATCTGCACATCCACTTCTTCGGCCTCGGGCATGACCACTACTGTGGCGGCTGAGGTGTGTATGCGGCCCTGGGTTTCGGTGGCAGGCACACGTTGTACGCGGTGTACGCCCGATTCGTATTTGAGGGTGCCGTACACATCTTCTCCACTCACCTTATAGATGATTTCTTTGAAGCCACCGGCTGTGCCTTCGGTTTCGTCGATGAGGTCGACTTTCCAGCCCCGTCTTTCGCAATAGCGGAGGTACATGCGTGCGAGGTCGCCGGCAAACAGACTAGCCTCATCGCCACCGGTACCAGCGCGTATCTCTACCATCACATTGCGGCTGTCGGCTTCTTCTTTGGGCACGAGCAGCAAGCGCAAGGCCTGTTCCATCGGCAACTGTTGGGCTTGCAGCTCGTCGAGCTCCATTTTCGCCATCTCCACAAACTCCGGGTCTTTTTCGGTGGCGATGATTTTTTTGTTGGTTTCGATATTGCCCAGGAGGTTTTCGTACGCCTTAAAGGCCGTAACTATCTTCTCCAGCTCGCGGTATTCGCGGTTGAGCTGGGTATAACGTTTCATATCATCGAAGATGCGCGGGTCGAGCAATTGTTCGCTCACCACTTCAAAACGGCCGGCTATGGCGGGGTATTTATTAAGCATGGTGTTTATGGAGCCAGCAAAAATAGCTGTTCGCCGTCGAACACCCACATCCCACTGCGATTTACCCGGAATTGTTTCGCCTGTATGGCTGCCGGAAGTGAAATAGGATGATGCTGCAGACTTTGGGTATCGTAGTAAAACAGCTTTTCGCCTTCGTTATAGTATATTTTGCCCTGATACACCTTAATAGATTCCTGACCTTTAATGGGTAAGGTTTTGAGGTAGGCACCGTATAAATCGAAGACCAAAATGCCTAAATCGGGGTCGTTGAGGTAAAGGCGCTCACCCGATTCGATAAAATCGTTGGGCGAAAGTGCGGTTTGCAGCTTGTTTTGCAGCCATTCGCCTTCTACCACCACCCGCAAATCGTTGGCGAGTTTGCGTAAACGGAATTCCCGGGCATCGTACAACCAGATGTTGTTGTCGAACGAACGACAGACGAGAGAGTTTTCGCTGAGGTTGAGTTTCCCGATTTCGAAACGGTTGGTGGTATACAGCATATTGTCGAGCTGGAGCAGCACGGCATTTTCGGCATAAAAGAGTAAAAGTTGTAAAGGATTGGTCACATCTACCTGCCGCAGCGGACCTAAAACCTGGTTGCGGTGGTTGCCCACCCATTTAAACTGGGCATCGTATTTAACGAGCTCGCGGGAACGGGTGAGGAGGTAGATATTGTCGTGATTATCGACCGTAAAACTGCGAATCGCCTGCTCAGGCGTAAACTGTTTTACGATCCGCAGGCTGTCCTGAGCCGTGGCGGAATTAAACAGCAGTATAAAAACGAAGCTCCAGCGTATCCCCATCAAAAACGGCATAAGTGAAATGAACGAGCCAATCGCCCAGATTGATATATGCGCTGCCCGGCCCCACTTCCACTTTTACCGGCAGATGGCGGTGGCCAAACACAAAATAATCGTAGTGTTGCGCTTTGAGTTTGTGGGCACAATAGAGATAAAGCCACTCTTTTTCTTTGACAAAAACGAGGGGGTCGGTATTGTTGACCCGACTTTTATACGACCAGAACTGCGCCATCCAAAAGGCGAAATTGGGGTGTAAACGGGCAAAAAACCATTGCGAAACCGGACTGCGAAACACCTTTTTGAGGAGTTTGTAGCCAATATCACCCGGGCCTTTACCATCGCCATGGCCTACGAGTATTTTTTTACCATTGGCTTCGACGACCACATTTTCTTTGTGCAAAATGACCCCTAGCTCTTTTTCCAGGTAACCGAAAGTCCACATATCGTGATTACCGATAAAATAATGGACAGGCACGCCGCTGTCGGTGATTTCGGCGATTTTGCCTAAAAGTCGGGTGAAATATTTGGGTGCAGTATAACGGTATTCAAACCAGAAATCGAAAATATCACCTACCAGATAAATGGCTGCTGCGTCATTTTTGATGCTGTCGAGCCAGGAAACTACCTTTTTTTCACGCTCCAGCGACGATGCATAATCGGGTACACCGAGGTGGAAATCACTGGCAAAATATATGTTGCGTTTTGGACTCAAAGTGGGGCTTCTTCGACCAAAAATACATAGAATTCTTTTGGGCCGTGTGCACCCAATACGAGTGTCTTTTCAATGTCGGCGGTGCGGCTGGGACCGGTGATATTACTTACCAGCGAAGGTAAACGGCCGTCGTTGCGACTTTTGATGAGCTCAAATCCGGCTTTGAGGTCGGGTACGAGCTGATTCATATAGGCTACTACGATGTGAACCGGCGGGTAAACAGTCATGGTACGTCCCATTTGTTGGGCAGAACTCACCATTACACTGCCCGTAAGCGCAATAAGGGCTTCGCAGGAGGTAATGCCGATTTCCATTTTATCCAAACGGCTTTTGTCTTTCTGGTAAGGGAATTCAATCTGGTCGAGCAAGGCCTGGATAGCCGGCTCGAAGCAAAAAATCTCTTCGGCACCATGGTTTTGGACCAGAGTGATGAGGTTTTCGGCAAAGTCGAGCATGTTCTCGCAAAACGCAAACTGACCGTTTATGGCAACCAGTTTGTCTGCGAAATGTATGGCGAGATCCGGATCGAGTTTGTGAAAAATAGCCCCTTCCAAATCCATCACCTGGTGTTTCGGTGGGGTTTGGTGAATCAGCGCTTTGCGGATTTTTTTTAGGACTTTTTCTTTCGAAGTGGTCTCGCGCATATCAAAAATCAGGCTTCCGGTTTTTCTTCTGCTTCGGTGGCTGAATCGGCCAAAGATTCACTGCTGATTACTTGTGGTATTTCGGCACTTAAGTCGGGCACCTGGTTCGGTCGCATACCTACCAAACGTTCAATGTCGCTAGTGTAGATTACTTCTTTCTCCAACAATTCCTGGGCAATGAGTTCCAACTCATGGCGGCGTGAACGCAACAATTCTTTGGTAGTATTGTAGGCGTTTTCGACCAACAAACGGACTTCTTCGTCGATGATTTTCGCCAGTTCTTCGCTATACGGCTTCCGGAATTGGTATTCACCATTGGGGTCGTTAAACGACAATGGACCAACCTTCGGGTTCATACCGTACATAGTGACCATGCCATATGCTACTCGTGTAATACGCTCCAGATCGTTTTGGGCACCGGTACTGATGCGGCCAAAAACCACTTCTTCGGCAGCACGACCACCAAGCGTCATACACATGGTATCGAGCAGTTGTTCGGTGGTATACAGATATTGTTCTTTCGGGAGATACTGGGCATATCCCAAAGCGGCTACACCGCGTGGAACGATACTGACTTTCACCAATGGGTCGGTGCTGTCGAGGAACCAACCTACAACGGCATGCCCGGCCTCGTGGTAGGCCACAATTTTTTTCTCTTCAGGAGAGATGATTTTATTCTTCTTCTCCAAACCACCAATGACCCGGTCGATGGCGGCATTAAAGTCGGTCTGCTCCACTTCTTTTTTGTTCGAACGGGCAGCGATCAACGCAGCTTCATTACAAACATTGGCGATTTCGGCACCGGCAAAACCCGGGGTTTGTTCAGCCAGTTTTTTAGGGCTCACATCAGCGCCAAGCTTTAATGGCTTGAGGTGTACTTTAAAGATCTGTTCGCGGCCAATTAAATCAGGACGATCAACGGTAATCATACGGTCGAAACGACCCGGACGTAACAGCGCGGCATCCAATACATCGGGGCGGTTGGTGGCGGCCATCATAATGATGCCGAGGTCGGTGCTGAAACCATCCATCTCAACCAACAACTGATTGAGGGTGCTTTCGCGTTCGTCGTTGCCACCCATCATCTGGTTTTTGCCACGGGAACGACCCACGGCATCGATCTCATCGATAAAGATGATACAAGGTGCTTTTTCGCGGGCTTGTTTGAACAAATCACGCACGCGGCTGGCGCCTACACCTACAAACATCTCCACAAAATCGGAGCCGCTGAGGGTGAAAAACGGCACCTGGGCTTCGCCGGCAACGGCTTTCGCCAATAAGGTTTTACCGGTTCCGGGAGGGCCTACCAGCAATACACCTTTCGGTATTTTACCACCGAGGGCGGTGTATTTTTTGGAGTTTTTAAGGAAGTCAACGACTTCCATCACTTCCACTTTGGCCTCTTCAAGACCGGCAACATCGTCGAAGGTGATGTTTTCGCGGGTGTTTTTGTCGAAAAGGGTAGCTTTTGACTTACCGATATTAAATATCTGCGCACCGCCGCCTTGTCCGCCACCGCTGAAACGGCGCATAAACAAAAACCAAAGGCCGATGATCAAAGCCATAGGCAACAGGAAGCTCAACAGACCGGAGAACCAGTCGGGCCGGCTTTCCCACTGCACCGAAATGGGCTGGAGGTCTTTGTGTTCCTTATAAAACTCAACCAGTCGGTTTTCAAAGGCTTCGGGTGAACTTTCGGTGAACGTATAATGAGGTCCGGTTACACCTGTAAAGGAGTCGTCTTTGACCTCTTTGTGTTTGGAGAGTTCGAGTTTGTCTTTTTTGATGAAGACTTCGATTTTGTAGATATCGTCGGCACGGTAGCCCACCAGCTTCTCCACCTCTTCGGTTTCGAGCATGCTGGTTTTGAATTCCTGCCAGTCAATTTTTTTGGTCGATCCCCCTGAATTCAGGATTTGTGCGCCGATAAACAAGACGGCGATGATGATGTAAATCCAGTAAAAATTAAATCGGGGTTTATTTTGCTCAGGTTTGGTGACCGGTGCTTTTTTTGGGGTAGTTTCTTTTTTGCTCATGCGCTTGGCGTAATGTGATGCTAACGTGACCCGCTACGTAAAAGTTTAAAAATCGACGACGATTGGAATTATTCTCCTAAATCGGTGCGTTTCGCATCGTTCCAGAGCTCTTCAATGCCGTAAAATTCCCGGTATTGGGGTTGAAAGAGGTGTACTACAACATCAACATAGTCGAGCAGTATCCATTGCGAATTTTCCAGACCCTCTACCGACCAGGGGCGTTCGCCTGCAGCCTTTTTCACTTCTTCCACCACCGATTCGGAGATGGCTTTGAGTTGGGTAGAGGATTCCGCCTCCGCTATGATGAAAAAATCGGTGACGCGTTCTTTGAGTCCACGCAAATCGAGCAAGGTAATATTCTTGCCTTTTTTCTCCTGAATACCGTGGATGATGTATTGCTGTATGCTTTCTGCAGCAGGCTGTGCCTTAGCCATTCGTAATGATTAGATTTGTGCAAAAGTAGGGATTTCTTTTGCAGAAACTGAATGGCAACAGCCGCTTCATCGGCAACACATACGAACGACTGCCAAGCGTAGACAGTACCAACGACCGACTCTGGGCGCTGGCTGCGCGTGGAATAGCCGAAGGATATGCTCTGAGCGCAGATTTTCAGGAAAATGGCCGCGGGCAAACCGGTGCTTCCTGGTTCAGCGATGAAGGTGAAAATATACTTTGCAGCATTTACCTCCGACCCGATTTTTTGGTGGCAACCGCCCAATTCCGGCTCAATATGGCCGTGAGTTTGGGTGTAGCCGATTTCTGCAGGGCCTATCTCGACGAAGGGGTGAGCGTAAAATGGCCCAACGACATCTACTATAAAGAAAAAAAACTGGCCGGTATTCTTATCGAAAACAGTCTGCAAGGCAACCGCATTACCGAAACGGTAATGGGCATGGGCATCAACATCAATCAGGGGTATTTCCCGACGGTTTTGCCCAACCCGATCTCCTTTCTGAATATCACAGGGCGTTATTATAAAATCACCGATTTAATGCCCCTGCTGTTTGCAGCCATCGAAAATCGCTATTTTCAGCTAAAAGAAGGCCGCTACGACCTATTAAAGGCCGATTACTTGGAGCAATTGCTCGGAAAAGACCAACTCCGTCGCTTTCAGTACCAGGGCCGAGAGCTGTTTGCCACCATACGTGGCGTAGATGAAGATGGACGTTTGCTGCTCGACGGTCCCGATGGCCCGATGCTTATGAATCACAAGGAAATTTATTTTTATACCACATGAGCAGTTCAAAACGATTGGTGATAGATGCGGGCAATACCCGGGTGAAGTATGCGCTATTCGAAGGCAATGAACTGCAAAAGGTTGAAAATAGAGCCACGGAGCAGTTTTTAGCCGAAACACTGCCCAAGGCCCAGTTCGCAGCTTTTGCTACCGTATCGTTAAGTGAGTCGTTATTGCTCGATGCCATTAAGGCAGCCGGTATCAAACAATTTACCTTTTTCGGCAGCTACGATACATTGCCCTTTTCATCGGTATACAACAGTCCCGAAACCCTGGGGCAGGACCGCAAAGCCTGCATACTCGCGGCACTGCATAAATACCCGAAAAAAGCCTGTTTAGTAATCTGTCTCGGGACCTGCATAACCTATGATTTGATCGCTGCCGATGGCCGGCATTTGGGGGGTGATATTGCACCCGGTTACCGCATGCGTTTGCAAGCCATGCACACCTTTACCCGCCGTTTGCCGCTTCCCGATCCCGAAAAAGACATCCCTTTGCTCGGATTTGACACCGAAACAGCCCTATTATCGGGTGCTTTTCACGGTATGGCAGGAGAATTGTTGGCCCGTATCTCCGCTTTCGAGGCCCGAGAGCCCGATTTAACCATTATTTTATCAGGAGGTGACGCCGGACTTTTTGAAAAAACCTTGGGAAAGCAGATATTTGCCGAGCCTCATTTGGCGTTATACGGCCTGAATGCCTTACTTGATTCGACTTTTCACCACGGTAAGTAAATGCTTACCGTTTCTTTTGCTGTTTGCCCCTGCTTTAGCACAAACAGCCAACACCGGTTCACCCTATTCCCGCTTTGGTTTAGGCGATCTCCAGGCCTTTAATCTGGTGCACAACCGTGGCATGGGCGGGATGTCGGTAGCGATGAGCGACCCGCTTACGATGCAGTTGACCAATCCGGCCGGTTTGTCGGGTTTAAAGCTCACTACCTTCGAGTTTGCCGCAAGTGCTCGGTTTCTGAATCTGCAATCGAGCGTGCAGGAACAAACCCAGTCCAATGTGAATATCAATTATTTCACTTTTGGCTTTCCGATATCTGCACGTTGGGGGACCGCAATTGGCTTTTTGCCTTATTCATCCACCAATTATTCGATTAAAACCCGGGTTGATTCTTCTTTTTCAAGCTGGAATGAATTTTATGAAGGTTTGGGGGGTATTAATCGGGTTTTCTGGGCCAATGGCTACAAAATCAGTGACCAATGGCATGTCGGTATCACTGCTAACTTTTTGTTTGGCACGATGAATCAGACACGACGTTTTGAATATGCTGATTCCTTGAATACTTTCAATTTGCGTGTGCAGGATGAAGTACGGCTAACTGACGCGAGTTTTCATCTGGGTTTACAATACCGAACCAAATTGGCCAATAAACACCAACTCAAGTTGGGTTTGGTATTTGAATTGCCCAGCTCCTTAAATGCGAGTAGGAATTTTACCGCCGATCGGTACACCTACCAGGGCAGCACTATTCGGGTAAGAGATACCGTTTCGAATGTGCCAGAAACCAAAGGAAGTGTTGACTTACCCTGGGCTTTAAGTCTGGGTGCCGCTTATGATATTGATGGCCGCTGGTTATTTGGTGCAGAAGTCCGTTTACAGGATTGGTCGAATTACCGCTTCATGGGTAATAACGACTCTCTGAAAAACAGCTTGTCGATTGCCGGTGGTTTACAATTCCGGCCCAATGTGAATGCGGTTGGCAAAAGTGGCTATCTGCAAACGGTACAATACCGGGCAGGTTTTCGTTACAATAATACTTATTTACAGCTCCGCGACCAGGCCATCAACGAACTTGGCATAACTCTTGGAGCTAGCTTCCCGATTCGTCGGTCGAACTCAGTAGTCAGCTTTGCATTTGAGTCAGGTTTACGGGGCACCACCAGCAATGGTTTGATCCGTGAGCAGTTTAATAATGTTACCGTTGGCTTTACCCTGAACGACCGTTGGTTCATTAAAAGGAAATACGATTAAAACTTAGTGTCATGAAAATAAGTGTCAAACTCCTCTCCATCCTGTTCGCCTTCGCGCTGCTGGGCACAGCCCCTGAAGCCAAGGCTGACACACCCCTGAAAAACAAATGCGACCAGAAATGGGGTCCGGACAGTGTAAAAACCATCCAGAACATTTCGGTTTATCGCGAGTTTTTCAAACAAAAAAACTACGATGCGGCCATGGAAACCTGGCGTTCGGTATTCAACGACGCCCCTTGTGCCCGTGAAACCACTCATATGGATGGCATCACCATGTACAAAGCCAAGCTGACTACCGAAAAAAACAAAGAAAGACGCACCCAGATCATCGATACCATCTTTATGATATATGATGTACGTTCGGCGAATTTCCCGGAGAATGCAGGTAGCATCGTTGGTCGTAAGGCTGTGGATATGCTCAATTATACGCCTGAGCCGAATATTAATGTACTGAACACCTTCAAACGCTCCATCAAACTCGGCGGTAACAACACCGAATATTTTGTGATGCCGTACTACTTCAAAGTAGCCTTGAAAGAGTTTTCTGCCGGTCAGCTGACCAAAGAACAGGTCATTGAGATTTACGAATCGATGGACAAAATTATTCAGTACAATATCACCGCTGAAAATAATGTCGATAAATACCTCGAAGCCAAACAATCTCTGGATGCCGATTTGGCTGGTAACATCATCAAAGACTGTGACGAAATCACGGCTTTGTTCGAGGCCAAATTCAAAGCTGATCCGGCCAATAAAGAATTGCGTGATCTGCTTTTCAGTCTATTGTTGAGTAAGGGTTGTACCAATAAAGAGCTGTTTGTGACTGTGGCTGAATCGAAATACACCGAAAGCCCGTCTGCAACCCTCGCCCTGGTTTTGGGTCGCAAATACAAAGACAGCGATATGAGCCAGTCGGTAAAATATTACGAAGCGGCCATCAGCCGTGCCGACAACGACTCTACCAAAGCTGCATATACTTTTGAATTGGCGAGCGTTTACAGTTCGAACAACCAGTTCTCTAAAGCCCGTCAAACGGCCATGGATGCCGCGCGTTTGTTGCCACGTTGGGGTAAGCCATATCTGTTCATCGGCGATTTATATGCCTCGAGCAGTCGCCAATGTGGTTCGGGTATTGAGTCGCAGTCGGTTTTTTGGGCGGCGATCGATAAATACCAATATGCCAAAAGTATCGACCCATCGGTGGCTGAAGAGGCCAACAAAAAAATCGGTCAATATTCGGGTTATTTCCCGCGCAGTGAGGACCTCTTCTTCAACAATATCGCCAAAGGTTCGTCCTATAAAGTGGGTTGTTGGATAGGTGAAACCACCACTGTTCGTTCATCCGACTAATACCATGTACCGGCTCCTTTGGATCGGTTTATGCTTCCTGAGTTTCTCTTGCCAAAATTCGCAGGAGAAGCTCAGGAAGTTTGCTGTTAACCCCGATATGAAAAAGGAAAGCGGCAAGGACGTAACCTTGTTTTATTCCGATTCGGGCAAAGTAACGGCGAAAATTATGGCACCTACCATGATACGCGATTTGACCGAAAAGCCGGTTACGGAGATGCCCGACGGTATTAATGCCGTTTTTTACGATAAATCGGGTGAAATCAGCTCTACCATGACGGCCAACCGGGCCATCAATTACCAGGCGACCGGTACCATGGAAGCTTACGGCAATGTGATTGTGATTAATGAGCTGGGCGACACCCTGCGTACCGAAAAGCTCATCTGGCTGGAACAGGAAGACCGCATTTACACCGACCAATTTGTGCGTATTAATACGCCCAACGAAATTATTTATGGGGATGGTTTTGAGTCGAACCAACGATTTACCCGCTACCGCATTCTCAACATCCGGGGTACCATTGCCTTAGGTAGCGAAAACGAAGCTGTTGCCGAATGAACTTTTTTAGTCGGTAAAGCTGTATTTTGCAGCCCGATAGCCCATGGAAATCCTGCTCATCATCTTTTTCAGTCTTGTTTTCTCCGCCTTTTTTTCAGGTATGGAGATTGCTTTTTTTCAGGCGAATCGTTTTCGCATTGAGTTGAAAAGCAAACAAGGTGCCTTGAGCGCCCGATTAATTTCCGGTTTTCTGAAAAATCCGAGCGATTTTATCGGAGCCATTCTTGTCGGCAATAATATCGCATTGGTCATTTATGGTTCGATGATGGCTTTGCTGCTCGAGCCCATGATAGCCGGCAATTTACCTACCCATCTGAACAACGAGTTGTCGGTTTTGGTGATACAAACCATACTCTCAACAGCCGTGGTACTGATTTTCGGTGAATTTTTGCCCAAATCGATTTTCAGACTGCAGGCCGATCGTTTATTGTATTTGCTGGCACCTATCATGCAGCTTTTTTACTGGCTGTTTTACCCGGCAGTTTGGATCATCGTGAAGTTTACCGGTGTGGTGCTGAAGTTGTTTTTTGGCATGGATTTGTCTCGCCATGAGCAGGTTTTTGGCAAAAATGACCTTGATCACCTGGTGCAGGATACTACCAGCCTCGACGAAGCCGGAGATACGGAAGTGGACCTGAATTATTTTCAGAAGGCACTTTATTTTACGGAGCTCAAAGTGCGGGAATGTATGGTGCACCGGACCGAGATTGTGGCCATCGACAAAGAAGACAATCTGGATAGCCTTCGGGGGATGTTTACAGAGTCGGAGCA
>Ga0172380_10003302_pt1 | contig 22455 bp, 25 predicted proteins | sample Leawe162metaG_FD_119747 | JGI IMG/M metagenome (GOLD analysis project Ga0172380, IMG submission 119747) | Leachate microbial communities from a municipal landfill in Southern Ontario, Canada - Leachate well 162 metaG | ecosystem: Engineered > Solid waste > Landfill > Unclassified | place...
TGCAGCTGGATTAGCCGGTACGGGCGCGGGTGGGGCCGGTACGGCGGCGGTGGGGGGTGCCACGGCGGCCACTGGGGCGACCAATGCGGCCCTCATCGATTCGGCCCTCGGCACAGCCGGATACGGCGCAAGTTCGGCAGGTCTCGGCGGCGGGGCAGGAACGCTCGCGGCGGGGGGTCTATTCGGTACGGGAGTTACTGCAGGTCAAGTCGCTTCCGGCCTCGGGACTGCGGGGCAGATCTACAGCGGGATCAAAGGTTTCAGCGATGCCTCGAGTCTCGCGGATGCGGGAAAGGCAGCTGATCCATTCGCCCCTTATCGAGCAGGGTACGCGGAGATGCTGTCAAAGCTCATGGCAGATCCCTCGAGTGTGACAACCCTCCCCGGCTACCAATTCGGCCTCGACGAGTCGAACAGGGTACTGACACAGAACCTGGCGAGTCAAGGTCTGACGGGGAGTGGGACGGCGGCGAAGGCCATTACGAACAACGCAACTGACTACGCGGGTAAGTTCTACCAGCAGCAGCTCAGTACCCTCGCCGGCTTGGGGGGAGCGAACATCAACAATGCAAGCTTGTCGCTTCAATCCCAATCCGCTGGGGCCAACCTCGAGAATCAGTCCATCAACAATCTAGCGAAACTTATTCCAACCGTCGCCGGCTGGTTCGGGAGTTAAGATGCCAAATTCACTTGACATCATAGCCGCCGACCCGATGGGGTCACTCAACAGCTGGCAACAGGACCTCGCCAAGACGGCGCAGATGCAGTCGCAGGCGACAATCCTCGGAGCGGAGGCAGCAGTTGCTCCGCAGAAGCAGGCAGCTAGTCTGGCAGAGATGGCCGCGAATACGCAGGCCCTCCAACTCGCGAATCAGAAGGTCATTGACTCCACCGCAGATGACAAGGCCTTTCGCGAAGCCCTCGGCGCCATCGATCCATCCGCTCCACTGACGACGAAGCTCGGCGAGATTGCCTCATCCGCCATCAAGGTCGGGAAGGTCTCGGAAGCTGAAGCCGCCATAAAGACGATGCAGGGGATCAACTCGCAGGAAGCCTTGCAGGATCGGCGGAGGGCGAAAGCGGACCTCGATGCTGCGAAGATGCAGGGAAAGAAATTTGATCGGATGATGCAGCTTATGCGCGCAATGGATTCGGCTGAAATCAAGCCGCAACTGGAGGACCTATTCAAACAGGAGTTTGGTGTGGAAGCGCCGACAGCCCGTTGGCCCTGGTCACCTGACCTGCAGAGGGCTGCGGTATCGGCTCTGGAAAAACAGCAGGCCGCCAGCAAGACAGCCGCCGAGAATGCCCTCACGGCACAACGCCTCGCGGCGATTGATCGGGCGGACAAGGTCGGGAAAGCTCAGGTCCGTCTATATGAAGCCCGCGTCGAGGATGTAAGAGTTCAAACTGAGAGGCGCGTGAAGGATGGTGGGAAGGGGGCTGCCCCTACGAAACGTGAGGTCGAGAGTGCTGAGGCCTACGTGAAGAACGCTCAGCCGGGCCTAGGTTCGGCAGCACGCCGCCTCGCTGCCGAGGAGATTGCTGCAGACGCGAAGATCATCCAACAACGTGATGCGGGCTCATACGCGGATGCGGTGGAACAGGCATACGAAGGTCGCAAGGGGCAGTTTTTTGAAATTGACGGGACCCTCCTTCGCGGGGTAATGGGTATCGGAGAGCCATCAAAGCTTACTTATGGCAAGCGTCGAAGCTTGACCAGTGTGATGAAAGAGGAGGGAGATGCTGTAGCTGATGTAGACTTCCGAGGGGTGAAGAAACGCATCACCTCCGACGGCCAGGAGCTGCCCACTCCGCTCAAGAAGCCTCCTCCGAAGGTTGGCGATGAGATTCGTGGCTACCGCTTCAAAGGCGGCGAACCCGGCGACAAGAACAACTGGGAGAAACTCTGATGCCAAGCGGACCTTGGGAAGATTTCGCAGCGCCGGCAACCTCACAAGGAGAGGAAGGCCCGTGGCAGGATTTTGCATCAACGTCAAAAATCGGCGCATTATCTACGTCAACTGATCCCCTCTCCCGCGAGTCCCTCGAAGCTGAGAACAAGGCGCAGTTTGTTTCCGACCTCAAGGCCAATGCCAGGAAGCAGGTCAACAATGCAGTCGGCCTCGTTGATATGGGGCTCAGTACTATTATAGGGATGCCACTGACAGCAGCCGTTGATACTGGCGGCCGCGGTGGTCGGTTGCTTGTGGGAGGAACTCGAAAGGAAGCTGAAGAAGAGGGTGCGCGCAATACGCAGAATCCAACTGTCCAAGCATTCAACACTCCTGTAGCTTCCTTCATGAAGGGTCTCGGATGGGGAGACGACTTCGATCAATCTGACGTCTCGAATGTGATGGGCGGGCTAATGAAGGCAATCGAGTCTGGCGGCGAGTGGTTTAACGAGAAAACAGGTGGGATCATATCAAAGGCCGATACTGTTTCCGCTTTTAACATCCTGATGATGGGCTTTGGAGGTCGAGCTGCCGCAACCCTCGACCCAAAGATCAAGGCGATCGGTGATCCGAAGCTGCCGAAAATCAAAGACCCTTTTGCCGAGTCTCAGACTCCTCAAGCCGACGCCTTCAAAGCCAAGGTCGATGCTCGCGCGGCGGAGTTTGCTAAGCAAGAGGCGGCGGCTAAGCAGAAAGACGGAACCGGTACTCCAGAAGAAGCGACAGCTGCCTGGGACAACTGGGCGCGAGCGTATACGGAAGAGGCTTCGGGCACCGCCCCGAAAGCCGAGGTACCCCCTAGTCCAGGTGTCGATCCTGTTGCGCCGCCGACGAAGGCCGAAGGTCCGGGATCGATGAGAGGTTCGTCTCTTCTGCTCCCCGCGGCCATCGCCGCGACAGGTCTTGGCCTCGCCTACCAGTTCGGGGACCAGAAGGATCTGGTCTCGGCGGCTATCGGTGGGGGGATTGTACTCGCAGGGAGGGGGAAGGGGATTGACCTTGCTCGCCTCGAGATCCTGCCTGATACGACTCCCCTCGGCATCATCCGCGATCAGATGGGGTACACCTTCGCCACCCTCGAGCGACTTCCCGCCGGTCGCCCAACCATCTCGCGCCAGCTCATCACCGAGCAGCTCAAACGCCAGGACATCACGGCAGCAGAAAAGGGCGTGTTTGAGGACGCCCTGAAGATGCTGCCTGAAGGCGATGTCTCAGCGAAGCAACTGGTCGGGGCGTTGAAGGTGGTGGCAGATGACTGGGAGTTGAAGAAGGTCGACAGTGATAGTTTCGCGGACTATGGGCTGGAGGCGATTGATCGGACTACTGTAGATTCCTCCTTCAACACCGAAACTGGTCGCTATAATAGGCAAGACATCCCTTCCTCCACCCACATCTACCAACTCCCCAATATCTCCCTCGGCAAGAACAACCACTTCAACGACCCCAACTACTTCGGCCACACGAGAGTGTTCTGGGAAGGTGGGAAGAGGCATGTGGTGGAGATTCAGAGTGACCTGGCGCAGAAGGCGGGGAAGGTGCTGACGGAAGGGGAGAGGACGGCACTGCAAAAGGATTACGAAGCTGCGGTTACTTTCAGACAGCTCGCCGAAAAGGAATTGACGAAGGTAGAGCAGACAGGAGAAGATCTGTACGGAAATAGTACTTCTGTGCCAGCGGCACGGTATGACCTTCAAAGAGCTTTTACCCGCGAAGCTGAGCTGTCCGCCAAGCTTGCCGAGTCCTCTTCTACCGCCGCCGTCTCCCCCCTCCTCAAGAACTGGCACAAGCGGCTGGTGAGGGAGGAGTTGGCAGATGCGGCGAGGGGGAAGCCAGAGCTGTTGGCTCACGCCGAAGCTGTCCGCGCCAATATGGGTACGGCTGCAGAACGAGGACTCAACCCCACTGACTTGGCCAAGCAGATGGATGATCTGGAAGCTAGTGCTCGGCCAGAGCCTGTCGTCCGCTTCGCAACCGCCGACACTGTGGCTAAGGTGGAGGGATGGCCGGAGAAAACAACCCCAATGGATACAGCTCGAGAGCTCAATATGGACTATGCCGCATGGAAAGCGGCTACCGAAGGTACAACAAGATTCTCCCCCGAACATCAAGGCATCTACGACCGCTACAAGGGCGACGTCGAAAAATTCCTCCGTCAGCTCGGCGGCAAGCCCGTTACCGACTCCGCTGGCCACACCTGGATCGAAGTCCCGGTCGAGGGGTCGAAGACGACTCCAGCGGGCTCTCGCGCCCAGATGTTCGGTGGAATCGACCCGAAGGTGGCGGGGGTCATGGCGGCTATGGGGATCTCGGCGTGGCTCGCCTCTTCCCTCTCGGATGACCACAAGGGGTACAGTGCCGCCGCAACCGCCGCCGCAGTCGGCCTCATCGGATTGACCTCCCTCGCGAAGTCGAAGTCCCGCGGAGTTGCTCACGTGGCGAAGGACGCCCTCGACACCGTGGAGGACTGGGCAGGGAACATGAGCTACCAGCTTGAGAAACTCTCGCCGCCGATCCTCCGGTCGCAGAGGAACTTCGAACGCCTTCTGATGACCTCCACCCAACACCGCCTGCATCGGACAGCCCCCTGGATCGAGGGTCTCCGCCACATCCACGGCGAGACTGCAAACCAGTTGGCCGCCGCCTTGTTGTCCGGCTCCCGCACCGCTGTCGACAATATTCTTGTCGCCTCGGGGCAGACCAAGCTCCGTCCGGCCCTCGCTGAGGTCACCAAGGTGCTCGCGGAAGTCGGAGCGGAACTGAAGGAGATGAAACTCCTCAAGAACCTCGTCCCCGACTACTACCCTCGCATCGTGGCCGACTACCCAGGGCTGCTCGAAGCCCTCGGGAGTGAAGGGAAGCAATTCGTTGAGGGGAAGCTGGCTGAAGCCGAAGCACGATCGGTCAAGAAGACCGGGGAAGGCTTGACGGAACTCGAGCGCTCTGCAATCTTGAACCAATCCCTCCAAGACTCCATCTTCGTCCGCGGAGGTGAGGGTCGCCGCTTCCTTAAGAACCGCACCGTTGCCCAGGTCACCGAGCAGCTCGCTCCGTTCTACGAACCCCCTGCAGACACCTTGCCCATCTACCTCCGTGCAGCCACCAATGCGATTGAGAAGGCTCGTTTCTTCGGCAAAAACCTCGTGCTCGACCCGGCGACAGGCAAGATCAACAACAATGCCTCCATTGGAAATGTAGTGAACGAGCAGGTCCAAGCCGGCAAGCTTTCCCTCGAAGGCCGCCAGGAAGTCGAGCGCCTCATGAAGGCCCGATTCGGTCCGGGGGAGCAGACCACAACGCGGGCTCTCCGCGCTCTGCAGAACTTCACCACCGCCACCCTCGTCGCCAATCCTGTCACTGCAATGATGAACCTCCAGGACATCGGAACCATCGCTACGATGCAGGGAGTGCTGCCCATGATCAAGGGAGTGTCGGCATCAATCCTTCGCAGGGACGGGCGCATCACTACAGCCGATCTTGGGCTGGCCGATGTCATCGCGGAGGAGTTTACCGGAGCCTCCCGTAACCCTGTCACGGTCATGGGTAGGCAACTCAGTGCTGCCCGCTTCCTCGACAAGATGATGAAGTACTCAGGGTTCAAGGCCCTGGACTTGTTGATGAAGGAAGGGCACTTCAATGCCGCCGAGACAGCTGTGCAGAAACGACTCGCCTCGTCGCGAGGGGAACAGCAATTCGCCGCCCGCAATGCCGAGTACTTTGGGAAGGACCTTCCTCAACTCATCTCTGACCTTCGATCCGGAGAGCGGTCAGCCCTCGCCTACGAATACTTCTGGCGTGAGGTCTCCGATGCTCAACCCCTCTCCAAGACCGAGATGCCTACAGCGAATCTCGAGAACCCGAAGTTGCGGCTGCTGTGGCAAATCCGCTCCTTCATGATCAAGCAGATTACCCTGATGAGGCAGCGGGGGATTGACGAGATTCGCCGGGGTAACGTCAAAGACGGAACAGCATTCCTTCTCCGTTACGCCCTCTTCGTCGGGACGGCCGGGGCAGGAATGGAATTCATCACCAATTCCATCCTCGGGAAAGACAACGAACTTGAGTGGGGTGACATCCCAATGAACGCCTTCAAGAACTTCGGCGCCTCCCAGTATATCATGGAGAAGGCTCGAGACGGCAAGCTTAAGGACGCGGCCGCTTCCCTCTTCTCCCCGGCGATGGGTTCCCTCCTCGACATCTTCACCGGAGGCGAGAAGGCGGTTGGTAAGATCCCTGTCGTCGGCCGTATCATCTACAACCGAGCCCTCGGAGGGGCAGAGGAGTCTGATATGAAGAAGTGGGAGAGGGATCAGAAAGCCAAACGCGCCGAAGAACGTGACGCCGACCTTACCGACTCCGATCGCGAGGACCGTGAGGAGAAAGCTCGCGAGAAGAAAGAACGTCGCCTCGAACGCTACCGCGACCGGGAGACTCAGCCATGAGTGAACAAGACAATGAGTGGGCTCCAGGTGACTGGAATGCCCAGTGTTTTCGATGCGGGACGAAGCGCAAAGCTTCGACGATGCAGAAGCAGTGGCAGGGGTTTTACGTCTGCCCCGAACACTGGGAGCCTCGCCAACCGCAAGACTTCGTCCGAGGTGTTCCCGACAATCCATCTGTTCCTTGGGTTCAGCCGGATGATTGGGAGTTCATCGGCGGGTGCTTCTGTACGCCGGCGAGCAGTTCGGCTACTCCTGGCCTAGGAACTCCAGACTGCCTCATCCCTTCCCGCACCATCGACGATACAACCTTCATCCCCGTGGACTGCTGCACCCTGTTGGGTCGCACCACCATTCCATCTGACATGCAGCCTGGCTGCGCCATTCCTTCCACCGTTTAAGGACTATCATGCCGAGTACCGATTTTGTAGATTTCCGCCCACCTGCCGTCAATGCGGAGTGGCTCAACGAAGTCAATGACTATGTCTTTGACGGATCGCTGACGAGCCCTTCGGGGGGAAAGAAGGATGCGATGAATGTGCTCATTCAGAGCATGGGGTATGATGCATTTGTCGACTATGCTGCTGGCCTGGCAATGGGGACGACGACGCAGACGGTGCTGTATCAGGGGGTTGTCTATGCGCCAAATCTGGCTGATCTTCCCTTCACCACGAGTGGGGCTTTTGAGGCCGCGAAGTTCCATCCGGCGACACTTGTAGACGAGACGGGTGGTGCGCACATTGGCCTTGATGACAAAGCTGCGGGTGTGAACTATACGACCGTACAAGCCTATCGAGACTTTCTTGCCTCATCTGGTGGGGCGAAAGGGGTGGGGTTTATCCAGACGGGTGCTGGCGCCACCGCCTCAGAACTAGAAACCCAAACGCGCCTGATCCAGCGCACCCCGCAGCAGTTCTACGAAACAGCGGATGGCACGAACTGGAAAACGGCGATCGACAAAGTGATTGCCGCATCGGGCGCAGCCGAGCAAGTCGCATTCACGCGGTTACCAGATGACGCGGACAGCCCAAACTACACCATCCAGGACACCATCGAGATTTTCGATAAGCCGCGCTGCCAGATTGACTTCGGTGGGCAGTTGATCGACGCCACCGGGTTCTCGGCCCTGGCAGTTCCCGCCGTCGCGGTCGATTTCAAGGGTATATCGCAGGGCGTCGTCGGCGATCTGTTTGTGATCGGTCACGCCACGAAAACCAGTACTTGCATTCGTTTCGGTGCTGACGGTGACAGCAGCAGTATTCACATGAAGGTCGGGAAATTGCACGCCAGCGGCGGCGCCATTGGAATCTTGATCGGCGACCCGAACGGTTATCAAGTCAGTGACAGCCAGTTTGAAGATTTGTATGGTGCGGACGCCGGGATTGGCGTCTACTTAACCGGTGTAAATACTCTTGCAATGCTCTATGGGCGCGTTTCCGCCTACAACAACACCACCTATGGCGTGCTTTTTGATCAGGGCGGCGGCACCATCACGAGCCTGCAAGTCGCCGATTCTGGTTCTGATCTTTTCTTCGGAAGCCCGGCAGGGACCGATCACAATAAATTATCTAGGTGGGACATCCTGGGCGGGTATTGTGAGCAGGGCGCGGCAGGGGAAGTTTTCATCGACAGCGCGGCATGTTCTGATGCCAATCCTTTCATCGACCAAATCTCGATCAGCGGCTTTCGCTGCACGCCGTTTTCATCAACAAACGTCACCGATTTCATACAGTGGCGCCTCAATGGTGACTTGGTGTTGCAGACCAGTTCGTTCATCACCGGACAACAAGAGCCTGTGATTGTTATCGACCACAACACATCGTATCGGGCGCCGAAAGTCATTCTCAATAATTGCACGAATGATTGTCAGCCCGACAGTGCGCCGCAGTTGTGTTTGGGTTATGTCCTGTCGGATAACAGTCAGGCCGTTGAATTCAATGACCTACGGGTAAACAACGGGATCAGCTACTGGAATAACGAAGGATCTGCCGATGGCGGCGTGATCGCCAGCGGCATTGACATGCGCAAGGGCAAGGCGTTTGGCGCTGCGCTGCTAGAGGTTGGCAATCTGGCCGGCGCGTGGGGGTTGGAGGATATTTCTGCCGGCTCCTGCAAAAACCTTGTCGCCGGTGGCGCAGCCCTCGGCCTGAGTGCCGCGATGGAGCGCCGGGACTTCTGGCAAGACGACGGGCTGACAGGATTTGGGCGGGCCGGGACAACGGCAAAAACACTGAGCAATTCCACGTTCACAGCAGCTGCTGCATATACGTTCTTTGTGATCCTGCGCAGTTTCGCAGGGGCGGACGTGGTTGACGCAACCATGCTCGGCGGGGCGCTCGGGATTCGGATCGGCATCGGCACCGGCTTTGCGCAGATGCGTGTTGGCGCAGTCAGTGTGACAGCAACACCGACGAACGGCCTGGATGCTCATGCTGTGATCGGCCGCTATACATCTGGCAGCCGGATCGAAATCGACGCCGTGAACCTGCGTACCGGCGAGATTTTGAACGCGGCCAACACGACGACGATCCCGGCGTACGGCGCCCTTACATGGGCTAATGGAATCAGCTTGGCGAACACATCCTGTATGCGCGGTTTCCCGGCTGTGTGGACGCGGGTGCTGACCGACATCGAAGTGTCGTCGCTGTTGCAGCAGGCCACGCTGCTGACAACGACGTGGCGGGCCTGAGTGATCCCCACTGACACATCAGCCGCAGCGTCTGAGCAATGAGCATCGAACAAGCCCTAATCGCCGCGCCATGACCGAAGATCCAATCCTAATCAACACCGCTGCGAAAGTGGCTCTACGGGAGTGGCACAGCCAAACCATCATGCTCGCCGTAAACAACGAGAGGAATTCTCACAAACCAACTTCTTATCCCTAACCTTCGCCTTCGCCGCGCGGACCGTACTTGGAGACATTCCGAGGCGGTCCGCAATTACTTGGGTTTGCTTGTAGCGGCAGAAGAAGAAGTAGGGGCAGCAGTAACCGAGGTCTTCGGTGATGAGTTGGATGAGGGTTAGGCGGGGCATTTGACGTTGATAATCCGATAATTATTGACCGCAATAAATCAGTACAGCATCCTTCTCCATATCCGGCCCATTGAAGGAAGCGCGAATGACACCGGAGCGAATCGCCCCCGCCACGATCCCTTCGAAGTCCCGATAGTTCGGGAAGTATGCGTGGATGTAGTGGTAGGCCTTGGAGTACTGCACCGTCCCATGCCGCTTGACGAAGGCGATGAAGCGATCGGCCTGGAGTGAATCCTCCGTCTTCCCGATGCGGGAGAATACCTTGTCGAAGTTGGGCTCAATGGTCTCGAGGAAGTTGTTGGCGGTGACGAGGTCCTCGAGGGAGATAATCATGTCGTCGCCGCGAGAGGCAGACAGCACCATCGCCAGCTTGTGGAGGTGCGTCTGCTTCCGCGCCATGTATCCTTCAAGGCGATCGTCGTCGAGATAGGCTTGCTCGCCGGCCTTCTGTGACCAAAGCTTCTCGTACCACGCACGACCCCAGATGCGAGTTTCCTCAGGGATGGAGAAGGGGCCGACGAGTGCGGTAGACATATACTCCAGGTCATGGATCAGGTCGGCCTTGAGCTTCTCGTGTGACTCAAGCTTCACATGTTCGTCCGGGTAGGCAATGAGAACTTCCTTCTTCTCCGCGTAGACGAAGATGCAGCGGGACGTGAAGCCGCCGCCAACAGTTGCGGAGGGCATGTTGTCTGCGATCCAGTGCGGGGTGGTGCAGCCGATCATGTTGATCCAGGGGGCTTCGACGGTATCGTTGCCACTAGTTTTGGTGACCTTCTCAAACGTTGAGCGGCCGTCCCACATCGTGATGTAGAAGTTGATCATGTCCCTGTCCTGGGGATTGATCAAGTTTCCGAATTCGCCGGACGCCAGGGTGAGGGGAGACATTGGCAGCCACTCCTCTCCATACTGGAAGCTTTCATTCGCCTTGACGAACTCCCCCACCAGGGCCTGCCAGGTCACCGTGTCCGGGCCGAACTTGATGCCAGGGACTTGCTTGAGCAGGTCCATGGAGAGATCCATCGTGGTGGTCTTGGATACGATGCCAGGGCGGGCGACGAAAATGATGTAGAAACTGGGATGCCACTTGAATCGTAACATCTCGATCCAAACCTTGCGACGCAGGACGCCGGCGATGGCGGATACACCAGCCCAAAAGTGCATGATTCTGGGGGATTCGGTACCTGATGTGTAGTCGAGGAAGGCGGGGAGCCAGTCTTTAAGTCGACGTTGAGTCATCCACATTCTCCCCAAGAAGTTTCACTGGTCTTGACACCGACCGGGATGATGAGAGGATCATCATAAGGCAACACGATCTGGCCCGCCTCGTGGAGTTGCTTGAGGCATTCGACCTTCCGCCATGTAGGGAATTGGCCGACGAGGGAATCGTGTACCTGCAGCAGCACCCAAATGTGCGGGTAGTTCTCGTACAGGTTCATCCAAATCCTGTTGATGTACAAGGCAACTGTTGACTGTGGCAACCACGCTATCGCCTCGCGGCAAACAGCCTCATCAACCTTCTCCATGTAGTAGCGACGATACCCGAAGATGTTTTCGACGTAACGGCGGGAGCGAAGGGCTGCGACGAATTCTTGCTGCCACAAGGCGATGCGCTTAAAGCGACCCAGGTACCAGCGCTGGGTCTTCTCGGACTCATAGACTGTAAGCCCCAGACGACCGGCGAGACCGTAGGGAGTACCCAGGTAGTGCGTCCCATGCGCAAAGGACTTGAAAATACGGTACTTGGGATTCTCGGAACCATCCGAGCGATTCTTCGTGATCGTTGGGTCTCGGTAGAACTCCCGCGCAATCTCCACATATGGGTCCCTTCCTTCCTTGAGCATCGCCTTCATTTCAGGTTCGTCTGACTCCCAGGTGACGATGCGGAGGTCAGCCTTCGAGAGGTCGGTGTCGAAGATTGTGTAGCCTGGATTGGGTACAAAGATTTCCCGGACGTTGGGAAGGACGAGATCGGACTCGTCATCGTCGCCGCCCTTGGGGATGTTCTGCAAGTTCGTCCCCGAGCCAAACGCATTCTCGGAGGACGAGAACCGAAAGGTCTCCGTCCCACAGATGTTGTAGCTCGTCCGCATCCTTCCGTCGATATCGAGGGGGGCGTTGACGAAGGTGGAGAGGAACACGCCGAGGCTCCGGTACTCAGCGATCTTGCGCAGGAGCGGGCGGAGCAACGGTTCGCGGCTACCGATCTTGTGGAGGGCGGAGTCATCGCACGTCAGAGACGGCGGCATCCCCGGCTTTGCCTTGCCCCAATTCTTCTTCTGCTGCAGGTCGTTGTAGAAGAGTTCGCACATCTGCTTGGATGAGCGTGGGTTGAGTGGATGTCCGAGGACGCGACGGAACCAGGTCTCCCGGTTCTCCATCTCCCACATCAAGGTCTCGGCGAACTTGGCGCGTCGCTTGAGGTCGACAGCGATGCCTCGCTGCATACACTGGAGGACAGGCCAGAAGAACTTCTGCTGGAAGGCTTCGGGGGCTTGGAGGTTCAGGTCCTCGATTGTGCGGAGCTCAGCCTCGCCGCACTCCCGCGTCCGTACACAGTCGATTCCGTTATACCTCCACAGCTGATCTTCGGCCATATCCTTGACCCACGTCTTGCCGTCATCCTTCCAAAATACGTAGTGGTCGCAGTAGAGAGAGGCTTGGTACGCAAGGGATTTCGGCAGCCCGCAGAACGCTGTGTGGTGGGAGATCATTGTATCCTGGGCACCGCGAGGAACAAAGTGCCAGTGGCGGTAGGTGTACTGCGCATCGTACAAGCCATTCTGCCAGCGCACCTTCACCTTCGGGTGGGTGAGGACGCGGTAGAGGAGGGCGAGGATGGAAGCCTCTTGATCTTCGGGCCAGTACCCATTGCGATCCTCGATGCACATGAAAGGGATGCAGATGGCGTCTTCGAGCGTCCACGACAGCCCGGCGCAAGCTATGTGCCCTGCCCTGGTCTCGAGGTCGAAGTCGATCCATTCGCGCTCCCCTCTGTCCAGGCCAACAAGTAGGCTCTGGAGTGTTCCAAGAACGGTTTCGATCGAAGGTCGGACAATGAAATTCCAGTTCGGCTCGTTGGCGTAGTCGGGGGAAGAGAGTTCCCGCACAACCCTCTTGAGGTCGTTGATGACTGCGGGGCGGCTGGCGTAATCGCGGAGGACATAGGCGGGGTGGAGGGTTGGGATGAGCTTGAGGGCCGGGCCAATCTGAGTTGACCATTCCGGGGCGTCGGTGAAGTCGGTCTTGAGCTGGCTGCCGCGCCACTTGAGGATGCCACTCGCTCCGGTCAGTGCCCACAGAGGGGAGTTGCCAAGGGCGAGGATGACGTTGGGCTTGACGAGGGCGATCTCGCTGAGGAGCTGGGTCAGGCCATCCCGCACAACGGGCTTGACGTACCGATCCCGCAGCCTAACCATGTCGGGGGTGATATCCTTCTTCTTCGCCGTGATCCACTTGGAGATGTCGTTGAAGGGCGGGCGGGCGTTGACGAGATTGGAGACGTAGCAGGAGGAGCGGGAGAGACCAACTTCCTCGAGCATCGAATTGAGCTCTTCGCCCGAACGGCCTTGGAAGGGCTGGCCCGAACGCTCTTCATACTCCCCCCAAGCTTCACCAACGATGAAGAGCTTGGCGGAGGGGTTACCCTCACCGGCGGCTGGCATCGCCATCCTCCCGAATGATTGCCTTCGCCAGCAGGCAGTAATTGATGAGATCGTCCAGGCGACCTTCAATCGATTCGGAGCGGGGACGAGTGCAGCCTGTCTGCATATCCCTCACATACGTCGAGACGGCGTCGTAGTGCTTCGCCAAGTAGATGAACAGAACCGTCAATGGCTTGACGCCGGTGAGACTCGCCCCGCGTTTGAAGTTTGCCAACCGATCCTCCGATCCCGCATACTCGCCGCCCTTGACGAGGAGGAGGTTCTCCAGACTCGCCATCGTTTCTTTGACAACAACATCAAACTCTATTTGATTCACGGACAATTCTCCAGTTGAAGTAGCGACGCACGCAGTAGCCGCGGATGATGGACCAGACTGTGAAGATACAAGTCACGCCGAGGTTGTCGAGCCAGTTGGTTTGGAAACCCCACAATGGATCGACTACGAAATGCCACAGCAACATCGAGCCGATGAAGCCGATCCAGGTGTTGGCGTTGGACTCGATAAAGGAACCGATGCGGGACTGGGTCATATGCCTGCGCGCCGAAACGCCTCCAGCAGGTACGGGTCCGTATCGGGTTGCTTGCGGTACCAGTTACTATACCCTCGATCAACTTCGGCAATCTTCTTGCCCTTGTGTTTCCCGAAAGTCATGGTCTTGGGGATGCGGGCATCCTCGGAGAACTGGTACAGGGCATCGAGGTCCGTGATCTTCGCCACAGTCATGATGGTCTGGAGCAGCTCGGCGCACAGGCGTACATCGGCGGCCGCAGAGTGGGCAGAACGCAGCTTGTTCCGCGTCGTCTCGGTCGGCCCTTGGGTGAAGTAAGTCAGCGCTGACAGGGAATGGGAATCACACTCTGGCCACAGGCTGCGGGCCATTGCGAGAGTGCAGATGCGCTTGATTGGGAGGCAGCCGAGGGCCTTCCAGTCGAAGTCGATGTTGTGGCCGATGATGTACTTGAGGCCCGACTGAAGTAGCTTGTAGGCGTTGCGTGAGGGCTCAAGATTTTGGCCGATGACTTCAGAGGGGAGGATGTGGTGAACTCCCATTGCACCCCACTTGATTCCATTGGAGGGTTCAAAGCGGTGGCAGCCATTGAACTCACCGCCGAAGGATTCCCAGGCCAACTCAATGACCTCCATCCCCTCCTCTTTGTCCGTCGTCTCAGTGTCGAGAATGATTGCTTCGGTCATGGTTTTTCCTCAAAAAGGTTTGCTTCGTTTTCCTTCAATCCCTGCAGCCGCTTCGCCGCGATGCCGTAGGAGGCGACGTCAATCTCCGTCGCTGTGCAGGTCAGCATCAGCTCGTTGGCCGCCTCGATTGTTGCCCCGCTGCCGGCGAAGCCGTCGAAGACATGCTCGCCGGGTTTGGCGACGCGGCGGAGGAGGTCGATGAGAAGATCGACGGGCTTCTGTGCGGGGTGGCCGAGGGATTGGTCGCGGCCGTAGGTCAGGACATCCCCCGCGATCTTCGTGACCTTGCGAGTCCCCTTCACTGCGTAGAGGATGCACTCGTACTTCCGCTGCGGGCCGCGCTCAGGCCACGGCGCTCGGAAGCCGTCGGTGTTGTGCCAGATCAGAGGGGTGCGGAAGACTGCCCAGCCGGCCTGCGCAGCACGCATCTTCAACTCGTGGAACCTGTCGATGTCGCAGAAGAGATACATCGCAGCGTTCTCTTTGCTGCGGGTAAAGGTCAGCGGAATGAACCAGTTCATGATGGCTACCCAGTTGGGGTAACTGTCGTCGTAGGCGTGGATCGCTGTGCCTTCGGAACCCGAGTCACCGAACTCGTCTGCCCCCATGCCGTAGGGAGGGTCAGACAAGATGATGTCGAAGGTATCGATCGCCGTCCTGTCAAGGAATTCCCACGCCGACTCATTCAACAGCGTATGCTTCGCCGATGAGAACGTCTTCCCTACCGCCAGTGCGAGAGCCGAGTTCTGCTTCTGCTCCTCCTTCTTCTTGATCACCTTGAAGGCTTCGTTGACGGTGCTCGCCGCTTTGACATCAGGGTCATGGAGGAAGCGAGAGACGATCAGTTCCTTCCGGGTGGTTTCGATGCGGCCCTGGGGGGTGGCGAGATCGGCCTTGACTTCGTCGGCGATCTGTCGCACCGTTGGCGCTGGCTGCCCCCGTTCAGCGGCCTGCTCGCTGCGCATCTCCATCCATTCGGAGGTAGCGGCAGCGCGTTCAGGCCAGGTCAGATCAACCCGTCGGATGTTCTCTTCGAGTTCGGCTTGCCAGGCATCAGCGGGGGAGAGATCACCGAGGAGGGTGTAAGGAACCATCCCCTCGGGCACCTCATCGTCATTGTGCCAGAAGGTTCCGCCGAGTGCGTAGATGTCGGAGATGGCACGGAGGCGGCGCTCACCAGCCACCAGCCATAGTTCACCGTCATTGCACCTGACAACAATAGGGTGCAACAGGCCGTGGCCGGTCTCCTCGATTGAGGTCTTGAGTTCCTGGATTTCAGCCTCCTTGAACTCCTTGCGCTGGCGCTTCGGGGAGATCTTGATGGAGGCAAGGGGGGTGTACTGAGTCATTCTTCGTCCTCGTCTTCGGACTCTTCCTCGACAGGGGTATATGCCTCGATCTCGGTTTCCTGTTCTCCCCAGTAGCTGGCGACACCTTTCCTGGTGTCGATCACAAGATGCCCGTCGCAGCCGGCGTCCTTCGCCTCTTGCTCGCTGTTGGTATAGAAGACATTACTGTCCTCGTCAATGCAGTAGTAATTCCACATCATTTGCTCCATAAAAAGGATACCCCCAGAGGGCGAACCGACTGGGGGCGGAAGGTCAGAACGGTGCGTTCGACGGCTGAGTTCGGCAGGCTTCCGAAGCCCTGGCAAACGCTTGGATCGCCTGCCTCACCGTCTCCTGATCCGAGTTGTGCTCGGCTCCGGTACGGATCAGCATTGCGATCTGGTTGGCGATCACAGCTACCGGCGGAGTTGCCACCTCCGTCTCATTCTCGGTACGGGTGTGGACTTTCATCTCAACCTCCCGGCAGCTTGCTGACGTTGGAGACTTCCTCAAAGAAGTCGCCCGACCCAGCCGGATACTCGCGATGGCCGATCTTGACCATCAGCATCTTCCCAATCATGGCACGAGCGACGAAGGACTCGCCCGGCTTGTTCATGTCGAGGGCGTCACGCCAGCGACGAAGGGTGCCGTTTTTGCCAGGAGCGGAGTCGATCCCACGGCCATCTGCTGTCATGTCCAGCATGATGCCTGGGGTCAGGTCCAGGGTGGGCGTGTTCATCCCGACCTGGGCGCGGATTTCCTCGGGCACCTCGATCGTCACCTTGACGTCATAGGCGATGCCGGACTTGGGCCGACCGGAGTCGTCGACTTTGTCCTTGGACTGCCATTGGCGGACGGTGACGTCCTTGATGGTAGCGAGGTAGTCCTGCGGCGGGATCGGAGGGCGACGGACGAGAGGTACGTCGATGGGGAGGTCGAGAAACGCTGATGCGTCGAATTGGAATGACATGAGTTGCTTTCAGTTGAGTTGACGAAGTTGACGTCGAGAGATGGCATACGGCCGGTATGCTAGCGGAGCGAGGGGGTTAGCCCTCGGGTTCATTGACGGCAATAATGCGGGGATTATTGACGGCGATGGTCGTTGCCTGGGACGATTTAGCCGCGGCCCCTGATCAACCATTTGTCCATTATGTAGCCTAAATTCGGATCAATCTTCGCCCGGATAGGGAGGTACCGCGTCTTGGTCACGACGTTGGGAGCAGACGTGTCCCAATACCACCCCAAACCCTCCCGATACGAGTACAGCACCTCGGAGAACAGCTTCGGAATGTCGTCGGCGATGGCCTTGCCAATCGCGCTCGTCATCAGGGTAGTACCGCCGGTCAGTTCGTTCACCTGCTTCTGCAAGTGCGCCGTCATGACAAGGGTGAACTTGGGGCCTTGGGTGAGGAAGCGCAGGAAGTTGATGAGGTTGTTCTGGGCGACCTGGTACTCGGGCTGGCTCATCACAGGCTTGTTGCCCGTCGCCATGCGCTTGTAGCCTTCAGCGAGTTCGCTCAGGGAATCCACCATGAAGATAGTGTCGTTGCCCCAGCCGCCGATGTTACCCAACATCTTCCCTGTACGGTCATCCGGGAAGTTCTCGAGGGCCGCCAGCATCTTGAACGCAGGGTTGTTGACACCGCGTGAGGGGTCCTGCATTTCCGTCAAGGACTTGTAGGAGAGGAGGCCGACCTTTTGGGCTGCGTCCTTGAGGGAGGCGAGAGTCTGCGCGCCGGGGGATGCTGTGTGCCAGGCGATGTTGGATGGGATCGGGCGAGCGGGGCGAATGGGCTTGGCCGACTGCGGATCGAGCGGTGGGTCATTCCAGTAGGACTTGAAGGTCTCGAGTCCATTCTCGGTGAAGAGGACTCGGACGTTGAGGGGAGGCGTCTGGCGCGAAGCCCAATCAGCCATCGTGCCGAGGGCATATGTCTTGCCGCCGCCGGAGTCGCCTTGGATGAGGATCTTCGGCCCCGCCAAATCTGTAGAGGCTTCGACGACTTCGTTAGGTACCGCTACGGTTTCTTCAGCCACGATTCACCCCCTTGTACAGTTCCAGGATCGACGCAATCTCTTCCGTCGGCGGCAGGTAGTGCGGGCCCTTCAGCACCTTCCCATCCTCGCGATAGATTGGCTTGCCGTCCTCGCCGAGCTTGCTCATATTCGAGCGGTGAATGGCACGGAGGATTTTCTCCCCTGGCAAGCCAAACACGAGGTTGGCGCCGTCCGTAACGTAGCGGATGTCGCCGAGGGCGTCGGCCATTTCGAGGAGGTTGGGTGGGTTATTTCCTTCACCGATTAATCGAGCTTCAACAGAGAATCCGCAGGCCGCGCAGAACTCCATCACTTCTTCGAGAAGGAGATTGCAACGCAACTTCCTCAATTCTTGGGTTCTCGGGGTCGGCTGCATCTCCACCGGATGCCCGAAGGCTTCGTGGAACTCCCTTACAGGAGTGTCGTGATAGTGGGTCATATCTTTTCCTTCATAGCTTGATCGAGAGTACGCTCGAACTCGTATCGAATGGCTGCAGAGGGCCAATCGGAATCAAACTGCGTGGGGTCGTCGTTCCAGTTGAGTGGGCAGGCCAGTCTCCCATCTCCGTGGGCTGCACACTCCCGGTAGGTGCATTGAGTGTACGTCGCCTTGTCAACGAGGACTCGGCCCCAGATTTCCCCGCACCGGCAGCAAAAGAATACGTGCGAATGCTGCCAGCGTGTGGTCATGCCTTGGACGGCCCACCAGGGGTCAATCTGGCGGGCGCCGAGGTAACGGCCTTCGACGAAGAAGTGTTGGGAGACGAGCACAGCTAGCGCACCACCACCCCGTCCAGCAACCTTGTCTCCGTTCTTGTAACTGGATCCCACTTCCTCCGCTCATAGGAGTTCTGCAGCCAGTTCACGCGGGCGGAAGGTTCGGACAAGCAGATTTGGCGGAACGGGCAGCCACCGTACTCAGTGCACGCACCCGAGAGGTCTGGTGCCCAATACCCAGTTTCCCAGGCCCACTTCATCTCAACGATGTCGTGCATGAGCTGCTCGTACCACTCATCGACCATCCAGTCGGGGAAGTATGGAATCGCCTGGAGGGTGTCGTACTTCGTCTTGAGGATGGAGACTCCGCGGATGAGGAAGCCGGTGAGGGTGATGTTCGAGGAGGCTTTGACACCCCATTTATAGCCGATGAATTGACTGCGCAAGTCCCACTGCTTCGGCCACGAGGCGCCAAGTTGCGACGTCGTCTTGTCGTCCTCGCCCCAATAGCCGCCTTGGAATTCAGCCAGCATGTCGAGTCGGCCGACGTACAGGAGAGGGTCACCTGTCTCGGGATGGTCGGCGTCGATGGGCTCAGCGAAGGAGAATTCAATCCCCCGCCTGCCGCCGGAGAGGTGGGCCGGGATGGCCTTGTCCGTTGACATTGGATAGCGATCGAAGTAGAACTCAAGGGCACCGCACATCCGCTCAAGGGACTTGGCCGAATCGGGCGGGCACTCGAAGTCGCCGTAGGCGTGGATGAGGGCGCCGAGACCTGCGGCGTGGGCTTCGGGTTCGGACTTGCCGTCGATGTAGTAGGTGGTGCGAGCGACTTCCAGCCCCTTGGCGTAGGCACCGCCGGCATGGAGGTGAACGTTGGAGCCCTTAGTTTTCCAGTGCTCGATGTACTCGAGATACCCCTTGCGCTTGCACGCACGCCAAGCGGCGATGAGGGAGGAATCGAGGACGGTGGGGAAGGGTGGGCGGGAGGAGGTCATGCGGCCTCCGCGAGCTGACGAGCGAGTGAAGCAATCTCCGACTTGACGTAGGCGATAGTGCGGTATGACTCGGCATAGTGAAGACTGCCATAGCGTTGGTGCATCTTCGGGGAGAGATCTCCTGAATGCGCGCAGTCGAACCCAAACCACCATACATGGTCAGGCTCACCCTCTCCAGGCAGATGGCATATGTGTTTCGCCTCATCGCCGCCGGGGGAGCAAGCGTTGGCGAAGGTCAGACCGCCATGAACATCGGCTTCGATGTTGTTATAGTCTTTGCCGTAGTACGGGTGCCCCTCAGCTACCCCGACATAGCCGCACAGAGCGCCAGAGAAGTTTCGAACAATCAGGCACGGCAAGCCAGTTATCGGGTCCGGAAACTGCATCTTGTCGGGCTCGTCTTGCCACGGACCAGGACCCCAGTCAGATTTGTCGGTTGTTTTGTACTCGATGGTTTTCATGCCTTGTACTCCAATGACTCGAACTTGCTAATCAGATTGAGCAGCGCGTTGCGGCTATTCTCGTGCTCGGCATCTCGTTGGCGGATCTTTTCCCGAACAGCAGCCACTGCCTCCTCGTAGAGACGATCGACGGAAGATCCGTCTATGGAGACTTCAGCTTCGCCGAGCCTGACGTAGCCGCAACTCTCCATCTCGAGGTCTGGTGGTATAAGGCTGACGATGCCGGCAACTTCCTTGGGATTACTGAAGTTGGTGTCGAGGATGGAGGCAGGGTTGCCGATCCAAGCAACAGCTTTGTAGACGATTTTCACGACAGCACTCCCTTCTCGATGTAGGCTCTCGCCTCGTCGTTGAGGACGGCGGCAGTCCGTTGGAATACAATCACTCCTCGGCGCTCGAACACCGCCCCAACGGCTGTGACGATGCGGGAGTAAGGGGTGAGACGGCGCGTGTCGATTCGGGCGGCTTCGCCATTGCCATCAAGGGTTGCGTTGAAGATGTAGACGTCTCCGAATTTGTGGAGGTCGCCGTGGGAGTAGGACTCCGGATGGGCCGAGTCGATGAACTCGCAGCCGGTTATGAGGCAGTTGGGGGTAATGGGCATATCTATCTCCGGTCATTAGCGCTGACGGAACGCAGCCCGAAGTGTCCGGGAAGGGCACTCGGGGGCTGGATTCAATCGAGGTGAATGATTGCAGCGCCTTCGGCTTTCGAGGGGATTGTCACTGAACCGAAGGATAGGAAGTCTTCGAAGGGAACTACAATCATTCGGTAGGTAATTCGCCATTCGCCAGGGCAGTCAGTGTCCTGTTCGATTCGTGGTCGCAATCTCCAGACGATCGCTCCGGCGCTCTCGACCTCTTTCAAATGAAGCATCAAGCCGGCAAGCAACTTCCCGCACTCTTTCGAGTAGGCCGCGTATGTGATATAATGAAAACGCTTGGTGCCGATGTCAAACCAAGCAGTGGGTGGTCCATCGACTTCGGCTCTCATAACCCCATCTCCGCCAGCATATCGTCGGCACTCGGAATCACTGCTTTGGCCTTCGCCCGCCGCGAGGAGTCCGAGGCGATCGCCGCCCCTACCCGACCAGCGCGGAGTACCTTCACGGCTTCGACCATGAGGGCTTCTTCTTCCGCGGGGGTGAGCTTGCCGTCGGCGAGTTGTTGGCGCCAGAGGGCAACCTTGGCATTGAGTTCGGGGGTCATACTTGGTTCCTTTCAAGGAGGGATTTCAATCGCTCGATCACGAGCGGGCTGCCGACAACCTTGGCTTCCCCCGGAAGGGTGCTGAGGTACGGCGACAGGTCGAGTTCTTGGGTCTCCCAGAACCGACGGAGGAGGGCCTCGAAGAACTGCTGGTACACCCCCTTCGGGACGCGGCCTTCAGCGGGGGAGTGGAGTTCGATCGCAAGGCGGGTAAGGAGCTTCTCGTTCAGCCGAACTGTGATCGGGCGAGTTGGCTCGAGATTGGGGGGACGGCCGCGCATGGGTTACTTTCGAATGGTGCCTGGAATCCAGGTGGTGAGGGGAATCAAATAGTTTTTGGGCTTGATCGATAAGGCTTCCACTCGCGGACGCACCAACTCAGCGATCACTTCTTGGAGACACTGAATAGTGAGATCACTGGCTTGCGGAGGTTTCGGCAGCAGCGACACCCGACACTCTTTGTTGAGCATCTCTTTGGTAACCCAGGCATAGGCATCCATCTGATCGTCGCAGGCCGTATCGATTCCAAAGTATTTAGCCATCTCACCACGCTTCTTCGGCTTGTCCAATGGCACCCCGTAGTTCGCCTGGATTGTCGTCTGCAGCATCCCGTCGATTTCCAGAACATTCTTGGAGATGAAGCGCATTGGCTTCGGCTGCTTCGCCGACTGCGGCTTCTTCACCTTCGCCCCCAACTTCATCAGCGGGTCGTTGAGGTCGAGGCTGCGATACTGGTGAATGTTCATGTCAGCTCCTTGGTTGGTTGACGTTGATAATCAGCGCATTATTGACGCCGACAAACCCTCTCTAAGTCCGGCCAGCTTGATGGAGGTTACTTCTCCGGTAGACTGACTTGCCCTTGCGGGGCCACCGCACTGCAGCACACTCCGACATGAAACTGCCTTGCGATGAGGGTTCTCACACCCATGCGGACTTAGAGAGGACTCTCGTCCTCTTCAAATTAAACCGTGTGCGTACCCTCGACGCCGCGCCGCATCCGTTCCAACGTGCGCTGCTGAAGCCAGTGCTGCGCTTCCTCGATGTGGGTCAATGCGCAGGCATTGGCCTTGCACGAATACGGGCCCTTCTGGAAACTGCGCAGCCGGTCGGCGACAATGGCAAGCAGAACCTCGTGGGTTAGGCCGTTGATGCCATTGCCATCCTCGGCAATCGGGCCGTTTTGGAACAGGATGGTTGAGTGCTTCGCCGATTCACCGTGGCGCGCTGTCCAGGGGTCCGAGGCATTCGACGCACTGTCAAATCCGGTAATGTGATACAGGTGGTTCGCGCCACCTGCACCGGGCTCGTCCTGAACTTCGATCTTGAGTTGGTCGTTCGCCGGGTTGACTTGATGGTCGTTGATAGTTCTCATATGATTTCCTTGTTTGGCTGCTTGATGGTAGTTTAGTGTCCGGGATACCA